>Ga0074193_1000017_pt1 | contig 320234 bp, 304 predicted proteins | sample EPASupsiteHSE605_FD_64523 | JGI IMG/M metagenome (GOLD analysis project Ga0074193, IMG submission 64523) | Bioremediated contaminated groundwater from EPA Superfund site, New Mexico - Sample HSE6-05 | ecosystem: Environmental > Aquatic > Deep subsurface > Groundwater > Contaminated ... | reverse complement strand
GATAAACGCTGAAAGCATCTAAGCGTGAAACTTTCCCTAAGATAAGATCTCCCATCTCTTCGGAGAGTAAGGGTCGATGTAGACTACATCGTTGATAGGTCGGAGGTGTAAGCACAGTAATGTGTTCAGCTGACCGATACTAATAACCCGAGGGCTTGACCTACAAGAATATGCAGGCGGCCTTGAAGAAGAAATTACAGGACATTGTTCGGTTTTGAGGGTGCATAATCGCGAGCCCTTCTGTGGAAGTGCAGCTCCGCTCCCGCTTCGCCCGACTGACGTCGGCGCGATTTCTGGACGGGAACCAGTTCCCCCCAGATGCCCCCCTCCGCCCTACGGGGTGGAACAAAGTATGCTTCGCATACGAAGACGGACCTATGGCCCGTTGGTCAAGTGGTCAAGACGGAGGCCTCTCACGCCTCAATCGGGAGTTCGACTCTCCCACGGGTCACCATTTTTCTCAGTAGCATAATTTAATAGCGTATTTGGTGAATAACCATTACATAGTTGGTGTTTTTATCGGTGAGGGTCCACCCGTTCCCATTCCGAACACGGAAGTTAAGCTCACCTGTGCCGAAAATACTTGACTGGAGACGGTCCGGGAAAATAGGTCAACGCCAACACAGCAGCTCTGCATTTGCAGAGCTGCTTTTTTATTCGATTAATAAGTAGCGTGCAAAATATTATGTAAATTATTGTAGAAAACTTATTGCCAATGCCTGAATTTTTATATATAATGAACCTACGAGAATTGAGAGGGTGAGGTTATTTTGGCACAAGAAACAGCGGCTCAAATATCGAACAAGTACGTTGAGTACATCTCAAAATTGCCCGGCGTCATAAACGCAAATGTCGTTTTTCTCGGCGGAGATATTGAAGAAGTCCACGTACTTGCCGACACGTCACGCGCACCAAAGCAGATTGTCCGTGACATACAGTCGCTTTTTATGGCACAGTTCCAGCGGGAAGTGGATCATAGGGTCATAAGTATCGCCCAGATTGAATGCGAGCTTGCGCCCACAACGAAGCAAAACGGCAGATTCATCATTGAAGGCGTGACCGTTGCCAAAAGAAGAGACAGCACACAGGTTGAGGTCAATCTTTCGCTTAATGGAAAAATCTATATTGGAAAACAATCCTCTCTGAAGGATAATTATGATGTTTTCCGGGGAATCGCTCAAGCCACTCTGGATGCTATTGTGCTTTCGGAAGAGGCAAAGCGTACATATTCCGTCTTGGATGTCCGATTCGCCGAAATTGCGGGTGAAAGGACAGCCATTGTTTGCGTTTCCCTTTGCACGCCCGGAAACGTAGCCTGCCGTTTTTCCGGTACGGCATTCTCTCAGGGGGAAGATTCCCTTTCAATTGTCAAAGCAACACTAGATGCGTTGAACAGAAGAATCGGATATTGCTGACCGCCCTGCCCAACTTCTGAAAAAGCGGGTTCGCAGGATAGCGAAGCGGATATAGCCTGTTCCATTAGCGGAAGAACAGAGTTCTGAACTTGGAGGCTATACCAATGAAGAAGTTATCCTGGATCGTATCATTGACTTCCATTGTTTCAATAATTGCCTCTGCTGGCGCCATGTTCTCCTGGAAATAAGGTTTCCTGAAACCTATGACGCTTCGCAGATTATATCTTGCGAAACATAATTGATTCTATAACTTAGTCCTGAGGACCCGTTTTTTTACCTTCTGTTCGTTCGGTGCTTTGATTTTCCTGCAGAGGAAGTGAGATAGAGCTATGAAGCCCTTGGCGAAAGTATACGCCCTTCTGGTTTCGATTATTGGCGCCGTTTTAGGCGTTTATTGTATTTATTTGAATATTCTGGAGTTGGGACAATCCACTAATCTGCACAAAGAGCTGGTTCAGCTATTTGTGCTTATTATACTCGCTTACTTTTGCCGCTGCTTTCCCATATATATACGTCCGGATTTCGCCATTGACATGGCCTTCATCAGCAATGTAGCAATTTTGTTGTGCAAAGGTCCGGTAGTCGCGGCTGCGATTACCTACTTCAGCTCCCCCTTCGTCGTTGAACGATTTCCAAGTGACGACAAAAAATACGCGCACATCCTCAATACACCCCTGATTAAATCAACGTTCAACTACGGTAACTTTACTATTTCGGTTTTCCTCGGAGGCAAGGCTTTCCTTGCTGCTGGGGGGCAAATCGGCAATCTGGCGCTGCCGGATGTCCTTCTGCCGATGTGCGCTATGATTTTGACGATTATGATTGTCAACAGCGCCCTGCTGCTGACACTCTTTAAACTGAATAAGGGCATTAATTTCTTTTCGGCCCTTATTGCCAATATCTATGAGTTTTTTCCCAGCGTGCTTGCCGCTGCACCGATTGGCTTTTTCATCTCCAAGTTTATGATTCTGAACGACGGCGAGTATCTGGTCTTCCTGTTTATGCTGCCACTGTTTCTGGCGCGGTATACCTTCTCCCTGTACATTGACGTTAAGCACAATTACTTCGTTATGCTGAAAACGCTGACCTATTCGCTGGAAGCCAAGGACGAGTACACGCGCGGGCACTCGGAACGAGTCGAAGCCTATTCCAGAACCTTGGCCAGAGAGATGCGTATGTCCCGTACGCAGGTTGAGCATATCACGGTTGCCGCCCTGCTCCATGACATCGGCAAGATCGGCATTGACGAAAGCATTCTGCGAAAACCCTCCAGTCTCTCAAATGAGGAGCGCAGTATTATCGAAAGACACCCGGAGATCAGCGTGCAAATTCTCAAAGAGGTGAAGCTCGCGCCCATTGTTTTTGAAATGGTGCTCCATCACCATGAACGCTACGACGGTAGGGGCTACCCCTCCGGTCTCGGCGGCGACGAGTTGCCCATTGAGGTATTTATTTTGGGTGTGGCCGATGCGTATGACGCCATGACGAGCAAACGGCCCTACAATGACGGTTTTTCCTCCGATGAGGCCAAGCAGACCATTATGGAGGAGAAGGGGAAGCAATTTCACCCAAAAGTTGTCGATGCATTTGTCAGAGCGTATGACAGAGGCAGAATGGCACTGATCGAAAAGAATTATCAGGATATCGGCTTTAGCGTATACAGATAAAAGCAACATGATGTGAGCGAAGAGAATGCTGCTGTTTGCCAGCGTTGTTCTGGGCCTCATTCTGGGCAAGCTCAGAAGAGGGACTATTTCGTGGCGACTGCCGGCGGAAAGCGGGAATATGCTGTATATGCCAATGAAACCGCTCGACGGTTTTTTAGGCGGAGGCGATCGCCTGATCGCTCGCGGAATGTTTCTCCTGATTATCCAGGTTATGGGCAACAATGTTTCTAATTGAAAAAGCCATCGCCGAAAGAGCGAGAAGAAGGCGTCAATATATCAAGACTCCCGTGCTATTTAGCACGGGAGTCTTTCAGCGTGGCTATATCAAGCTGTTTCAATCAGCTGCTGCACCACATGGGCGCACAGAAGCATCCCTGCGGTTGCTGTAACCCACACGAGGCTGCCAGGCACGCTGCGTCTGCCCGGCGGCGGGGCCTCGACTTCCTGGGGCTTGAGCGCGAGCTCATTGCTGTAAACAACAGGCAGATGCCTGATACCGCGCTTGCCAAGTTCTTTGCGAACGACTCTTGCCAGCGGACAGTTTTCGGTTTTGGAAATGTCGGTGATTTGAAGCGCTTCGGCGTTTGTTTTGTTGCCCGCCCCAAGCGCGGAGATAATGGGAATGTTCCGGCTGAGTGCCGTTTCAATCAGGTCCAGCTTGCAGGCGACGAGATCAATGCAGTCGACGATGTAGTCGAAAGGCATTTCAAAAAACTGTTCTCTGGTCGCCGCCTCATAGCGTGCGACGAGGGGAATGGCCGTAAGCTCGGGGTTAATGTCCAGGAGCCTTGCAGCCATCACTTCGGCCTTGGTCCGACCGAGCGCTGAATACGTGGCGCAAAGCTGGCGGTTGATGTTGCTCTCCCCCACCGTGTCCTGATCGATGAGGACAAGCGTCCCAACGCCCGCTCGGCAGAGCCCCTCGGCACACCAGCTGCCGACGCCGCCCAGCCCGAACACGGCCACTCTGCTACGGCTGAGCTTTGCCATTGCATCACTCCCAAGTAGCATCTCGGTTCTTAAAAAACGCTCAGACATTGCCGATACCCCTGTTTCGTAAAAAATGCCGGACATTCAGTCGGCTTAATAAAGCAGCCGCGGTTCGGAGCGAGTCCGTGCCGCGGCGGCCTTTTCTATTGCTGCAAACTTGCAAACCTGATGGTCAGGCCTTCTTTAATTTCATAATTTGCGAGGACGTCTTCCTTCCATTTGGAGTAGTCCTGACTGCGCAGACCGCTCTCTGCGAGCGTCTGGGAATAGGGGACGCCTTGTCCGACATAGTAGACCACGTGGTAACCGCAGTAATTGGAGTCCTCGTTAAAGACGATTCCGGTGTCACCGGGCTTTCTCGCGGCGTCGAAGCACCAGTCGTTAAACTCGGTAACCATCTGGCCCTTGTAGACGCCTTCATAAAGGCCGCCAGTCGAGCTGGAACCCGTATCCTCGGTGTTGGCGGTTGCCAGTTCTGCAAAGCTGTCTTCCGTGGCTGCACCGGCCTTCCATTCAGCCAGCAAGTCCTCGGCCTTCTGCTCGGCTTCAGCCTTGGCTTCGTCGGTATAGGTGCCGTCTTCCGCTGCCACAGCCTTTATCAGGATGTGACGCACGTCGACGGTTTTGTAGCTATTGTTGTCGCGGGATATATAGTAGAGCGCGTAGTAGCCCGTGTCTGTTTCAATGACGGTGGTGTCGCCTTCCTTGCGGCTGGCGTCCTTCAGCCAATCGGCATAAGAATCGCTGAGAGAAGACCCTGCTGTTGTCGATTCGGATGCCTCGGTCTTCGTCACGGTCTGTACGGCCTGCTTGAACTCGTCGACCGTCTTGCCGTCTGCAACAATAGCATCGGCCCTTTTCTTTGCCGCAGCCATGGCGGCAGCTTTTTCAGCCTCAGTGTCAGGGGAGGCTGAGGGGGAAGCTGAAGCTTCGGTGCTCGTCGTATCCGTGCTGTCGTCTTTCACCGACCCATCAGCGAAGTAGGCGATATAGGTGAACTTATCAAGGGAATCCTTGTTTTCTGCATAGTAAGCAGAAAGGTCGCTGCTCGTGTAGGTAAAGGAGGCGTTTTTCTCGGTGGCATAGGCCTGAGAAATATAATATTTCTCCAGAAGTGCGCTAAAGGTGTCAAGCGTCATGCCCTTGCCGTAAACGGAGACAAGATAGGCGTTGGCGCTGGTGAAGCCAGCTGTAGCATATCCGGTCTTGACACTGTCGATGTTGGAGGCAAGCGAAGCTTGGTCCTCGTCGCTGAGCTTAAAGCCGGCCTTCTGGGCCTCATCGTAAAGTGCGGTAACTTCCTTCATGGTGTTAAGTGCTGATTCCTTAAAGAAGTCGGCCCAGGTCTCACCCTCGGCGTACTCTTGGGACGACATGGGCTTCGTTGTGTCTAGCCCGAACATGGACAAATAATCGCTGTAGTTATTAATAAAGCTTTTATAAGAGTAATTATAGAAAAAGCTGTATTCCGATGCCGTGTAGCTCGTATCACCAATCGTGACCGCGGCAAAGTTGCTGTATAACAGGTTCGAGCTGAGAATAAACAGGCAGGCGACTGCAAGAACCAGCACAATCCCGACAATGAGCTGGATAGTGTGGGTGCGCTTTTTGGCCCTCTGCGCTTTTTCCATTTCGAGCTGACGCTTGTCCTTGCCCTCGTCGCGCAGCTGCTTGCGGAACTTCTTTTCCTGCGATGCACTCATTTTATGTGATCATTCCTTTACTTCTTTATAGGGACCGTTGAAAGAGATACTAGATGATTATAACCCAATTGCGTAAGGGTTTCAAGAGTTATTATATGCAGGTTCAGTCGACGCGCGTATTTTCCAAGCGAAAATAGGGATGATAGCGTTTTAGCCGAGGGTGTTAACTAAAAACATTCGACATTTTTAGTCATAATTTATCCATATTTTTTATTGACAAACGTAAAGCATTGTGCATAACCTTGTGGACATGTTCAAAACTGCGCTTATTGTACACCATTCGCGGACAAGATACAGAAAAACGCCGATAAACTTCTGTTGTTGAGCGCAGAAAATCGTGGTAAAATAATTTTGAAACGGTTATCTTAATGGTTTAGCCACATATAACAATACTAATACGAAAGATTGAACGGTTTCCGCAGAGCCCAACGCGCGGCCGCAACCCTCATTTTGCGGGGAAACCGGATTAGAAAGGAATACGGAAGATGACAAATCGTCAAAATGAATTGAATAATCTGCGATTGGCCATATTGATTGACGCAGATAACGCCCCGCGAGACTGTCTGCGAGGCGTCATGGAGGAGGTTGCAATCTACGGCACCCTTACGATTAAGCGCATCTACGGCGACTGGACCAGCCCCAACGTGGGTGGCTGGAAGACGAGTCTTTTAGAAAATGCCGTCACGCCTGTTCAGCAGTATGGCTACACAACCGGCAAAAACTCGACGGACTCCGCTATGATTATAGATGCAATGGATATCCTGTATGCAGGCAAGACGGACGGCTTTGTGCTCGTTTCCAGTGACAGTGACTTCACACGCCTAGCCATACGCCTGCGAGAGGCGGGTATGCGTGTCATCGGCATCGGAGAACGCAAGACGCCAAACCCCTTCATCGTCGCCTGCGACAAATTTATATACATCGAGGTCATACGCGACCGCTTTACGAAGGAAAAGAACGAGGAGAAGGCCAAGGCCGCACCCGTTGTTCAGAAAAAGCCGAACAATCAGAAGACCCCGATCCCTGCGGAGAAAGCGCCCGAGAAGGCACCCGCCAGAGTTATACCGGACAGCATCATCAGCCTGATCGCCGATTCAGTGGCCGATATCACCGACGATGACGGCTTCTGCGACCTGAGCTATCTCGGAAATCTCATTATCAAAAAGCAGCCGGACTTCGACCCCCGCAACTTTGGCTTCGGTAAGCTGAGTACCATGCTCAAATCGCTGCCGCGCTTCGAACTGGAGGTACGTCCGACAGCCGACCCGAACTATAAAACGATGTTTATAAAGGACAAGGAAGCATAACGTGAAAATTACCAATGTGCCGAAAAAACGTTCGCACAAAGGAGCCCTTATACTGCTCATCATCGTCGCGCTTATCGCGGCGCTGCTGCTGGATAGTCGCTATCGCATTGTCAACACAGCCTATACGTTGAACTATGACAACCTACCCGAAAGTTTTGACGGCTATAGGGTCGTTCAGCTCTCGGACCTGCATATGGCTGACTATGGGGAAAAGCTCATCGCCAAGGTGCGTGCACAGAAGCCCGATATAATAGTGATGACCGGAGATTTTCTGAATATGAGATCCCCGAAAACAGAAAGCGGACAGACCGAGCTGCTCCGGCCAACGCTTGAAGCGCTGGCCGCTATTGCGCCCTGCTATTTTGTCAGCGGCAACCATGAATGGGCAAGCGGCGAAATTGCGGATTTTTCCGCCCTTTTGTCGGAGCTCGGAATTCGTTATTTGAAAAATGAATTTGTCCTGCTCGAAAAGGACGGGGAGAGCATCGTTCTCGCCGGGGTCGAGGACCCGAACGGCCCTGCCGACATGATTCGGCCAAACGAACTGGCTGATCGCATCAGAACGGTGTATCCCGACAAGTATCTCCTGCTTCTGGCGCACAGAAACGATCTGTTAGCGAAATATCCACATCTCGCGGTCAACACCGTGCTCTGCGGCCACGCGCACGGCGGGATTGTGCGGCTGCCCTTTGCGGGCGGCGTTTTTGGAACGGACGCGACATTTTTTCCGAAATATGATGCGGGGCTCTTCAACGAGGGCAGCTACGATATGGTTCTCTCGCGCGGGCTGGGCGGTTACACCAGAATGCCGCGGTTTCTGAATAATCCCGAGGTCGTCACCGTCATTTTAAAAAAGTCATAAATTGCTTAAAAATTAATGTCATAACCCCAGGGGTCGCGCATATAAATATAGAGTACCCGAATTTAGATTTAAGGGGGCTCAGACATGGGAGAAGACATTGATGATCTCATATATGGCGACACGGAGACGGTGCCAAGTGAACGATAAAAAACGCCCCGAAAAAGAACGGTTTTTCTTTTTCGGGGATCTTTTTTTAATATTTTAGATCGGCAGAGATGGGAAAAGACTTTTGAGCAGCGTAAACAGAATCGGCATGAAGATGGCCGGAAGGAGATTGCCGACCTTTATTTTTTTGCCAAAAATCATATTGATGCCGATGGCGACAATTAAAACTGAGCCGATACAAGACATTTGACTGATGAGCGACGGATAATTTTCAAGATAGGGTCTGATAAACTGCGCCAGCAGCGTGATACCGCCCTGGTAGATGAGCAGGGGCAGCGCCGAAACGGCAACGCCGAAGCCCAGGGAGGACGCCAACAAAATCGACGTGATGCCGTCCAGTACGGATTTTGCAAACAAGGTGGTAAAGTTTCCGTTGAGGCCGTCCTCGAGAGAGCCGACAATCGCCATAGCGCCCACGCAAAAGAGCACGGAGGCGGTGACAAAACCATCCACAAAGGTGTTGCCAGTGAGCTTTTCAGGCAGCTTGCCTTTGATCCAGCCCCCGAGATGGTCAAGCCGGGTCTCAATGTCGAGCGCTTCCCCGATGACCGCACCGATAATGAGCGAGAGCACCATCATCATCGTGTACTGCGTGGTCAGCGCACCGTTGTCAATGGCAAGGAAACCGGCCAAAGCACCGCCCAGACCAATGAACATCACAGAAAGGCCGACTGCAGAAAAGATCGTCTCTTCAAAGCGTTTTGCAAGGCCCCCCTTGATCAGGATTCCCACTGCCGAGCCGATAATAATAGCGGCACAATTAACGAGCGTTCCAAGTCCGTGCATCAGGTTTGCCTCTTTCTTTATGTAAGTGTCGAGCTGTGTTTGCGCCCGTCCGTGATTGGTTCGCTTGATTCCGGCCGAAATGGCCGACAGCGCAGAGCAAAATGTTGCCAAAATCGTTTGAAACGTCCAAAAAAACAAGACGACAAAAGAAAAAATGATTTTGAGCAATCTGAAGATAATTGAAGAAAAATGGAGATAATAAGAGCATTCAAAGTTGTATTTATTTTTAAGTCAAAATAGGTGTTGACACCTTTGAATGGCTGTGGTATAAAAATAAGGCACCGCAAGGATTTTTCTTGTTTTCAGACTATTTTAACGGTGCAGCACCCAATTGTCAAAGTTTTTTACGGCTCGGAAGAAAAAAGCCGTCAGGACGGCGGCAGGCTATGAGGAAAACGTCTGCGTCCGCCCGATAAAAAATCAGCATTGTAAAAACATCACATCTATATGGAGGCAGAAAAAAATGTCCACTTATATGGCAAATGCGGACACCGTTACCCGTAAATGGTATGTCCTTGACGCGGCTGGCAAGCCCTTGGGCAAAACGGCGGCTCTTGCAGCCGACATTCTCCGCGGCAAGCTTAAACCCACCTTCACTCCGCACGTTGACTGCGGCGATTTCGTCATCGTCATCAATGCGGAAAAGGCAGTTCTGACCGGCAAGAAGCTCGAGCAGAAGTATTACTACACCCACTCCGGCTATGTCGGCGGGCTCAAGGCTGTTCAGTATAAGCGCCTTATGACCGAAAGACCCGATTTCGCCATGAAGCTCGCCGTTAAGGGCATGCTTCAGAAGAACACACTTGGCGCGGATCAGCTCACACGCCTGAAGATTTTTAAGGGTGCAGAGCACATCCACCAGGCTCAGATGCCCGAAGTCTGGGACCGCTAGAGGAGGAGAAGGAACATGTATCAGAGCAAAAAGCCTTATATGTACGGCACCGGAAGAAGAAAGTCCTCCGTAGCCAGAGTTCACCTGTTCCCAGGCGGCACAGGAAAAATCACGGTTAATGGTCGTGAGATCGACGAATATTTCGGACTTGATTCCCTCAAGTTCATCGTGCGTCAGCCTTTGGCTACCACTTCGATGGCCGATAAGGTTGACATCGAAGCGACAGTCGTCGGCGGCGGCGTAACAGGACAGGCCGGCGCGATCCGTCATGGTATCGCAAGAGCGTTGCTTCTTGTGGATGAGACCTATCGTCCCGCCCTCAAGTCTGCAGGCTTCCTGACCCGTGATCCGCGCATGAAAGAGCGTAAGAAATACGGTCTCAAAGGCGCCCGTCGTGCTCCCCAGTTCTCCAAGAGATAATTATATCAACAAAAAGCCCTGTATTCTCAATGGATACAGGGTTTTCTTTATGCCATTTGTCGCAAATCTGTCGCACAATCATACAAAAGTTATTAGACGATATTGGAACTGTAAAAAAGTTGATTGCCATCAAATGGTGGCCGCTGTTTACATTGATATGCGGAGAGATAAATTGTAATATAAAACAAAATGAGTAAATAGAGCAAGGTGTTGTATTATATTTTAGATTGTTGCAATGAAAAATATACTGAGTTGTTGTCAAAGTATTTAATGATTATTCAATTTTCATGCAACCAAATTTAAAATTTCGGGAGTAGATAGGTGAAGTATCTGAATTTGAAATTGGGATGTGAAGGGATGGAGGACAGCAGCATAGTTGAACTATATTGGGCACGGTCAGAAAATGCAATCACAGAAACAGCGTTAAAATACGGTAAATACTGCCACGCTATAGCCTTTAACATCCTTTCTAACAAAGAGGATGCGGACGAAAGTGTGAATGATACATACCTTGGCGCTTGGAATTGTATACCACCTCACAGCCCATATATTCTGTCAACATTTTTAGGCAAGATAACCCGACGAATATCGCTGAAAAAGTGGAGGGATAAAAACGCAGATAAACGTGGAGGCGGTGAAGTTCTGTTTGTACTCGACGAGTTGGCTGACTGCATACCGTCAAGCAATGATGTTGAACGGGAAGTGCAAACTGTTGAGCTTTCAAAAGTGATCAATGCTTTTATAAAGACTCTGCCGGATACAGAAAGGCGGGTATTCATCTGCCGCTATTGGTATCTTGATAAAATACCAGCTATATGTAAACAATTTGACTTTAGCCCGAGTAAGGTTAAGTCCATGCTCCATAGAACAAGGGAAAAGCTCATGTCCCATTTGGAAAAGGAAGGTGCTGTTTATGACGACTGACGAACTGCTGGATGCTATTGGCATAATAGACGACGAAGCCATAAGGGACGCAAAAGAATATCAGCGCCCAACTTCCCACAGAATAGTAAAATGGAGCGTTATCGCTGCTTGTTTGGCTCTTTGCGTCGCCTTGTTTGGCGTTGCTTATTCACAAGGGCTAATTACGCTCGATTGGATTGAAAAGCTATTCGGGGTAAGTGAGCAAGTAGAGCTTCTTGAGGGCCAGGTTATTTCGATCGATGAAAGCGCCGTATCCAATGGTATTAATCTGACTTTGAATAGCATTGTTACGGATGGGTCAATAATTTATGCTGATTTCAATATCAGCCAGCTCGAGGGCGAAATACTTGAAAAGGATTTTAATTTCCATGTAGGCCTCCCAACTTTCAAGGGCTATGGCGGAAGCGGTTCTTTAACACCAATCGCAAACAGCGAGAGCAACTCTGATAATGATAATCAAGAATTTGTACTTCGATATACGGTATCCGGCATGAATTTGAATTTGCTTGGCAAAACAATTACTCTAATTGTAAATTATCATGACGGTGGAAGCGGCGAATTCACTAGCAAGTGGATTTTCGAGGTAAAACTAAATAATGTTATGGAATCTGTCAGCTATACGATGCAGGATGGCACAGGGGTTATTGTTACGCCTATTTCTATTGCATTGGAACAGTGGAGCTTTTTCGGTAAATCCGCAGATAATTATAAAGTTGAGATGGCCGACGGAAGTCTGATTAACTTAACGGGCAGCAGCAGTTATGAGGAAGGTCACATAGACGAAAACGGAAATAAAATTCCCAGATATAAAGTAAATAACATTATGTTTGTGGAAGTCATTGATCCGCATGAAATAGTAGCTATCTGGGCTATGGGTACGCGATATGAACTTGTACCAGACCAATGAATAGGCAAATAGAGCGCTTGATGACATGTGAGAATGAAAATCTATGATATCCTACTATATCAAAGCATAAAAAAGGCCCGACGTGGTAAGTGCCTCTTTTATAGACTAAGGTAGCCGACTTAAATGGACTTTTCACTTGGAGGATGTTATCATCACGGTGTGGACTTTATGCATTATTATAAGTGTGGAGGCTGGCAATTGATGAATGACTCAATAAAAAATTTGATAGACGCCGCAGACAAGGCAATAAAAGAGGAACGGTTTGATGATTTAATGGATTTTTACACTGAGAATGCAATTCTTGTCGTCAAACCCGGTCTGGAAGTCCAGGGGAAGGAAGCTATTAAAACGGCCTTTATTAAAATAGCCGAGTATTTTAAAAACAGTGTAATTCCCACACAAGGTAAAATGCTTATGATTGAGGCTGGCGATACAGTTTTGGTTATGTCTCAAACTCTACTGGAAGCTGACAATAAAAATGAATCAAAATTCAGCATGGATCGAAGAGCAACTTATATCTATAGAAATATTGATGCAAAATGGTTATGTGCGATTGACAATTCATATGGGACAGCATTACTTGATTAGCGATGTAGTTTAAGTATCACGTGAAGCTGAAATGAAATCTATTATATAAAACTTCCATTTGACTGCATAATGAAACTGCATTTTGCTGCTGCATCCTTTTCGACACATTCACGTGTCAGATTGCAAAAGCAAAGTTTAGGATAAAAGGCTGCCGCAAGAAACGCATAGAGCCAACGAGCGCCCTGTGATCTGAGAAGCTATATTATGTTTACATTTACGAGCCCAGAACTGTCGCTGTATTTGCGCAGCACATTACCGTTATAATGGCGTTGATAATTCCGCCTATATACGGATTTTTGGTATGCTTATATATAGCTCTTGATACAAACGGTGTAATCAAAAGATAGAATATTGCACAATACCCCCAAATGCCGCTGATGCCCAGGCCAAGTGTACCCCTGAATGGGGTTTTACCATTTGCAAAGAAAGCGCGATAAAAGGGCAGGGGCAATTAGTAATAATCTAAAAACAAAAAAGCACGGAAAGAACAGAATACTACTCATAGCATCCAGTCTTTCCGCACCTCATCTCTCATGTGCTGGAAATCTAATATTTGTTATATATCAATATAATTTTTATTGAAATACTCTTATTTTTATACGGATTATATCAGCTTAAGAAACATCATTCCAATGGTTGAAAAGGCTAAGGAATTCCAAAAGTTCGCTTTTATTCATCTTGATCTAACTGTGGGGCTTGCTGGAAAAGAAATCGCTTCGGATTTCGTAAAGACATTAACTAAAGCAGATGGCGTCATCAGTACAAGACCACATCTTCTGAAATGAGCAAAGGAATTGGAACTTATAACCGTACTTAGAATTTTTTTAATAGACTCGCTGGCGCTAGATGGCATTGGAAGGCAAAAGGCGGCATGTGCTCCTGATTTGCTTGAAATTATGCCGGGCCTTATGCCAAAGATAATACGACAGACAAGTTCGACTTATTCCATTCCGATTATAGTAGGCGGTCTTATTCAGGATAAACAAGACATTATTAATGCGTTGTCGTCAGGAGCACAGTGTATTTCTACGACCTGTGAATCTGCTTGGCTCGATTAGCGTCACTATTTTCTACCCTACACCTTATTTAAGTAGTTTTCGTTCCATATTTTTTCGGACTCGATTTGCATCACAGTTTATGTGTCCTGGAAATAGCTTAGTTATTTAATAGTATAGTCTTATTGTTTGGTCTTTCCCGGCATGTACTGCGCCAATTGGGTCCATTCAGGCATGGGAAAATCAGGCTTTTTTGTACGCAGGGCATCAAACGCCTTGTCGAGTGCCTGCATTTCCGTCACCGCGCTTCGACAATGGTCACTGGCGGCCAGCCGTCCAAGATTGGTAGCAGCCATCAGCCGGAGGATGCCGTACATGTAAGCCTTTTTCAATCCGCGTTCAAAATACGCCTCGGTTCCCGCCGGAAGGATGGGATACCCCAGTGCGGAAAGCAGTCCAAAGCCTTCCCGGATGGCCGTCATTGCCTGCCGAAGCTGTTTTCCCGTTGCGCACTTCAGGTCGCAATCATGCTGATAACACAGATAGCCAACGGGCAGTATCAAAGCAAGGTGTCCCTTGTACCAGGCGTCCATATCCGAATAATATGTAACCGTATATTTTGTGCCCTCAAACAGAAGGCCAAGCTTTGATTTGGTGTCTTCATCAGGCTCACTGTGCAAAAAGCCGCACTTCAAGCCGGCCTCTCCGAAGCGCACACAAATGAGCTTGCCGGCCTCTCTTCTGCCGCCCGTCGCCTGAAAACCAAAAAGGATGGTTTTGGGTGCTTTCCAGTGCGCCCGTATGTAGGTATCCATCTCGGCAGCGGAGGGATTATTTCCGACGAAAACGATGAGAGGACTTGCACAAACCGCAAGGTCGTCCAGTATGGACCATAGCTGCTGATATTGCATGACGGCAAATACCGCGTCGTATTTTTCTTCCGAGGCAAGATGCTCGACAATGTGCGGATGATCCACTGTCGTCTTTTTTTGACGGTAGTGGCGAATTACAAGCCCATTTTTATCCAGCTCTTCCTTCCACGTTCCTCGTGCCAGCACCGACACGTCGTGCCCGGCAAGACAGAGCATGTGTGTTAGATAACCGCCGATAACGCCGGCACCATAAACCAAAATCCGCATATCTTAAGCTCCCTATATGTCATAATAAAATTTCCTGCAAGAGAATGGTTAGCTAAATCTAACCATTCTTAATTATAGGTCAACTATCATAAAAGTCAAGCACTTCGTAGTTCGCATAACTTCATAAATCCCATTATTTTTGCGGATCGGGACGCATGGGCTTCCGTAAGCGCCGGGTAAGATACAGAGCTGAAGATAGTAAAAACAATATTCAATTATACAAAAAGGCTCAACGCTCTTTGACGTCGGGCCCTTTATGCAGGTATAACTGAGAAGAATCGTGGACGAAACATAGGCAAAGTGTTATGATGATATAAATTAAAAATATGGAGAAAAGTACCAATATGGCTGTTACTATTTCTAACTGCTGCGACGATCAGGAATTTCTGAATGCAGTTCGCCTGAATGGCTTGCTGCAGTATAATATGGACAAAACAAAAGGCAAGTTAAAAATTCCGGATCTGGAATTTGCAATCGTGGCTCGGAATGAAGGCGGTATCATAATTGGCGGGGTGTCCGGCTGCACATATCTATCCGCGTTGGAAGTCGAGGTTCTTTGGGTGGCGGAGGCCTACAGGGGACAAAACATCGCCTCGAGTTTGCTGGATACGATTGAAAAAGAGGCTAGGAAAGCTGGCTGTCAGCTAGCGCATCTTACGACATATTCCTTTCAGGCCCCACTTTTCTATCAGAAGCAAGGGTATGTTATCTGCGGTGAAATAGATGGGTTCCCGGACGATATCAAGCTGTATGTGTTAAAGAAACAACTGTGATATGAAACAGGCGTTTGTGGGAATACTGTGCAGCTGCTTGCTTATGGGCGAAGCATGCCGTATTGTGTGTGCTTTTTATTCGGCAAGGTGTCGGTCGCTTTTAATATAAAGCCGTAATGGGCATATAAATCAACATTTTTTTGTTTATGCGTTTCGAGATAGCAAGGTAATTGTTGCTCATCGAGCCAATTCAGAAACGGTTTCATCAGCTTTGAGCCTAAGCCCTGACCCTGCTTCTCAGGAGCAACGCCAAACTGGAATATGTACCAGGTCTCGTCGGAGCAGACGTTTCGTCTGATTCTCAAGTTGTTGCTTTCATATTCCAGGGATCTTGATAATATACCAAAGCTCACAGAAAAGGGCAGTGCCAGACCTCCGGATTCAATAAATCTTCTGGCAGATACGCTTGTCTTTCCGGGCGGCATTAGGATAATAAATCCTTCAATTGCTTCGTCCGGCGCAAAAATAGAGGCATCCGTATATAAAGCGTTGAAAGCTTTTAGGTAATATTCGTATAGCTTTGGGTGGGACAAATCTTTTTCAAGTAAATAGGTGCTGGAAGGATCATCCAAAAAAGCCTTTGCAGCAACATCTGCGCATTTTTTTATATCTTTTCTCTGGACTTTATAGAGGCCTTGTAAATTGAATAGTTCTTTTTTCATGGTTTCATGTCTCCTACAAATAACTGGATAGCTTGATATCGAAACATATGAGCCGTATAATTATAATTGACTCTTGTTTACCAACGGATTATAGTATTAAATATTATTGAAAACAATATCCAATATCTTATTATTTGTACATAAATAGACAGTCCATGTAAAATTGTATTGTTTTGGAGGGCCAATGAAGGACAGAAGAGTATTGAAAACCGAGAAGGCAATCCGTGAGACTTTTTTAACGCTCTTGAAAGAAAAAGAATTGAATCAAATTACCGTGTCGGAGATATCGAAGCTGACAGATGTGGGAAGAGGCACGTTTTATTTACATTATCGGGATGTTTATGATTTATATGATCATATTGAAACTGAACTATATCAAGATCTTGAAGAGATTTTTTACAGTGTCTATCCCAGCAATGAGCCGCAAAACCTCATGAGTTTAACGGAGGGCATCACAAAATTTATTTATGAAAACCGGGATGTCTTTTTAATACTTATACGGCTGGAGGGCAGCGCAAAAACAATTTCGAAGCTCAAGAGTTTTTTTAGCAAAATAATCCTGCAGGAGTCTGTGAAGCTATCCGGTTCTGACAATGCCGATTATGATGTGGTTGAGACGATTTTTACTGTTTCAGGCGTTGTAGGCGTTTTAGAAGAGTGGCTCAATAACGGCATCAAGCTTCCGCAGACACAAGTCGCAGCTATACTACACCAAATTTTACTCAAACTCAGTATCTAGTAAAGAGAACACCGAATTCACAGAAGGTGACCATCATGCAAAGGCAGTATAGCCCATAACTCGGAACACGAATATTAAGTGCGAGAGGCAAAAGAACAGATAGTCTCTGTTTTGAAGGACTTTATAAACGAAAAAACAGCAGGGTGCAAAAGTGCGTGAATTGTGAGGTGAAAAGAATGCGATGGTATCAGAAACCGCTTATTTGGACAATTGTTATTGTTATTGCCGTTTGTATCGCGCTGGCTATCTTTTTTCAGAAACCATCCGACGGCCAAAACGACAAGGAGACAGCCGGGATCGAAAAAGCCGTGTCAACTGCCATTCTGGACAGGAACGGGGGTTCTTATTTGTCTGGTGAGTGCCGTGGAGAGGGCCACTATATCATGGACAGTGCGGCAGACGGAACAACACTGACGGCCTATGTGCTCACCATGTATGGCGAATATGGGTTTGAAGATGGAAATTTTGTAAAAGTCAGCGGAAGCGGTGTTATTCCAGCCGTTATCACTTTTTCGCAGGCAGAAGATGGCAGCGATTCCGTTATAGACTATCAAATGCCGGAGGACGGGGAAGGCTATATGGCGTCAATTGAAAGGCTGTTTCCGAAAGCGCTTTGGTCCCAGTGTCTCGAGATCAGCTCAAGCACGGCCACAGAGCTTAAAACACAGGAACAGGTCTATGCTGAAAAGTACCTGGCGTCCATTGACCGCCCTGCGACTATTGGCGAATACGGAGACTTTGATCATCCGCTTCTAACGAACCTTGGCGTGTCCGTTGAGGTGTCTAATATGCTCTGTGCAAACAAAGACCTATCCAATTACCCGTTCTGGGTTGGAAATTGTGAGCGCATCGAAGCGGGGATTCGCTATATTTATCAGGTGGCGTATGATGCAAAAGCACGTAAAATTACTTATTCAAAGCTCAACTACGACACAAAGGCAGTTGCTGAAAAATACGTATTCGACGCGACAAACGGCCAAGTGCTTTTAGAGCCATAAGGCCATATCGTTTGCAACCTCTTTGGAGAGCCAGGGGCTGCTTAGCCGTGCCATGCCTCTTCCATCTAGAACAATTTGTGTCAGATTTGCCGGAAAACAGACACTTTTAGTGACTTTTCGCGATAATTCATCTATAATGAAATTATTAGAAAAAAGGAGAGCTGACATAATGAAAAGAACTCTTGGTATCTTGCTTATTGCAGTAGTCATTGTCTTATTGGCGACAGGCTCCTATACTAAACATGAGGATCCCCAGCCAAGCGACGACTCAGTGGCACAGACAAGTACTGCTATCCCTGCGCCAAGCAACGCTGAACCGGCCCCTGAAGAAAGTACCAGCCAATTTGTTATAGACGGCCAGACTGTTCAATTGGAGACAGTTTCCGAACTATCGGATAAGGTTTCGCTGTTGATTCCGAAAACGTTTGGCATTATGTCGGAAGAGGTGGCAAAAATCAAGTATCCGAGCGGAAATCGCCCCTCCGTTATTTATACAGATGACAGTGGTTCTGTCAATATTGCTTTGAACTATACGCAAACACAGGTTAGCAGCACGGAGCTCGAGGCTGTTTTGGATTCTATGAAAGAAAGTCTTGAAAGTTTTTATCCGACCGCACAATGGTTGCGCTCAGAGGTGAGGACCATAAACGATAAAGACGTAGGTGTTCTCGAACTGATTACGCCCGTTGCTGAAACGGACATATATAACCTCATGTGGTTTACAGATGTTGACGGGCAATTATTGATTGCAACATTCAACTGCACAAAGGAACAAATAGATGATTGGAAACCTGTTGGAGAGACGATACTAAATTCCTTTAAACTGCAGTAAAACAAAGAGGCCCCGGCACTTTCGCATTATGAAGTGCCGGGGCTGCTTTTATGCGGGGTAGTAGTTAATGAGCACAGCTTTAACGGTTTGTCCGCCCGTTGACGCGTAGCCGTGCCTCACTGCGGCAGAAAAGCCGAGCGACTCATTCGGATGCAAAACGTAGATCTGATCGCTCACGGTGAGGGTCAGTTCACCCTCGAGCACCATCACATACTCCTGCGACTTTTCAGAGTGCCCCAAGGTAACATGGCTGTAGCCTGCGTCAAGCTCAATCTGAAAGAACTCAAAATTCCGATGGGGTGTGGTGGCATAGTAGCAGTAGAGCCTATAATGCCCGTCTTCATCGGCCTGAACCGTTATTTCCGGCTTTCTCACAAGTGTTGCGTCCTGCCGCTGACGTTCCATCAGCGCGGTGTAGGGAACCTTGAGTCCGTTTGCAATTTTCCATATGGTATTGATCGTAGGATTGGTATCGCCTTTTTCGATCTGTGACAGCATAACTTTGCTGATGTCGGACAGCTCGGAAAGCTGACCCAGACTGAGATTACGCTCAGTTCGCAGCTGTTTCAAGTTTTCTGCGATGATTTGATTAATCTCCATATGAGGCTCCTAAAAAACGATTGACAAATATAGTTAACAAACGTAAGATATATATAACACCCTATAATGAACGAACGTACAATATAGTATACCGCACAGGACTTGGGAGTACAAGAAAAATGGAGCTTACAAAAAATAAAAATCGACTACATGCGCTGGGGGCCGCTTTCCCGCTCACGATTCCGGTGCTGACCGGGTTCATAGTTTTGGGAATGACCTATGGCGTACTGATGCAGACAAAGGGTTACGGCGTCCTTTGGGCGGTGCTGATGAGTGCGGTGGCTTTTTGCGGAAGCATGCAGTTTGTCGCAATTACGCTGCTCACGGCGGCATTTGATCCGCTGGCGGCCTTTTTCCTCAGCCTTATGGTCAACGCACGGCATCTGTTCTACGGGCTCTCAATGCTGGAAAAGTACAAGGGCCTTGGCAAGCTTCGGGTGTTTTTAATCTATACGCTGTGTGACGAGACCTTTTCCATCGCTTCCAGCGCGCTGGTCCCCGAGGGCGTTGACAGGAAATATTTCTATTTCTTTATTTCTTTGCTGGACTATTTTTACTGGGTTTTTGGAACCTTCCTCGGGAGCGTTCTCGGCGGTGTTCTATCCTTCAATACGAAGGGACTGGACTTTGCCTTGACGGCGCTGTTTGTTGTGCTGTTCCTCGAACAGATGAAGAAAGAGGAAAACAGGCTTGCGGGTATGGCCGGGCTAATTTGTGCGGCAGCCGCCCTGGCCGTTTTTGGGGCGGAGAATCTGGTGATTCCGGCCATGATTTTAATTGTTGTGACACTGCTTTCGGGGAGGAAACTGCTATGCCGCTGAGTATAACGCAAACGCTTATTACAATTGCCGCCATAACCTTAGGCGCCATGGCTTCAAGATTTACGCCCTTTCTTTTATTCCCCGAGTCGAAAAAGCCACCCAAAGTCATTAGCTATTTGGGACAGGTTTTGCCGCCCGCGATGATGGGACTGCTGGTGGTTTATTGCCTGAAGAATGTCTCCATACGGAACAGCCCGCATGGCATTCCGGAGCTGATTGCAATAGTGCTCATAGTTGTTCTGCATCAGTGGAAAAGCAATGTGCTTCTCAGCATAGGCGGCGGAACAATTGCCTACATCCTTCTGGTGCAATTTATCTTTGTTTAGGCCGGTAATCAACTAGCCGATACGCTCAATGTATGAACGCGTCTCTCGTCCAACCAATGGGTATTTTATCTTAGCGCAGTCACAAAAATGTGGATGTGGCTTTGGTGCCTTTACATATATTATCTAGAGTGGTAAAATATTAGAAACTTGAAGTTTCTATATCAGGCAAATCATAAAGGGTGGCGTAGTTTAATGTATAATTGGGTCTGGGCGATTGCTTGTCTCATTTTTGCTGCTATTTTTGGATTAATGTCCCTAATCTTCTCTATCCTAAAAGAGAAAGGGGCGATTCTGATCAGTGGATTCAATACCCTATCCCCCGAAGAGCGCCTGAAATATGACAGGGCAAGAATGAGCAAAGATATGCGAAATTCTTTGCTGCTTTGGACGGTCATCTTTTTACTGGGTGCGGCTCTGGCTTATTATGTTTTCAAGTACATAGCATTGGTATCGTTTGCTGTGTGGCTGATATTGTTTTTTAGAGACGTTCATTCAGATTACGAAAAGGCCTTTAAAAAATACAGGATATAGAAGGTTCGACAATTTGGATACAGCCTTGCTTTGCTGAACACTTGACTTAGGAGGAGAAAATGCGAAAAAGAGCTTCTCTGTTAATATTTAGTATTTTGTTTATGGTTGTTCTGGCGTCAACAGCTTCTGCGGACATCGGACCGAAGCCCTCTGTGGTCATCGAGTTTAAGACGCTCAGTCTGAACAACTGCTACGTGACGCTCTTATCGCAGGACGAATCAACGGGACCGTTTAGTGTATATAACGGGGACCATCCCGCCCGGTATACCGAGGAAGACGCCGAGCGTGCGATCTGGGAAAAATTCGTCTCTTACAAAGACGCTGAGGGGTTTTACTTCCTGCAGTATTTTCAAAAGCTCGACAGCGCGGCGACCTTTAAGTGGGGATATCATCCGCCCGCAACCTTTAAGATTCTGATGTATTTTCCGGACTACGACCGCTTTGTTGTGAGTGATACCATTTATGCGCGCTATGCGTTTGACAGCTATTACAGGGTGGACGCATCGGCATTAACACCACAGTCTATCGAAAATGGCGTCACCGTCAGTGCAACTAAAAACTATCATTTTATCTGGGAGGCACTGTCGCTTCTCATTAGAATTGTTCTGACCATTATACTGGAGCTTGCCCTTGCACTCCTGTTTGGCTTCAAGGCGAAAAAGCAAATTAGGATTATTATCATAACCAATCTCGTCACGCAAACAATTTTGAATATCCTGCTGAACATGGTTAACTACAGTCATGGGCAGCTCATGTTTACCCTCAGCTACTTCCTGTTCGAACTGCTGGTCTTTGCAATCGAAGCGGTGGTATTTGGAAACATGCTCAACAAGTATGCTGAAGACCCGATGAAGAAAGGGCATCCCATCCTGTATGCTTTTGTTGCAAATCTGCTGTCCTTTGGGGTGGGCTTTGGTCTTGCGTATATCATCCCGGGCATCTTCTGACTGCTCGGCGCTAGACTGCCCGTTGTGGTGCGGACTTGCAGCCCTTGTCGCACCTACGCAAATAATTATTTCAGGAGGCAGCTATATGAGAATATTGCGAATTGTCAGTATCGTTTTGCTGGTCATTACCTTAGCGGGCTTTATTTTATGGCGTTTTGTTATCCCGTTCCCGGCCTGGCTGGTGCGCGTCAATGGCATATTGATGCTCATTACCATCTTTACAAGCGTCTATAGCGCCGTGCGGCTGACTAAGCATAAAACGTGAAGCAGGTCAACGGATCAGTGGTGTGTGGAATTCTTGACACGACAAGTTGTTTTCCCCCCCGAGCTGAGGCAGAATACATATAGTAGCAGTAAAAAAGTCGCGCCCATTGCCAATCGGTAATGGGCGCTTTGCGAAGGCTCGCTATAGGAGGGCCGTTATTTGCCGTAGTAGGCGTTTAAGTACATCTGCCTAATCTCGCGCATAAGCGGATAGCGGGGATTTGCGCCGGTGCACTGGTCGTCAAAGGCCTGCTCGGTCATGTCGTCCAGACGGTCAAGAAAGTCCTTTTCAGCGATGCCGTAGTCTTGAATCGTCTTTTTGATGCCAACCTTAGCCTTCAGCATATCAATGGCCTCAAGCAGACCCTGCAGCTTCTCCGCGTCATCCTTCCCGGCTATTCCAAGGGACTCTGCAATCTCGGCATAGCGCCTCAGAGCCTGCGGATAGGCGTACTGCGGGAAGGTGCCCATTTTTCTGGGGGCCTCGCTCGCGTTAAAGACAATGACTTCATTAATCATCAGGGCGTTTGCGATCCCGTGGGGCAGATGGTGGAAGGCGCCCAGCTTGTGCGCCATGGAGTGGCACACACCTAGGAACGCATTGGCAAAAGCCATACCGGCCAGGGTGGAAGCATTCGCCATCTCCTCTCTGGCCCGCGGGTCGTTTGCGCCGTTTTCATAGGCGCTCGGGAGATATTGAAATATCAGCTTGAGTGCCTGCAGCGCCATGCCGTCGGTATACGGGGTGGCGAGCATGGCGGCATGCGCCTCCAGCGCATGGGTCATCGCGTCAATGCCGGAAGCCGCCGTTAGCCCCTTCGGCATATCCATCATCAGGTCGGCGTCAATAATGGCCATGTTGGGCAGCAGCTCGTAATCTGCCAGCGGATACTTGATGCCGGTTTTCTCATCGGTAATGACCGCAAAGGGTGTCACCTCGCTCCCGGTTCCGGCCGAGGTCGGTACAGCGATAAAGTAGGCCTTCTCACCCATTTTGGGAAAAGCATAGACGCGCTTGCGGATGTCCATAAATCGCATGGCCATGTCCATGAAGTCTACATCCGGGTGCTCATATAGGACCCACATGATTTTTGCGGCGTCCATAGCGGAGCCTCCACCGAGGGCGATGATGCAGTCCGGCCGGAAGGCGTGCATGGCCTCGGCGCCTGCTTTGGCGCAGGCAAGCGTGGGATCGGGCGCGACTTCAAAGAAAGTGGTGTGAGTAATCCCCAGTTCGTCGAGCTTATCCGTCACGCTCCTAGTGTAACCGTTGTTGTAGAGGAAGGCGTCTGTGACGATGAAGACCCGTTTTTTGCACAGAACACACTTGAGTTCGTCAAGGGCGACGGGCAGACAGCCCTTCTTGTGATAAACTTTTCCGGGTGTTCTGAACCAAAGCATATTCTCTCTCCTCTCAGCAACGGTCTTAACGTTCAGCAGGTGCTTGACACCGACGTTCTCGGAGACGGAGTTGCCGCCCCAGGAGCCGCAGCCCAAGGTCAGAGAAGGCGCGAGCTTGAAGTTATAGAGATCGCCGATGCCGCCCTGAGCGGAAGGCGTGTTGATCAAAATACGCCCGGTTTTCATTCTGGCCTCAAATTTTGCCAGTTTTTCTTTTTCCGTCACCTGGTTGATATACAGCGAGGAGGTGTGGCCGAAACCACCGTCTGCCACAAGACGCTCAGCCTTGCTTAAGGCATCATCAAAGCTCTCGGCCTTGTACATGGCCAAAACGGGCGAGAGCTTTTCGTGCGCGAAGGCTTCGGTTATTTCAACGCTACTGACCTCACCAATCAGAATCTTCGTGTCCTCGGGAACCTCAAACTGCGCGAGACGCGCAATTTGATGCGCAGATTGTCCGACGATCTTGGCGTTGAGTGCGCCGTTGATTAGGATGGTTTTACGAAGCTTCTCCGTTTCCTCCGGGGTCGGGAAATAGCAGCCGCGCAGGGCAAACTCTTTTTTGACCGCCTCATAGATTTTTTCCGGAACGATGACAGACTGCTCCGAGGCGCAGATCATGCCGTTATCAAAGGTCTTCGAGTGAATGATCGAATTGACGGCCAACAGAATATCGGCGCTTTCGTCTATAATGGCGGGGGTGTTTCCGGCGCCGACCCCAAGCGCGGGTTTGCCGGAGGAGTAGGCGGCTTTCACCATACCGGGACCGCCTGTCGCCAGAATAATGTCCGCTTCTTTCATGATAATATTGGTCATCTCAAGGGATGGCACATCGATCCAGCCGATAATGCCCGCCGGCGCACCGGCAGCCACAGCAGCATCCAGAACAATCTTGGCTGCAGCAATGGTGCTGTCCTTTGCTCTCGGATGGGGGCTGATGATCATGCCGTTTCGGGTTTTAAGAGCAATCAGCAGTTTGAAGATTGCGGTTGAAGTTGGATTTGTTGTGGGGATGACGGCGGCAATAACACCGATCGGCTCTGCGATCTTCTTAATGCCGTAGGCTTTATCTTCTTCAATAACGCCACAGGTTTGCGTGTCCTTATAGGCATTATAGACGTATTCGGATGCGTAGTGGTTTTTGATGACCTTGTCCTCAACCACGCCCATGCCGGTCTCGGCAACGGCCATTTTAGCCAACGGAATGCGGGCTTGATTGGCGGCGGTTGCCGCTGCCAAGAATATTTTGTTCACCTGTTCCTGACTATAGGTAGCAAAAATGGCCTGAGCATTTCTGACTTCCCTTATTTTTGCTGCCAGCGTTTCAGAATTGTCTACGAGCGTTTCAATACCTTTTTTGTTTTCTTTTATCATGCTATTCTCCTATCTTGAGCCTCGGACCTGTATGACGACTGTTCAGCCAACCGGACTTGAAAGCAAGGAGATTCCGCAGATCATAATGAAATCACAAATTTGCTGGGAAGGGCGGAGCGAACACGAACCGACGAACAGGCCATTTTCCGACCAACACATGTGCCGGAAGCGTAAAAGTTGCATTTCCTGTCTGTTCTAGTTGCGAGATTGACAAATATTTATCGTTTATATTTTAACAATAATGCGCTTGATCTGTCAACGCGCAATATTCATGATAATATTTTGTTAAATAATTAACTATTTGTGCAATAAGTTGGTTTGACGTTTGGTGATGCGGCGGCATCATCCGTTAGGTGCGATGGCCCAGCCCGCCTTCTGTTTATAACGAAATCTGGTGTAGGACACCGGCATTTAGCATCTGCACCGTAAAAAGGCCGACGCTGTCAGAATTGGACTTCGGCGTTCGGTCGTGCTATCATAAGCATGGATTGGCGACTGCTCGGCCAATCTTAAAAGAATCTTAATGAGTTGCACGCTTTATTCTTAAAAGAGCTTTCTGTATGATAAAAGCAGAGGAGATGGATTATGTATAACATTTTGATTTGTGATGATGAACGGGATATTGTAAACGCATTAAAAATCTATCTTTCGGATTCGGACTATACGCTGTTTGAGGCATACACCGGTAAAGAAGCGCTATCTATAATGGGTCGAACAGATATTCACCTGATCCTGATGGACATCATGATGCCAGAGCTGGATGGCATATCAGCCATGGTGAAAATTAGAGAGCAGAGCCATGTGCCAATTATCCTGCTGACGGCTAAAAGTGAAGATTCCGACAAGATACTGGGCCTGAATATTGGGGCCGACGATTATATCACCAAGCCCTTTAACCCGGCTGAAGTTTCTGCAAGAGTCAAATCACAGCTGCGCCGCTATATGCAGTTTAGCAGTGGTACAGTTAAACCCCTTTCTCTGCGCAATGGCGGAATCGAGTTGGACGATAAGGCAAAAACTGTCACGGTGGATGGTGAGCCCGTGTCTCTGACCCCCACGGAATATGACATTCTGAAGCTTTTGCTGGTAAACCCCGATCAGGTTTTTTCTCCAAAGGAGATTTATAAAAGAGTTTGGAACGAAGCGCCAATCGGCAATGAGAGCACCGTGGCGGTGCACATCCGCCATCTGAGAGAAAAACTGGAAATCAATCCTGCGGAGCCACGTTATTTGAAGATCGTCTGGGGGCAGGGCTATAAAATGGTGAAAGGGAACAGACCATGAAAAATAAACAATTTACAGGAAGTCTTCCGGCGAAGGTCGCCGCGTATTTTCTATTGGTCATTTCAGCTTGTCTGCTGGTCAGCTGCGTTATAGGGGCGATCTATATCGGTGAAGCGGATTGTTATACCAAAAGCAAAAATCAGCTATTAAGAGAAGACATTTATGAGTTAGCGCGCGCCGACGGACGGACGGCGTTGCTTTCGGCGCTTGGAAAGGATGATCAATTAACCGCCTATGAGTCGGAAACAAATTTTAAATATGAGATTTTTGATGCCGCCGGCGTAAAGGTGTCCGGCAACTATGAGAAATTTCTGACCGCTCTGTCTTTCGATTTCACTTATGGTCAGGACAAAATAACAGACGGATACATGGTCAAAGTATATATTAACGATCAATTTCCCGTATCCGACAGGTATGCCGCAATTAACAAATTAGTGGGCACGGCCTATGCGCTGCGCTATTCCATCTATTTTATCGGCCTTTTAGCCTTGGTTCTGTCCATTATTTCTTTCATATTCCTGATGTGCAGTGCCGGGCACAAAACAGGGCAGGAGGGGATTGTAGCGAGCGGTTTAGTCAAGCTGCCGTTTGACCTGCTCACCGCTTTGCTGCTTTTTGCGGTCTATGCCGTAGGGTCCGTCTATTATAACGACGTTTTATACAGCCAGTCAGACGCTGTCAATGTCATCACTGCCATCATCGGTTTTGTCCTCGGTATTATTATTACGACAGCCTATTGCATGAATTTTGCTGTGCGCGTCAAGAGCGAAGACTGGTGGAAAAACACGATCTCTATCGCCTTTTGGGGCTTCTGCTGCGCATGTGCAAAGCGCTTTGGCGCGGCATAACGGCGCTGGTGCACAGCCTGCCGCTGATTTGGAAAACGCTGCTGATTTTTGTTGTTCTGTCCGTTGCAGAGCTTCTGGTTTTCGCTGTATTTTACTGGGATGCCTCTTGGATAATCCTCGCCTGGATTCTGGAAAAAGCGATCATCCTTCCCGCGGCCTTATATCTTGCGCTCATACTTAAAAAGCTTCAGCAGGGCAGCGTAGCTCTGGCAGATGGGGACCTCTCCTATCAGGTGGATACCAAGCGGATGTTCTGGGATTTTAAGCAGCATGGTGAAAATCTAAACAGCATTGCGGAAGGAATGACCCATGCCGTCGACGAACGTATGAAAAGTGAGCGCTTTAAAACAGAACTCATAACGAATGTATCCCATGATATCAAAACGCCGCTTACCTCCATTATCAACTATGCCGACCTGATCGGAAAAGAAGAGACAGGAAATAAAAAAGTGACGGAATATTCCGCGGTCCTTTTGAGACAGTCCGAGCGCTTAAAAAAACTGATTGAAAATTTGGTGGAGGCCTCAAAGGCCTCAAGCGGCAGCCTAGAGGTTCTTCTTTCACCCTGCGAAGTCGGCGTTTTGCTGACGCAGACGGTTGGCGAGTATGAACAGCGCTTACAGGACGGCAATCTTGAACTCATCACAAAACAGCCGGAAACGCCCGTTAAAATCATGGCGGACGGCAGACTTCTATGGCGTGTTTTTGATAATCTGATGAACAATATCTGCAAATACGGGCAGAGTGGCACCCGTGTCTACCTCAACATAGAGGTCAAAGACAGCGAGGCGGTCATATCCTTTAAGAACACTTCCCGCTATCCGTTGGATATACCGGCTGAAGAGCTGATGGAACGTTTTGTGCGCGCAGACAGCTCCCGCAGTACGGAGGGGAATGGGCTGGGCCTTGCCATTGCCCAGAATCTGACGGAGCTGCAAAAAGGCAGTCTGGAGCTGACCGTGGATGGCGATTTGTTTAAGGTGATGCTAAAGTTTAAGCTTATCCGTTGATTGCGGATGCTCTCTGCAAAAATGGCTCGGCGCAAAACTGCGCCGAGCCATTTTTAACACGGATAGGTATAAAAACGGTGGACTTTACGTCAGTACATGGATATACTTGCTGTATTGGTAATATTATTTGATTGGATGCGAGGTAATCAAATGACAATTGAGACCGGCAGATGTCTGATACGCCGCTTTGAGGAAAAGGACCTGGAGCCCTTTATGGCGTATCGCAACGACGAGCATTGGATGCGGTATCAGGGCTTTAAGGGCCTGACTAAGCCGGAATACCGCAAGGCTCTGCTGGGTGCGCTCGACATGGACGCGGGTATCCAGCTCGCCGTAACCGAAAAATCAACCGGCGATTTGCTGGGAGATGTTTACTTGAAGCGGGAGTTCGATGCGTTTTGGATCGGCTATACCATTTCCCCGCTCAAGTCTCGGCAGGGCTATACCTTTGAAGCGGTTGGCGCTGTACTGGGCTGGATAAAGGGAACGGACGCCCAGGAGATTCTGGCCTCGACCCTGCCAGAGAACACACCGTCAATCAGCCTCCTCGAAAAACTTGGTTTCGAGCCTGCCGGTAAGGACGAGGACGACGATTTGCTATTCGTGATGAAGCTCAACGGGATAAAGCGAAAATAGGCAGACCCGGTCCCCGACGTGCGCTGGGGGAAAGGGGCTGCCCATAGATAACACGACGGAAGAAAGGATGATACACATGGCAAAATATGAGAAAAGTCTTCGGGGTGATTTTGATGAGCTGCTCAACTGGCTGCACAGGGATATCACGGGCGGCAGCGCTTCTGTGACCTATGAGGATGGCAGCGACGCTGTTATGGGTCAGGTGCGTCTGGCTGTCCGCGTCTATGAACGCTACAGTATGGCCGGGGGCAACCGCGTCAGCCTGAATGTAACACTGATGGGCTATGGTGATCAGCTATTTCTGTCCGCCATCACGTCCGGCGGCAGCCAGGCGGTTTTCTTCAAACTCAACACGCTGGGGGAAGAGACCTTTCTGGATCTCTGCGTGAACTCGGTTGAGCGCTTTGTGTCCTATCAGCGTCACCAATGAAGCGGGGAAATCTATTTGGCAGTTCAGCACGCAGCGTCCGGACTTTTTTGACCGGCGCGCAGCAGATAAAGGCCAAAAGCCAGCTGCAAAGCGACGATGACAAACTTTGCAATAGTTTGTGTGATACTCGAAGTTGCTTGGTAGCTGCCGATACCGATAGAATCCTTGAGCCAAAGGATGTTTAATAGTGTGTTTAGAAGGCCGGCAGCGCGGAGAAGACCGCTGACAATCAGTAAGGCCCCTACGGCCTTTTCGATGCCCCCGTCCTGAAAGGCAGCAATAAGGTTCTGATCCCGCTTTTTGCTTAAGACCCATAGTACAGCCAGCAGAACCAGCTCAGGGCCAAGCCACAGCAAAAATGACCCATTTAAAGGATCCTGGCCAATCAGGACCTGCGCCAGCTTCGTGATCAGGGTGAATGCAGCGCTCAAAAGCGTATACCAAAAGGCAATACCGATCACTGTTATAGCCACGTACGCCCCGTCTGTTTTGCTTCTGTGCGTTAGTAGATACACACCTAAAGCAAGCTCGCATAAGTCCAGTGCCAGAGAAACGAGGGTCAATACAACGCTTAAATCAACACTATTTTGAGCAACTGAGCCTACGGCGTATACGATGGCGGGAATAGAGGTAAACAGGTTCAGTAGAGCAAGAATAGAGATGACGGCCCCCGTCGCTTTGCGGATTGTCACGTCCGCTGTAATAGCCCGGAAAGTCTGCGCTTGCTTTCTATTGCACAGATACAACACAATTAAGATCCCCGCATAAAAACCGAAGTACAGAGCGAGGACTTTTATACTGTATTTATCAAGCGGTGATGAAAAGAGTACAAGTGCGATAGTAGCAGCTGCAAAGAGGGCTGAGATCAGTGTATAGAGGTAAGCAATACCCAAAGCGCTTTTGGTATCTTCTTTCATAAAAAAGCCTTCTTTACTGCTGGTTTTTAGAGCTTATTCTTACCATATACCGCCATTATATGGAAGTCAATTAATTTTCGGATGACTGTGGACGATTAAAACTGGCCAAAAGCCCCGGACGCGCCGCGTCCGGGGCTTTTATAATTTTTGGAAAGCAGTGGACTTTGAAAAAACATAATGGTATGATATAACACAAATTAAAGGACTAAAGTGACACTGCCGTCGGCAGCGGCCTGACGATCAATGGCGCTTGATACCTATTCGATCTTGACGGGAGACCTATGAAGAAGAACATGACTTTGATCGGCCACGTAAGCGCGCTTCTCACAATTTTTATTTGGGGCACAACCTTTATCTCAACAAAGATTCTTTTGAGGGACTTTTTGCCAATTGAGATTTTGTTTTTTCGCTTTGCCCTCGGCCTTGCCGCACTGACGCTGGCCTATCCCCACAGATTAAAGCTTATAGACAGAAAGCAGGAGTGGCTGTTTGTCTGCGCGGGCCTGTGTGGTGTAACGCTCTATTTCCTATTCGAAAACATTGCACTTACCTACTCGATGGCGTCCAATGTGGGCGTCACGGTTGCAATCTCGCCGTTTTTCACCGCGCTTTTGGCGCACTATTTTTTGGATGGAGAGAAGCTGCAGGCGCGCTTTTTCATCGGCTTTGTCGCCGCGATCACGGGCATTATCATCATCAGCTACAACGGCAGTACGAATTTTAAGCTTAATCCGGTCGGTGATCTGCTGGCGGTTCTCGCGGCGATCGTGTGGGCTATCTATTCCATTCTCACAAGGAAAATAGGCCGCTTCGGGTATAACGCAATTGCCTATACCCGACACATTTTCTTTTACGGTCTGCTGTTCATGCTCCCCGCCCTGTTTATCTTCGATTTTAGGTTCGATTTTCAGCGCTTTGCGGAGCCGGTCAACCTTTTCAATATCCTGTTTCTGGGTCTTGCCGCCTCGGCTCTCTGTTTCGTGACCTGGAATTTCTCGGTCAAGCAGCTCGGTGCCGTTAGAACCAGCGTCTATATTTACATTGTCCCCGTCATCACCGTTATCGCCTCGGTCGTTATCCTGAAAGAGCAGGTCAATCTTCTGTCGGTCCTTGGTATCGCACTGACACTGGTCGGCCTTATCATTTCCGAAAGCAAATTCAGCCTGAGAAAGAAAAACCCCTGCCCCGAAACGGACATACACGCGGCTGCGACAACAGTCGAACAGGCAGATGCGGTAACAGACGAGCAGATGGTTGGCTCCGTCAGCGAATGATGTCCGTACCCAGCCAGTAGGACTTGAGCGGTTTGAACGTGAGGACGGCTACAATTGAAGTGATAATGATTTCCGGCAGCATATAGGACCCGTTGTAAGCGAGGGACCATATGGGCGGCGCCCAGCCCAGCTCGTTGGGGAAAAGTGCCTCCCAGATCAGGACGCCGCTAATGTAGTGGCAAACAAAGCGTCCCAGGAAGGTGACGACAATCCCGACGACGATTGCCTTGCGGCGGTCCGTAAACATCCGGTTGAAGGATGCGGAAAAACCGAGCAGGGTGTATGCCAGAATATAGTCGAACACGACGATGCCGGCAGCACTCAGGGCTGTCGGTGCGTACTGAACGTTATTCATGCCGATGACAAGCTGGAGCACGCTGTACACGAGCGAGGAGAGTATGCCCCATTTCGTACCATAGCGCTGGGTAATCATGACCAGCGGCAGCATGCTGCAAAAGGTGATGCCGCCGCCAAGTGCCCAGGGGCCTTGGAAGGTGAACAGGGACAGGACGGTTCCGATTGCGATGAGCATAGCGCTCTCCGCAATCCGCTTGAGTGTTGATTTCATGGAAATTCCTCCGATTCTTCTGCCGACGGCAAAAAGGCCGCGGCGCTCAAGATTTCTTTTTTATTGCAGCGCAATAAAAAAACCCGCAATTGCGGGTATGGCAACGCGGACTATCAAGGGAGTATTCCATTGATTCCTACGCCGGCATTACCCGGATCAGGTTCGAGGGTCCCAGGCGTTATAGCCTGATCTCAGCCGACTAATGTCAGCACCCCTTGTGTACTTCACGTTTTTAATTATAATTTAGCAGCCTGATTCTGTCAAGCATGAAACGCGAAATAGGATAAAGTATGAAAAGTCCGGCTCTTGAGACCGGACTTTTGACTTCGGCAGCGGGCTGTGGTATGATAATTCAACAGAAAAAATTAGAGGTTTATACGATGCGCAAATACGATACTATTCTCTGGGATATGGACGGAACTCTTCTGAACACACTTGATGATTTAACTGACAGCGTCAATGAGGCTCTTGCAGCATTTTCTCTGCCCTTACGGACAAAGACCGAAGTGCGTGCCTTTATCGGAAACGGCGTGGCGCGGCTGATGGAGCTCTCTGTACCGGACGGCAGACAGAACCCACGCTTTGAAGAAATTTTCGCCTTCTTTAAAACATGCTACAACAAAAACTACCGCTGTAAAACGAAACCTTATGACGGGCTGAACGCGCTTCTCTCTCTCATGCAGGCCCGCGGTTATAAAATGGCAATTGTCTCAAACAAAATTGACTCGGCGCTCAAAGAACTGACAGAGCTTTATTTCAGTGAGACGATCCACGTTTCCATCGGCGACTATGAGGGCGTGCGCCGCAAGCCCTATCCCGATAAGGTTTTCGAGGCGCTGCGCCTACTGGATACCGAGAAGGACCGGGCGGTTTATATCGGCGACACGGAGGTTGACATTCAAACAGCCCGAAATGCGGGAATTGACTGCATCTGCGTTTCCTGGGGTTTTCGCGACCGGGATGAGCTTGAAAAGGCCGGTGCGGTGCGCATTATCGACGCACCACAGCAGCTTGCGGAGATTTTAGACTAGAAAATTCGGCTGGAAACCGGGGAGATGGATACATGGGACATTTAGGCTTTTCGTATGTAGGGCTTGTCTATCTGCTGATGCTGTTTGTTCCGAACATTCTTTGGAGCAAGAGACTGCCGGCGGACTACAGCGCCGCGGGAGAGAATCAGTGGCTGCGTCTCTTGGAGCGGGTGGGGCAAACGGCCTGCACGGTCACGGTGCTGATTTTCAGCGACTATGATCTGACATCGTTTTCAATCCGCAGCCTCTGGTTTGTGGCCTCGTTCGCCCTGATGCTGCTCTATGAGCTGTGCTGGCTGCGCTATTTCATCGGCGGACGCACGCAGGAGGATTTCTACAAGAGCTTTCTCGGCATCCCACTGCCGCTTGCAACCCTCCCGGTTGCCGCGTTTCTGCTGCTGGGCATCTACGGGGGCGTCATTTGGCTGGCAGCCGCCGCTGTTGTCCTCGGTATCGGTCATATCGGCATCCACGCCGGGCACGCGCGAGCGCTCCGAGAAAAAAACGACGGACGTTGAGCGCCGCACCGACCCGTTGCAGACCTTCGGCTTGAGGCCAATAGAATCCCCTTTGTAAAAAGTGTGAAAGCCCGGTGTTAAATTATTGCAGCGTTATTGCGGGGCATAAACCGAGCATATACAATATCAGTGACATCTTCACAAATTGTATTGACAGAGGGGACATCCATATGGAAAAGACAAGTACCAAAACGCATACCCTTCGGAATGCCATTCTTATTTTTATCGGCGTTCTGATCGCAGTCTTTGTCGTTTATAAACTCGTATCCGGCTACATAGAGACCCTACCCAAGTTTTCCTATACCTACGGCAATTTTAGCGCGGATAAACTTGCCGTCTACCCGGACACAAGCTTTGCCGTTCTCAGCGATATCCACTACTACGACACCGCACTGGGAACCTCCGGCGCCGCATTTGAACAGACCATGAATTCCGACCGCAAGCTGCTCAAACAGAGCGCGGAGTTGCTTGATCGTGCAATTGACGGGATCCTCGCGTCCGAAACCCGCTTTGTGCTCATCAGCGGCGACCTTACAAAGGACGGCGAGCGGACAAACCATGAGGCGGTGGCTCAGGCGCTTGAGCGCTTGGTGGGCGCGGGAATCAAGGTCTATGTGGTTCCGGGCAACCACGATGTCAACAATCCCGGCGCCGTCCGATATGTGGGCGATGGTTCCGAACCTGTTGAAGATATCACGGCGGACGATTTTGCGGCGATCTACAAAAATTGCGGCTTCGGGGAGGCTGTTATGAGGGACCCGAATTCGCTGAGCTATGTCGCAGAGCCCCAGGATGGGCTTTGGATACTGGCACTCGACACCTGTGAATCCGAACACAACACGCCCGATAAAGAGGAGATTGTCGCAGGGGAACTCGACCAGTCTCAGATTGACTGGGTTCAGAGCGTGCTGACGCAGGCGCAGGAGCAGGACAAGGCTGTTATCCTGCTCGAGCACCATGGCGTAGTTGAGCACTGGCAGGGCCAGGGCAAGCTCCATCCGGACTATCTGCTAAGCGACTACAAGTATGACGGAAAATTCTATTCCTCCTACGGTGTCCGCCTCGCTTTTACAGGACATTACCATGCACAGGACATCGCGCTTGAGGACAACGGTGGGGACGGCTTTATTTACGACGTTGAGACAGGCTCGCTGATCACACCGCCCTGCTCAATGCGCTTCTGCAAAATTTCAGACAATAGCATGACACTCAGCTCCAGCTATCTCATTAAAAATTACGACGAGGCCTTTGTTGCTCAGTCGCTGGCCTTTGTCAAGAAGACTATTTATAACGAGGCCTATGAGACACTTCGGGGTTACTATGTCTCCGAGAAAGACGCCGATTACATCGCAAATATTGTTGCCTCCGCCTATGTGGCCCACTATGACGGCAACGAGAGCGAGGCGGAGCCCATTGAGATTGACACAAGCAAGCTCAATCTTTGGGGCAAGCTCATCTATTCGCAGTACGCCTATGTCATTAAAGGCCTCATGCAGGACCTGCCCCCCGCAGACAGCGACTGCAGCTTCAGCCTGGCGGCGGCATCCTGACAGGGCCGGAGCAAGTGTTTTCGAAGCCGCGTGGATGCCAGCTTACAACGAAAAGGGAGGAACTAGCATGAAAAAAGCATTGATACTCTACTGTTCGATTACAGGAAACACCGAAAAGGCCGCACGCGCAATCCAGGCGGGGCTGACCGAGGGTGGGTTTGAGACAACGCTCCTGAACTATCAGGAGGCCGGGGAGATCGACTATCTGGCGTTCGACCTTGTCTGTGTCGGCGCACCGTCCTACAACTGGAGCGTGCCGCAGCCCTTCAACGAGTTTCTGAAAAAGAAGTTCAATTATTATAAGAACATCGGCAAAATCCTGCCTAACAGCCCACGCATCGGTAAAAAGGCGCTTGTCTTCTGCAGCTACTCCGGTCCGCACACGGGCATTGACGAGGCCATTCCGACGGGGCTTTATATGGGACAGTTCTTTGACCATATGGGCTTTGACGTGCTTGACAAATGGTGTATCCTCAGCGAATTCATCGGTTCCGAGGAAATGAGCACCCTCGGGCGCATGGGCGATATCAGAGGATTGCCGTCTCAGGATGATCTCCGAGCACTCAGTGAGAAGGCCCTCAAGCTCGCCGCATCAATAAACTAGAAGACAATAAAAAGGAGTGTATGGCCATGACTTTTTTGAAAGTCGGGAAAAGCGGGGACATCACCCTTGCTCAGGATGAGGGCCTCATTATAACAGACACGGAGTCCGCCCTCGACTTGATTGCTACCGTGCGGTATGAGACGGGCAGCGACCGACTGATTCTTGAAAAATCTGCCGTCTGCGAGGATTTTTTCAAACTCAGCAGCGGACTTGCCGGGGCGGTGCTCCAGAAATTTGTGAACTATCACATGAAGATGGCTATCGTCGGCGATTTCTCGGGCTATACGAGCAAGCCGCTGAAGGATTTTATCTATGAGAGCAACAGGGGCAGCAACTTTTTCTTTGTCGGTACGCTTGAAGAGGCGCTTGCCCGACTCGGGGATTGACCGCGTGAAAGGAGCGCCGATATCATATGCTGAAAAAGGTGAATATAAAAGACGAGGCCAACGCCGTTGAAGGACTCTACCTCTATAAGAAGGTCGGACTTCTCAACAGCCACGTGCTCAGCGTCGTGCAGGTTGAAAACCGCACACTGGACTTTCACGTACATGAGGCCTCGGACGAACTGTTCTTCGTGATTGAGGGGGCCTTCCAGCTCGAGACCGAAGATGGCCTCCTCCCCGTGGATGCGGGCGAGTTTGTTGTTGTGCCAAAGGGAATGCGGCACCGCCCGGTTGTCGGGCAACTGGCCAAGTTTCTCATGATCGAGCTTGCCGGTACGTTGAATAAAGAAAACAGCGGCGACGGATATCAAGATTAGAAAACGCAAGGGGTAAAGAGCATGACGAGTTTATATTTTGTAAGGCACGCGGAGCCGGACCATGGCTGGGCGGACGACAGAACACGCCCGCTGACCGATGCGGGCATGGCGGACAGCGCCAGAGTGACGGAAACCCTGTACCCTGTGCGGGTGGATGCCTTCCTCTCCAGTCCTTATAAAAGAAGCTATGATACCATCCGGGCTGCGGCAGCCGACAAGGATATGGCCATCATTACGGACGAACGTCTCAGAGAGCGCAAAAACGGGCCCTTGAGCAATGTTTATGGGATGTTTCAAAAGCGCTGGGCCGACTTTGATTGCCACGAGGAGGACGGCGAATCCCTGAACATGGTTCAGAGGCGGAATATGGAAGCCGTTTTGGAGATTCTGAAGAGCCACACAGACGAAAACATCGTCATAGGAACGCATGGCACCGCGCTGAGCACGATCCAAAACTATTATGACCCATCCTTTTGCTGCGAGGATTTTTTGCGGATGATTGACTTTATGCCCTATATCCTGCGCATGGATTTCGAGGGCACGCGCTTTATCGGCAAGGAGGAACTGCTGATTGTCAAAAAGCCCTTCAGCGGCACAGTCAGGGCCGACAGAAAGTAAAAAGGTGTCTCTGCGCTTGTTTTTATAGTTCATCCGACAGGTCGGAACCCTGTCAATCCGAAAAGCGCCGCTCAAAATGGGCGGCGCTTTTGCGAATATGCCGTGAGGGATAAGCCTGTTTTAAAGCCCTTTTTCAGGCTGTGAATGCGGGCAATAAATCGACTGGGGCAGAACTGTGCAAAACGCCGGAAATTGTAAACAATTCATAAATACCATTGACAAATTCATAAATATGTTGTATTTTATAACCAGAGAAAGGGTGATTCCAATGTGGAGTTTAAGCTCTTGTTAGGATCCTTCTCAAGCACAGGTTCGGCAAACTGCAGGTTCTTTTTCCCATGCAATTCTCACTCCTGTGAGAGATAAAAAAAGTTCAGGCGCCGGAGACGATCGTGTGGTCTCGGGGTGCCAAGAGCTTGAAAAAGCGGCACAAGGCGAATAAAGTTAGCAAGACACCTGACCTGAGCAAAACTGGAAGAAGTGAGGTAAACCAACCCGGATGACAAAAACTGAACAGACGTAACCCCCTGCCCGCACTGGACGGACAGGGGGTTGTGTCGTTTTGCCCTATAAATGCGCGGCAGCAAAAAAGCGCGCCGCCTCCCTCAAGAGGCTGCGCGCCTTTAATATGTCGCTTCAGAAAAGATATTTCAGCAGGAGCAAGAGCACAACACCCGGCAGTCCGAGTATGCCCGCGACCAGACAGTTTATCACGTTGACCGTCAGACTCAGCCCGACGAGCGAGCCGAAAAAGTTTAGGATCACCAGTGCGATAAAGCCGGAGGCGGCATTGAGCAGGAGCTTGAAGGCCCACTTGAGCGGCGTTTTGATGATCTTGAAAAGCAGGACAACCAGAAAGATGCAGATGAGGACTGCACCGACGGTCAAAAATGAAAACGGCATAGGGCGATCTCCTTGTATGTAGTGACAGCCCTTGGAGAAGGGCTGTGCGGCTGTGCGCGGGCAGACTCAATAGAACCGCTCGCGGTAATGCTTAAGCGCGGTGTTGTAGCGCGAGCGCAGGGCGCTGATCTCAAAAATGCAGGCATCCAGCGCGTCGGGGTCCGAAGTGCTGTTGAACTGTGTGTAAGCTTCGCCAAGGTTGTCCCGAATGCCGCCGATCTCAGTCATGCAGCGGCTGAGCTCGGCTCTTCGTGTTTTTTCATTGCGCTTGTTTTTGGGCATATTGTCCTCCAGTCCGACTGCCCGGCAGCGGACAGAGATGGTTCTGATAGAACCCTATGCACCCGCGCCGAAGCATATGACAACTCTTTATTCAAGCGCACAAAGCGCTTTGAAATATTATCACCGAAACGGGCCGGAATTAACCGAAAACAAGAGAAACCGCGCTTTTGGGGCACTTTTGTATCGCTTGATTTTTTGGTTATGATAGGATATACTATATGAGTTGAGGAGATTTTTTATCCGCACAACATCTTGTGATTTTTTAAGCCGACGATTTGCGCGGCGATGCTATAAAAACGCTCTTGGGAGGGCTTATGAAGAAAACCGCTGCCGCAGAATACGGCAATACCAGCATATCGCAGCTCAAAGGAGCAGACCGGGTCCGCAAGCGTCCCGCCGTTATTTTCGGGTCGGACGGACTTGAGGGCTGTCAGCATGCGATCTTTGAGATTCTCTCCAACGCCATTGACGAGGCCCGTGAGGGCCACGGCGACATTATAACAGTAACGCGCTATTCTGACAAGTCCATAGAGGTCGAGGATTTCGGGCGCGGCTGCCCGGTCGACTGGAACGAGAAGGAAAACCGCTTTAACTGGGAGCTGGTTTTTTGCGAGCTCTACGCGGGCGGCAAATACGCGAACGACGAAGGCGAAAACTATGAGTACTCCCTCGGGCTCAACGGCCTCGGCTCCTGTGCGACACAGTATTCAAGTGAATTTTTCGATGCCGTTGTCCACCGCGACGGGTTTAAATACACCCTGCACTTTGAAAAGGGCCAGATCGTCGGCAAGCTCGGAAAAGAACCCACGGACCGCAAGAAAACAGGTTCCCTCTTCCGTTGGCGCCCCGATCTCGAGGTCTTCACCGACATCAGCGTGCAGAAGGCGTATTTCACCGAGACGCTGCGCCGTCAGGCCGTTGTAAACAAGGGTATTCTGTTCCGCTTCCGCTGGCAAAAGGACGACGGCAAGTTTGAGACAGAGGAGTTCAAATACGAAAACGGCATCCTCGACTACGTGCTGGAGCTTGCGGGTGAAGAGACGATCTCCGCCCCAACCTATATTGAAACCGAGCGCCGCGGGCGAGACCGCGAGGACAAGCCCGAATACAAGGTTAAGCTTACGGCGGCGTTCTGTTTTTCCAATAAGGTCAACTGCATTGAATATTACCACAACTCGTCTTGGCTGGAGTATGGCGGCGCGCCCGACAAGGCAACCAAAAGCGCCTTTGTCTACGCGGTGGATGCCTATATTAAGAAAATAAATAAGTACCAGAAAAACGAGAGTAAAATCAGCTTTCAAGATATAGCGGACTGCCTAGTGCTGGTGACAAACTGCTTTTCGACCCAGACCTCCTATGAGAACCAAACCAAAAAGGCCATTAACAACAAGTTTATTCAGGAGGCGATGACCGATTTCTTCCGTCAGCAGCTGGAGGTGTACTTCATCGAGCACAAGGCGGAGGCCGACCGGGTCGCCGAGCAGGTGCTGATTAACAAGCGCAGCCGCGAACAGGCGGAAAAAGCGCGGCTGAACATCAAAAAGAAGCTTTCCGGCTCGGTGGACATCTCCAATCGCGTCCAGAAATTTGTCGACTGCCGCTCGAAAGACATAGACAAACGCGAAATCTACATCGTTGAGGGCGACTCGGCACTCGGTGCCTGCAAGCTCTCGCGCGACGCGGAGTTTCAGGGCATCATGCCCGTGCGCGGCAAAATATTAAACTGCCTCAAGGCCGATTATGCCAAGATATTTAAAAGCGAGATCATTACGGACCTTATCAAGGTCCTCGGCTGCGGGGTCGAGGTTGAGCGGGGCCGCGGCAAAGACCTGAGTACCTTCGATCCGGACAGCCTGCGTTGGAACAAAATCATCATCTGCACCGATGCGGATGTCGACGGCTTTCAGATTCGCACACTCATCCTCACGATGATCTACAGGCTGATGCCCACACTCATCCGGGAGGGCTTTGTCTACATCGCCGAATCGCCGCTGTATGAGATTGCGGTCAAGGATAAAACCTATTTCGCCTATTCAGATCGAGAAAAGGGCGAGATACTTGAGAAGCTTGATGGCAAAAAAACCACCATCAGCCGGTCCAAGGGACTCGGTGAAAATGATCCCGAGATGATGTGGCTGACGACCATGAATCCCAAAACACGCCGACTCATCCGCATCATGCCCGAGGAAGCTGCGCGCACCTCGGAACAGTTCGATTTGCTGCTGGGCGATAATCTTGCGGGGCGCAAGAGCTTTATCGCGGAAAACGGCTACAAGTACCTCGATCTGGCAGACATTTCGTAACGAGAGGATAACAAAGCGCTATGGCAAAGAAAAAACAGCCGGATAATGAAAAACCCGCGGCAAATCCCGCGGTTGAGGGTCTGCATGCACAGGTGCTCGAGCAGCCAATAACGGAGACGCTGGAAATTAACTATATGCCCTATGCGATGAGCGTTATCGTCTCCCGTGCCATTCCGGAGATTGACGGGTTTAAGCCCAGCCACCGCAAACTACTCTATACCATGTACAAAATGGGCCTTCTCAACGGCGCGCGCACCAAAAGCGCCAATATTGTCGGCCAGACGATGCGTCTGAACCCCCATGGCGATGCCGCCATCTATGAGACAATGGTGCGTCTTTCCAAGGGCTATGAAGCCCTGCTGGCCCCCTTTATCGACAGTAAGGGAAACTTCGGCAAGGTCTACTCACGCGATATGGCCTATGCCGCATCCCGTTACACCGAGGCAAAGCTCTCCGAGGTCTGCGCCGAGCTTTTCCGCGACATTGATAAGGACACCATTGACTTTATTGATAACTACGACGGCAGCATGAAAGAGCCCATGCTCCTGCCGACAAGCTTTCCGAACGTCCTGGTTTCGGCCAATACGGGCATTGCCGTCGGGATGGCCAGCCAGATCTGCGGGTTCAATCTGAATGAAGTCTGCGAAACAACCATAAACTACATAAAGGACCCGAACTTCGATCTGCTGGAGAGCTTGACCGCACCGGATTTTCCAACAGGCGGCGAGATCATCTACAATCGCGCCGAGATGGAGGAAATCTACCGCATGGGCCGAGGCGGCTTCAAGGTGCGCGCCAAGTGGCGTTATATGAAGGCCGAGAACATCATCGAGGTTTATGAAATTCCCTATACGACCACTGCCGAGGCCATCATGGATAAGGTGGCGGAGCTTGTAAAGCTCGGGAAAATCAAGGAAATCAGCGACATGCGCGACGAGACGGACCTCGGCGGCTTAAAGCTTGCAATTGATCTCAAGCGCGGCACTGATCCGGATAAGCTGATGCAAAAGCTCATGCGCATGACGCCGCTGTGCGACAGCTTTTCCTGTAACTTCAATATCCTTATTGCCGGCAATCCCCGCGTGATGGGCATCCGCGAAATTCTGGATGAGTGGATCGCCTGGCGGACTGAGTGCGTGCGCCGTCGGGTCTATTTTGACTACACCAAAAAGCGTGAGAAGCTCCACCTGCTCAACGGCCTGAAGAAAATCCTGCTGGATATCGACAAGGCCATTGCCATCATCCGCAACACAGAGCTGGAAGCCGAGGTCGTGCCAAACCTCATGATCGGCTTCGGAATCGACAAGATACAGGCCGAGTTTGTGGCGGAAATCAAGCTGCGCAACATCAACAAAGAATATATCCTCAAGCGCGTCGAAGAGACCGAGCAGCTCGAAAAAGATATTGCCGACCTTGAGGACATTCTCAATTCCCCGCGCAGGGTCAAAAAGATCATTATCTCGGAGCTGGAGGACGTATCCAAAAAGTTCCGCATTGAACGTAAAACAACGCTGGTTTATGCCCATGAGGTCGAGGAGCCGGATGCCGAGAGCACAGTTGAGGATTACCCTGTCACCCTGTTTTTATCCCGCGAGGGCTACTTCAAAAAGATTACGCCCTTGTCCCTGCGCATGGGTGGTGAACAGAAATACAAAGAGAGCGACGGCCCCTTCCAGGAGTTTGAGGCCACCAACCGCTCGGAACTGCTGATTTTCACGGACAAGCAGCAGGTCTACAAGGTGCGCGTTTCCGACTTTGAGGACCTCAAAGCCTCGGTTTTGGGCGTGTTCCTGCCGTCCCATCTGCAGATGGATGAGGGTGAGAACGTCCTGTGCATGATAGACCCCGGTGATTACAGTGCACACCTGCTCCTGTTTTATGTCAACGGGAAGGTGGCGCGGCTGGAACTGAGCACCTATGCCACAAAACTAAACAGAAAACGTCTAACCGGTGCGTACTCCGACAAGAGCCCGCTTGTCACTATCCTGCTTCTGGACAGAGACAGGGAAATTGCCGTGTTTTCCTCGGAGGGAAGAGCGCTCGTTTTCTCCTCGGCCTTGCTCGCGCCTAAGACGTCGCGTACCACCATCGGTGTGGGACTGATGAATCTTAAGCCGAAGTTCCGGGTCGAAAAGGCCATGTACGCGGAAAAAAGCCCGATCAAGAACATTGCGCGTTATAGAGCCAGAAGCATCCCTGTCGCAGGCGCTGTGCTGCGCGATGAAGACCGGGAGGAAAAGCAGCTCAGCCTTATGGAGGACTGAGCGTAAAGGAAGGTGCCGCCCCCTTGAACACAAACGAGAACACACCCTGGCAGATTGCCCTAAGACTCTTTAAGATTCTGATCGGCTCGGCAATTTTTGCTGCGGGTATCCAATGGTTTTACCATCCCGCCTCGCTGATTTCCGGCGGTGTAACAGGCATTGCGATGATCATCAACTACCTGACGGGGCTGCCTGTCGGTGTGATGATTATTGCGATGAATGTTCCCTTGTTTCTCATCGCCTTCAAGAGTTATGGCTGGCGCTTTATGGCAGGCTCCCTCTTAGGGACCGTGGCAAGTTCCATTTTTATAGACCTTTTCTCGCTGATCCCGTATCATATTACCACGGAGCCTTTTTTGGCCTCTATCTACGGCGGTATCATTACGGGCCTGGGACTTGGCATCGTCTTCACGACGGGCAGTACGACGGGCGGAACCGACGTCGTGGCAAAGCTTATCAAAGAGAAGTTTCCGTATGTCAACTTCGGAACGATGATCCTTGTGCTGGACGCCGTAATTATCGCGGTGTATGCCCTACTGTTTCGGAAGTATGACAGCGCGATGTATACCATCATTGCCGTCTATGTTGCAGCTCGAGTCATCGATCTCGTGCTTTATGGCGCGTCCCAGTCCAAGCTCTGCCACATCATCAGCGAATACAGTGACGAGATTAAGACCGCGATTGTTGAAAAGCTCAACCGCGGTGTGACCGTGCTGCAGGGAAAGGGCGCCTATTCCGGACAGGACAAACAAGTTTTGCTCTGTGTCGTCAAGCGTCAGCAGATCGTCGAAATTAAGAAGATCGTCAAGAGTATTGACAAAAGAGCTTTCGTTATCGTCACCGACACGCGCGACGTGTTTGGCGAGGGCTTTGGGGATATTTCAATCGACAAGTGAGCAAATGCTTTATTTCTGTGCGTGGAGGGTTGAAAAGATGAAAAAAAGAGTACTCGCGCTGATATTGGCGGCGGCGACTGTTGTCTCGCTTTCAGGCTGCACCACCCTCTTCAAAAAAGACTATCTGTCTGTCACAAAATATCAGGATGACATCAAAAATTCCTCCAGCAGAGATATCGGACAGATATCCGACTATGCCGAACTTAAGAACGCCATCATTTCAATGGTCAACAATCACCAGACCGAGGGAAGACTGCGCTTTACGGACTATGACGGCACCATTTTAGGAGATATTTCTCAGGCGCTCTGGGAGGTGAAGGCGGAAAGCGCCCTCGCCAGCTTCGCCGTGGACTATATGTCCTATGACCTCAGCCGTATTGTGACCTATTATGAGGCTGTGGTCTATATTACATATAAGCACACGCAGAGCGAGATCAGCGATATCCACTATATTACAGGGCGCTCCGAACTTGCCGATATTATTCAGACCCTGCTTGAAGAAATGGACTCCTATGTCGCGCTTCGCATCACAAGTTCGACCATAACCGGCGAAGAAATTACGGCTGCTGTCAGCAAGGCCTATGAGCAAAACCCGGCGAGCTGCGTTGTTCCACCGATTGTCACCGTCACGATTCATCCGGAGAGCGGGCTGCAGAGAATCATTGAAATAGAGCTGGAATATGGATGGAAGCTCACCGAGCTTCAGAAAATGAAGTCTGCGCTCAACGAGAAAGTACAAAAAATTGTTGAAAATGCCGCTAATATTAAACCGGCAGCTCTGGCACTCGACCTTTATGAAAAGTTAGCACAAAACTGCGCTTATGACCCGACCGGCAGTATGCGCAGCAGCAGAACGGAGCTCAACAGCGGCCTAGGCGCAACAGCCTACGGGGCACTGGTGGAGGGCTACGCGGATAGCAAGGGCTTTGCTGCGGCTTACAGCGCGCTTTGCCGTGCGGTTGGCATCGACTGCCAGGTAGTCGAGGGAACCCAAAGCGGAGAGACGCACTACTGGGACATCATTAAGCTAGGCGACTTCTATTACCACATCGACGCCTCGGCCTACTATGCCGCAGGGATAGCTCACTCCTTTATGCAGAGTGACGAGCAGATGCGGGAAAACTACGAGTGGGATGCCGAAAAATACCCGGTCTGCAGCGACCAAAAGACCTATTCCGATATCATCAAAAGAATATTCTGACCGTATCAGCTTAAATAGCAAAACGGAGCAGCGCCGGAGTATCCGGTGCTGCTCCGTTTAAAACTGTTCAGATGCCGCCGCTGCAAAAAACGGGTCCGCCACTCCAATAATGATGCAATTTTAGGAACTATCCATAGCTTGGCATCATATAACGGTGAAACTACACAAAAATGTGTGCGAACATTATCAAAAATAGAGGGGATTTATACCTTGTCTATCGGTCGCGGACAGAGTATAATGACCGGGAAAAGGTCATTTTTTCTGTGCATACACCGTGTATACGAGTATGCGCATTATTTTGATCACGTGTACCAACCCCGCCGTGCGTCCAGCACGGTCTTTTGTACGCGGAGCAAAGAGAAAGAAAATTCGGCAAAGGAGGGGTGCAGACAGACATGGAAACTAATCTCAATTCTCGAAAAAGCATTGCAAAACAGCTGATCCTGTTTGTGATCCCAATTTGGTTAGGTTCTTTCTTCCAACAGCTTTACAATACGGCCGATGCGATATTCGTCGGCAGATATGTCGGCAAGGCGGCGCTGGCAGCGGTCGGTGGTCCAACGGGTCAAATAACCGGGCTGCTTGTCGGGTTCTTCATAGAACTTGCCGCAGGGTCATCGGTCATAATCGCGCAGTATTTCGGAGCAAAAAATGAAAAAAAGGTCGGGAAGGCCATCCATACTGCAATGGCTGTGGCACTGATCGGCGGGGTTCTCAGCATGGCGCTCGGACTGATCTTCACACCGGCCCTGCTCCGGAGCATGGATGTCAAGGGCGATGTGTATAACATGAGCAGTACCTACCTTTACATATACTTCGGCGGTACCCTTTTCATTACAGTTTATAATATGGGTTCTTCCATCCTTCGGGCGCTCGGCGATTCCAAACGCCCCTTTTATTTTTTGGTCATCGGCTGCCTGACAAATATTCTTCTTGACTATGTCCTGATTCACTGGGTTGGACTGGGTGTGGCAGGCGCTGCAATTGCCACCGTCTTTTCGCAAGCTGTGACCACAGTTCTGATCCTGCGGGCGCTCTGCCGCCTGCCCAAAGCTTATCGGCTCAATTTTAAGCGCATAGGCCTGCGTCTGAACATGCTTAAAAACATGCTTCGAATCGGCATACCGGAAGCCATGCAGCAAGTGATCTTTTCATTTTCAAACATTCTCATTCAGACCAATATTGACAGCTTCGGCACTGATTCCATAGCCGCGATGTCCGCCTACAGCAAGGTGGACGTCTTTTTCTGGATGACGCTGGAATCCTTTGGTATTGCGATTACCGCCATGTCCGGACAGTTTTACGGTGCGGGCAACATTCAGGGGCTGAAAAAGGCCGTCAAGATTTGTGTTATGTTCTGCATCGGGCTTTCGGCGATTCTTTCCACGGCGCTGCTTCTATTTGGAAGACCGCTGTTCGGCCTGTTTACGGACGATCCGGATGTGATACGTATCGGACTGGAGATTCAGCGTCTGCTGGTTCCGACTTATGTAGTTTTCCTTTTTGTTACGGTCCTTGGCGGTGCGCTGCGCGGTATGGGCCATGCGTTTGTGCCCATGGTCATTACCTTTGTTGGCATCTGCCTGTTCCGCGTGATCTGGATCTACTCGGTCGTTCCCCTGCGGCCCGTCCTGATGACGACACTCTACAGCTACCCCATCACCTGGGCGCTGACGTCCCTTGCCTTCATCTTCTATTACAGAAGAAAAATCCGCGACGAGGAGCGGCTCAGCTGCACGGCAGCCTGAAGCACCATCGGCAGGTTCAAATAAGACTTACCACGATATAAAGACCTCCGGTCACATTGTCTGTGACCGGAGGTCTTTATATCAGCGGCCGGATGTTTATCGGTCCTCGTTAAAGCCGTTCGGATAGGCGCGATGCCACTTCCAGGCCGTTTCAAGTATGGTATGGATACTCGCGTAGTGCGGCTCCCAGCCGAGTATGGTCTTGGCCTTGTCACTGGAGGCCACAAGCACAGCGGGGTCACCCGCGCGCCGACCGGCCAAGGCCGTGGGAATCTCTCGGCCAACGACCTCCTGAGCTGCTTTAATGACCTCATGCACAGAGAAACCGACGCCGTTGCCAAGATTGAAGATGTCGTTCTGCCCGCCGTCAAACAGATAGCGCAGCGCCTTGACGTGGGCCTGGGCAAGGTCGCACACGTGCACATAGTCACGCACACAGCTGCCGTCCTTGGTGGGATAGTCGGTACCGAACACCTTAATTTCGGGTCTTGTCCCGTTGGCGGCCTGAAGGACGATCGGGATCAGATGTGTCTCAGGGCTGTGGTCCTCGCCGATAAAGCCGCTCGGATGCGCGCCACAGGCATTGAAATAGCGCAGGGAGGCATACCGGATGCCGTGTGCGGCACTGACCCATTTAAACATCTGCTCCATGGCAAGCTTAGTCGCGCCGTAGGTGTTGGTCGGGTCTGTAGGATCTGTTTCGAGTATGGGAATGCTGCGGGGTTCGCCATAGGTAGCGGCAGTAGAGGAAAAGACAATTTTATCAATGCCGTTTGCGACCATGGCAGCCAGCAGCACCTGCGTGCCGCCGACATTGTTGGCGTAGTATTTGAGCGGATTCGTCATGCTCTCGCCGACCAGTGAATAGGCGGCAAAATGCACGACCGCATCAATCTTTTCGCGTTTAAAAATCTCGTCGAGAAAGGCACTGTCTCGGATATCGCCCACATAGAGCTTCGCAGCGGGATGCACGGCTTTCCTGTGGCCCGTCTCCAGACTGTCTGCGATGACAACCTGAAAACCCTCGTCGATCAGCTCATAAACCGTGTGGGAGCCGATATAGCCCGCACCGCCGAGCACTAGTATCTTACTCATAAAAAACCTCCGGTTTCAATAATCACTGAACGGGCAGCACGCCTGCTGCGCAGCTATTTTATCCGCAGTTATCGGTGCATACGCATTTCTTTCCGCTGATTATACATCAGCAGCCCAAGCCTGTAAAGGTGGACGGGCAAAAAATGACCGGTCATTTACGGCCATAGGCGGCAATTAACTTGTATGTGGTCCTTTTTTGTGGTACTATAACAAAAAAAGCGCAGGTCCGGTCGTTCCCGCATAAGGAGGTTATATTATGTCCATGAACTGTGCGGAGTTATTCGCGCGTTTTTTCCCGTTTTGGGAGAAGCTCAACGAGAAACAGAAGAGTGATATTTGCATACAGACGTCCTATGCCGAGTACGACAAGGGAGAAAACATCCACGGCAACACCGGCAACTGCACAGGTGCCATCTTTGTCAAAAGCGGCGTACTGCGCACCTATATGCTGTCGGACGAGGGGAAAGAAATCACGCTTTACCGCCTGTACCCGGGCGATATCTGCATGCTTTCGGCCTCCTGTGTGCTGCAGACGATTACCTTTGATGTCTATGTCGACGCCGAAGTGAAAAGTGAGGTCTATATCATTAGCTCAGGCGCGTTTGCAAGGCTCACGGAGGAGAACATATACGTCGAGAACTTTGCACTTAAGACGGCGACAGAGCGTTTCTCTGAGGTTATGTGGGCGATGCAGCAAATCCTGTTTATGAGCTTTGACCGCAGGTTGGCCGTTTTTCTGCTGGATGAACTGGCCAAGGACGGCGGCGACACGATTCGGCTGACACAGGAGCAGATTGCCAAATATATGGGTTCGGCGCGAGAGGTGGTTTCCCGCATGCTGAAGTATTTCTCAACGGAGGGTTTGGTGGAAGTCGCCCGTGGCGGCGTAAAAATTATTGATAAGGCAAGGCTGAAGAAAATAGCGGCTGCCGAAGCCGCATAAACATAAAAAACAACGGGTCTGCCGCATTGAAGCGGCAGACCCGTTTTATATATTAGACTTTCAGCATGGAAAGTACGGAACCCTTGGGCTGAACGCCCAGCGATTTTTTCATGATCTCCCCGCCCTTCATCACTACAAGAGTAGGAATACTCATCACCCCGAATTGGCGGGCTAGCTCAGGCTGCTCATCCACATTGATTTTGCAGATTTTCTTGTCCGAGACCTCTTCCGCAATTTCCTCAATGACGGGGGAAAGCATCCGGCAGGGGCCGCACCAACCGGCCCAGAAATCGATCAGAACCGGAACGGAGGATTGAATGACCTCTTTTTCAAAATTATCTTTTGTAACAGTTACTACTGACATAATTAACAACTCCTTATGTGATAAATTGAGAGGAATAATCTTTTGCTATGTCTGTATTATAACCCGGTGAACCCTTTATTTCCGTGATTTTGTCACGCTGAGATATAAATTAAAAAAGTACCCTCGTCAAGTCTCGACGTTTTGTGATAACGTACAATTATTGATGCCAAGGACAGCTGTTTTTCTCTGTATTTGTTAAGCGCCGCGCGACAATTACCGACAACATTCGACCAGTAAAATACGTTATAACTGCACTGTTGGACAACAGGTCCAAATTAAATATATCGAAGGATAAAGGAATCAGAAAAATGAAAAAACTCAGACTCAGGCTACTTGCCGCTCGTATCGAATGGACCTGGTGGTTGATTGCCAGAGAGCGGAAAAAGGGCAGAGAGCTGCTCGAATCGGGGCAGCGCCACTCATCGAAAGAACTCCTTAAGCTGAACCAGCGTTTCTCAAAGCACTGTGCCAGCGTTATGAAAGCCCAGCGCACCTATGAGGCAGCAATAGGCCTCGGATGCGGTGAGCAAACAGTACGCATGCAGGAATAGATGGGGTTGACCAGTACTTATGTGTGTGAAGATGAGATAGAACACTGTCATGAAGATAAATATCCAGACCAAATGGCAGCGCACATACAGGGTTGTTGATATAAAAAGAGACCGACGGAGCTTAGACAGTCTGTCGGTTTTTTTGATGCCCTTCACGCGAAAAAAACGCGCGGCGTTTCGCGGTTATTTTAAGAAAAAAGGCTTATTAGGCCCCGTTATTTGACCGTATGCCAAGGCCCTTTTTTGGCCCAATTGATAAAAGTGCCTTTTTTTATCGAATTGAAACCATTTTACCCGTCTTTGATTAAAATCAGCTTCTAAAAACATTGAACAACTATTATATGCAGAGCGGCGGCTTTGGTGTCATTTTAACGTAAACTTTCCGGAACCGTGCACATATGATGTACTGAGCAGGCCACGAGGCCTGCCGAAAGTGACAATAAGGCCTCCGGCATACAGGCAAAACACTTCACATGCAGCCGGCCAATCAGCAGGTCGAGCCGCAACTAATAATGGAAAGAAGGAAAGCTGTTGGATTTCGGCTATCTTTGCGACGATGGATACAGCACGTTCCTTGAAATAATCTTCAGCATAGTGCTCGGCGCCGCTATAGGGGTACTGTTCGCATTAAATCTCATCCCCAATATAACGACCGCCTTATGGATTGCATTTGGCCTTGCGGTGCTGAACCTTGTTTCCCTTGCTGCCGGACTGCGCACAGCCTCGATATTCAAGAAGACACCGCTGGCACGCTGCCTTTGCTGCCGCGGGGATATTTTTCTTGCCGGTATTATCGGTACAATTATTACGGCTTTGGTTGCGCTTTCGATCGTGCTTGTTACGACTGCGATTCCGATCATTATCCTGATTGCCTTCGCAGGTTTTTTTACGGCGCTGATGTTTACGCAGCACGTTCTCATTCTCAGCTGCCTAATAGGCGGCACATGCCCCTGGTCTGAGGACTAAAATAGCGGAGACTTGACGCGCAAGATGACATTTTGGGGACTGTCGCTATAGAGGCAGCCCCCAGCTTTTTTACCCGTAGATACGGAGTCGGAAAATGTTCATTGCGTTTTGTTTTGTGATGTGCTAAAAATAAAGGAAAATGGGAGTCACAAACGCTTTTAGGCAACAGGGGATACCGTATGGAAACAGTGCTCTTCTTTTATAACATTCTTATCATGATCGCCTTTACCTTTTGCTGTATTGATTTCTTCCTGTTGTATTATAAGCATAAGGATAAGGCGCAGCTCTGCATGGCTGTCGTTTTTTTCCTGTTTATCTTTGATAATCTGTTGCTGTACATGTATGAATTTTTGCCGGGTTTTACAGAAGGCTTTGCGATGCACGGGCAGCGTTACGCTTTTGCCGCCAACCTCCTGAGCTATTTTATCATCTTAGCATACCGACTGACCGTTATTGCGCTTGAACAAAAGCGCATGACCGCGCTGGAAGCCCTGCCTTGGGGGCTGCTGCTAATTATGGTTTTGTCTGCCACGGGGCTGTTTCCGGATAAACCCGCGCAAATTTTAGTCAATGTCCTTCTCGGTGTGCCGTCAATTGCCGTGTTTCTGCTCCCTCTTATCCGCAACAAAAAAATAGGCGGTTTTCCCACGCGCGGTTTTGTCCCAACTGTCGGGCCGTTCTTTCTCTGGTCTTCGGTGCTTTTCGAAGTGTTCAGCTGCATCGAAGGTATCCTGTCGCGCGTCGGTGTCTATTTACTGAGGCCCGACCGTCAGCTTTCAATCGAACTGCTGAGCATTTTTTACTCGGTCGCCGCAATATGGTTTCTCTTGAAGAGCCAGTTGGCGGAGGAGAAACCGGCGGCCAGGCCCGTCGTGGCTTCCGAAGATGAATCGGGGCTTTTGACGAGGTTTGCCGATGTCTATGGATTGACACAGCGGGAAAGAGACATTTTGGCCTTTCTCGTTCAGGGCTGCAGCAATGCGGATATCTGTAAGGGTGCCTGTATATCCGAAGGAACAGTCAAAACTCATACGCACAATATCTATCAAAAGCTGGACGTTAAAAACAGGGTCCAGTTGGGCGTCCGAATCAAAGAATTTCAGAAAACCGTTCCCAGTCGCTGACAAAAAGAAAAGACATCCGGCGGCGAATCACTTTCGCCGCCGGATGTCTTTTCTAAACTTTAGTTTATTTGCCGACCCAAGTTGAAGATCAATCCTTAGTTTATTGCAAACATAATGGTGTTCCCGCATATTGATGATATCAGCTTATTTCCTCCCGAAACAGAGGGAGAAGCGAAAAAATGATGATGGAGGGGCAAAATGAAAAAGGAGAACAGACAAAAATCGGCAGCGCTGGTCCTTGTGGTGTGCATGGTGCTTTCGCTCTTTGCAGCCTGCGGGGCAGGCAAAACAGTCGAAACCGAACCGGCTGAGAGCGCTTCTGCCGAAAGCGCTACCCTGGTTTTCCGCAACGGCATTATTCAGACGATGGTCGACGAGGCGGATACGGCGCAGGCTGTGGCGATCAAGGACAACATGATCATCTATGTCGGAGACGACGCCGGCGTCGAAAAGTACATCTCAAATGAAACCGAGGTTATCGACCTCAACGGCCAGATGATGACGCCCGGCTTTATGGACGGGCATCTCCATGCGCCCGGAATCTGGATAGATCAGCTTTACAACATTGCCTTAAACGCGTACACAACCAATGAAGAGTACCTGAAAGCAATCAAAGACTATATTGCGGCAAATCCGGATCAGGTTTATTACGAGGGGTCGACCTTCCAGCTCAATGCCTACCAGTTGGCGGACGGAAGTAACCCCGGACCTCAAAAGGCTGATCTGGATGCAATCTGCACGGACAAACCGATCATCATTCACGATGCGTCCTATCACGCGCTATGGGTCAACTCCGCCGCACTTGCATTGGCGGGAATCACAAAGGATACGCCCGATCCCCAGGGAGGATTAATTAAACGCGACGCGAACGGCGAGCCGACCGGTATGCTGAACGACTCTGCGGCGGACCTTGTGACGTCTGTGCTCCCCACCAAAACCTATACCGATGATCAAATTCAAGCGGCCGTGGAGAAGTTCCAGGAAGAATGCAATTCCTACGGCATGACAGGCCTCACCGATATCGGAACGGTCGTCTCTCCTGAAATATTCCGCGCGATGGAGGCGGACGGGAATCTGACACTTCGCGTCAGAATCATGCCGATGGTCACAACTGATCAGACGCCTGAGGAGGTCATCGCGGAGATCAAAGAAATCACTGATGCCGATACCGCCCTTGTCAAGGGCGGAACCGCCAAGCTGTTTTATGACGGCGTGACAGAAGGCGGCACCGCGGTATTTATCGAGCCGTATACCGAGGCCGCGGGAAAAGGTGACGCCTGGTACGGCGAGCCGGTCTGGGGACAGGACAGTTTTGAAAAAATGGTCGTGGCGCTTGATGCGGCAGGGCTGCAGATACATGTTCACGCCATCGGTGACGCTGCGGTGCGCGGAACCCTTGACGCATACGAGGCGGCGCAGACCGCAAACGGCAAGAGAGACGCGCGCCATACCATTACCCATGTCTGCGCGATTGCGGACAGCGACATCCAGAGAATGGCAGACCTTAAGGTTGTCTCCGCGCTGCAGTTTCTTTGGATGTATGCCGATCCTTTTTATCAGCTTGAGGCGGCCTATGTCGGAACAGAGCGTGCCAATGCCTTCTATCCCACAAAAAACATGATCCAAGCCGGCTGCATTCTCTCCGGCGCAAGCGACGGACCGGTCTCCCCCTATAACATCTTAGACGAAATTGAGGTCGGCGTCACACGTAACAGCCCGTATGAAGGAGAGGAACAAACCGATATGCATCGGTGGGCAGAGCAGGGCTTGACTGCGTATCAAATGCTTCAGGCATACACAACGAATGTTGCTTATGAAAATTTTGAGGAAAAAGAAATCGGCACCATCGAGGTCGGCAAAAAGGCGGATCTCGTGGTCCTCAGCCAGAACATCCTCAAGTGCGAACCTTCTGCAATCTCCGACACACAGGTGGTTTATACCATCTCGGATGGCAGGATTGTTTTCGGCAAGTAAAGCTTAGCTTCTGATCTCCATAAAAAGGGACAGCCCGGGAAAAAACCGGGCTGTCTTTTGTGTTAAAGCACGTGACACGATTGTCTGAAAGCGGGGACTCAAACGATAGAGCCGCCGCCGTCCACCGCGATGAACTGTCCCTGTACGTAGCTTGAGGCATCGCTTGAAAAGAAGAGAATCGGACCGTTCAGTTCGCCCTTGTTGGCGGGACGGTTTGTGGGGTTCATGTAGGAGTACAGGGCGAGGAATTCCTCGGATTTGAAAAGCCGCTCCGCGGTCATTTCACTCTCAAAGAGACCGGGGCCGAGCGCGTTCACTGTGAGACCGTACTGGGCATAGGAGGCGGCAAGTCCCTTGGTTAAGCCAAGAACGGCTGCCTTGGTCGTGTTGTAGGAGTGGCGGATAAAAAGGTCGCTCTTGTCGGCAACAATGGCGTTGACGGAGGCGATGTTGACGATCTTGCCATAGCCCCGCTCCTTCATGTGCGGAACAACATATTTGCAGGTGAAGACAAGACCCTTGATGTTGACGGCAATAACGCGGTCCCACTCCTCCGCGGTTGCTTCATCCACTGCGCAATGCTCGGCGATGCCTGCATTGTTCAGGAGAATGTCAATTTTGCCGAAGGTGCTGAGCGTCGTTTCGATGGCGCTTTTGACCTGCGCTTCGACGGTCACGTCACACCGAATGGCGAGTGCGCGGCGTCCCGTCTTTTTGATGATGTCGTCTCGCACCGCCTCCAGTTTTTCGAGACGGCGCGCGAGAAGAACGACGTCGGCCCCCGCCTCGGCGTAAGCCAGCGCGGCATCGGCGCCCAAGCCTGCGGACGCACCGGTGACGACCGCGACTTTTCCTGTGAGATCAAACAAATTACCCATGATTAGAACTCCTTTCAGACTATAATGAACTCTGCCCACTGTGTTTAGCTTGTCCGGTCTAAAAAAGCCGGAACCAACTGCACCATAACACCGCATCAAAATAATTGCTACAGACAGCTGGACCGCGTTTGTCTGTAGTCCCGTCCAGTCGACAAATCCTCTTATTTTTCGCAGGGTTTTAGCCGCTTGAACGTGGGGGAAAACCCTGCACGCCATCAGATTCAGCTCGGATGAAGACGGAGTTGTGATAGCCGCACACAAAAAATAAGGCGGCTTTTAGGCCCCGGATTTTAATCTTTTGCTTTTTAAAAATTTTTGCTATACTGGATATAGATGTGACGTACCGGGAATTGGAAAGGAGAGACGTTATGGATGTTTTCTTGAGAGCTTTCACCGACAAGGATCTGCCGCTGTATTCCAGCTGGCTGGACAGTGACCATGTCAAGCAGTGGTATTCACCAGTGGAAGATTGGCTTGCTGAAATGCGTGAGCGTGACACAACGTACAGCTGGATACGCCATTACATCATCTGTGCCGACGACACGCCGATTGGGTTTTGCCAGTATTACCCGTATTGGAAAAGCGGGGAAGAGTGGAACGGCAGCATTCCTGCAAATGGAACCTACAGTATTGACTATTTAATCGGGGATGTCCGTTTTCTTCGGAAAGGCTGCGCCGGAAAAGCGCTGCAATTACTGCATGCGCAGATTTTTGCGCAGTCCGATGCGCAGCGAATTATTGTGCAGCCGGACGAGGATAATCAAGCGTCGCGCAAGACCCTGCTTTCAGTCGGGTATGTTTATGACGCCAAAAACGACGTATTCCTTTTGGAATGCTGATACGAAGGGAACTTTGACATGCTGTATGGACCCGATCCAAAGGCCATCTATCCTAATGAGGCAATTAAAAGTGTCTGTTATATAAAAAATGTGGTGACCCGTCCCAATATTATCATTGGCGACTACACGTATTATGATGATATCAACGGCGCAGAAAAGTTTGAAACGCACGTGACGCACCATTACGAGTTTCTGGGTGACAGGCTGATCATCGGAAAGTTCTGTGCCATAGCAAGGGGAATCGAGTTTGTCATGAACGGTGCCAATCATCGAATGGGCAGCGTCACCTCCTATCCATTTAACATTATGGGACATGGCTGGGAGAAAGCGGCGCCGACATTGGAGGACTTGCCGCTGAAAGGCGACACTGTGGTTGGAAACGATGTATGGATAGGACAAAATGTGACCGTTATGCCCGGCGTGCGCATTGGGGACGGGGCCATCATCGCCGCCAATTCCGTTGTGGCAAAAGATATACCGGCGTATCATATCGCAGGCGGGAATCCCTGCAGAATCCTTAAAAAAAGATTCGATGACGCACTCATCAGTTATTTGTGCGCCTTGAAATGGTGGGATTGGTCGGCACAAAGGATTTTTGATAATCTTGAAGCGCTGTGCAGCGGCGATCTCACAAAAATCCGGGATATTCCAGAAGCGGGGTACTTGGAATAAACGTCAACCGAGTCGAAAAATCCATGATTTCTGCCCAGCTGATATAAAAATTATAAAGGGGTTGAGCACATGCCGCCACCGGCAGTTAAAACAGTCAGGGACCTCATCTATTGGCAGTACGCCGCCATCATGACTGATGCGGCAACGGGGAAGAAAAACGAATGGGCGCTGCGCATGAGTTTCCTAAACAAACTCAAAAGCGGTGAAATTGTCTGGTCAACGGCTGTGCGGGAATGGCTGCTTGAGATGGAAAATCCGCATGTCTGCATTTATTGCGGCGCTGCGGATAATCTGACGACCGAGCATATACTGCCCCGGTCCCGCGGTGGGGAGGATGTGACCGATAACGTCGTGCGCGTCTGCAAAAGCTGCAACTCCAGCAAGGGGGCAAAGGGGCTCTACGAATGGAAGGGCCTGGGCGAAAAGAACAACCACCACCGCATCGCAGAAGGAAAATATCTCAAGTACATATATGCGCTGCATGAGCGCAACGGCACCCTGGATAGGACTCTGAGTGATTTGTGTCCCTGCTGCTTGAGGCCAAAGTGCATCGAAGAGGGGCATGCCGAGAAATTCACGCTCTATTGCATCGAGGGCTATTTTGCGCCCCAAAGCCGGGAGGCCGCCTTGTTGAAATAGCATGTCAAGCCGATGATAAACGCTTGTGAAAAAACCAATAAAGGCGTCCGCCTCCGAAATGGGAGGCGGACGCCTTTGTCAGGAGCCGCATTTGCAGCGGTACTGTGCTATGAGCTGTTGGAAGGCCGGATCGGCGTGAAGAAAGGCGTATTTCGAATCGTTTTCGAGTTCGGAGAGCAGCCCCGGCAGTATCCGAGCGCCGGTGCTTGAGAAATGTGCTTTCTCTGCAAAGTGACCGTACAATGGCGACTGGCTCAGTTCCCACGGGGTAAACGCAGCCTCAAGCATAGAACGTATTAGAGATACACTTTCCCCAGCATCCTCTTTTGTAAGGGCCACCTCAAGCGGGACAATATAGGCGTAATAATCCCAAAGGCCAAAGAGACGTGCGGTTTCGCGTGCAAGCTGCGCAATCTGGGCGGCCTGCTGATCATTCCCTTCCTTCACGGCAATGACTGCCAGATTTGTTAAGGTCACTTGGAGCTCGAGGATAGCTGTCATATACAATTTGCGCTCCAGCAGCTCCGCCGCCTGCGTCAGGTTCCCCTGTTTAACCCAAAGGTTTGCCTGCAACTGATCTTTATCCATCGCTGTGTGCTCCGGCAGCGAGTTGAGCATTTTTTGCGCGTCATCATATTGCCCCAGAGCGGTATACTTGGAAGCCAGTATATAGACCGCCCCGTCGCGCAGCTTTTTATCGTCGCTTTCGGCAACCCGCTCATACAGCTCGATGATTTTACCGCTGTATTTCTCCTTGACGTCGGCGCTCATCCCGGACAGGATCAAAGCGCCGTCGAGGAGCATTGCGGCCGAATGGATCAACCCAATACTGCTTGGATACGCCCGTATTTTTGCCGTTGCCATGGTAAAGCCGCTCTCGAAATCGCTTTTTTGGATCGTTTCAATGACTTCTTTACAGAAGTGACTGATTTCCTGTTCGGATAAGCCTTCGTCAAAGCAAAGCAGGGTGTTTAAATCCACCTTGAGCAACCGCGCCAGCGGGGCTAGCAGCGTCATATCAGGGAAGCTTGCCCCGCTTTCCCATTTGTTTACGGCAGGCGTAGACACACCGAGATAGTCCGCAATCTGTTCCTGCGTCAATCCAATTTCTTTTCTTTTTTCTCGAATAATGAAGTTAATCGGCATTTTAATCATCTCCTGATTTAATATGATGAATGGCCCTTCATGCATCACATCGTATCAGACAAAAGATGATCGCGCAATTGAGTATTTATTAAATAATAAGATTAAAAGTTAACTGGAAGTTAATTTGATTAGACCGACAGGCATTAAAGCACGGTTTTTCAAGGGCTGCCCCGGCTTCAAAGGACCTGAAGCTTGCGCGTAGCCATGCGATTGACCACGCCTTTTATTATAATAAGAAATATATTTACTATTGACATTAATTAAATTAAAGGTTATATTTAATAAAATTAAAGTGGGGGGTGCTGATGTGCCAATAAACTATGTGCCGGAATGGATGGTTAATCTGGATGATGAGGATGTTGCATTTACAAAAAAATTTATTATGGCGTCCGGGTCACTGAAGGAAGTGGCCGGTCAATACGGCGTCACTTATCCGACGGTTCGGCTGCGCCTGGACCGGCTGATGCAAAAAATTCAAATCAGCGAGGATACGGCAAACGAGCCGTATATTGCCCTCATTAAGCGCTTGGCCGTGAACGAAAAGCTGGACTTTGATACCGCCAAAGTGCTGATATCTGAATATAAGAAATCGAAAACGGAGGGCAAATAGATGCATAAAGTGACACTGGCTCTGCTAATTGTACTTCTTGCCGGAGCGGGCCTTATATGGCTTCAGGCTCTTTTATCAAAACGACCGAGCAAATGGCTTGGACTCATTTTACCGATCATCAGCTTCGGCTTTTCAGTGCTCTATTTACTGAATATAGCGGATACCGGCAGCCTATGGCAAAATAGTCTGCTGGTTGTTTCAACCTTGCTGCTTTCAAACATCCCGACGCTCATTTTTTTGGCAATATATTTTGCCTGCCGTGAGAAAATGGCGAGAAAAGCACAGCTTGAGAAAATGAATATCCAGGATTTAAACTAGCTGCACTTCGCGGCTCACGTGTGCGGAAATAAAATCATTTTGGTGCCTGATGTTAAACGGAGTGAGCTGCGGAGATTTGTATAAAGACGATTGGTTTGGAGGATACAAAAAGACAATGATGATGGACAGTCTCTCTCAGGAGAAAAAGAACAAAACGCCGGAAGCCCGGCAGGGAAATGGTGCACAGATCAAAAATGCCCTGTTTTACGGCTTGGCGATGAGTGTGGCGGCAATTTTGCTGTGGTTTCTGCTATCGGAATCTGCAAAGAGCATCGGCTCAGCTATACTCATCCTGACTGCCGCTATGGCCGTGCTTGATACGCTGGTTTTCATGCTGGTGAAGAGCAAGCCTCAAAAACAAAAAATACCGGTGATCGTTATTTTGGCAATTTTGAATGCGGTTGTTTTCCTATCCGTAAGCATCTATGCGCTCGCGGGGACGCAGATTTTTTACCCCCATTTTGACGAATCGGCCTATGCCGCGCTCCAAACACGTGAAGACACGGAAGAACTGACATTAGAAACGGAAACGGGCACTGTTTCCGGCTGGATGCTGCACAATGCGGAGCCTTCCGCACCGCTTGTGATTTATTTTTACGGCAACGGAGAAAATGCCGCAACACGCATGCTCAGACTGATTGATAAGGGCTTAATTGAAAAATTCGCAGGCTGCAACCTGGCCATATTGGACTATCCCGGCTATGGAAAGTCCGATGGGGTCCCCTCGGAAAAGACGCTCAAGGCCTTTGGCCTTGCTGTATACGATGCGCTTGCCCAGCGCAGTGATGTCGATGAGGAGCGTATCGTCATTTTCGGATACAGCCTCGGCACGGGTGTCGCAGACTATGTGGCCTCAAAACGGGAGACTGCCGGGCTGATTCTGATGGCGCCCTATGCTGACGGCTACGATCTCTACAACGGCATGGTCGATATATTCCACGGGCCTGCGCGGCTGTTGGTCGCGTTCAAGATGGAATCGGTTCAGTTCGCAGAAAGCGTTTCGGTCCGTCCGCTTATTCTGGCTTCCCAAAAAGATGAAATGGTGCATTACGAAAGCTCCGTGCGGCTGTCTCAGGCTTTTCCCGAGGGTTGTACGTTCAAAACATTTGAGGACCTCAGCCACAACGATTTTTGGGGATCCGCGACAGTGCTTCAGGATATTGCGGACTATATTGCGGAGGTGAAAGCGGGATGAAAACAGAGATTTTTGTAAAGGCCTTGAAATCCACCGCCTGGATTGTATTTCCCTGTGCGCTCATAAGCCTGTTTGTCTGCACAATGATGATGGGTTCCGGGCTGTTTGAGATGCTGCTGCCGGTGTGGCTGGTTTTAATTTTTACGGGCATTAGCTTTGTTCTGACGCGCATCCCGTTTTTCGCCAGTCGGCCAGTGGTCAAGATTACCGCCGACGCAATTCTTGCTGTCGCCGCTGCCCTATGCCTGCACTTTTTCTAAACCGGGCCCTGCGCCGGTCCGCCGAACGGACAAGCTGCTTGCAGCCGAGATTTGCAGGATTTCAAAGCACTAAAGAACAGGGGGCGCCGTAAATGATGGAAACTTATAGAACTAAGGAAATTGCGCGCCTCATCGGGGTTCATCCAAATACCGTTCGCTTATATGAGGAGCTGGGCTTTATAACGCCGCCGGAGCGGCTTGAAAACGGCTATCGGGTTTTTACGGCGCTGCAGCTAGGGCAGCTGCGTCTGGCACGGCTGGCTCTGCGCGGCGAGGTGCTGCAGAACGGGCTGCGGAAAAAAGCCGTTGAAATCATACGCCTTTGCGCCGCGCTCGACTTCGTGACGGCCGTCAAGGCATCGCAGGACTATGAAACCATGCTCGTGCAGGAAATATGGCAGACCAAAGCCGCTGCTGCCTCGGTAGAAGCGGCACTGAATGGGAAACGAGAATCGGATGGTATTTTTCTCAAGCGCCGGGAGGCAGCGGAGCGGCTGAATGTGACGATGGATACGCTCCGCAACTGGGAACATAACGGGCTTATTGCAGTCAAACGCAGCCAGAATGGCTATCGTGTCTATAATGGGGAGGATCTCGAGCGCTTAAATATCATTCGGACGCTTCGAACCGCGAATTATTCTTTGGCGGCCATTCTGCGCCTGACGAAACGTCTGGAGGACGATGCGCCTGTTTCCGTTGCGGCGATTTTAAACACACCCGCGGTGGACGAGGACATCGTTTCTGTCTGCGATCGGCTCATTTTGTCGCTGGAAAACACCCGCTCAGATGCAAAACACATGCAGACTCTGCTTAAATCGATTGAATCTGATTTTAAAACCCTCCATTAAAACACCAGACTTCGATTCTTTGGTAGAATGCTCGATGTCAAAGAAATGGAGGATTATTTATGAAGCAATGGAAAAAGAAGACCATTTTTTTCTTGGCGAGCCAGGGCATCACGCTGTTTGGCTCGTCCTTGGTACAAGTTGCAATTGTTTGGTATGTGACGCTCAAAACATCTTCGGGTGTCTGGGTGTCCGCGCTGACCATCTGCGCGTTCGTCCCACAGTTTTTAATATCGTTTTTCTCCGGGGTCTGGGCGGATAGGTATCCGCGCAAATGGCTTATCATCCTGTCGGACGGTGTCATCGCGGTGGCAACACTGGCGCTGGCACTTCTGATGCCGCTGCTTGGGGAGGACACCAAGCTGTTTTCGGCACTGCTTGCTGCCTCAGTCATTCGCTCCTTGGGCGCGGGCGTGCAGACGCCGGCGGTAGGCGCAATGATTCCGCAGCTTGTGCCGGAGGCGCAGCTCATGCGCTTTAACGGGATTAACGCTACGCTTCAATCCGTGGTGCAGTTTGCGGCCCCTGCCGCGGCGGGCGCACTTTTGACCTTCGGAACGCTGCGCAGCACCCTGTTTATCGATATAGCCACGGCCGCCGTGGGCATCGGCATGCTGTCCTGCGTTGCCATTCCAAAGCAGATACAGGAAACAAGGGCACAGGCCAATGCTGTTTTCACCGAGATGAAGGTGGGCCTGCGCTATGCCTTGGCAGACGGCTTCGTCGGAAAGCTGCTGCTCGTGTATGGCCTGTTTATATTCCTTGCAGTGCCCCCAGGATTCCTTGCGGCGCTCTTCGTGAGCCGTACCTATGGTGACAGCTATTTTTACCTCACGCTTGTGGAGCTGATCGGCTTTGCGGGCATGGCCGGAGGCGGTGTGCTCATTGGAACCTGGGGTGGCTTCCCCAATCGGGTTAAGACACTCCTTGTAGGGTTTGCCGCGTTTGGGATACTCGGTGTCGGGATGGGCGCGATTAAAAGCTTTGCCGTCTACTTGACACTGATGGCGGTTTACGGCATAGCGCTGACAATGGTGCAGACTGCCGTGACGACGCTTCTGCAAGAAAAGACCGAAACCGGCATGCAGGGACGCGTATTTGGGTTTCTGAGCGCGATGTACAGCGGCTGCCTGCCCCTTGGCATGGCGGTATTCGGCCCACTTTCGGACGTAGTGCCGCTGAGGCTGTTGATGATCGTCACCGGCGGCGCGCTGCTGGTTTTGACCGGTTTTCTCAGAGTTGACAAGCGCTTTAATGCAATTGCGCAGACATAAAAGCCATACAATGGCGCTATTCTTTAGAATCACCTTGTAAACGTCCGCAATAAGGCGAAACGATAAGCATAAAAGAGGGGGCACCTTAGGTACCCCCTCTTTTAATGATCTGAATATGCACTTATTTCATTGAAGCAACAATTTCGTCTGCCATAGCCTCGAGCTGGGTTTCCTGTGCAGACTTGAGCGAGGACTTGAGCGTAATCGTGTTTTCGATCATGGTGATATTCTTCAGGCCCGACACGATCTCGCGCATGAGCTTGCCGCCCTGCGGTGCCCAGGTGCCGTTTTCGATGAAACTAATCGTGCGGTTTTGCAGGTTATGTGCCTTGAGTGCCACGACAAAAGTCTCCATCGGCGTAAAAATGCAGTTATTATAGGTTGAAGAAGCCAACACAATATGACTGAAGCGGAAACAGTCTGCAATGATGTAAGACGGGTGCGTTTCGGCGACATCATACATCTGGATGTTGCGTACACCCCGGTCGGCGAGCTTCATAGCAAGCACCTCGGCTGCGTTAGCGGTGTTGCCGTAGATGGATCCATAGGGAATCACGACCCCGGTTTCCTCCGGTTCATAGGCCGCCCACTTTTGATACTTCTCGACATACCAGCCAAGGTTTTTGCGCCAGATCGGCCCGTGAAGAGGGCAGATCATGGCAATGTCCTTTCCGCAGACCTTATCGAGCAGGGCTTTGACCTGAACACCGTATTTGCCGACGATATTCGAATAATAACGCCTTGCGTCCGGCAGCCAGTCCGCCTCAAAATTGACTTCGTCCGCAAAGACGTTCCCGCCCAGCGCGCCAAAGGTGCCGAAGGCGTCTGCCGAGAACAGGACCTTTGAATAAGTGTCAAGTGTGACCATGACCTCGGGCCAGTGCACCATCGGCGCCATGTAAAAAGTCAGCGTGTGCTTGCCAACGCAGAGGGTGTCTCCCTCGCCCACAAGGACGGTGCGTGAATCAATATCAAAATCAAAAAACTGCTTAATCATTGCAAGCGTTTTGGCGTTGACAACTATTTTGACTTCAGGATAGCGCAGCACCAGCTCACCAAGTGTGGCGCAGTGGTCGGGCTCCATATGGTTGACAATATGGTAATCAAGCTTTCTACCCCCGAGCGCATGCTCGAGATTTTCAAAGAAGCGCCCGCTGACAGCCTTGTCCTCCGTATCGAGCAGGACGGTTTTTTCATCGCTGATGAGGTAGGTGTTATATGAAACACCCCTTGGAATGGGGTAGAAGTTTTCAAATCTGGACAGTCTCCTGTCGCTCGCGCCGAGCCAGTAAATATCTTCGCATAATTGTTTTGTGCAATGCATGCTTTGTCTCCGTTTCTGTTAATTGTTTGAATAAAGGCTCATGCCGACGAGCAGGCAGTCCTCAATATAGGGCAGCTTGTTTTCTCGCAGGTAGGCGCAGAGCTCCGCGCTCTCGGCTCCCGGCTGAATGACGATGCATTTATAGGGCTTTTTGCAGTCCTTGATGAGTGCCAGCCCCTTGGCTGGGTTGATGCACAGGTCAATAATGTCGATGTCTCCCTCAACCTCGTTGATCGAGCCGAGCTCCTTGCCGACACCGCAAGCCTTATAGCCGCAGCCCAGCAGGCGATTTTTAATTTTGCAGGCGTATTTGCCCTCCGTGAGCGTATCGCCCACGACGACGAATACCTTCTGCTGCATGACTTCTTTAAGTTCCATTTGCGCTCCTTTCGGCATGTTGCCTCATTTACCGTTCGTCTTCCTTCTGCAACAGCAAAAGGCCCGCGTTGTTTTCCCCCGTGAATGCGCCGCCGCGCACAGCTGTCTTGCCATTTATCAGGACGAGGTGGATGCCCACGGGGCGCCCCCCATCCTCTGAACTCGGACCGATTGTTTTTTCATCAAAAACGGTCAAGTCCGCGTAGTAACCCGTTTTAATAAGTCCGCGTTCCTGGATGGCAAAGCGCTCTGCCGCCATACCTGTCATGCGGTGGACGATGTCTTTGAGGGCAAAGCCGTTTTCTCGTGCGACCTTAAAAAATTGAGGAAAGCACAGGAAGCAGGCCGGGTTTTGCATGCCCTCCTCCTCGACCCAGGCGTCCGTCATGAATAGGCAGTTGACGTCGCGCATCAGCTTGAGTAAAATCTCGTTTGTCAGGTATTTGCGCATGAGGACACGTCCGCGCCCGTCGCTGAGTTCGATCAGCTTAATATAGGCATCCAGGTGCGAGACGCCCCAATCTGCCGCAATTTCAGCCACAGTCTTGCCAATCAGCGCGTCCTGCCCTTCGGCAAGCCAGGTGATAACAATATCCCGAAAATCGAAGCCCAACACCCGCTTTGTCAGACCGATCTCCAGCCCGAGCCGAAGCCGAGCGAGTCTGCCGCTTCGCTTTTCCTTCGGCAGTGTAAGATACCAAGCGGGCAGGACGACCGTAATGACCGAGGTCCCGTAGGTCAGCGAATAAGAATCATATTTGAAGTCCAGCCCCTCTTCATTGAGCTGCCTGACAATTTCGAGCGATTCGTCAGCGGTTTTCCAGCTCTTTTCGCCGACAAAAATGAGGTGAGAGTGTTGAATTTTTGCACCCGTTTCGCGGGCGAGCCGCGCCAATTCATCCAGCGCGCGCAGATTGTGGGCGCGGCCGCCGATGGGCGGATTGTAAGAGGTTGAGGCGGCGGAATTGGCTCTGCCGTGTATGGTGAGTATCTTGCCGTGCTTGGCGCAGAGTGCGGCGGCACGCTTCAATTCGTCATAGGGTGCGTAGCGGTCGGGCTCGTACATCAGCCCGAAGGAAAGCCCCGCCGCACCATCTCTGAATGTCTGCTCGATCAGTGCGTCAAGCTGTTCAAGCTCCGGCTCCGTCAACGCACGGCTGTCGTAGCCCGAAATGCTGATTCTGCCGCTCATGTGCCCATAGAGAGGGACAAGGTTCAGGGGGAGGCTCTTCACCGCGGCGGCAAAGGCCGGCAGCGAGCTTGTGTCGTCCTCAATATCCCCAAGCGTAAAAAGACCGCTGCCCAGAAGCGGCAGGTGTGGGGTCTGCTTATCAAAACCAAACGGTGAAAAGCCGCAGTTTCCTGTGACCTGCGTCGTGATGCCCTGCTCCAGAAACGGTGTGTAAAAGCGCAAATTGTCCGGCCTCGCGGCATACCAGTCGTTGTGCGAGTGGCAGTCGATAAAGCCGGGTGCGACGACGAGACCCGAACAATCGATGTGGTTGTCAACCGGGGCTTCAATTTTGGAAGCAATCTCCAGAATGCGGTCATCCTCAATAAGCACATCCGCAAAATAAGGTTCCGCACCCGTCCCATCAACGATTTTTCCGTTTTTCAGCAGCGTTTTCATAAGTATCACCTCATACGGTAGGGTTCGATACTAAAATACTACAAAATGCCTATGATTGGAAGAGGAAAAGGCAGAAAATATGCGACAGAGGGGAAAATTAAAAAGTGCTGTGCCGAGTCGGCTGCGGACAAATCCGCGCGTTTCGGGCAGTAGGATATATTTTTTGTCGCTCGTGTTCGGACGTTGAAAAAAGACTAGTTGTGTACTATACTGCAAATAATAGGATAAACCATGATAAGACTGCCTCGGGAGAAACTTGCATGACAAAAAATGAAAATGGATATATGCTCGACGACGGGTTAATGCTGCCTGCAATCGGCCTTGGAACCTATAAGCTCAACGGTCAGGCAGGCGTCGCGTCTATGAAAATCGGTATTGGTCTTGGTTATCGCCTGCTTGACTCCGCCTTTAACTATGAAAATGAGGGTGCGGTCGGGCAGGCCGTGAAGCAGTGCGGCGTTCCGAGAAGCGAGCTTGTGATTACCTCTAAGCTGCCGGGCCGCCGACATAAGTACACCGAGGCCCTGCAGACGGTTGAAGAATCGCTCTATCGCGCGGGGCTTGACTATTACGATCTCTACCTCATCCATTGGCCCAACCCGATAACGGGCCTGTATGTCGAGGCCTGGCAGGCGATGATTGAGGCTAAAAAGCGCGGTCTTGTCCGATCGATCGGTGTGTGCAACTTCTTGCCGCATCATATGGAACGGCTTGAGAAGGAGACAGGCGTCCTGCCGAGCGTCGATCAGATCGAGCTACATCCCTACTTTAATCAACAGGCCCAGCGCGATTGGAACAGCGCGCACGGCGTTTTAACGGAGTCCTGGAGTCCGCTTGGCCGCGCCAACAGCGTCCTAACCGAGCCCATCATCCGCGCGATAGCGGCTGACCATGGAAAATCGGTGTCACAGGTGATTCTCCGCTGGCATATCCAGCTCGGAGCCCTACCAATACCCAAGGCTTCTTCGGAACAGCATCTGCGTGAAAATCTCGAGCTGCTCGACTTTGAACTGACAGAGGCGGAGATGGCAGCCATCGGTACCCTGACGCGCCCGGACGGCAGACTGAAAAATCAGGACCCCGACGTCTACGAGGAGTTTTAGGTGGTTTTCTTCAGAGAATTTACAGAAATTTGATGATTAAGTCCGGAATCCAAGCTATTATAAAACAAATAGAAAACACAAGATCCGATTATTTCAACCCGACCTGAGGAGGGAAACCATGTATTTTGACCTAAATTATTTTTATCTCCTGCTGCCCACGGTCATTTTTGCGTTCTGGGCAAGCTCCAGGGTGAAGACAACCTTTAATAAATACAGTCGGCAGCTTTCGGCCTCAAATATATCTGGCGCACAGGCAGCCCAGCGCGTGCTTTATGCCAACGGGCTGACATCAACGCGCATTGAGCGGGTCGAGGGTGCGCTTACGGATCACTACGATCCGAGAGAGAACGTCATTCGCTTGTCCAACGCGGTGTATGACAGCACTTCAACCGCCGCAATCGGTGTGGCCTGCCATGAGGCGGGGCATGCCCTCCAATACGCCCAGGGCTACGGACCGATCAAGCTGCGTGCAGCGATTATTCCCGCGACGAATCTGGGCTCGAAACTGGCTGTGCCCCTCATCATTCTGGGCATTTTTCTGAGCTATGTGTCGCAGACCTATATTACTGTGGCGTACATCGGAATTTGGTTTTTCGCCGTCTGCGTATTTTTCCAGTTGGTGACGCTGCCTGTTGAATATAATGCCAGCAACCGTGCCCTTGCCGCAATCGAGGGGCAGGGGATGCTCTCCGACAGTGAGCTGGAAGGCTCGCGCAAGGTGCTGCGTGCGGCCGCGTTGACCTATGTGGCGGCGCTTGCCATGTCGCTTGCACAGCTGCTTCGGTTCATTTCGCTTGTGAGCGGCGGCAGAAGAAACTAGTTCAAAATTATCTGACGATAAAAAAAGCACTGAAAACAACTGTTTTCAGTGCTTTTTGACTCAGCGCACGGGGCAGAGTTCCGTGTGCTGAGTACAAAGGAATAAGGATAAGTGGTGAATCAAACTAAAGCTTGACCACGGTCGTCAGGTATTCGCCAATCGCGTTTTGGACCTCTTCTCCGGACTTGTAGCGCCCGTCAATGCAGTCGACGTCGAGCAGCAGCGTGGGCATGCCGTAACGCTCTTGAATGAAGTCGGAGAGAATTTTGGTGGAAGCCCAGGTGTGCTTGCAGCCAACATGTCCGAGGAAGACAGAGGCGTTAATGTTGAAGTTGTCCATCAGATAGGTGATTCTGTCGCAATAGTAATCGACAGGACCCGCTGCGCCGTGAATCATGGGCAGGTTCATCATCTTGACAGCCATGACCCTCAGGCAGTCTTCAAAGTCGTCGATGTGCTCATAAATGTCGGGGTGATAGTGGCCCAGAACGTCCATGATGCAGATGGCGCCAAATTCGCGCTCCATGTAAGAGTAGGCTTTCAGCTCGGTCCAGAGCATATTCTGGAGGAAGAGCATGCGGTATTTTTCACCGTTCATGCAGGCGCCCATGCCGAGTTCGATCATCATCTCGCCGACTTCGAGTTCCTTCTCGAGGAAGGCGGTCATCGCAGGATCCGCTGCCATGCCGCTCATGCAGGCATTGGTTACGAGAATCATGCCGGGCAGCGGGCAGGGTGTGTGCTTTCGGAGGTCGGCGAGCTTTCCGATCAGCTCGTTGGACCGGTTGGCAATTTCCATGCATTCGCGCATCTTGTCCATGTCGAGCTTCTTGCCCGTCAGATTTTCCATGAAGGTGATAAATTCACGCGTCTGCTGAACAAGGTATTCTGCGCCGCGGGCATCTCTGCGGAAGGGCAGGTCAATGTTGAAAACGGGGCAGCCCCAGATTTTCTCCATGATCGGATAGGCAATTCTGGAGGAATCGCAGGGGACCGTGGAATAGACGAAAGCATCCGGTTTGAGGCCATACTGGTCGGCGAGCAGAACGCCCATCTCAACCTTGTCGATCGAACACATGCTCTGGTTCGTCTTGGACTCGCACAGGTCGACGAACTTGGAGTTCATATCGCCCTTGGGGGCAGTGCTCAGGGGGAGCTGATCCAGATAGTAGGGCTGGCAATCAAACGCATAGATGATATCCACAGGCATTGGGCCGCCGAAAGCAATGAGCTTTTTGCCGTTCTTCTGAGCGTCGCGAATCTGACACCATTGCGCGACCTGCAGGTCATAGATCCAGGTGCTATCGGGATCTTTCTGAAGCGTATGCGCCAGCTTGCCTTCAACTGAAGAGGCAATATAATCGGTGGTGCTCAGCTCGCCTCTGATAACCTGGTTCAATAGTTCATCAACATAAGCCATTTCTTAGCCCTCCTTTTCGATCATTTCTATAAATGCTTCCGCGCGTATCTCGAGCTGACCGATGTTTGCCAGCTTCTCTTCGCGTTCAAGATAGAGAATGGGAACACCGACATCCTTGAGTGCGGGCTCAAGATAGGTATTTTCGCCGCCCCAGCATTCGCAGTTCTGCATTTTTTCGTATAAGACGCCGTCTACCTTGTAATCCACGGCCTTTTTCACGATGAGATCATGCAGCGCGTCGCGGTTGTCGATCATGCGGGGACAGACAATACGGTCAAGATAATAGCTGGCGATGGAAGCGTAAATGTCGTTCTCATCGGCTACAAGCTCGTCACCGAAAGCCATGCTTCCGAGACAGAGGGTGTCGGCAACGACAAGGCCACCCTTGTTTTCAATCGCCTCTATGTACTTCGGGTTATCCAGAGCACTGCCGATGATCAAAAGGCGCGCACGGTGGCCGCTGACGGGTGTTCTGTTCGACGCGTCGGCAAGGAAGGCGCGGAGCAGCTCATTATACGTCTCGACCGGCATATTGGTTGCGGCAATCATGATCGTCAAGGCCTCGGCCCCGGTGATAACCGGAGATTCAGCCTTCTGGAGCTCGAGCAGCTGCTTGACGAGCAGGCGCTGCTCGTTATGGAGCGCGATGGACTTGAGCAGGCGCTCGGTCGTGATGGTGACACCGCTCAGCTTTTCGAGTTCACCGGCGAGAAGCTTGAGCTCCTCTTTGTAATAGAGTTTTGTGGTCGGGCTGGACATGCGCGGGGCGCCAATCTCGAACAGCGACTGATCCTTGCCATTCTTTTTGGCATAGGCTTTCCAGTTGTCAAAGATTCTGACCGCCTGCATGCAGCCGTCGGATGTGACAAGCCCATCCAAATCATAAATGCCGTCGATGAAGTACTGCAAAATTGATTTAGCGAAGCTGCAGCTGAAGCTGGACATCCAGACCTCGGCTTCATTGTAGTCGTTGCAGCCCGTGGCTCTGAGCCTGACGGGGAGCACGTCCGCCGCATAAAGAATCTCGTGCGGAACATGACAGCAAATGACACCCAGTGCCTTCTTTCCCTGTGAACGCCATGCCTGGATCGATTCTTTGTCAATGCTTGCGTCAAATAGCTTTTGGTAATCCATGTGTCTCCTCCTTTTTTTGCGTCGTAATTTGGATATTGAAAACCTGCTTTTTTCAGCTGAAATTGCATCTGCCTGGGACCTGAAGCGCCGATCAATTTTAAAAAGCTGTAAAATAGCAACAAACATCCATAGGTCGGGTACCATTTATAATATATTTTATACAATTAAATAATAAAGAAATTATTTTACAGATTCGTCTCGTTATAGTACTATATGATTAAAAGGTACCGTATGGAGGGGCGACGTTGAAAGAACTGACGAAAGATCATATATTAAACTCATTTAACCGACTCCTCAGAGAACACCAGTTCGAGGACATAACGGTCAGGATGATTATCGATGAGAGCGGCGTTTCAAAATCGACGTTTTACAGATGCTACTTAGACAAATATGACGTCATGAACTACAACTATAAAAAGCGGCTGGACAGCTGGGTCCATTCTCAGCACTGTAAGAGCTGGCGGGAGCTCTATCATCGCATATTCAGGGCGACGGAAAACGACAGAAAGCGTGAAAAGAACGCCTTCTCGTATGTGGGACCGAACTCTTACTCCGCTTTCCTTTATGACTATTCCTTTGCCATGATCGAGCAGATCACCACGATCAGCCGGGGAAAACCCCTGACAAAGGAGGAGCGGCTTCAGCTGTCTCTTTTCTGCTACGGGGGGATTGCCTTGGATGTCGACTGGATTAACCACAAGATTGACTGTCCGACCGACGAAATCGCCGAACAGGTCTATCTGGCCATGCCCGCGACGCTCCGGGACGAGTGGTGTAACTGGCCCGTCAATAATTGATTTGGTAAAAAAAGCGCTGAAGCCTTTGAGCTTCAGCGCTTTTTTATAGAACGTTCTTATCTGCTTTTAGGAGAATGCTTGCCGCGTTTTCTCTCGGGACGCATTAGGCCAAGTCCTGTCAGCAGAGACCCGAGACCCGCAAGCAGCAGGTAGAAGGTCCAGGGAATGCCGCCCGTCTTGGGAAGAGTACCACCGTTATTGTTATCGTTCCAGCCTTCAACGCCGGTGTCGTCGGTCAGCAGGAGGTCCTTGAGCGTATACGAGAGTACCGGGTCGGAGGTGCTGATCTCAACCGTCAGAGGCTCTGAGAAGAGCTTGTAGCCGCTGGGCGCGGTGGTCTCCTTGACGGTGTAGCTGCCAGACGCAAGGTCCGAGAACAGGACGAGGCCGTCGCTGCCTGAAACCGATTTTGCCAACTCGTTTCCGTCCTTGTCATAGAGCGTAAATTCCGCACCGGACAGGGGGTGGTAATCCTTGTCGACCTTGAGAAGCTGGAGTACGCCGGTTGCCTTGAGGTCTTTTTTGTTGACGAAGGACAATGATACGTTCTGCTTGTTGCTGAGCGTCACCGGGGTTTTGCCTGCCAGAAGGGTATATCCCAGCGGGGCGCGGGTTTCGGATACCGTGTAGGAACCGGCCGGTAAATTTGAAAATTTTGCGGTACCGTCTGCCTGCGTGACGACCGTCTCAAGGGCTTTGCCGTCTTTGTCATAGAGCGTAAACTCCGCACCGGATAGAGGCGCGCCGGTTTCGTCTGTTTTGAGAATGCTGATACTGCCGGACTTCTCCACCAGCTTTTTGTTGACGACGGTGAAGGTGCGTGTCTGATTATCAGTCAACATGAGACTGATGACATCTTTGCTGGATTCGTAGCCTTCGGGCGTCTTGGTCTCGCGAATGGTGTAGGTCTGATTAATCGCAACTTCGGAAAATTTTGCGATACCGTTTTCATCAGATACGGCTGTTTTAAGGGCTTGGCCCGTGCTGTTATAGAGCGTGAACTCCGCACCGGGGAGCCTTGTGCCGCTGTCGTCGGTCTTCACAATTTCAATGTAGCCCGTGGGCGGGAGCACCAAGTTCTCGAAGAAGGGATCTCCTTCGAGGGGTCCATCCTTGCCCAGCCAGTAGCTTTGAACGCCCGTTTTGTCGGAGGTGTACGCAACGACGGCGTGCATCGGATCGTTCGTGAGGCGATAGCCAATGGGCGGTGTGACCTCCGTCACGGTATAGACTGTCCCTTCTTTGACAAGCGGAATATCAGTAAAGCTGACGATGCCGTCCTTGTCGGCTGAGGCAGTCATTTTAACAGTCCTGTCTGCGTAATCCTTTCCTGTGAGCTCAAACTGGCCGCCGGAAAGCAGTTTTGAGTGGTTCTGCGCGTCGACCTTCTTGAAGTGCAGCTCGCCGAGCGCAGGATCGTTGGCATAGGAAACAACAGGGGTCATTCCGCTGTCAACCATCGGGTCGGTGATGGTAACCACAAGGCCGGTATGGGCTTCGTTATATGCAACCGCAACATGGAGTATCTGTTTGCTGACGGGAGCTGGCGCCGGACTGTGAGACGTTGTGCCAGGCATCAAATATCCGCTCGGGGAATCATCCTCATAAACGGTGTAGCTGCCGATGGGGATGTCACTGAAGGTGACTGTGCCGTCAGCGCCTGCGGTGACGGCGCTGCCAATCTGCGTCGTGCCCTGATAGAGGGAGAAGCTGCCGCCGGAAATCGGCTTGCCTTCAAGATCGGTTTTTGTGAAGGAAACCGTAGCGGGGATCGGGGTGTTGATAAGGGAAGCGCTGTCTTGATTGATACTGTCTTCGGCAGTGCCGTATTTAACCACGACAGCGGTCTTGTCGGTGTTGTAGCCGACCGTGACATAGATGGGAGCGTCATTAAGCTGATGCCCGGTGGGTGCTGCCGTTTCCCTGATGGTGTAGCTGCCGATAGGAACATTGGAGAAGCTGACCTTGCCGCTGGCATCGGCGGCGATGTCTGCTATGGTAAAGGTCTGGCCGTTGTGGGCGGCGGTGCCGGTCAGTGTAAACTTGCCGCCGCTGAGGGAGACGCCTGTGCCGACCTTGTCAATGCCGACAGACGCTGTGCCCAGACTGTTTTTGAAGCTGTTTTTCGCGGCATCATAAGAAGCGGCATTATCGTCTTTCCCGGTAATCGCGACAGCGAGCGCGTCCTTGTTGGTGGTATACGCTACAGTGACATCCAGGATGGCTTCACTGGCGGGTCTGAGATAGCCTGTAGGCGGCGTTTCCTCATAAACGGTGTAGCTGCCGATGGGAATGCCACTGAAGGTGACGGTGCCGTCAGCGCCTGCGGCAACGGTCTTGCTCACAGGAGTCGACTCGTAGTCCGTGCCGGTTAGGGTGAAAGAGCCGCCTGCCAGAGCAGCGCCGCCGAGACCGGTCTTTGTGAAGGAAACCTCGGTCGTGTGCGGCTTGTTAAAAAGTGTATCGGGCGTGACGGTTACGTTCAGACTGGAATAGTCGTCGTTATAGACAACAGTAGCGGACAGCGTGGTGGTGCTCGCAGTATGGCCTATGGGTGCAGCTGTTTCGGTTATGGTATAAGGTGCGCCCGTCTTGCCAAGCGGAACATCTTTAAACTTCACGACGCCGAACTGGTCGGCTGTGGCAGTCCGCGTGACATCGTTGTCGGCATAATCTTTACCGGTGAGTGTGAAGGTGCCGCCCGTGAGCGCAGCGCCGTTTGCGCCCGTCTTCGTAAAGCTGACGTCCGTCAGGGCAAGGGCATCTTTGACCGTAAGCGTATCCGTGCCGGTTAGACGGGTGCCATAGGAATAGCGATTGGTTATCAGATAACCGTCGAGCGGCTTAATTTCTTCAACATAGAAAACCCAAGAAGGCAGTTTATCAAAGACAACCTTGCCGGAATCATCGGTGGTCATGACAATCTCGCTGCCACTTCGTTTAATCGGCTGCTTGTTGACGTTCAGAAGCCTGAACTGCACGCCCTTAAGTGCGTCTCCTGTCATGTTTACCTTGTGGACAGTCAGCGCATTACTGCCGCTACCGCCCTGGGCATAGATATCACTTACAACAACCTGATTGGAGCTAGCATTTCCGTTAGTGCTTCCGGTGCTGTCCGTGAGAGAAACGGCGTTTGTAAAGCTGATGCTGTCATGGAGGATGTTGGTCGAGAAGCTTAGAATATAAGCTCTTGATGTGCCGGTTGGCAGATGAACCAACAGTTTGTTACCGTTGGCGCTCGTCGGGAGTGTGACAGCAAACTTGGCAGCGCTGGCGGTATCTTCTTTTGCCACTTCTTGATCAATGGTCAGCGCGCCGTTGGATGATGCAACCGTTGCGGTATAGAGCTTCAGAGAGGATGCGTCCAGGCTGAGATTCGTGTTGAGTTCATCCGTGACAAGGCCGTTATTAAGCAGTACCTGCCCTGGGTTAATGTAAACGGTCCAGTTGACCGTGTCACTGAGGCTGGATGACACATAGTTTGTTGCCTTTGTTATGACGGGGTTATTCAGAGAGACGGAAATGGCGGAATTGAGGCTCGATTTGCCCGGAACAGCCAGTGTCGACTGGTTGCTAAAGCTCTTGTTGTACCACTGAGACGAAAGGGTCTCGTCCGTTACCTTGGTCCAGAACTTGAGCGTGTATTGTTCGGAAGTAGATAGCGGAAGCGCATAAGTAAAGCTGCTGTCTCCGGTTACGCCGGTTAACGTTCCGAGCGTGCCGCTGTTTGTCGCGGCGACATCGAACGGATGTGTGTCGTCGATCAGGAGCGTCATGCCTGCGGGCAATGTGTCAGAAATAATCGCGCCTAACGTTGTTCCCACCATCGGGAGCCTGTTGCGGTTGACGACAATCTGCCACTGTATGGCATGTGTATCATAGTTGTAGGCCGTTGCAATGGTCTTTTCAATCATCTGGCTTCTATAATTTTTGGTGCCGGTGCTGGAAGCGCTCACACCCGTGCCGGACAGCTCCACAAAGTTGGTATAGTTTTTAACGGTTGCATTTTTGTAGAGCGGGCTGTAGTCCTTGATCTTCGTTGAGAAGCTTACCGTATAGGTGGAATTGATGGTGCCGGAACCAGCCGTTTCTTCCGGGAACTTATATTCAAATTTATTCGCACTTGTGTAGGTGAAGACACCGACAGTAGACGGCGGTGCCGTTGTTGTAAAGGTGTCTATATCACTGCCGCCGACCTTTGTCACTGTGAAAGGATGGTCTGCATCAATCACAAGTTCCTGATTCGCGGGTACGGTGTCGGTAATTTTGGCGTTCGGAATGCTGATCTTGTTGCGGTTGACCGTGATCGTCCAGGTGATGATTTCCGGATTGACACTGTCATAGATAAAGTCTTCGTCTGCGTCGGCAGACTTCATGACCAGACCACCGGCGCCGATGCCGGGCAGCGATGCCGAGGCACCCGGCTGAGTGCCGGAGACGTTCTCGTTCCAAGCAAGATTTGCCGAATTTGAGAAGGTAACAGCAGCATTCGAATTGAGGTATGATGTGCGGTCGGTAACCCGGGTGTAGTAAATCAGTGAATAGCTCGTACCGGCCTTGGGCTGCTTGTCTGAGGGAAAGCTATAGGTCAGCGTGCTGCCGGATAGCGTGTAGTCTTCGGCGGCAACGGTATATTCAGTGCCACCAACGTTGAGTTTAATGGGGTAATCCGGCGGGCTGATTAGGTATTCAAGGCCAGCGCCCAGCGTATCAACAATCTGAGCACCGCTAATGGCCGGAACGGGAGTGCCCGGAACGGGAATGCCCGGGACAGTAACCGTGACCGTCCACTGTGTGATAGTGTCGTCGGTTGCTGAAGCTTTTTTTGTACCGGACTTGCTGATCCAGCCGAGAGAAGCGTTTGACGTGACGGGATCGGCTGCGATGCCGGCCGGACTGTCCAGGCTGGCCGTGTTGCTGTAGGTCGAGGCGACGGTTGTTCCAGTTTCTGCCGAAAAGTCATTCGGCGTGGTTTGATATGTAATGACCTGGGTGGCTTTGATTGGAGAGCCTGTCGGGAAAATGTAATCGAGTTTATTTCCTGTGGCGGTCAGCCCTGCGGCATCATAGGTACTCCCGCTTGCAACGGTGAAAGAACCGTCAACATAGGTCTGATTGGCAGAGAACACATCGGTAAGCGTATAGCCTGCATAGTCAATGCTGTCGTTTGGACGAGTAACAGTGACTTTCCAGGTAATCCGGTTTGTCGATGCGTCATAGGTCCAGCTCTTTGCAAGCGTGCTCTTGGTTGGCAAGGGCAGGCGGTTAATGGTGATGGTCTGATCGCCAAGCGTAATCTGCTGAACCGTTGGGTCGCCTGTGTTCAGTGCGCTGAATGTTCCCTTCAGGCGAATCAGGCCCCATCTGGCCAGATGGATATCCTCGTCTGCACCGCTCGTCGCAGCCTCTGTCAGCGTTACCGTCAGATGGTTTCCGGCAACCGCCCAATCGGCAAGGTTATAGTCCGGCACATCAGGCGTTTCGTCATGTGCCGTGAGTATACCGCTGGTGTCTTTAAAATTGATTGCAGTGGGTAAGGTTTCGGTAAAATAGTCGCCGGTCATGTAGTTGTAAATGTCGGGCTCAATGCCGTCGGCAAGCTCAAAGACATAATCGAGCTGAATGACCGCATTGGCAGGAACATCATGATATTCTCCGTTTGCGTCGGGGGTTATCGGGGTGGTTCCGTCCGGCTGGTAGAGTTCAAGAACGGACGGCGGCGTATCGGTAGTCCCGTGTACGATTACATACGGGGTACCCGTTAAATCTTGTGCAGTACCATCCAGCGCCGAAACAAGCTCCAGCGGCATAAACTGCAGCACCAGCACCAACACAATCATGACGGCAAGCAGTTTTCTTATATTGGTGTTCCTCATAAAAATTTTCTCCAAATCCTCATATTTATTTGCCTCATATTCTTCCGACAGGGGCGGACAAAAAAGGGCTTTATTTATCATATAAGCGCGTTTTATAGCGTTATGTCTGTGACTTGGATACATTATAACAAAAAATATCCATAAATCAAGTAGTTGATAACAGGAATCATTATTAAATTTCAATTTTATGTACATTTCGCGTTGAATCAAAAGACGCGCTATGCTATGATTTCAATAACACTCGGATAAAGGGCGGCGGAAGCATGAAAGAAAAACCGGAAAAGAGACTTTTGTCAAAGCTTTTGCTGATTATCGGCGCGGTTCTTATTGTCGCGGCAGTCGGGATCGAAGCCAGCCGTTACCCCTGGGAAACGCTGTTCGGCGTGACCGCTGACGCGGCGTCCATGTCGGATCCCGCACCCATTGTCCTGACCGGGGAGGATGCGGGCAGCACGCTGGTCGAAAGTGACGCAGCGCCATCCGAAAGTCCTGAGGCACTGCCGGAGGGGATTTTGCCGGGAAGCGAAAGTGCCGATGCGCCCGCTTCCGTCTATGTGCGGCTTGGCATTATCAAGATCCCGAAGCTCAATGTCTCACAGCATGTACTGGAGGGCACACAGCGGCAAATGCGCTACGGTATAGGCCATGTAACGGGTACCGACGCGATCGGTGCTGTGGGCAACTGTGCGCTTGCGGGGCATAGAACCACCGCCTTTCGTTATCTGGACATGCTTTCGGCGGGAGACACGGTTACCTTTGAGGTGGGCGAAAATACGTATACCTACACGGTCTATGATAGCTTTGACGTTCTTCCGGACGAAACCTGGGTGCTTTCCGATATTCAAAACGAGGATTACGCGCTGACGCTGATTACCTGTACGCCGTATCTGGTATCCAGCCATAGACTAATCGTCCGTGCGCGTTTGACCGATATAAATGGCATCAGCCCCGGTGAATTCTACCAAAATTCAGCGCAGGAACAAGCAAATGTGCCGATTAGTTAATTCGTGCTTGCATTTGTAAGATGGACAATCTATAATGATAACGGATAGAGATATCCGACACAAATCGATAATAGCAAACTGTCCGAAAGGGCAGGACGCAAAGCCACGGGTTTAAGGTTTTTAATTAAACTATGACAGCCGGGTTGCCGAAGTTGTTTCATCTGATTTTTTTGATGAGCTCTGTTTGGGCATCCCGTTTTGGGTGCCGAAACAGAACTTTTTTCTTGTTCCGGGCCCAGAAATGATCTGAGTGCAAAGGGGACAGGCAAATGATCATCAAAATGATACGCAAAATCAGTATGCTCCTTGCCGCAGTAATCCTTGTCTCAGCCTGTGGGCTGCCCGCTTATGCGCAGTGGGAAACGGGGACAAATGCCGTGACGACAGTGGCGGTACTTGCAGTATCTGACGAGACGTACACTGCCGAAACGTATGCGGCAGCGGTTTTTGAACAGGTCAACAAAGCGCGCACAGACGCAGGACTAAAAGCGCTGACAGCTCTTGATACGCTTAAGCCCTTGGCCGATCTTCGCGCGGCGGAAGCGGCCGTGCAGTTTTCACACAAGCGGCCGGACGGCAGAAGCTGCGGCACCGTCTTTTCCGATAACGGTTTGAATTACAGCTATGCCGGAGAAAATCTGGCCTATGGCTTCACGAAGCCGGAGGAGCTGGTCAAAGCCTGGCTCAACTCCAAGTCCCACAGGGACAACCTGCTCAGCGGCAATTTTGTCAGTGCAGGGTTTGGCTACTATCTTAATGAGAACGGAACAATCTATTGCTCGATGCTTTTCTACACCGCCAAAGCGTCCTGAGGCATCGGGATAACAGAGCATATGGATCAAAAAGCATATTGCGGGATTGCCGGGCCTTTAGGTCCGGCAATCTTGCTTTATGGGCCGATAAGCCTCCGATGCAAATAGGGCTTTTCAATTCAGCCCGAAAATGTTAATATTAATTGCCGCTTATGAACAGCGGACAAACGCATAAATCATGGGAAAACCCTGTAATAGAAACAATTTACGGATTCCCGCAAAGAGATAGGATGACTATGGCAATTAAACTGATAGCTTTGGACTTGGACGGAACCCTTCTGAGCAGCGACCACCTCACGGTGCCTGATATCAACATGTGCGCCATTGAGGAGGCGATTGAGCGCGGTATTGGGGTGGTTCTTGCCACAGGCCGTACGCTGTACGATATTCCGATTGAGCTTCGGACGCACCCGGGTATTCGCTACGCGGTGACTTCAAACGGCGCTGCGCTGGTGGATCTTGCAGAAGAGCGCACCCTGTTTTCCTCTTCGATACCGTCTGAAACAGCACAGGCGGTCATCGCTGCGGCACAGACGGGTCGCGTGTATGCCGAGATTTACAGCGGCGGAAAGGCTTATATCGACCAGAAGATGCGTTCAAAAAGCCTCGAGGAAAGCCTGCTGTTTATTTTGTTCACGCTCTTGCCCCAACGCTATGATACCGAGAACCTGATCGACTTTCTGCGCCAGCATCAGGAACCCGTCGAAAAAATCGAACTTCTGACGGATGACATAGATCTGGCCGCGGCTATGGCCGATAGGCTGTGTGCCCTGCCGGTGACAGTGACGACATCAGGCATGAACAGCGTTGAGGTCACAAACTTAAACACCTGCAAGGCTCGGGCGCTTGAGCAGCTGTGCGGTCTTTTGAATGTTCAGGCAGCGGATGTGCTGGCAATCGGTGACAGCATGAATGATGCGGAGATGCTGGCTTGGGCGGGTGTTGCCGTTGCCGTTGAAAACGCGGACGAGAAGCTTAAAAAAATTGCGGATTTTATTTCAGCAAGCAACGATGAGGGCGGTGTTGCTCTGGCGATTGAGCGATTCACGAAATAGCAAGGGGCGCTATCACAAGCGTTTTGGCTCATCTGCGGCGCTCACGGCTGACCTCACAGAGCGCTTTTTGTCGGCTTGATGCAAAAACGAACTGCTAAATGACCCGCATGGTGAAAATGTCGTCTTGTGCATCGAAAGCATATAGCCCCTTGTATTTTCAATGTCGTTGCCCAGAATGACACAAATGTCGGCTGCCCGCAAGGGAATGACCATCAGCACCGCGGAATAAATGCTGATATCGATGTTCTTTTTTCTGGCTTGAACGACATAGGCTGAAAGCGGCAGACTGACGTCTGTGTTTTCACAGTGTCAAACGACCTGCACCGTCTCCATGTGGGTGCCAAAGAATGACGCGCTATAATCCCCCATCCACCTGCGCGTTGGGGTGAAAATATTGGCCGCAAGGACCACAATGCTTTTTCGGTTCATCCGGCTATCCAAAAAGACGGCCATGATTAATAGGCCATCAATAAGTACGGCGAGGTATTTGAAAGCAAAGAGCATACTTTCCCCCCACCCTTTTGGAAGGACCGTGTGATACAGGCTGTTTTCTTTTAAAAATTTTATAAGCTTTTAAGGAGTTTTATATGACGCGGTAAAGCGGTTGTGGTATAATTAAAACAGGCATTCATTAAAACTGCTTCAAGCCCGTTTATTGATTATAATATGGATACTGACAATTGATAATCTTTTCATGCAGGAATCGACACGTTTCGTGCATAAGGCCGTTTTGCCGCGCGTAATCTGTTATCATTCGTATGGACCCAATAAAAACCAAAATTACGAAGGAGAAAACAGAAATGCGAAAGATTGTTGTACTGATTCTTACACTTGCCCTAGTTTTCAGCCTGGCCGCCTGCGGCGGCTCGGATGAAGTTACCCTGGTGGAAACCACGACCGAGCAGGGTATCACCCTTGTACTTCCCAGCGATATGCCCTTACAGACCGTCAATGGTGCGACCACTTATATCAATACAGAGACGGGCGATAACGCCACTTTCGTTGTGTCCGAAGTGGGAGACACCCCCATCTCCGATTGGACGGAAGATACCGTTATTGCAACGTTCCAGCCCAGCTATCCCGATGTGGCGATTGCGAGCTTTGAAAACGGTGTGAGCATCAATGGCCAAGAAGCCCTTGTAGCCTCCCTCACCTTAACCTCGCCCAAGGGCCTTCCCCTGGGGATTACCTTTGTTGTTGTGACGGACGGAACGTACAATTACGTTGCAAACTTTACCTATGGCGCGGATAGCACGGACAGCTCTCTTGCAGCTAATCTGCAAGCCTGCATCGACAGCATCCAGATTCCCTAAGACGGTTTTGTGCAGACCGTCCCTTAAAACAAAATAACTCGCGCAGCAGGCCATAACGTTGGAGACTAATGGGCTGTCCTCAGGCTGAAAAACCTTTATTTATTGACAATAGGGTCCGCCTTTCTGGACGGCTCATTTTTAAAAATTATAAACGGAGGAAATCTTATGCCTTACATTATCGCATTTGCAGCTATTGTTGTGATATTTGGTATTTGGATGATCTCGACCCAGCGCTCCTTTGTGGCACTGGACGAGAATATCAACAACGCCATGTCACAAATCGGTGTTCAGCTGTCATCACGGTGGGACGCACTAACCTCGCTTTTGGATCTGACCAAGGGCTATGCTGAGTATGAGTACAAGACCATTACGGATACCATTCGGTCCAGACGGGCCATTACAAAGGACTCCGCGCCTGAGGAAGTCACAAAACAGGAAAACATGATATCGGAAGCTATGGGCAAAATCATAGCAGTGGCTGAAAGGTACCCAGAGCTGAAAGCGGATGGAACTTACATCAAGACGATGGATGCCGTCAACCAGTATGAAAACATGGTGCGAACCAGCAGACTGATCTATAACGACAGCGTGACAAAGCTCAACCGTGCTATTCGGATGTTCCCCGCCTCTATTGTCGCCGGTATGCTCGGTTTTTCCGCCCGTCCCTACCTGGAAGCAGTCAATGATAAGGCAAATCCGCCCAGCATGAAATGAGTGAAGATGGAAAAGAGACTTAATAGCATTAGGAAGATTGGCAGAGCCCTGCTCTGCACCCTTCTGCTGCTGACGGCACTCCCGGCGCAGAAGGCTTTTGCAGCCAACAACGTGTCTGATATTACCGTGGACGTTGTTCTTTATGACGACGGCTCGGCCTATATCACGCAGACCTGGAACTGCAATTTCAACGAAGGCACCGAGGGCTATATTCCAATCCAAAATCTGGGAGAGATGACCATCTCGGACTTTCTCGTCTCGGATGTCAACGGTGCCTACACGTATGTTGACAACTGGGACATCAACGCTTCGTTCGATGAAAAGGCCGGAAAATGCGGCATTGTCACAACAGACAACGGCTACGAGCTTTGCTGGGGCATTACCCAGTACGGCGAAAGACGCTACGCTATTGAGTACAAAATCAATAATCTTGTCGGGTCCTACACGGACTATGACGGCTTTAATTTTCAGTTTATCAACTCCGGCATGGGGACGCTGCCCACGGACGTAACGGTGAGGATTGTCCTTCAGAACGGAACACAGCTCGATGATACAAACGCCGGCATCTGGGCTTTCGGCTTTAAAGGCCAGATCGTTTTTGAAGATGGTAAGGTGATCGTCTATACCGAAAAATCCCTGTCTACGTCAACCGAAAGTGTCATCGTTATGCTGCAACTCAACAAGGGCGTCATAAGCCCCACGAGAACTGTGGACGGCTCCTTTGAAACAGTGAAGGAAAAGGCCTTTGAGGGCAGCGACTATGATAACAGCGATAACAGTTCTGATACCGACGGCGATTCCAGTTTCTTTGGCGGGCTGATCGGCGTACTCAGTATCGGTATTCCCGTGATTCTTGTTATCTTGTTTATCATCAGCAAAGGAAAGAGACTGACGGCCATCAACAATCTCTATAAGAGCGCGGCCTATTTCAGGGAAGTGCCGCTGTCGGGTAATATCGAGGCGTCCTATGCACTGGCACAGGAGTTTGGCCAGGCCGGGGATGAGGGGAACCTCATTGCCGCCGCATTTTTAAAGCTCATTAATGCAGGCTGTTTGGAGCCGCTCAGTGAAAAATCCGTCGGATTCTTCGGCAAGGAAAAAGAGAATATTTCCCTGCGCCTTGTTCGCCGACCGGAGCTTTCAGGGCTGACGGCCTTCCGCTTGTATGAGCTTCTTGAAGCGGCTTGCGGAAGCGACCGTATTCTGCAGGAAAACGAGCTGGAAAAATACTGCCGGAAGCATCATGATGTCATCCATGAGATTATTGAAGCTGCAAAGCAGCTGGGTAATGACACATTGGCGAAGATGGGCTGCTATGATACCACCAAAGAGGCAAAGCCGCTGGGCCTGTCGCAAAACGGTATTTTCCAGCTTCAGAGCTTGATGGGCTTCAAAAAGTATCTGCTTGAATTCTCGCTGATCGGTGAAAGAACCATTGCAGAGAGTGTCATTTGGCAGGACTTTCTAACCTTTGCCGCACTTCTCGGCATCGCCGACAAGGCCATGGAGCAGTTTGAGAAGGTCTATCCTGAAACCACGGTGTACAGCTCCAACGCCCACTATTACTATTTGATCGCTTACAGATACAGGACCGCGTCCTATGAAACCTCCCAGCAGGCCCGTTCGGCGGGCAGCGGCGGGAGTAGTTCCTTTGGGGGCGGCGGTGGCTTCAGCGGCGGCGGCAGCGGCGGCGGAGCCAGATAATGAGGATTGCCCTCGGTTTCTACGGTTTTATCGCAGTAGCCGAGGGCAAATAACTTGATTAATAAAAAGGAATTGTTTATATGACAAATAGAATAAGGAAGCTTTGGGCGCTGCTGCTTGCAGCCGTCCTTGTATTTTCACTGTCTGCTTGCGGCGGCAAAAACGCACAAGAAATAGTGCGACCCAGTGCGGCGGACGACGGCGACAACGAATGGGTGCTCTACTGGTATCTGTGCGGCAGTGACCTGGAATCCAATTTCGGCGCGGCGACCAACGATCTTTCAGAACTTTTGGAGGTTCAACTGCCGGAGAATGTCAAGGTTGTCATCCAAACGGGCGGCACGAGCCTGTGGCAGAACGACATGATGACTGCCGATCATATTGAACGCTATCTCTACGACAGCAGCGGTCTGACCCAGCTTGAGCAGCTTCCGCAGGCCAGTATGGGCAGCACGGAAACGCTCTCGAGCTTTCTGAGTTTTGCCAAAGAAAACTATCCCGCAAACAAAACCGGTTTCATTTTCTGGAACCACGGCGGCGGAAGTGTCCGCGGCGCGGCCTCCGATGAAAACTTCGAAGGAGACGCGCTCACGCTGGATGAGATGTACGCGGCCTTCGGGGAAAACTACGATCTCGGCACAGGAGAAGTTCCCTTTGAACTCATTGGCTTTGACACCTGCCTCATGGCGACCGTCGACGTGGCCTATACTTTCAGCGACATCGGCAAATATCTGGTGGCCTCTGAAGAAGTCGAACCGGCAAACGGCTGGCTCTACTCCGGCTGGGCCTCGGCCCTGAGTGCAAACCCGCAGATGGATGGCGCCGAACTCGGAAAAAGCATCTGCGACAGCTATGCCGAGGGCTGCGAGCAGGTGGGCACGGCGGACAACATCACCCTGTCCGTTACGGACCTCTCTCAGGTGTCCGGACTCATCAGCGCCTACAACGACTTCGGCAAAGAGGCGCTTGCAAGTGCATGCGCGGACCCCGCCTTCTTCTCGGCCTTTGGCAGAATGGCCCAAGTCACCGAAAACTATGGCGGCAACACCAAGGAGCAGGGCTTCACCAACATGGCGGACCTCGGCGACCTTGCAAGAGAGGCCTCCGAAATTCTGCCGGACACCTCCGGTACGGTTCTATCAGCCCTTGAAAATTGTGTTATATACCAGGTCAACGGGCCTTACCGCCAAGAGGCGACGGGCCTGTCCTGCTATTATTCCTATAACGGAGACGTCGACGACCTCCAGGGATACATATCCGTTGGTGCGGGGGAAGCATTTAAATACTTTTACGCCTATGCGCTGACCGGTGAACTGCCGGAGGACGGCATGGCTTACATAGCGGATATGAGCTACGACAGTTTGCCGACACTCGAGACACTTGCCAGCCAGGGCTGGGATAATTACCCGCTCGACGTAGACGAAGAGGGCTCAGCGATCCTGACACTCGGAGAAAAAGCCGCCGACGTTCTGAGCGGCATGTACATTCAGCTCTACTACGTGGACCCCGAGCAGGACATCATGCTCCTTTTGGGCAGCGACAACGACCTGTTCGCCGATTGGGACACCGGCGTATTTAAGGACAATTTCCGCGGCTTCTGGGGTGCGATAGACGGCAACCTCGTCTATATGGAACTGACCTACGAGGGCGATACCTATAATCTGTATTCGGTGCCCATTCTGCTCAACGGCGAGGAATATAACCTTTGCGTCGTCTATGATTTTGAGAAGCAGGCCTATGAAATTCAGGGTGCGAGAAAACCCATCGACGATAGCGGTATGGCCGACAAGAACCTGCGTGAGCTGGTGGAGGGCGATGTGATTTCGACCATCCACTATATGTCCTCCCTCTCCGGCGATGAGGACCTGACGCCCGTCGTGGTCGATGAGATCACCGTGAGCAGTGCGCTGTCCTTCACAGAGGCGGAGCTTGGCGACGGCACCTTTATGCAGGTCTTTGAAATGCGGGATATGCAGGGCAATGTGGCCTATTCAGATGTCGTGACATTTGAGATTGCAAATGGGGAGATCACAACCTCTGTGGGCTGAACAGCTGCCCGCCGACAGTATCCGGCATCAGGCCGAACGGCTATCATAATTTAAGAAAAACACGCTGCAGCCCCGACATCCAACGGGTCTGCGGCGTGTTCTTTTATACGCTTTTTGCGGACTGTCAGGCATTTAGGTCATGCCGAAAAGTGCGTCCGCTCTTTCCCAATTAATGACGTTAAACCAGTTATCTATATAGTCCGCCCGCAGGTTCAAATACTGCAGAAAATACGCGTGCTCCCAGACGTCGATGACAAGAAGGGGCCTATGGCCCAGCGATATGGGCGTGTTTTGATTTGCCGTTTGTTCCAATAGCAGGCCGCCTTTTCGGTCTTTGACAAGCCACATCCAACCCGAACCGAAAACGGACAGCGCTTTTTCCTTGAACGCCTTTTTGAATTCGGCGAAAGAACCGAAATGGTGGTCAATTGTGCTGGCGAGACTGCCGACCGGCTTATTCTCGCTTGTGCCCGCTCTGAGCGATGCGAAGAAAAAGTTGTGGTTATACACACCGCCGCCGAAATTGACGATTGAGGTCCTTATGCTTGCGGGGATGGCGCATGTGTTGCCTAGAAGTTGTTCCAGACTTAATTTTTGAAGACTTGGATAAGTGGATAAGGCCCCGTTGAGTTTTTCAACATAGGCTTTCAGGAGCCTGTCGTGATGTACCTGCATGGTTTGCGTGCTGATATAAGGCTCCAGTGCGCCGTAATCGTAGGGCAAGGGGATTAGGGTGAACTCATAGTAATTTTCAGACATATGCACCTCCCTGCTGCACTGAAAAACACCGAACAGCTGTCCGAAAACAGCTCGAACACGAACTTAAAGGGGCAGTCCGGCCTGAACTGACACGCCCGTCTATACCAGTTTATGTCGCTGTGTTTCGGAAGATACCGATAAAACGGCGGGCGCAACGACACAAAGGGGAAAAGCCCTCCCACCGTCGTGTTGTCCGGCGGTGAAAGGGCTTCCTGCGGAGAGGAATACATGGAAGGGCATCTATGGAGAGGCAGAGAAAACAAATTAATAGGACTGGGCCTCCGGGTTGACGAGAACCGTCATTTTATTCTCGGAAAAGGACATAAAACCACCCTGCAGGGCCAGATTTTTTGTTTCCTGATCGTCGATAAAGCTGAGATCGCCCGTGTCCAGAAGCGCAATAACAGGCGCATGATCCGCCAGCACAGTCATGCTGCCGGTGACCGCTGCGAGCGTAACGGACAGAACTGGCCCCGAAAACAGCAGCTTAAGCGGGCTTATGATATCGAGTAGGAACTTATCGTCCATGGTGGCCATCCTCTAGCTGCTTTGCTTGGTTAACGACCTCGTCTATGGTGCCACAGAGCAGGAAGGCCTGCTCCGGCAGGGCGTCGTGCTGGCCCTCGAGGATTTCCTTGAAGCCGCGTATTGTTTCCGAGATGGGTACATAGCGCCCTGCCATGCCCGTAAACTGCTCGGCCACGTGGAAGGGCTGGGACAAAAAGCGCTGAATCCTTCTCGCCCGGGCGACAAGCAGTTTGTCCTCCTCGGAAAGCTCGTCCATCCCAAGGATGGCGATAATATCCTGAAGTTCGTTGTAACGCTGAAGAATACGCTGAACACCCTGCGCGACATCGTAATGTGTATCGCCGAGCACATCAGGACTCATGATACGCGAGTTGGAGGCCAACGGGTCGACGGCAGGGTAGATGCCCATTTCTGCGATGGAACGGGATAAAACTGTCTGGGCGTCCAAATGCGAAAAAGTGGTCGCGGGGGCGGGGTCTGTCAGGTCGTCCGCGGGGACATAGACGGCCTGTACAGAGGTGATGGAGCCATGCTTCGTGGAGGTAATACGCTCCTGAAGATCACCCATCTCTGTAGCGAGCGTCGGTTGATATCCGACGGCTGAGGGAATCCGTCCGAGCAAGGCGCTCACCTCGGAGCCGGCCTGTGTAAAGCGAAAAATATTGTCGATGAATAGAAGAACATCCTGATTGCAGACATCGCGGAAGTATTCGGCTACGGTCAAACCTGTCAAGCCAACACGCTGGCGTGCGCCGGGCGGTTCGTTCATCTGTCCGAAGACCATGGCCGTCTTGCCAAAGACGCCTGACTCAATCATTTCGTTCATGAGATCGTTGCCTTCTCGGGTGCGCTCGCCGACACCCGCAAAAACCGAATAGCCCCCGTGCTCGTGGGCAATGTTGCGAATCAGTTCCATAATAAGCACGGTCTTGCCGACTCCGGCACCTCCGAAAAGACCGATTTTTCCGCCTTTGGAATAGGGCGCGAGCAGGTCTATGACCTTGATGCCTGTTTCCAGCATGTCCGTGGAAGGGTTCTGGTCCACAAAGGCCGGCGCATCACGATGGATACTCCAGCGCACGGCACTTTCGATAGGCCCCTTCTTGTCGATCGGCTCACCGAGAACATTCATTAGGCGACCCAGCGTTTCCGGACCGACAGGCACAGTAATATTACGCCCCGTGTCGGTCACGGCCATATTGCGTTTCAGTCCGTCTGTGGAGGACATGGCCACGCAGCGCACGGTATCATTGCCAATGTGCTGAGCGACTTCGAGCGCCACATGCGCCTGTGCCCCTTCGACGTTCAGTTCATTATATATCTCTGGAGAGCGCCCGCCGTCGAACGACACGTCGACGACCGGCCCAATGATCGAAACGATTCTCCCAGTTGAGTTCAAGTGCTTGTACCTCCTTAAACAGTTACATTACGGCGTTGGCACAGCCGGAAATCTCCGCGATTTCTTGGGTAACGGCGGCCTGTCTGGAACGGTTGTAATCCATCTGCAGCCGCCTTATCATGTCCGATGCGTTGTCGGTAGCGGCGCTCATTGCCAGCATGCGGGCAAGATGTTCCCCGGCGCTGCTCTCCATGACCGCTTGCAAAATACCGCTGCAGACATAACGGCGCGCGACGGCCTCAAGTATTTCTCGCCTGCCGCCTTCGAAAAGACAGTCGCCGGTAAAGTCCCCTTCGCTGTCATTTGAAACCGTCTGAACAGGCAGCAGTGTGTCGGTGTTAGGCATCTGGCTGCCGGCAGAGAGAAATTGTTGGTAAACCAGTTTCACGCAGTCGCAGGCGCCGCTTTCAAAAAGCGCAATGACCTGCTGACCGAGTTTTTCCGCTTCAACAGGGAGCAGCCTGTCGTTTGTCTGGCAATAACTTGCCGTCACTGTGCAGCCGGCGGACACAAGCGCGTCCCGTCCTTTGCTGCCGAAAGCAATGTAGCTTGTACTGTCGCCCTGCTCTAAAAGAGCCCGCCTGATGAGGGCATTGTTGAATCCACCGGCAAGGCCGCGATTGCCGGTAATAAGAATGACGAGCGTGCGCTTGATCTCCCGCTTTTGCAGCAGCGGGAGATCAGCGTCTTCCGTCTGCGCAACGAGTCTGGCAAACAGCGCTTTAAGCTGCCGTGCGTAAGGTTTTGCGGCAAGGGCGTTTTTCTGTGCGCGATAGAGTTTGGCTGCCGAAACAACTTTCATGGCTCGCGTGATCTGCTGCGTACTTTTGACGCTCTGAATACGCCGCCTGAGCGCTCTTGCATTTGGCATATGACGCTCCTTCCGCTAGTGTTTTGCAAAGGCTTCAAGCTGCAGCTTAACTGTCTGGGCGCAGTCGGCTATGGCCTGCGTCAGGTCGTCACTGAGCTGAAGTTCCCGGGCAAAGTGTCCGTAAAGCTCGGGATATCCGGTCCTAATCTGTGTGTGAAGCAGACGCTCAAAAGCAGAAATGCGCGTGGGTTCCAAGTCGTCCAAAAGACCGTTGACCGCGCAGTAAATCGACAGGCACTGATCTTCGATGGCCATGGGCGTAAAATTGCGCTGCTTGAGCAGTTCCATCGTACCCTTGCCACGCTTTATTTTTGCCAGGGTGACGGGGTCGAGCTCACCGCCAAATTGCGAAAATGACTGCAGCTCCCGATACTGGGCAAGGTCGAGGCGCAGTCGGCCCGAGACCTTTTTCATAGCCTTGGTCTGGGCGGCGCCGCCGACGCGCGAGACAGAGATGCCCACATTGATGGCGGGTCTGAAGCCCGCGTTAAATAAATCGGACTCCAGAAAAATTTGACCGTCCGTGATGGAAATCACATTCGTAGGGATATAAGCTGACACATCGCCTGCCTGTGTTTCAATAATGGGAAGGGCGGTCATCGAGCCGCCGCCCAGAGCCGGAGAGAGTTTAGCCGCGCGTTCGAGCAGCCGAGAGTGGAGATAAAACACATCTCCGGGATAAGCTTCGCGTCCGGGTGGCCGTTTGAGCAGCAGAGAAATCTCGCGATAGGCATTGGCCTGCTTGGATAGGTCGTCATAGATAATGAGCACGTCCCTGCCCTTGTACATAAAGTACTCACCCATAGCGCAGCCGGCGTAGGGCGCAATATACTGCATGGCGGCAGGGTCGCCCGCCGTGCAGGAGACGATGATGCTGTAGTCGAGCGCTTCGTTTTCCGAGAGCTTTTTGACCACGGAGGCCACGGTGGATTCTTTCTGCCCAATCGCCACATAGATACAGACAACATCTTTGCCTTTTTGATTAATGACGGTGTCGAGGGCGACGCTTGTTTTGCCGGTCTGTCTGTCACCGATAATAAGCTCGCGCTGACCTTTGCCGATGGGGACCATCGCATCAACGGATTTTAGGCCTGTTTGGAGGGGCTGACAGACCGCACTCCGGCTGATGACGCTGGGAGCGGGAGACTCGATGGGTCTTTTCTCCGTGGAACTGATCGGACCCAGTCCATCAATCGGTTCGCCCAGGACATTGACGACCCTGCCGAGTAGGGCATCTCCCACGGGTACCTCCAGAATCTTGCCGCTCCGGCGGACAGAATCCCCCTGTCGGATAGCCGTGTAAGGACCGAGAACAACGGCGCCGACCGAGTCGCGCTCAAGGTTAAGGACCATGCCGCGCCCACCGTTTTGAAAAATCAGCAGTTCTCCTGCCATCGCGTTTGTGAGGCCGCTGATCCGGGCCACACCGTCGGCTACCCGTGAGACTGTTCCCAACTCCGCCGTGTCCACCTCGTAGTCCAGCCGATCCAACAATCGCACAAGGTCCCCGCATATTTCGTCTATATGAAGGTTCAATTCATGCACCTCCTCAGGTCGATAGTATTTCTTTGCCGATATTGCCGAGCTGTGTGTTGACGCTCCCGTCGAACATCAGGTCTCCCACATACAGGATACAGCCGCCCAGAAGGCGTTCGTTTTTTGTTTCCAGAAAGCGCAGTTCCGGCACCCCAGCCGCCGCGAACACCTGACGGATAAGGCTGCGTTCGTGTTCGGAGAGGGGGGTGCTCGCTTCAAGCCGTGCGGATATACGGCCGCCAGGCTCCCTGAGCTTAGCGCGCAGTTTTTCCAGAGACGCGGGCTTTGAGAGCATCAGTGCGAATTCCTCTATGCGGTTTGATGAACTCACAGGCACCGCAGTAGACACAATTTTACTTGCAATATGTATACCCAAAGACAGGGCGTGCTCCCGCAGCTGCGTCTCGGCCTTTTCTTTTTCCAGCAGGAGCTCAGACTTCGTGTTCTTGTAGACTTGCTCGGACTGCGCTCTTGCCTCCTCCAGCAGGCTCAGCCTGCGTACCTCTCCGTCTGAAGCCGCCTGCTGTAGGAGCCTTGCCGCCTCCAGCCTAGCAGTGAGCAGTTCCTGTTCACTGCTATCTCTGGAAGACCTGGCCGCCTCAAGTAATTCTGTGGCCTGAGCGCTTTCTCCTTCGATCTTATCCTTTCGTGCATCCAGCACCCGAAGTACGGGCTTATACAGCAAAAAGGTCAGTATCCCTGCCATGATAACAAAGTTGATGGCGGCAAATACCGTGTCCGACAAATTAAGTTCCATATCTCACAGCTTCTCCTTTCCGAGACCTGCACTAGGAGATCTTGCCAAGAATCATGAATGCGACAAGAAGTCCGAAAATACACATGGCTTCCATGAACGCCAGTGCGAGAATGAGCAATGTACGAATGTCCCCGACAGATTGGGGCTGTCTGGATATGGCCTTAAAAGCGTTTGCGGCTGCATTGCCTTGGCCCAAAGCGGCGCCCAATGCAGCGATTGATACCGCAATCGCGGCTGCAATTGCATATAATGCATTATTAGTCATCGTTTTTCCTCCTGTGTTTTGTTGTTTACTCGCCCTCAAAGGCTCCGGCGAGGTAAGTTGCTGTTAAAAGTGTAAAAACCAGCGCCTGCAAAAATCCGAAAAGCAGTTCAAGACACATAAACGGAATTGGCAGAATGAGCGCTGAAATTTCGGAGACGCTTTTAACTGTCGTCTCACCGCCGTATATGTTGCCATAGAGCCTGAGAGACAGCGACAGCGGCCGGACGATCTCCTCCATGATTATCAGTGGGATCATGATCGCCATTGGCTTGACATAGTGCTTGAGATAGCCGAGCCTGTGGTGCCGATAGCCGATGATATAGGTGAGGACAAACACTGTCAAACCTAAGCCCAGCGTATAGCTCCAGGCACTGGTCGGCGCCTTAAAGCCGGGAATAAAGCCCGAATAATTAGAAATTAATATGATAATAAAGAGACTGCCGAGCACAGGGAAATACCGTCTGGCGATTTTTTTGCTTCCAATCACACTCCCGAGCAGACCCAAGAGAGAATCGACTATGAGCTCCACGGCTATTTGTCGCCGCCCTTTGGGGTGCAGGCGCAATCCTCGGCCGAGAACCAGACAAAGCAGGGTCAGAAAGCCCATGATGCACCAGGTGCTTACTGTGATTCTGTTGACCTCCAGTCCGAACAGATAGAACAGAGGTCCTTCTGTCACGTCCTCCATCTTTATCCTCCTTTTAAATGTGATGAGGGTTATATGACCAGGCCGAAACGGCTGCAAAATACAGGGCTTCGGCACTCATTGTCAAGCGATCTGGCGGCTCTGAACGGCCACCATGAAGACGGGAACTTTCTTAAAACCGGGAGAGGCTTTTGACGCCGTCTCCCGGTTTCGCCTTTCGTGTCAGAAGTCAGCGTTCATAAACCATCCGGCCCTGGAACAAGGTCCTTTCAACAACTGCCATCCCGATATCCTCAGCGGGAATATCAAGGATGTTTCTGTCGACGACGATCATGTCGGCGGACTTTCCAATCTCAATGGAACCGCAGACCGTGTCAAGGAAGTTGGCGTAGGCCTGGTTGATCGTGAAGGAATCCATCATGTCGCGGACATCCGCACGCTCCTCAGGCCAGAGCGGCTCGTGAAATTTGGGATCGTTATAGTTGAAAACCCAGGGATGATAGTTGTCCGGCGCTATGCGCGTTACGCCGATTTCAATGCCGATAAACGGGTTGGGTGTTGCAGTAATGGGATAGTCGCTGGCGTTTGCAACCTTGACGCCGGCCTTAAAGAAGCAGTTGAGAGGAAAAGTGTGGGCGATTCTGTCCATGCCGGTGTAAATACCGTTGACGAAGTAAGTCTCGTCAATCTGTGCCCAGTAGGAATTGGTCATAGCAACGGTGTCGAGTGCCTTAAAGCGCTGGACATCCGGCGGGTCAATGAGAAAAATGTGGGTGATGCAGTGACGGGCATCGCGCACGCCGTTCGTCTTTCTTGCAAATTCTATCGCGTTGAGAGACTGCTTGACGGCGGCATCTCCCGCACAGTGGACATGAATACCCATCTGCGCCTGGTCAACAGCCGCTACAACCGCATTCATGCGCTCGGGGCTCCAGATCTGATCGCCGCACCAGCCTTCCGGACGGCCCTCGGCATTGGCATAAGGCTCCAGCAGGAAGCCGGTGAGGCTTTCAAGCACCCCGTCCATAAAGAATTTTACGGCGTTGATACGGAAGAGCGTGCCACCGTTGTCGCGGTTTCTGGCGGCGATGAGTTCCTCCACCTGCTCCGGACCTCTGTTCGGATTTGCCCAGTAGGCCCCGCGCATATGCATTGTTAGGCGGCCTTCCTGGTCGAGGGCCTTGAGCGCCTCAATGGCATTGCTGTTGGCGTTGAGCCAGGGGTCATAGGCCCCCGTAAAACCATATTGATGGGCCAGATCCTGGAAGGAGAGTATGCCCTGTTTGTACTCCTCGACCGAAAAATCGGGTAGTGCATCAAGAATAAGATCCTGTGCCGTCTCACGGAAGCAGCCACTGGGCTCACCGTCAGGGTGACGCTCAATCCGTCCGTTTTTGGGATCCGGTGTTTCTTTGGTAATGCCAGCAAGCCTGATAGCTGCGGAGTTTGCCCACAGCGAGTGGAGTGTTTCTGCTTGAACGACAATTGGAATCTCCGATGAAGCGTTGTCCAGCGCCTCGCGCTTTGGACCGATGCCCGGGAAGCAGGCCTCCAGATAGCCCTGTCCGCGCAGTGTTTTGAGTCCTGGGCGCTGCTCAATATAGGCTTTGCAGGCGGCAACGTACTCATCCTCCGTGTTATAACCGGCAAGGTTTATGCCGACTACGGTTGAAGTTGCCTTAGTGTAGTGCGCGTGTCCCTCGATAAAAGAGGGCATCAGAAGCTTCCCACCGAGGTCCTCGACTACGGTGTCTGGACCCACGAAGGCATCGGCGCCAGCATCGGTTCCGACATAAACGATTTTGCCGTTGGCTATCGCCACAGCCTGCGCCATGGTTCGCATTTCATCGGCGGTATAAACACAGGCGTTTTTAAAGAGTTTTTCTGCTGTCATGATCACAAGTCCTTTCAAGTGTTATTGATTAATCTGGCCCCCGGCCTTCTGCTTATTTTTTATGCATTTGCGGACAATTACTTCGCCTACGCCCAAAGTGACGAGAATGCCAATCAGAACGAAGGAGCCGCTTTGCACGTCAAAGTCGGTTCCGGGAACCCAGATGAACAGGAACATGGTTGCAACAATGACGAGCTCACCAATCCTTGCGAAAAGAACGGCCAGCCAAGAGGGGCCGGGGAACGTGTAGGGGCGAGGGGTGGTTTTATCCGTTCTCTTAAGTTTGAGATAAGCCTCAAAGTTGATGAGGTAGGGGATCAGGAGAAGGAAGCTGGTGCAGGAGAAGATGGACCAGAACACGGTTTCCGCGCTGCCTGCGAGGAGACTGGAGGCCAGAGTCATGGCGGTGGCAATGCAGCCGGCAATAATTAGACTGCCAACCGGGGAGCCGTTTTTGTGTTCCTTTGCAAAAAATGCGGGGAGCTCACCCGTAAGCGCAGTTTCTTTGGAAACGCGGCAGGTGCTCAGAAGCCACATCATGCCTTGGCAGAACAGCACAATGATAAAGATAACGCCAAGACCGTAAGTGAGTATAGTGGCGGCAACGCTGTCGCCGAAGCCTGCGCGGTAAGCATCGACGAGGCCCCTAAGAATGCTGATGTTCTCTATTGGCAGAACAGTTATCATTGCAAAGACGGCGACAATGTATAGACCGGAAACGAGCAGGCAGTTTTTCATTGCGGCCCTTGGGACGTCACGTCCTGGGTTTTTAGCTTCTGCAGCGGCAGAGCAGCTGACTTCGAAGCCGAGGAAGTTGTAGATGAGGGCGGGAATAAAGACGATTGCCGCGCCAAAGGTGGGCTTGAAGGAACTGGCGGCAATGGAGTTTGAGAAACCGTTCCCCTTGGCCAGGAAGATAACCGCCGCAAGGACTAGGAAACCACCCAAGACAAACTTTGCAATCGCGCTGAAGTTCGTGATCTTCTGAGATGATTGCATCGGACGGGTTGCTACAAAAACCATAAACCAGATGATACAGATATTGACGAGTGTCTTCGCGAGCGGCGCGATTTCTATGTAGAAAACCTGACAAAAGACGTTGACGATTAGTGTTGCAACCGAAGAAATCCATATTGCGTTGCAGGCCCAGTAGATCCAGCTGATGCGCGCGCCCCAGAGCTCTCCGAAAGCCCGCTTGATCCACGAGTAGAAACCGCCATTGTCCGGATAGGCTGAACCGAGTTCCGCAACAGTCAGGCTGCCGGGGAAAAAGAAGATGGCGGCGACGATGACCGTCCAGGTGATGGCCGCGACGCCCATTGTGGCGACGGATGCGATGGTGTCGACAAAGAAAATAGCCGTTATCAGACTGCACAACATGTCAAACTGGCTCAATCCTCCCTTTTTCTCAAGCGTTGCCGGTTTGCTTTTTTTACTCATACATTACACCTCAATAATTTTATTGACTTTCCCCTAATTTTGAACAAGCTCATTCCGTAAATATGTCTACACTGCCCTAATCATTTTTTCTATAAAATTTGCATAATCGGGAGTTTTTGAGCCACAAAACGACGAGTTTCGACAGGGATGTTATTGAGCTTTTATGCGAAGACTGATATAATAAGCTTATGGTGGAATGTCACATATGAGATGCTTGGTCTTCATGGATTTTTATGGCATTTCCATAGCAAAATGCTTGGGAGGAAAGCCCAATGTTCTATATCGCACTCTGTGATGACAACCCATTCGACCTTGCCGAAATGACGGCTTATCTTGCTGACCTAAAAGGCGCAAATATCCGAGTGGAATCCATGACCTACTCAAACGGGGTGGACCTTATCCAGGAGCATAAAAACGGTAGGCGCTTTCACCTGATTGTGCTGGATATGCTGATGAGTCCTCTAAACGGCATAGAAACCGCCAAGCAAATTCGCCGATATGACGCCGCGGTTCCCATCCTGATTGTAACGTCGACCGTTCAATACGCGCTTGACGGCTATCAGATTAACGCTTGGCGCTATCTGATGAAACCCGTAGATCGCGGTATATTCATCAAGGAAATCACAGCGATACTCAAAGCCCAGGAGAAGGCAGACCAAAACTATTTCCTTGTCAGCAACGAGGCGGGTATCACGAAAGTGCGCCTGGATGACATTCTCTATTTTGAGTCGGATCAGCATGTCATTAAGCTCAAGGCGGTGAACGATGCCTATCTGTTTCGGGGTACCCTTGGCAGTATTGAGGAAAAGCTTGAACAGCAGCATTTTCTCCGTGTGCACAAAAGCTTTTTGGTAAACATGAAGTACGTTAAAAACATTTTTAAAAACGTTATTAAGATGGAAAACGGGGATCGAATTTTTGTAAGTAAAAATCGCTCCCCAGAAATATACGCGCAACTTCTTAACTACACGGAGCAGGCCTATGCAACTGATCAATAGAATACTCCTGCTGCTGTTTATCGGCTTTATCGAGACGCTCATGGTCCATCAAGCTTTTAGAAAGTTTCTGAGCAGGAACGCACGCGGCAAAATGCAGTATCTTTTCTCGCTTGTTATTTATGCCGGTTGTACGATTTTTGACGCGGCCAATAACTTCCCCGTGTATTTTGTTTTCATTTTCTGCTATGTACTGATTACTGCAATTTCGTTTCTTTTCTACGATAACCCAAACGAGATACGTCTGATTGTCCCCTTCGTTTTTGTATCTCTGAATTACGCCGCGACGATTTTTTCGACAACACTGATCTGGCTTTTCACAAGCGGCGAGCTGCCTCAATATCCGCCGAACTTGGAACAAAATTTTTATTCACAAGTACTGATGTATATTCTTTTCACGTTATTCACCTACTTAGTTATTAAGGTTATCGACTACAAAAAGAAAAATAACGCCGTATACAACGCCGCCATTTCTTTTTTTCCGCCGCTGATTACGCTGATCCTGATTGTCAGACTGTTTTATCTGACCTTTGAGTCAACTTCGGAGGGGCAGATCATCAACAGCCATCTGACCATTGCGGGGCTTCTGTTCCTTACGGCACTGACGCTTTTTTCTCTCTCGGACAGGATAAAATCTCTGTATGAGAACCTCACATATTCTGCAACACTGGAACAGATGCTGGCTATGCAGGGCAAATACTATTCCTCTTTGCAGGAACACCAGCTTGAGCTGCGCAGGATTAACCACGACATCAGAAACCACACCCGCGTGATTGTTAACCTCATCAATCAAGGGCACCACGAGGAAGCCAAAAAGTATGTCGAGTCTCTGTCAATGGAAATCCGAAAGCTCGTGTCTGTTACCGAATGCAATAATCAGCTCATCGGGGCCCTGCTCAATGACAAGCTCGGCGGCCTGAAGGAAAGCGGCGTGACACTTTCGCTCTGCGTCATGGTTCCCGCCGTTTTGAATATTAATAATGTTGACCTCTGTATCTTGATGGGCAACTTGCTGGACAACGCTGTTGACGCCTGCAAACGCATTTCGGACCCTGACGCAGAACGCTTTATTGATGTGGACATTCGTCTGAAGGGCCCTTTTCTGTGCATCAATATCAAAAACGCGTATTCGGGGACGCTCAACTTCGATAAACACCACTACTTTACGACAAAACCCGATACCTTATATCACGGCATTGGTCTATCCAACGTGGCCCGTGTTGTGGAAAAGTACGACGGGAAGCTGACTGTCAGCCACAGCGAGAATATTTTTACGGCGACGGTCCTGCTTTATTACCCTTATGAGGATACTGTGCAGATGTCGGCAGCCTCCGAACACGACGATTAGTGCCGCTGTTAGACAGATAGAACACCCGCGGATTGAAAGCTATCCGCGGGTGTTCTGTTTTAGGCCCTGATAAAGGCGAAACAATAAAAAATCCCCTGCAGTCTGAGCGCAAAACGCGCCGATGACTGCAGGGGATATTCTAGTAATAGAAAACAGGCAAGATTTCTTTTTATATAGGGCTTATCATTTGAGCGCCGTGTAGAGCGTACCGGCGATGATTAAAAGACCCAAGCCCATCTGCATAAGCCCCGTCGGTACCGACGGTTTATCCCAGTCGGGGGAATAAAATCGAGCAGGGCGGTGGGGATCGTAAAAAACGGTGTGAGGTTTGTCGGCGGCAATCTGGTCGCGATACTGCGCGGGAAAGTCGGAGGCAAGAATCTGTGTTCCATGTAAACCCGCTTGAAATTCGAAGATTGGGTAATAGGTCAGCATGGCGGGCCAGGCTAGCAGCGAGCGCTTTTCAACAACATCTATCACGGTGCCGACGCTCTCTTCCGTGCAGCGGCGCAGGCGGATATGATAGCGGGCAAGATACAGAAGCCCTTTAATCGTCAGCAGACCGCCGACCGCGTAGCTTAGCAGATACAGCAGTGTCGTCAAAACCTTATTCTCCTTCCGGATTCATGTTTCCGGTTTTGTAACCCTCAAGATCGAGGGAGACATAGCGAAAGCCCAGTTCCTTGAAGCGTTTGGTCAGTTCCTGCCTGAAGCCGGCCCGGGCGAGCGTTTCAATTTGCTCTGGCAGCACTTCAATACGGGCCATTTCGCCGTGGGCGCGTACGCGCACTTGACGGATGCCGTATTCCATTAAGAATCCTTCCGCCAGTTCCACTCGGCGCAGCTTTTCCTCGGTGATGGGTTCTCCGACGGCGATGCGCGAGGCCAAACAGGCATAGGACGGTTTGTCCCAGGTGGACAGGCCCAGACGGGCCGAAAGCGTTCGAATTTCCTGTTTTGACAATCCTGCATCGAGAAGCGGACTTATTACACCGTTTTCAAGCACGGCACGGCGGCCGGGACGAAAATCGCCCAGATCGTCAGAATTTGTGCCCTCAAGAATGTGTGTGATACCCAGAAGCTCGGCGGACCGGCCAAGGGTTGCCAGAACATGCCGCTTGCAGTAATAGCAGCGGTCCGCTGGGTTCTGAACAAACTCCGGAAGTGACAGCTCGTTGATCTCACAGAGAATATGGACAATATTTTCCGCCGCGCAGAAATCCTTGGCCTCCTGAAGTTCGAAGGCCGGAACGGCGCGCAGGGCGGCGGTGAGGGCCACGGCGTTCTCCCCAAGAACATCGTGAGCGACTTTAAGCAGTAGGGTGGAATCTACCCCGCCGGAGAAAGCAACACCAACTTTTCCGTAATTTTTTATTGTGGTTTTGAGTAGTTCGTATTTTTGATCCAAACTTGGCATGGTACAGTCCTTTCGTGTGGAGCAAAATTAGCTTCTGGCCAGTTCTGCCGCCTCGGCGAGCGTCATATCGTTGTCCCTTGCAATCCGGGCAAGGTCCTCATATTCAGGTTTAGTCACACCGCCCGCTGTTTTGATGCGGATGGGGCCGAAAGCGGTATCGACAGTGCCGGCTGTGCGGGGCAGGATAACGCGCCTATACCCACTGATGCGCACACCAAGGCTGGTGGTGTGACGCAGCATCAGTGCCGAGAGCCTGCGCGTATCGGCAGCGGCGCACAGGCAGCAGAGCAGGATGCCCGGGCGGGACTTTTTCATGCCGATGGGAACCGTATAGACATCCAACGCGCCGCTTTCAAGAAGCAGGTCCATTGCAAAACCAATGGCTTCACCCGTCATATCATCGAGATTGCAGCGCAGCTCCTCGACCGTATCGCCGTGTTCGCTGACAGTTTCTCCCAACAAGGCCCGAACACAGTTGGCCCTGGGAAAGACCTTCGAGCCGATGCCGTAGCCGATGTGAGTGATTGTCATCACGGGTTGGGGACCAAATGTGGTGACAAAATGTCGGAGCAGAGCTGCGCCCGTAGGGGTACACAATTCACCCTGAATCTCGCCGCCATAGCTGGGAATACCACGCAGAAGCTCGGCTGTTGCTGGAGCGGGTACGGGCAGGATTCCGTGCGCACAGCGGACATGGCCGCTGCCGACATGAACCGAGCTTGTACAGATGGCGTCTGGTGCAAGCCGTTCAATTAGCATACAGAAAGCCACCACATCCGCCACCGCATCCAGGGAACCGAGCTCATGGAAATGCACCTCACTCAGGGGGCGGTTGTGGACCTTCGCCTCGGCCTCGGCGATCGAGTGGTAAACACCGTACGCATGATTCCGAACGGCTTCGGAGAGGGGCAGGGCGGTTATAAGCGCTGATACGGCATCGAGCCCCCTGCCGGTGCCGTGATGGGTGTGCGTGTGGTCATGGTCCTGCGTGTGCGCATGACTATGACCCTGTGCGTGGCTGTGCAGATGAACGCGGACGCGGTTGGCGGGCGTGCCTTGATCATTGCAGGACTCCTCCTGCCCGTGCACATAGATGTGGACGCGGCTGCCGTAAATACCGCAGGTTTCTGCCTCCGAGAGGGCCATTTCGACGCCCGGCAGGCCGAGCGCATTGAAGGCACGAACAAAGCCTTCTTTATCTTCAAGCATGTCCAATAGGGCTGCTGTCAGCATATCGCCGGCGGCTCCCATACTACAGTCAAAAAATAAAGTGCGCATTATAAGCTCCTCATGTGATTGATCATGCTGGCAAGATAGCCTGCGCCGAAGCCGTTGTCGATGTTCACAACGCTGATGCCGCTTGCGCAGGAGTTCAGCATGGACAGCAGCGCCGAGACACCGCCAAAGGACGCGCCGTAGCCAACGCTCGTGGGCACGGCGATGACAGGGCAATCAGCGACGCCGCCGACGACGCTGGCCAGTGCACCCTCCATACCGGCGATAGCAATGATCACGCGGGCATTCATCAGCAGTTCAACGTTGGAGAGCAGGCGGTGGATACCCGCGACGCCGACATCATAGAGTCGGACGACCTCATTTCCGAGCGCCTGTGCAGTCAGCGCAGCCTCCTCGGCGACGGGCATATCACTGGTACCACCCGTAGCGATGACAATTTTGCCGTCCCCGTCGATGGGGGGCATCTCGCCGACAATACCGATGCTGCCCATCTCGTAATAGCTAAGCGGGTGACGCGTTGCGACAAAGTCCGCGGCCTCCTGCTTCATTCGGGTTATCAGGACGGTTTTTTGATCGGCTCTGCGCATGGCGGCAACAATTCCATCGATCTGTTCGGGCGTTTTGCTTGCCCCGTAGATGACCTCGGCCGCACCCTGCCGGATAGAACGGTGATGATCAATTTTGGCATAGCCCAGATCCTCAAAAGGCTCCAAACGCAGCTGTGCCAAAGCCTCAGCAGAAGTCATTTTTCCGTTTTCGACGTCTTGCAAGATGTCGAGAATGCGATATTTTTCCATGTGCGTATCTCCAAACTGTGAAACTGCAATGTATTGTAATCCCTAAACAGGGAAAATGTCAAAATTAAATAAGGCCCTTGATGATCAGAGTTGCCGCCATCATCGGCAGCAGGATGTATACAAAGCGCGTGATTTTTTGCTTATCGATTTTGCGGTAGAGTTTTAGCCCCAGTGCGCCTGCCAGCAGAACCGCCAGTACGGAAGCCGCCAGCTCCGGCAGGACCGACACATTGATGTTGTGATACACAAAGGTGTGCATGAAGGCAGAATATAGTCCCGCCAAAAGAAAGCTGAATTCCAGACTCGCCTTGAGCTGAAGCGTGCTTTCGCAGACATTGATATAGTATACCATAAAAAACGGGCCGACAATATTAAATAAGCCGGTTGAAATACCTGTAAGCAGGCCTGCTCCGGCAGCGGAATACCAGCGGTCGGGCAGTGTGACCTTCTTTTTTTGCATGTATAGGAAAAGAACGGTTACCAGAATGAGAAGCGCGGCAAGAATGATACGCAGAAGCAACTCGTCAAAGCGATCCAGCAGATAAAGTCCGAGATTAATGGTGAGGAAGCAGCAAAGCACCGGCAGGAGAATTGTTTTGAGCTTCAAGCTTTTACGAAGCGTGAGCGTCATCTGAAGGCCGATAGCCACAACGGTTACGGCCGAAATCGCAGAGCACTCCGACATCGGCAGAAACAGCGGCATAATTGCCATGGCGATGAGCGCATAGCCGAAGCCGGTGGCGCCCTGAATAAAAGCGGATGTAAAATTGACAAGGAAGATGAGAAGCAGTTTCGAAAATAGCGGCATGAGCCTTCCTTCCCGATGGTTTGGGTGACAGGATAATCTTACAAGCGTCCCCTTTAGAAACAGCGGGGGCCAGAGGCAGTCCGTATGGCTTGCCTCTGACCCCGTGCGGCTTTAAATTACCACCATTTAATTTGATCGGTTACATGGTTGCGTATCTTGATAAATTCGGGAGATGTGATGTCGCGGGGACGGGGGAGATCCACAACGACCTCTTCCTTAATTTTCGCGGGCTTGTTTGTCAGAATCAGGACACGCTCGGCCAGATAAACGGCTTCCTCAATGTTGTGCGTAATGAAAACAACAGTGGTTCCGGTCTCTTTCCACAAACGGATAACCTCGTCCTCCAGATAGAAACGAAGCTTAATGTCCATCTGACCGTAGGGCTCGTCCATGAGCAGCAGATCGGGTTCAAGCGCGAAAGCGCGGCCGATAATGATGCGCTGCGCTGTGGAGACGGACAATTGGTGCGGATAGCGGTCACGGAACTCTTCGAGGCCAAGGAGCTTTATGACCTTTTCGACGCGGCGGTCGATTTCATCCTTGGGGAGTTTTTTTATCTCCAGGCCAAAGCGCAGATTTTTTTCAACAGTCAGCCAAGGCATGGAGGAGGGCTCCTGAAACACGACGGCCAAGCTGTGCTTTTGAGGATCTGCGGGCACGCCGTCAATATAGAGCTCACCCTTAGTGGGCATATAAATGCGGGTCAGCAGGTTCAAAAACGTCGTTTTGCCGCAGCCGGTCGGGCCGACCACGCACAAAAACTCACCTTTTTTAATATTAAAAGAAACATCATCTAGAACGTGAAGGCTGCCAAAGTATTTGGTCAGATGCTCCACGCGTACTTTATAGTCTTCTTGTTTGCTCATTGCATACCTCCCAATCAAAGCGCGAGATCCGTGTTATCCGAAATTTCGGCACGGATACGCAGAAATTCCGGAGACGTCGTGTTTCGGGGGCGGGGCAGGTCGGACAGATCATAGACCTCTTTGACGTTAGCCGGACAATTGCTGAGCAGAATAATACGGTCTGCGAGGAAAACGGCTTCTTCGATGTTGTTTGTGACAAAGATAATGGTGCGCTTTTCCTTTTCCCAGATACGCAGGACTTCTTCCTCCATCGCATAACGGGTCTGGGCATCGAGTTGGCCAAAGGGCTCATCCATCATCAGAATTTCCGGATTATTCGTATAGGCCCGCGCAATACCGACACGCTGCTTCATGCCGCCGGAAAGTTCGTGCGGGTAGGATTTCTCAAAGCCGGTCAAACCGACGAGATCAATGTACTTCTGCGCAGTGGCGTGGCGTTCTTCCTTTGAAATGCCTGCAACCTCCAAGCCGAATTCAACATTGCCCATGACGGTGCGCCAAGGCATCAGGTTGAGGGATTGAAACACCATGCCGATACGGCTGTCACTGCCCTTGATCTCTTCGCCGTTCAGATGAATCTTTCCGCCGACCGGCTTTTCGAGACCTGCAATCATATTCATGATAACAGTTTTGCCGCAGTGACCGGGGCCTAGCAATACGAGAAACTCGTTGTCGTAGACATCAAATGAGACGTTTTCAACGGCGTCCTTAACCGTGTCCTTTATAACATAGCTCTGACAAATATGCGTGAGCTTGAGGATTACTTTCTTTTTCTCGTCCACGGGCAAATCAACCTTTCTGCAAACTGCGTGATAATAGCCAGAATCGCGCCAACGATGCCGATGGCGATCATGCCCGTCAGAACAAGGGGCATGTCAATGGAATCCATACCGCGGGAGATCAGGAAGCCGACGCCGGCGTTTGCGCCCAGCATTTCAGCTGCAAGAACGACCATCCACGCTGCGCTGGTGGAGGTGCGCACACCAGCAAAAATAGCATCCAGCGATGCGGGAATCGCGATTTTGAAGAGGCGCTGTGCGGGGCTTGCGTTAAACACCGTGCCGACATCCAGATACATTTTCTCTACGGTGCTGAGACCTGCCTGAACGTTGACAACGATTGAAGCCAGAGAGCCAAATATAACAATGAGAATTTTTGGGAACTCGCCGATACCGAACCAGAGCGTTATTAGCGGAATCCAGGCCAGCGGGGGAACGGCACGGAAGGCGTTGAACAGCGGACCGAAGAAGGCCTTCGCGCGGGGACTCCAGCCAATCAGGACGCCAAAGGCGATACCGAAGGTCCAGTCGAACGCGAGCGCGATGCCGATACGCTTCAGGCTGACCAAAACGTGGCTAAACAGATTAAGCTTCTTAATGGGGTTAGTAAACAGACGGACTGTGCGTTCCCATACCTCCGCCGGTGAGGGAAAATCGCTGACACCGGAAGAGGCCAGCAGCCAAAGGGCGATCAGCAGCAAAACAGAAAAAATGGGGAGAACCTTGTAGAGCATATTCATGCGGTATTCATGAATTTCGGCGGCGCTCATGTTGACGGTTTTATCTTTCTTTATCATAGTTCTTTCCACCCCAATACGACCTTCTCGAGCCGGTTAATCAGAGCTGTTATCAAAACGCCGAGTGCGCCAATGACAACGATGCCGAGAATAACGAGATCGACACGCCCATAAGAGCGGCCCATTAGAATCATATAACCTAAACCGCTGGATGCAGCCAGCATTTCCGCTGCAACAAGTGTCGCCCAAGCGTTGCCGATGGCGACCTTGATTCCGGCAAAGCTCATCGTCAGAGACGAAGGAATGCCGACCTTACGGAAAATGGTGAAGTTTGAAGCGCCAAAGGTCTTACCGACATTCTTAAGCACTTCTTTGGTTTGACGAATGCCCGTGTAGGAATTGATCAGACAGGGCACAAAGGCCGCGAAAAATACGATGAAGGCCTTTGCCTGAAGACCAATGCCCATCCACACGATGGTGAGCGGTATCCACGAGACGGGCGGGATGGGGCGGATGATCTCAAACAGCGGCCGTACAAAGCTGTCAAAGCCGCGATACCAACCCATGAGCCAGCCAAGGGGCACACCAATCACAACAGCAAGCAGGAAGCCCAGCAGGGCCACTTCAAGGCTGGACCAAATGTGAACCAGAAGCACCGCGCCGTCCGGGTTTGGATCCGTAAATTTCAATATAAATAATTTGAATATCTGAAGGACATCGCTAATCTTTTTGGGATCAACAATTTCAAAAATTGCAAGTGCCTCCCAAATAATGAAAAACAGCAGAATGCCGCTGATGGAGAGTATGGTGTTGCGGTATGTAATTCTGCGGTGCTGTTTTTGTACCAATGCAACGCGTTCTTCGTTTGTCATTTTCTGTATCGTTTCACTCAAATACTATCCCTACTTTCTGAGCCAGTCTTAAATAGCGTCGTTTGACCATGGCACGCTTGTCCCGTGAAATACGCTTTGAGGGCGGTTGAAAGAGCACGGTGCGATCCGGTGCTTTTTGCGATAATTATATGTTATCACACGCTTTATACAAAGAAAACCAGAACTATTTCCCATGCGAGGCCTCACCCGTCCGCAAAGCGTATTTCACCTGTCTCCTCCCCCTTGGAGGGGAGGAGACAGGATCGAAGGGACATTATTTGCCGAGCAAGTCCTTTGCCGCGAGTGCGACGGAAGGATCGATGCGCTGGTCGTCCAAATAACGTGTACGGTCTGCGGCGGTATATTTGCCTTCACCAATGAAGAAATCTATGCCGACTAACAAATCTTTTTCAGCCTCAAGCAGGTCGCGCTTTGTATAAAGACCCGCGTCGTCGGGGCTGGTCTTCGTAAACAGCTCAATCCACTCATCGGTTGTGGGTCCGCGATACCAATCAATGGTACGTTTGGCAATGTCCTCGGTGCACAGGAAACCTTCTTCGTCGCAATGCTCAAGATACCATTCGGTGGCCTGGGCCTTGTTCTCGTCGGAGGCGTAGAGCCATTCAACGGCTTTATGGAAGACGGTGCAGGCGGTCACAACAAGGTCAAAGTTGTTTTCCATGATGTTCTTTGTTGCGAAGGTACCGCAAGGCGCTGTAAAGCCAAGCGTTCCTGCATCGGCGACGCGGACAAAGCCCTCATCTTCGGCGGACAGTGCAATGGCGTTCCAGCAGATGAGCACGTCACCCGTGCCACCCTTATAAGCGGTGAGCGCGTTGGAGTTATCCATATTGACGCTTTCAATGTCGGATAGGCTCAGGCCGATGGTTTGAAGATATGCTGCAAGAACAGCCTGTGCGGTTGTGCCGGCAGGATAGACGCAGGCAGCGCCCTTCCAGTTGTCGGGATTTTTGGGGTCCTTGGCAAGTGCGGAGTCCGGGCGGACAAAAATAGCAATGTTCTCTTCAAAGTCGGTGATGTCTACGAGAGAGAAGTCATAGCCGTAAAGTCCGTTTGCAAGACCGCCGAGACCGCAGGAGCCGAGGTCCCATTCAGCGTTTGCTTCCATCATGGCGGGGCCGCCGGTGAAGCAGGTGTACTCGACATCAATGTTCAGCGCGTCAAACACACCGAGCTTGTCGGCAAAGAGGAACGGATAAGACAGGGGCGAGCCGGTGAAGAAGCCCAGACGCAGGGTCTGACGCTCTGCGAAGGGGGTCAGACCCCAGGTGAGATCGTCAGCGGGAGCGGCGGATGCGGAGTCGGAAGGCACAGCAGATTCTGCAGGTTTTGCTGTAGTCTGTCCGCCACAGGCGGCCAAAGCAAGCAGCATTGTAAGAGCAAGGAGCAGGGAGATGAGCTTTTTCATTACTTACATCCTTTCAATTTGTCTGTATTTGTTCCGGCCTATCGGTCGGAAATACACATTTAGAGGGCCTTTAGTGGCCGCAGCAGTGACCGTTTGTCCCGTCGTACGGTTCGTCCTTCATGCATAGATGGACGGCGCCGACTTTGTAGGTCTTGGGCAGGGCGAGTATGTTGGGGTCGGGTCCAACAAATTTTTTCTTGGCATCTTCCAGAGCTTCCTCGAAGGTTGCGCGGGTCTTCAGACCCATGCTGCGAGCGATGCCCGGTTCCTGAGCACCAACAATGTAGATGGCGGAGGTATTCATTTCGGCAATGTGTCCGCAGCTCATCATCGAGAAACCGTGATAGGGATGGAAGGCGTTTGCAAACCGGTACTTGCGGATATATTCCTCATTTGTTGCGAAGTACTCGCCATAACGGTCCATATCGGGCAATGTGTTCATATAGTCGTGCTGGAAGAGCTCGTAAAGCTCGCGCAGATAAGGCCAGCGCTCATCATGGAAATAGCCGTTGCAGATTGACGAGCAGATGATAACGCACTTGTCGCTCATGATGCGCTTATGGCGGATAACCTGAGCCGAGAGGGCCTGCATCATCTGAATGGGGTTTGTGCCCATGCCGTCCCCGTAATGGAAGTTCTGAGGCATACCGAAAACGAGAATATCATATTTCTTTTCTGCCCACTGGACATAGGTGCGCTTGTCCGCGACAGCCCAGGATTGCGGCATCATTTCCTTGGCATAGCCGGAGAAAATGGCGATCTGACGGGAATAAGTGTCGAGCACAGCGTCGCAGCAGAAGAATTTTTTGCCCATGCAAGTTTCCATGTGCATACCAATCTCATTGAATTTTGAACGCATCAGATTGTTGCCGGAAACAGGTGTAAAGTCTTCGCGGTGCATAACATCCGGAATGTGATGGGTGGCAATTGAACGCCAGTTGGTGATACCGGTTGTGCAGTGCTTATAACCGCCCGAGTAACCGCCGTAAGGGTTACCCGAGGTGTGGCCGATCAGAATGGGGATATCCGAGTCATAAACATATTTGTTCATGACAACCGCGTCGCCGCGCTCTGTGCAGCCGAGATCTATGAGATGCTCCTGATCCTCGGAGTCGTGACTGATGATCTGGTGGGAATGGTAGAACTGGAAGAACAGCTCGTCGCCGAGAATTTGCCTGGCCTCCGCCATTGTCGTGCGGGGGTGAAGACCGTTAGAAAAGATGAGAAGTATATCTTTTTTCTCGACACCTGCCGCATAGAGCTCCTCAAGAACGACCTTGATAGAGAGCTTGCGGTGCGCGGTCGGCTGGCAGCCGCCCTTAACAATGTCAGGGATGACGATTGTTACAGTGCTTCCCTTGTGCGCCAGCACCGAGAGCGGGGGCATACCGATGGGGTTACGAACCGATTCGCGTGTAGCGTTGATGAGCGATTCCATGTCCTGCGGCAGGCAGGGGGGATCTTTGACGGTTTCACCGGGGATAAAAACATCCGTCGTGTCGGGCAAAGTGGCACTCATCATACCATTGCCGTGTTCAAATTCCAGTTTCATGCAACCAAATTCCTTTCATGCTTGAGTGGTAGATTATGTATCGTCAGCCCAAATCGACGTAATGCTGGCTGAATACTTTATAAAGTGCGCTTGTGTCCTGGCCACCCAGGCCCTGACCGTGGGCAATCTCATTGTAGAGCTGGACGGTACCGGCGATCACGGAGGGAGCGCCGGAGTCCTTGGCCATTTGGAGCGCGAGCTTGGCGTCCTTGATCAAAAGATCAACCGTGAAGGCCGGGGCCTCAAATTTATCCTCAACAATGCTCTTGCCAACCTCGCGGAACAGGCCGCTGACGGTGGCGGCGGAGGAGCCTGCAACTGTGCTGTAAAAGACGTCCTTATCAATGCCGACATGGTCGCAGATGGCCATCACCTCAGCGCTGACCGCGTTGATGCAGGAGAACATCATCTGGTTAAGCAGCTTTAGGGCGTTGCCGGCGCCGGAGTCTCCGACGGAAACGGCGTTAGCGGCAAAGGTGAGAAGAATAGGTTTAGCGCGTTCGAGCGCGTCAGCGTTGCCGCCGGTCGGGAGCATCCATTTGCCGGTTGCCGAGGGACGGCCGAGAATTGGGCAATCCAGATATTCGGCGCCGTTTTCCCCGATGCGTGCAGCAATGCTGCGCGTGGTCTGCGGGTCAACCGTGCTGGTATCGACAACAATATGCTTTGTAGAGAGGGCCTCGTTTAGTCCATCCTCACCGAAAATTACGTCTTCAAGCTGGGCAGGGCCGGGGAGCGAGAGCAGAATCACGCTCGTTTTGGAAGCCAGTTCCTTCGGCGTCTGTGCTTTTTCAGCGCCCAGTGCTTCGGCGGCATTCGCGGCATCCGGGAATTTGTCAAAGGCCACAACCTTATATCCGGCGTTAAGCATACTTTCAAGCATGCATCTGCCCATTCTGCCGCAGCCTACCAGACCGACCTTTTCTGAGTCTTTATCGAATGCTGTCCAAGATGTCATAGATGACTCCTCCTTCTGCGTCCTTGGGGACGTCTATGTTTAATAGCTTACAAAGTGTTGGAGCCACATCGATGATTCTTGCGGGGTATCTTCTCTCATATTGTGTGACTTTCGGGCCGACCATCAGCATGCAGGCATGCATATCGTGCAGGGAGGGCAGCGCCAAATGGACACCGGTGAAATTCCGGCAAAGTCCGGCGGCCTCATACAGCTCGGTATTGGCAATGATGCGCTGGGTTCCGTCTCGATATTGAATGGCGCTTCTGTATATAAAGGGGTGAGACATATAGCCGGGCTTCCAGGCATACAGCACGTCGCCGACACGGTCATAACCGGGACCTTCATAAATGCCGAGTGTACCGGCCTCGCTCTTTTTTATGGCTAGGGCGACAACCTGCTCGCCGGTTTCGGGATTCTTCATGTTCAGCAGGCAGCGAATGATTTCCTCCTGAACCTTTTCGTAATCGGCTGGATCGACAATGCCCTGCGGATCCCGTCCTTTGAGGTTTATAAAAATATGAGCGTGGCAGGGTTCCAGTGGGTGGCACTTGGTGTTTTCCCAATTAATTTTAAGGTTGCTGGGATCGTCGGTGCTCAAATCCAGCACGTATTCCAGAAGACCGGCACGGGAGAGATGCTCCTTGACATAAGGATTCCAGTCCAGATGGGTCATGCCATGGTCGGAAATCAACACAACATAGGTGTTGTCTAAATCCACGCCCTCGAGAATTTTGCCGATGTTATCGTCCACCTGACGATAGGTCTCGCGAATCATGTGCCAGCAGAAGTCGGCCTTGTCGGGGTCATACACCCTTGCTTTGGGTTCGATGCCTGAATAGAGAACATGTTCAATATGGTCAATGGTGCCGACCCAAGAAAAAGCCATGTCCCATTCTTTGTTGTCAACGACATATTTCGTCGCATTTCCCCACCAATTTGCGTGGAAACCGAGCTGCTCCAGATAGAGCTCCGGACTCATCCAGCCGTCCATGAAGGACCAAGGGTCGTCGACTTCCATGAAAGCGCCTGCAACAGCCTCGACTTCTTTGGACAGAGAAGCGGGAACGGAATAGGGCTCCGCCATATTGATCGAGCTTTGATAAAGTTTGAAGTTCGCGCCGTCGGGACTCAGCTCGAGAATCTGGAAACGGAAGCGCCCGTCACGCTGATAGTCTCTGGCCTTGAAGTTCATGACAATCCAGGGACCATACTCACCCAAACCGATGTCGGTAATGGCCTCCGCCGCGTTCTTGGTACGGGAAATGCACATTCTGTCGTAGCCTGTGTCGCTTGTTGCGTAAACCGCGACATACATCTTGTAACCCTCGACATAGGTGGGCGGTACCGTGATTTCGAATTCCAGGCAAGGCTTTTTGCTTTCGGGAAGGCTGATCCAGCCTACTGCGGGAACCGCTGAAACCTGAACGGCTCTGCCGGGGATCTGATTGCAGCGCAGTTTCTGGTTTGAAAAACAGGCACTGGAAGCGACGTCCCACAGAGGCATATAGAAGTAGCGGAAGGGCGGGTTGAGCGAGCCAGCAAGCTGGCAGCCGTCCTCCTCCGCGATGGCACCCATCGGAAAAGTGACCGGCCAGTTAATCAGCGCGACCTTCTTGCCCATGCGCTTAGCTACGTCCCACAGCGTTTCACACAAGACCTCATTGCGGTCGAAAGAGGTGTGCCAGTGATCGAGGTCTTCGCCGGCATGTTTCACCATCAGGCTTGGAACACCGTTGGTGCCGGACCCTGATCCGCTGACAATGGCTGTCCACGCTGCGGCAGTCAGAGGCGGGAAAACGGTTTCCAGACGGGAGAAAACACCCTTTTCCATCAGTTTGGCAGTGTTGGGCATAGAACCCTCTTCTGCGAATTTTTTCATGAGGTCCGGCATCGCCGCGTCAAGCCCAAGAAACAGGATTTTTTTGTCCATTGTTTGTCTCCTTTTTGACAATGTGGTTTTACTCAAACTACGAAAGAGTTTGCATAGCGTTTTTTACAGAAATACATATGCGTTTTTGGTTAATTGTGCAATATGTATACTTAATAAGCGCAATGTGTAAGGAATATGTTGAAATTATCATTAATATGAGTTATTGTCAATGAGAAATTATGCAAACGATTGCGTTAGTAAAAGTGCAAAATTGTTATTGCTTTAACAAATAAAATGGTGTATTGTATTCTAAAAAATGTGAGTTTTTTAACAACGAATAGATGAGGTAATTGGCGTATGAGTATTAAAGATGTGGCTAAAATTGCGGGGGTTTCTGCCTCGACGGTTTCCCGTGTGGTGAATGGTGGGATGGACTCGGCTGCGAGCCTTGACACTCAGAAAAAAATATGGGATGCGGTACAGCAGGTTGGCTATTCGCCGAACCAGCATGCGCGTAGCCTCAAAAAACCGGCTGGAGCACAGATGTCGCCAAGACAGGAGATTGACTGTGTTTACGCCCGAAAGGCAGGCCCTTATCTCGACCCGTTTTTCACGACACTGATGCATGCGGCGGAGGTTGAGGCATTTAAATACGGGTATTTTCTGCGGTATTACTATTCTGTAGAAGATATCAAGGCGGACAGCTTCAAGCGTGCCAATTCGGATGTATCCTCGGCACTTGTGCTTGGCCGGCCGAATCCCGACACGTTGGATATTCTGCGCAAAAGCTATAAGAATATTGTGTTTTCTGGGCTTAACGAACTGGACGGAGATGTCGATCAGGTTATTTGCAGCGGCTATAAGGCGGCAGGCATCTGCGTGGACTATCTGGTGTCACTCGGACATGAAAAAATCTGTTACATGGGCGAAACGACTAACGAACAGCGTTACAAGGGCTATTGTGACGCAATGCAAAAGCTGAAGCTTTCAGCTCCGGACTGTTATGTCATCGATACGCCCTTCACGCCTACGGGTGGGTATGACGCCGTCAATGCGCTCATGAGCCGAAAGACGGATTTCACAGCTATCTTCTGCGCCAACGATATATCGGCTGTCGGTGCACTCAAGGCCCTCAAGGAACATAAGCTGAAGGTTCCACGTGATATCTCGCTGATCGGCATCAACGACATGGAGTCCGTCCGCTATCTGGACCCGATGCTCACAACCATCCATGTGCCGCTGGAGGAAATGGGCAAAATGGCGGCCAAAATTCTGATTGACCGTATCGAAGGGGGACATAGACTTGCAGCGAGAGTTGAGATTCCTAGCACACTAAAATGTCGGGAGTCCTGTAGCCCGGTCAAGAAAACGACGAGAAATGCGTCGGAGAAGTCCTGAACCTGCCTTTAAGCAAGGGGGGAACATATAAATTTAGACTTCATACATGGACCGGAAAGGAACATTCAGCATGGCAATCACACTTTTTCTAATCGCAATATTAACCTCAGTGGTTGGTTCGATCTGTGGAATCGGCGGTGGAGTTCTTATCAAACCCATTTTAGATTCAGTCGGCATCATGAGCGTATCCGCTGTCAGTTTTCTATCAGGCTGCACGGTGCTTGCAATGGCTGTAATCTCTGTAGGAAAGAGCCTGAGCAACAGGCAAACCAAAATCAACAAAAAAATAACGCCTATCTTAGGCGTTGGGGCGGCCGTCGGCGGGGTTATAGGAAAACTGGTATTCAGCTATATTAAGCAGGTCGCCGGGAATGAAAGCCTTGTCGGTCTTGTTCAATCCATTGTGCTTGCATTTATCACGGTTGCAACCCTTGTGTACATGTACTGCAAGCATCAGGATAAAATTCATACGCTTCGAATTGAAAACTATGCAGCAAGCGCCATCATCGGCCTGCTTTTAGGTCTGCTTTCTTCTTTTCTTGGCATCGGCGGCGGTCCGATCAATCTGGCGGTACTCAGCTTCTTCTTTTCGATGGACACGAAAGAGTCTGCGACAAATTCTTTGTTTATCATCCTGCTGTCTCAAATAGCCTCACTTATTCAAACGCTTATGACGGCCTCGGTTCCCACTTTTAACGTGTTGTTTCTGTGCGTTATGGTTGGCGGAGGCGTTGTTGGCGGCTTTGCGGGACAGGCTGTCAACAAAAAACTCAGTGAGAGACAGGTTGAAAGGCTCTTCAATGTATTGCTTGTGGTGGTTGTGGGTGTCTGTGTATACAATGCCGTCCGCTTCGGCTCAATGTCCTGAGTTTTTCCGTGTGCTAAAAATAGCCTCACCAAAAAATAAAAGCCGCTTTCCCAAAAGGAAGCGGCTTTGCTTTAATGCCACATCGGGTTTTATCAAAGCATATGCCTGAGCCTATGCGGAAAAATACGCGATGATTATTCTGGATGAGGCTATTTTGCAAAAGAGATGGCAAGAAGCAGCCCCATAACGGCACCGTATATTGTGGAGATGTACGGGTTAGAACTGATGGGGCAGCTGCCGCTCGCACAGCCGACAAATTTATAATAGAGGTAGCCGAGTACGCCGCCGACGACGGCGCCTACAAGATAGGTTATTATCAGTTTTATCATGGCCATGTCCGCTCCGATCCAATTTGATGTGCTCATTATAGCGAACAAAAGGTGCTGCACTCTATGACCACGTCACACAGACAATGGCCGAACGAAATCTCCGCCAAAGTGGGTGAAGCCGGATTTATTTACCTTGGACGTCCGGGCGGCCGCCAGGGTGGACGAGGTGGCCCTGGCGGTCTCCTTGGCGGCCAAGGTGGCCGACAGGGACCCCAGGGGAATAGATAGCCTAAAGGATTCCATCTCCTCATGTTGAAGCCTCCTTTCTTACACATACTATGCGCCGAGATGGCCGGAAGGTAAGGTGCGTCTGTGCCCGCATAAAAATGTCCCCCTGCAGTCAGGACAAAAATCCTGAGGAGGCTGCAGGGGGATTCTTATATGCCGGACAACCCGCATTTTTTCTCTATACACAGGTTGTCGTCGGCTGTCCGACGCGGCAAAAGCAGGAAATCAAGGGATGGAGTGATGTTACGGACGGTTGAATGCGTCAGCGCTGGACGCGACCCGAGGCGTCACCGCCTGCAAGCGTTTCAACGTCCTTGACGGATACGCGGTTGAAGTCGCCTGATATGGAATGCTTCAGGCAGGAAGCGGCAACAGCGAATTCCAGCGCTTGCTGTCTGTTCTCATAGTTGTTCAGACCGTAGATCAGACCGCCAGCAAAGGCGTCGCCCCCGCCGACACGGTCAACAATATCGTTGATTTCATACCGACGGCTGACGTAAAATTTCTCTCTGTCGTTAAGGCAGGCGGCCCAGCCGTTTGTATCGGCGCTCTTGCTCTCGCGCAGAGTGATGGCAATCATCTTCATGTAGGGATATTCATTCAGGACGGCATTGGAGAGCAGACGGTATTTGTCGCGGTCGAGCTCGCCGCTTTCCACGCGCACGTCCGCGGTGATGCCGAGAGACTTCTGCACGTCCTCCTCGTTGGCGATGGCAACGTCCACGAAGCGGGTCAGCTCACGCATGATCTCCGGCGCACTCTTGCCATATTTCCAGAGGTTTTTGCGGAAATTCAAGTCGCAGGAAACGCTGATGCCCTTTTCCTTGGCGGCCTTGACGCTCTCGAGGCTCAGTGCCATGGCACTTTCGCTGATAGCGGGCGTGATGCCTGTGATATGAAACCAATGGACCCCCTCAAAGGCCTTATCCCAGTCGATATCGCCGGGCTGTGCCTGGGCGATAGCGCTGTATTCACGGTCATAGACGACCTTGCTGGGCAGCTGGTTGGCACCGCCCTCCAGATAATAGATACCCATACGTCCGGAACCGCGTTTAATCCTTGTGGTGTCAACGCCGAACCCGCGTAAATCTCTGACGCAGGCGTCGCCAATGGCGTTATTGGGCAAAACGGTCAGGTAAGCGGCATCGCAGCCATAGTTTGCCAGACTGACAGCCACGTTCGCCTCACCGCCGCCAAAGGTGGCTTCAAGCGTGGGGCTCTGGAAAAAACGCTCCACACCGGGGGCTTTGAGCCTCAGCATGATTTCACCGAAAGTTAGATATTTCATGGTTTTTTCCTCCTATTTTTGCAGCAGATGGATGGCAAAGCCGCCGAATTCTTGTTTCAGGTACACGGCGATCATGTTTTCACCCTTATACTTAGCACTGTCCATATTCACTTCAAAGCCCTTTTTGCGCAAATCTTCGATGGCGCTCTGAATATTGTTCGTGCGCACAGCCAGATGCCCGTTCGCGCCAAGATATTGTTCCTTCATGACTTCAATGGCCGAGCTAGAAAAATTCGAACTGTTGCCGGGCTTTGTAGCAAAGCTAAAGGCTTTATCGAACTGGCCGCAGACCGCCGCGCTAGCTTCCGCGTTGTCACAGTTGATGCCGACATGAGCGATCTCGTATCCGAGGGAAATCTGTCTTGCCTTTTTGCATAGCTCCGTGATTTTGCCAAAGTTGCCTGCCGCAATGTCAGCCTTGGCGCACAGCCAGCTGCCGCCCACCGCGTGTATGTAAGGGATACCCATATAGTCGGACAGGTTCTTGTCGGAGACGCCACCTGTCGGAATGAACTTTACTTTTCCGAAGGGCGCGGCCAGAGCCTTCATGGCATCCAGACCGCCGTAGATATTGGCAGGGAAGAACTTGAGAACGTCGATGCCCATAGAAAGGGCCTCGGTGATTTCGGTTGGTGTGACACATCCGGGTGTCACATTAACGCCGGTCTCTTTGCACCAACTGACAAGCTCTGTGTTGAAGCCGGGGGAGACAATGAACTTTGCCCCGCCCTCGACAGCCGCCTTGCCCTGTTCAAGGGTCAGCACGGTCCCCGCACCGACGCACATATCCGGGCACTCGCGCGCTACCGCGCGTATGGCGTCAAGCGCCGCGGCTGTGCGGAAGGTAATCTCCATGATGTCTACGCCTCCGGCCAGCAAAGCCTGCGCCGTGGGCACGGCATCTTTAGCATCCTCTATGACGACAACCGGTACGACCCCGCACAGGCCGATTCGTTTCAATGCATCCATTTTTATAACCTCCTTAAAATTCAGCCCCTGCTCATAGGAGCGGAAGCGCAATACCCAGGTCCTCAGAAAGACCCTTTAGGCTATCCAACAGGTCTGCCGGAAGCGCAAGCCCTTCGCTTCGGGCCTTCTCATACTTACCCCACTCAATTTCACCGGGTGTATAGATGCGTTCGCAGCCCTTTGCTTTGGGCAGTGCCCGAAGCTGGGAAGCCATCGCCTCGGTGCGGTCGGCCATTGTTTCTCTGTCAAGGAACTGGGCAGCGTCAATGGCTATAAAAGTATGGCAGACGAGGTTTGGCTTATCAAGATCTACTACCCAACTGCCGATTTGACCGCCCATGCTGGTAGCGCCGCCGTTGAGCACACCCGTGAGCAGATCGACCAGAATAGCCAGTCCATAGCCCTTGTGTGCTGCCATTGGCTGCATGGCGCCCTCCTCGGGATAGTGGCTCGGGTCGGTGGTGGGCAGACCATCCTTGTCGACAATCCAATTGTCCGGGATCTGTTTTCCCTCTGCACGGGCTTTGAAGACCTTCAGCGAGGCCACATTACTCATCGCGATATCCAGAAAAACAGAAGGGACGCTTGTGGAAGGACTGGCGTATGCCAAAGGGTTGTTGCCCAGGGCCTTCGCCTTTGCGCCGGGGGCATTCATGTTGGGGTCGACATTGCTCACCGCAAGTCCCAGCATACCCTTCTGCGCCGCCATGTTGGCATAATAGCCCGCTGCGCCAAAGTGACAACTGTTTTTAACCGTTACGATGCCGACACCCGCTTCTGCCGCCTTTTTGCAGGCCAGTGTCATTGCAAGCACACCGGAAACCATGCCCATGGCATTTTTGGCGTCAATCACTGCGAAGGCCGGACCTTCTTTGACGACCACAGGTTCCGCTTTGATGTCCAGTCCGCCGACGCGGGCTTTTTTTATGTAATTATGCAGATTTTTTGTGCCGTGACTGTGGGTGCCGTAGCCGTCCGTCTGACTGAGAACGTCTGCGGTCAAATTCGCATATTCCGGCTTCATGCCCTCCTTTTCCAGCGCTGCAGCGCAAAAAGCCTTCAAGTCTTCAAGCTTGATACTTGCCATAATAAAAACACCTTCCTACCCATCGGGTTTGTTTTTTGACGTCCTGTTTATACACCCCAGTAAGCCGAGAAGCCGCCGTCCACGGGAATGACCGTGCCATTGACGAAGGCAGCTGCCTCACTGCACAGCCACATCAGCGGCCCGCAGAGCTCCTCCGGCCGTCCATAGCGGCCCATCGGGGTTTTTGCCAGAACTTTTTCACCGCGCTCGGTGGCGCTGCCGTCCTCGTGGGTCAGCAAAAAGCGGTTCTGTTCGGTCAAAAGAAAACCGGGGGCTAAAGCGTTTACGCGGATATCCGAGCTGTAGTTCTGGTTGAAATGCACAGCCATCCACTGGGTAAAGTTTGCAACGGCTGCCTTCGCACCACTGTAGGCCACCGTGTTTGTCAGGGGCAGAATGCTCGCCATGGAGGCAATGTTAATGACATTGCCGCGGCCATTTTTGACGAGCTCCGTGCCGAAGGCCTGCGTCGTGAGCACGGCGCCCGTGACGTTGAGATCAAAGACCCAGCGCAGAGCGTCCGGTTCGAGATGAAAGAAGTCCATGTCAGGGCCGGTTGTGGCCTGCCGCTTGTTTCCGCCCGCACCATTAACCAGAATGTCGACGGTGCCAAAGGCATCCAGCACGACCTTTTTAGCCGCGTCAAGGCTGCTCGGATCGAGTACGTCGGCCTTCACAGCAATAGCCTGGCCACCTGCGGCAATAATGTCATCCGCCGTCTTCTGGGCGTTTTCCTGCATAATGTCCAGCAGGGCAACTTTGACGCCCTGCTTGGCGAGTTCCTTGCCCATCACGCCGCAGATAACGCCACCCGCACCCGTGATTACAGCAACTTTTCCTTTTAATTCAAAATCCATATTCTTACACTCCGTGATTATACTTTTTCACCTGTGTTAACCATCTCAATATTCTTGTTCGGGCAGCGGTTGAAACACATGCCGCAGGCAACGCAGTCCTTGGGTTCAATGTAAAGTTCGTCGCGCGCTGCAATCTGGGGCGCGAAGTCTGTACAAATGGTTTTGCACAGCTGGCAGCCTTCACCGCAGCCGCAGCCAAAACAGCGCTTACCCTCGGCAATTGCTTCCTCGTCCGTTGTGATGGGTGCTTCTGCAGCGGGTTCCTCATAAGGAAGCGTCCCGACGCGCGCAAGCACAGCTTGGCGCTTTGCGGGAATGACGCCTTCGACAGGACTGAGCATGGCAGCGCCGCCTCTGATGTGCCGGTCTATGTCTACGGCGACTCTTGCGCCTTCGGCTGCAGCCGCAATAACGTTTACGCCACCCGAAAAACCTTTTCTTGCAGGAAAAACCGCTTCGTTTTCAGTGAAAGGTGCCTGTGCAGCAGGGACGGCGTATGCCGCCTCACAGGGGAGTGTCGCGCGCAGACCACCTTCTTGGCACATGGCAAGCGCTGTGATAGCGCCGCCTTCCTGTTCAACCGCAAAGGGAAGGAACCCCTCCAGAACCGTAATGCCTGCGGCAGCCGGTTTTTCCAGGAGCTTGTGGACAGCCGACTGCTTACGACTGAGCTTACCGAGTAGAAAGACCTGTTCTGCGCCTGCGTTTTTTGCATGAAGCGCAGCCTGCAGTGCGTACAATCCGTCGCCGATGACAGCGGTGCGTTTTCCCTTAATTGCTGCTTCAATGCCTTTTTCGAACAGCTCGTCCGCACTCTTTATGAAACTGGCACCCTGCAGGCCTTCAGGCAGGGCCAGCGTGCCAGCCGTATTAAAGGCGAGAAATACGGCTTTATATCCATTTTTTAAGAGGGTGTCCGCCGTGAAGTCACGGCCAAGTTCCACACCGGTCTTTACTTCAACACCCTGCGCTTGGAGATTTGCGGTCATATCCGACAGAAGCGTCTCCGGTATTTGACCGTCGGCGGAAAGTGCGCGGAGCATACCGCCAATTTCAGCTTCTTTTTCAAATAGAGTTACTGCGTAGCCGGCTTTAGCAAGCTGAGAGGCCGCTTCGATGCCCGCCGCGCCCGCACCGACAACGGCGACGCGATGTCCGTTACTGGCCTCTTTTTTTATGGCAGGCTGCCATCCCTCTTTTTTGCCCTTCTCCAGCACATAGCGTTTGAGCTCCCGAATACGCACGGGCTGTCCGTAGGCTCCGCGGACGCAGGCGTCTTCGCATGGATGGGGACAGACGTAGGCACAGGCACCCTGAAGGAGGCCTTTTTCAGTGATAATCTCATGCGCCGTTTTAAAATCTCCACGCCCAACGCTCTGCACATAGGCTTGTGCGGGTACGTGGTAGGGGCAGGCTGCCTTGCAGGGACCGGACAGCTTGGGCTGCGTAATTTTGGCGTAGCCGCCATAGAGAGTGACGTCCTGTGCTGTTTTCATATAAGGAACGATCTGACCGCGGAAGTCCTCAATCGACTGATAGCCGTGTTTAACCATATAGTTGTGCAGGCCCTCAATCATCGGACGCGCAATATCGTACCCTCGGATGAGCGTTTCGGCACAAATGCCGAGCAAGTCGCCGCCGCAGAGAATCATTTCGACCGCGTCCCGCCAGTTTGTAATGCCGCCGGTAGCGGCAATTTTAACGTCATTTCCGCAGAGCTTGCGCATTTCATAGGTGTCGCGCTGAGCCAGCGGTTTGAGCCATGCGCCGCTGTGACAGCTCATACTGACTTCCTCTTGGAGGTGGTAAACAGCCTTCTCCGGATGGTCAAGGTCCATCAGCGGCATACCCATGCGATTTCCTGTGCTGCTCACGGCATCCGCTCCGGCGGCATACAGGGTTTTCGAGATGGCGGCAATACGTCCGCCCTCCGGCGTGAGCTTGACAAACAGGGGAATGGATGTCTCTTTCTTGATTGCGCGCACAATCTCCGCCACGGCGTCCTCTTGCTGACCGAGACTTGCACCGGTCTGTTTGGTCGTGCACTCGGTGCCTGCTGTCGTCAGACAGACGTTGAAGGACATATTCGGGCAGCACATATTCAGCTCGATAATATCGGCGCCGGCCTTTTCGAATTCCTTTGCCATGTTGACCCAGCCGTCCACGCCGTCGTCACCGGCATAGGTGATGTTGGCAAAGAGAATCAGGTCGTGCAGCTTTTTTTTGGCCTCACGAACGAGCGTCAGTCCTTCTTTGAAGGTGAGGCGTTTTTCTGTCGTGAAAGCAAGCGTGTTTCGGTCTTCAAACAGATCGTAGCGCGGCTTGCGATTGATATATGGCGCGGGGTCGATGCTCAGTTTAATGCTGGCGGCCGCCCAACCCGCCTCCTCGATTGCCACAAGCTGCCGCACCGTTTTGGTGGTGGGGCCTGAAGCAACATAAAAGGGGTTTTTAAAAGTCACGCCGCCGACTGTAACGGGAATACGTATATCTGTCATCACTGCACCTCCAGGGCCTCGTTGCGGATGGCAACGCCTTCTTTGGCGCTCTTATAAATCAGGTTGATGACCTTCACGGACTCAAGCCCGTCAATGCCGCGAAGTCCGATCCGCGCATCCTCGTTTTTGGCAGCGCAGTCAACGAAGTGGGCGATTTCAGCGACATAGCCCAGGTTATAGCGTTCGTCCACGGCAGGGCGCGACCAGCCGTTTGTCAGCTCGGCCTTTTCAACTGTATAGTCAAAGCCGGGGATTGAAAAACCGCGAAGAGCGCTGCTGAAGGTTAGGTCAACGTGCAGGCAGCCTTGGGTCCCGTAGAAGTCCAGGCTGTCCTCCATGCCGCCGCTGGTGACATAGTTTGCCTCCAGCACGGCGGTGGTGCCGTCCTCAAAACGCATCAGTGCTCCGGCCCAATCCTCGCCCTCCATGCCGGTATGGATGAGGTTCTCGTTTCCGCCGCCGCTCGTAAGAGCGGTTAATGTCTTCCAACGGTTGTTTTTTAGGGCGAGCATGAAGCCCACGGGGTGAATCCCCAAATGCATCATCACGCCGCCGCCACAGAACTTGATTGTCTGGGCGAAGGGAGAGTGAGAGCCGGAGTGGCACTCTCTGGCACGCACGAATTTCAGCTCGCCGATGCCGCCCTTTTCAATAAGCTCCAGCGCCTTGTTAACGGCGGGAGAACCGATCCAGTCCTCGGCGTAGTATATCTTTTTCCCGCAGGCGTCGGCGGTGTCGATGACCCGCTGTGCATCCTCGACCGTGGTGGCAACAGGCTTTTCACTAATGACGTGGCGGCCGGACTTGAGCGCTTTGATAGCCACATCCGCATGCAGAAAGTTCGGCAGGCAGATGTCCACGACATCACAGTCGGCCTTGGCAATGGCGTCGTCAATATCGTCATAGGCGGTATAGCCCGTAAAGCCGTAGCGTTCGGCAAGTTCCCGGATGCGCTCCGGACTCTTGTCGACAATGCCGACGATTTCGGCCTTATCCCGAATGCGGGAATAGGCGTCGGCGTGCAGATCGGCGGCAAAGGCTGCCCCTGCCAGCAGTATCTTCACTTTTTTATCCATAGAATACTCCTTACCGGGCTGCGCTAAAAATTGGCGTACCCAAACTTATCCTTTGCCTGCATATAGGCAAATATCCTGTTCATTTCTTCAGCGGCCAGTTCAACCCCGCGGCTGAGCATCCGCGCACCTTTTTCGGCCGTAGCCTTGGTGGGCTCTCCCCAAACACCCGATGGGGAGGCCCTGAAAACAGAGCCGTAGCTCAGATAGGACCTGGGGATCGTCGGCACACAGTCGACGGCAAGATCCATGTGGACTGTTTCCGGTGCAAGATGCAGCATGAGTGCTGTTTCGATTTCGCCCGCGTGCAGCTCCGTGCTTGTTTCGGCAAGGCCCTCCGCGGCAAAAGCGGCAAAGATATTGCATACATCAATGTTTGCCAGCATGAAGTCGGGATTGTGCGTTGCGTTAAGCTGGCGCGTTATGGGCGTCATCATGAAGATTCCGCCGTGGCACTGCAGTGTTACGACTCTCTTAAAGCCCTGTTCCTTCAAACTCATCAAGATGCTCATCATCATGTCGTAAAAAACGTTGGGATCCATCCACACAGAGCCTTTTTTACCCATGTGCTCCCGGCAGGTTGTAATGGGCAGGGCGGGCACCAGAAAGCCGCCTGTAGCCTCAGCGAGGCCCTGCCCCAGAGCCGTGGCAATATACCAGTCGGTGGCAACAGGCAGATGGGGCCCGTGCTGCTCAATCGAGGCCAAGGGTATAATAGCAGCTGGGGATCGTTTTTTACAATCGCATCAGCCGTCAAATCATAGCTAAGCATAGGGTGCCTCCTTCTAGGCGCTAAGTATTTAGCGTGTTTAGTGTGTCACAAACTATAATTGAAAAGCTTTTTGAGCGCTGGCTCTGTCAAGATAAAGCGCGGCACCCGGATGCCGACGCAGCACGCTGGCGGGGCACGCGGGGCTGATCTCACCTTCCAATGACCGGGCGATTGCACCCGCCTTGAGGGCGGTAGGAACGACCGTGATGGCCTTTGGAACGGACAAAATACGGCTCATGGTCAGCGTGAGCGCGTGCGTTGGAACCTCGTCGAGACTCGAGAAGCAACCGTCGTTGACTTGCTGGTTGCGGCAAATCGGGTCCAGCGTTACAACCTTCACTTGTTTGGGATCTTCAAAATCCGCGACCTGTGGGTCGTTAAAGGCTAAATGGCCATTTTCGCCTACGCCGAGGAAAATGAGGTCCGGAGGATATTTTGTCAGTAGTGCCGCATATTCTGCACACTTTTCGTCAACCTTGTCGGCGGGGCACTGAAGATAGTACAGCGCCATGAAGGGCTTCTGATCGAAAATGTATCGACGCATAAAGTTGCCGAAGCCGGCGGGGTGGTTAGGATCCAGCCCTATGTATTCATCTTGATGGAAGCCGCGAACCTTAGTCCAGTCGATATCTTCCGAGATAAGTGCTTCGAGCATGTCGGACTGAGAGGGAGCCGCTGCAAAAATGACATTCGCCTCGCCTTTTTTTGTAATGGCTTCGTTTATAATGGCTGCGGCACTGTGTGCGGCGGCCTTTCCCATTTCCTTCCGGTCTTCAAATACATATACCGGAAGGGTATCAATCGTTGTTTCTATTATCGGCATGGTGATTCTCCTCGTGTCTTATATAAAGCGGGGTAAAGTTTACTCGTGTCCGGTGCCAAGATACGCTTCCTTAATGGCGGGATCGTTAAGCAGTTCCTGTCCGGTTCCGGTCTTTTTCACAACGCCGTTTTCAAGAACGACGGCGTGATCGGCGATACTAAGCGCCTTTTTTGCGTTCTGTTCCACCAGCAGCACGGTTACGCCCTGGCTGCGGATCAGGTCAATAATGCGGTAGACTTCTTTGACGACCAGCGGAGCAAGGCCCAAAGAGGGCTCGTCCAGCAAGATCATCTTGGGGCGGGACATGAGCGCGCGGGCTATTGCCAGCATTTGCTGCTCACCGCCGGAAAGCGTTCCGGCATGTTGGTTTTCGCGTTCCTTCAGACGGGGGAACAATAGGTACTGTTCTTCAATTTCGGCCTCGATTTCCTTGCGCTTTTTCGTCAGATAGGCGCCCGCACGCAGATTGTCGAGCACTGTCAGAGAGGAAAACACACGGCGACCCTCGGGCACATGGACTATCCCGGCCGCCGTGACCTTATGCGTCTGGGCGGGCAGGGGCTTGCCCTCGTAGCTGATGCTGCCCCCATTCGGCTTTACAAGTCCGGATATGCATTTGAGCAGACTGCTCTTTCCTGCGCCGTTGGCACCGATAATACTGACGATTTCGCCCTTTTGTACCTGAAAGGACACATTGTGCAGCGCACAGTTTTTTCCATAATAAAGTGTCAGGTCGTTTACAGCAAGCACTCAGTCGTCCCCCTCTCCAAGATAAGCCGCCAGCACCTTTGGATTGTTTTGAATCTCAAGAGGGGTACCAACGCCAATATTTTTGCCGAAATCCTGTACATAGATGCGGTCGCAGAGGTTCATGACGACGTCCATGCGGTGTTCGATGATAATAAGTGCCAGATCAAAGCGCTTAATCACTTCCTTCAGGAAGGAAACAAGTTCCACGCATTCTTCCGGATTAAGTCCTGCGGCGGGTTCGTCGAGCATCAGCACCTTCGGCTTCAAGGCCAGCGCTCTTGCAATTTCGAGCCGGCGCTGCATGCCATAGGGCAGATTGCCCGGGCGTTCGTCTGCAAAACGTTCAAGACCCACAGCCTTAAGGCATTCCACGGCCTCGCACTCGGTTTTTTTCTTGCCTTTGATCGTACGCGGCAGCGAAAGGATCGCCTCCAAAAGTGTATATCTGGGTTTGTAGTCGCAGGAAACCTTGACGTTATCCAGAACGCTCAGACCTGTGAACAGGCGGATGTTCTGGAAGGTGCGGCCGATTCCGCTGCGGGCGGCCTGCTCCTGTGAATAGGCGCTGATGTCTGTGCCGTCGAGCCAGAGCTTGCCGCAGTCGGTTTTGTAGACCTTTGAAATCAGGTTGAAAATAGTGGTTTTGCCCGCGCCGTTGGGGCCGATGATGCCAACAACCTCGCCACGGTCGATCTCCATGGAGAATCCGTTGACAGCACAGACACCACCAAAGGTCTTAGCAATGTTTTCTACTTTCAGCAATGCCATCAGCCTTCACCCCCGATCCGGGATTTTTTGTGAAAGTGGTTCTTAAAAAATTTAATTATTTTGGGAATGCTGAATTCCTTTTCTCCCAAAAGTCCGCTCGGCATGAAGTTGATGACGAGCAGTATCATGACCGTATACATCACAATACGGGCAGAGGAGGCAAAACGCAGAACCTCGGGCAGGGTCGTCAGGAAAATGGTGGAGATGACGGAGCCTGTCAAACTGTTCACGCCACCGAAGAACAGAAAAATAACCCATTCGCTTGAGCGGGTCCAGCCAAAGAGATTCGGGTCAAGGTAGGTCAGGTAAAACGCGTACAGCACCCCGGCAAAGCCCGCAATCATGGAGGTGAAGATGTAGACCTTCATCTTGTGGGCGAACACGTTGATGCCGAAAGATTTTGCCGCAAGCTCGTCGGTTTTGATGGCAAGACTCATTCGCCCGAAGCGAGAGCTTTTGAATAGCCCGACCATAGCAATGACAGCGATGGTAGACAAAACAATCATCAGCATGGTCGCCCGTTTGGGAATGTTGCTCAGGCCTGCGGCACCGCCGGTGATGGCGCCGAATTTGTTGAGAACGGCCGTAACAGCCTCCCCTAGGCAGAGGGACATCAGTGCAAAATAGTCTTTTCGAAGCTTCAGCGTCGGCAGACCGATGATAACGGCCATCACGCCGGAAACGCAGACGCCGAGCACCAGGCAGAGCCAGAACGGCAAGCCGAATTTCACCGCAGCGATGCCGGAGACATATGCGCCGACAGCCATGTAAGCTGCCTGACCGAAGCTGAATAGGCCCGTCATACCGGTCAGCGGAAAGATACTGATAACGCCAATCATTGTGATACAAGTTGTCTGTATCAGAGAGGCAACATAGTCATTCATTTTTTTTCCTCCTATGCCTTCTCTGCTATAAACTGCCCGCTGATGCCCTGAGGACGAAGCAGCAGGAATAGTAGCGTGATGACAAAGATGATGGCAGGGGACAGGATGTCGCCCACAAGAACGGTAAACACGACCTCCATGACACCCAGAAGCAGTGCGCCCATTATTGCGCCGGGCAGGGAACCGAGGCCGCCTATAACGGAGGCAATAAAGCCCTTGACAACCATGTTACCCAAGAAGGGGTCAATGGTGAAGTTTGAACCGAGCAGGATGCCGCTGATTCCGGCCAGCCCGCCCGCTATCATAAAGGTGACTGTGATAATGACGTTGGAGTTGATGCCCATAAGCGCGGCCGTATCCCGGTCAATAGATACAATGCGCAGGGCAAGACCCATTTTCGTCTTGTTTATCAGCAGCATAAGCGCGGCCAGAAGTCCCACGGAAATAAGAAGAATGGCCACGTCCATTTTCAGCATAATAAGGTCGCCGATGTGGATGATGGGGCTTTTGAAAAAAGGTTTAATCGTATAGAAAGTGGTGCCGAACATCAGCGTCAGGATGTTCATAAACAAGATGCCGCAGGTGATCGAGCTGACGAAATAATAGATGTTGGAGCTATTGCGCTTGCGCAGGTTACGAAACGCGATCAAGTCCAGAACAACACCCATCACCCCGCCCACCAGTGCAGTACAGGCTACGGCGAGCACGGGGGGAAAGTTGAATTTGGAGCTGAAGTAATACCCGGCGTAGGCCGCCACGCTTATGAGGCCACCGTGTGCGAAGTTTGAAAACTTGAGCACACTGAAGATGAGCGCAAAGCCCACGGCAATCAGCGCGTATACCGCGCCACGGGACAAGCCGTTAACAAATTGCTGTACAAAAAACAACATAGTTTTTCCTCCGCTGGAAAAGCAGCGTCCGAGTGTGCGGTGTGTTTTAATAAACGACAGCGCCACGGAGCCGCCTTATATGAGATTTGTTATTTTACAACAGCCCACGCGTAAGCGCGGGCTGTTGCCGGTAAAACAACTGGTAAATTATTTAGCTATATAGTACTCCAGCAGATCAACCTTGCTCATGTCGGCGGCCCACTGTGCGATGTACACGCCCATGCCTTCGGGGCGATGCGTGTCGGGGTTGAGTGTGATAGGACCGGACGAAGTCATCAGATCAACAGTCTTGGTCTCGATGGCCTTAGCAATGGTTTCGGAGTTTGTCACGTCGTCGGCGTTCTTCAGGCCGTTTGCAATAATGGTAACGGCATCATAACCGAAAGCGGAGTTGATGAACGGCTCCTCGTTCTTCTCGGCGCGGTAAGCATCGCCGAGGAACTTGGTGTACTCAGAGGAATAGTCCACGTTGAACAGGAAATAGAGGTTTTCGACGGGGGTACCTTCGACGAGCGTGTCGAAGGGGGTGTTATATGTGTTGTTGCCGAGTACAATGCCGGTGTAGCCGAGCTGACGGATCTGGACATAAGCCAGCGCGTTCTGCTGTACGTATGCGGGGACAAAGATTGCGTCGGGGTTCTGCGCGATGATCTTGGACAGCTGTGCCTTATAGTCCTTGGCGTCCTTGCCGAAAGATTCTTTGGCGACAACCTTGACACCGTTAGCTTCGCAATAGGCTGCGAAGGGCTCGGCGTGGGTGACGGAGTAAGCGTTGGAGCTGTCATAGAGGATACCGACGGTTTCGATCGGCAGCTTTTCACAGGCATAAGAGGCAATGGCTTCCGCCTGCTGGTTGCAGCTGGGCTCAGCCAGGAACATATAGTTCCACTTTTCGCCGGTCTGCTCGTTTGTTGTGCAGCGCTCATCCATGAAATGGCCGACAATGGGGACCTTCTTCTCCTCGGCGATGGGTGCAACAGCAATGCCGATGTTGCTCAGGCCGGGGCCGACGACGGCAACAGCGCCGTCCTGATCGACGAGACGGTTATAGGCGTTGATTGCTTCGTTGGGGTCGCCCTTGACGTCGTAGTGAATGATCTTCAGTTTCTTTCCGTTAATACCGCCGTTTGCATTAATTTGTTCAACGGCATAGTCTGCGCCCCAGACAGTGGCCAAACCCGCCGCGGCCATTCCGCCGCTGGTATCCAGAATACTGCCGATGACGATTTCGCCTTCAAGTGCGGGTGCTTGGGATGCCTGTGCGTCGGTGGATTGTGTAGGTGCCGGTGTTTCCGTTGCCTTACCGCCGCAGGCGGTCAGAACAAGTGAAAACATTAGGACCAGTGCCAACGCAAGAGAGATCTTTTTCTTCATGATTGTCCTCCTTCAAATTATCTTCTTATTATGAGCAAACATCATACATCGTATAATGTGGGCTACCTTCGTCGTAAAGACAGACCTAGACAGAAAATTTCTGTAAATAAGAAACAACTGCAAAGCCGACTTTAAAGAGCTGTGGCATTGTTTACAATAAAATTTACTTAAAAATGTGCAGTATTCACACAAATAACTTTTTGGAGCGGCACTATTTGTCTAGATATTACCGCCGTTCCAAAACAAATGCAATAGTTTTCTACAGAAAATATAAGAAAATTTCTAGAATGGTTGACAGCGCTCTGTTTCTATTTCTATAATGAAAGCAATCAGATGAACGCTGTATAAAATGATAAGCAGGTATCGAAGCATGAAGAGAATAGGTTTCATTGGTGCGCAGAGTATGCACACCGTTTATTTCGGCGCTGTCCTGGCGGCGGGCGTGCCGGGACTCGATTCGACATCCGGCCATTTATGGGCGCCGGACACGCCGCAGCTGGTGCTGCCGCGCCTAGCGGCGGGAGAACTTGCCGACAGCTGTACCGATGTCGACCAATTGCTGGAACTGAGCGACGCGGTGATGATCCTGCTTCGTGATGGCACGTCCCACAGAGCACTGGCGGAACGATGCCTCAATCGGGGAAAGGCCGTTTTTGTGGACAAACCCTTTGCCTGCACCGTGCGGGATGCCGAGGCTATCTTAGCTTGTGCAGAAAAAAACGGTATGCCGGTTATGGGCGGATCTACTCTGTGCTGGCTGCCGGAGATTGAACAAGTGGCCGCGCAATCCCTTGAGGCGGAGGAGATTACAATTCGCTTCGCAGCAGACTGGGACTCGCCCTATGGCGGCTGGTATTACTATGGCAGCCACCTTACGGATCTTTGCGCGGCCATCGCGGGCTGCGACCCGATCAGATTGGAAGCAAAACGAGACGGACGGACTGTCGAAGCATTGGTGCATTATCCAAAGCTTCTTATTCGGCTGTGTGGAGATCCAGAGCAAAAGGATCTTGTGCTCAGCGTCAGGGAGAAAGGTGGCGGTGTCGCTGAGATTCCAGTACCCGACTATGAGCGCTGCTACCGCTTGGGCATGGAACGCTTTTCGCGGATGCTGCGCGAAGGAAAGAGCGTCCATCCGGAAAGATTGCTGTTTTCAAGCCGTCTTTTGGAAGAAATAATAAAAACCCTGTCTTGACAATTCTGCCCCGACAGGGTTTGTGCGCGGAGTTACTACGCGTAGAGATTGCGTACCGAGCGGCGCTCGACCAATGTTGGCTGCATGTTCATGTTCAATGGGGTCGCCGCAGCATTGCTGCTCTGAAGGCGGTCAATGAGCATCATAGCTGAAATACGTCCCGTTTCATAAGCGGGACAGTGAATGGTCGTAAGAGAGGGAACAAAGGCTGCCGAAAAAGGAATGTCGTCAAAGCCCATAACCGAAATATCGTCCGGTACCGAGATGCCCAGCTTATATAGCCCGTGAATCATGCCAAAGGCGACCATGTCGTTGACGCAGAGCACCGCGCTTGCCCCGCAGCCACTGCTGACTAGCTGAGCTGCCAGCGCCTCGCCTACAGGCACCTCATAGTTGTCAAGCTCACCGAGACCTTCACCGCCGCGTATAAATACAAGACTTTCGTCCGGCTCAATGTCCGCTTTCTTAAGCTGTTCAATATAGCCCTTATAAATTTCCTTTCGGGTCCAACGGGTCAGCGGCGTGGAAGCAAAAGCAATGCGCTTATGTCCGTTTTCAATCAAATGCCGCACGGCCATTCTCGCCCCGTGCCTAGAGTCGTAATTGATATTGAAGCCGGTATCTTCATCGTACCGCTGATCAAGCTGGATAAAGGTCATGCCCCGTTCGGTATAAGCCGCGAGTGTACTGGGGCTCTCGGCAATGGAGGATATGATGACACCGTTTATCCGACGACTATATAAATCCTGCAAATACTGGGCCTCACGGGCGGCGTCCTGCTGGGTGTTGCATAACAGCATCTGATAGCCGTTTTCGTAGCAGACAGAGCTAATGCCCTGGATGGTCTGCATATAAAAAGGGTTTGAGATATTCGGGATTATAAGGGCAATTTCCTTGGACTCATGTCCGCGTGCCTGCCGCGGCGCCATCGTGTAGGCGAAAGACAAGTCTTTGGCTGCCTTCTCCACACGTGAGCGAAGCTCCGTTGAAACCGGGTAATCTGCGTTGCTGAGTACCCGCGACACAGTTGCCACCGACACACCTGCCGAGGCAGCTACATCTTTAATTGTGGCGCGCGTTTCCCCCATGGTACATAGCCTCCTTAAATTTTCAGAAAATATCTTTAAGATTTACTAGTATGTTACTATCAAATTTAGAAATAATCAAGCCGTTTTTTTATTATAGCAAGAAAACCGGCGGAAAGGCATGGAAAGAAATGAAAGAAACTGCGGAACTGTTGGAGTTTATGACCCGTCCAAGCGCACGGCTTATTGCGGATATCTCAAAAATTGAGGGGGATATCCTGATTTTGGGTGCCGGCGGCAAGGTTGGCCCAAGCCTTGCGATCATGGCAGCCCGAGCATGCGCGGCGGCGCATATTCAAAAGCGCATTTTAGCCGCCACACTCTTTGACCGCTCGGGTACGGCCGAAGTGATGCGCGGCTACGGCGTAGAGGTGCTGGAGGCGGATCTTTCCGATCCCGCACATCTTGCCGCCCTGCCAAGCTGTCCCAACATCATCTTTATGGCGGGACGCAAGTTTGGGACTTCCGGGAACCAGTCGCTGACCTGGCAGGCCAATGTCCTGCTGCCCGCAAAGGTCTGCGAGCGATTCCATGATGCCCGGTTCGTTGTGTTTTCCACCGGCAACATTTACGGTGACGTGCCGGTACTGTCCGGCGGCTCTGTCGAAGATGACGAACCAAATCCGGATGGGGAGTATGGGCAGACTTGTCTGGGCAGAGAACGCGTTTTTGAGTACTACGCTGGGAAAAACGGCACCAGATCCCTCCTTTTCAGGCTCAACTATGCCATTGAGCTCCGATACGGCGTGCTCTTTGATATCGCTAGTGCCGTTTATAACGAAACGCCTGTCAGCCTTGGGCGCGGTGTGTATAACTGCATTTGGCAGGGTGATGTTTGTGAGTATGCTATCCGCGGTCTGCTGCATACCTCAAATCCGCCCACCGCGCTGAACGTTACGGGTCCCCAGTGCCTTTCCACCCGGTGGACGGCAAAGGTTTTCGGGCAACTATTCGGAAAAGAACCTATTTTTACCGGAGAAGAAAGACCTCTGGGTATTTACAGCAACACCACGAAGTTGAATGGCTTGCTTGGTATGCCCCAGATGACGCTTGATGAAATGATCGGACTCCAGGCGGATTGGATAAGCGCTGGCGGCGAGTCCATATCCGCACCGACCCATTTTGAGCAGGTGGACGGAAAATATTGAGCGGGGCGTTCCTGATTGTCGCACGCTTTGCCCTAATTCCGTTTTTGGGCTGGTGCGCAGCGAAAGGCGGTCTTATCCGTGGCTGGGCTCGGCAGGGAATCGGCTTTGCACTCGTCAATATCTGCTACCCGATTATGATTCTGGCCAATATCTGGCCAAAGAATTTTGAGCAGCTTTGGGCGCAAAGTGCGCTTACTGTGGCTTTTTCTGCCGGAATTACGGGAATTTTATTTGCTGCGGGAAATTTATATTTCCGGCGCCATGCGTATAAAAATCAAGCACTTTGGAACTTCATGCTGGGAGTCGGCAACATCTCATACATAGGCCTTCCGTTCCTGCACGTATTTTTTGGAAACGACGGTGTGACGCTCGCCATTGTGTATGGTTCTGTGGCGGACCTTTTCATTTGGCTGATTTACTATCCGATGGTCCTCGTCGGGAACAAACGACCTGCGCGCGCGGTTTTTGCAAATCCCTGCCTGATTGCCTTGCTGCTTAGCCTTGCCCTGTGTGTGGCGGGGGTGCCTATTCCGAAGGGACTCAGTTCCATTATTGATGCATCCGTGTTGCTTGTCTCCGTTGTCGCGCTATTCTATATAGGTGTCACGCTGGCGGATGCGCATATTCGGGCAGTATTCACACAACGCCTACCGTGGACTTTTTCTGCGGTTAAGGTTGTGGGAATACCGGTGTTGTGCTTTCTTATTCTCCTGCCGTTTACGGGGACAGCCACCGCTGCGGTTCTGGCTGTTCTGGTCGGCAGTCCCACGCCGCTGTTGTCAATGGTCTGGACAAAGGAAGACCCCGCCGCACAAAAACAGGCCGTTGATTGCTTTGTTGCAAGCACGCTGCTGTTTTTGACCGTTATTATTCCCCTATGCATCGTGTTTCGTTTTCCGATGGATTAGCAGAACGAGACACAGAATGATTTCTATACGCGCAGGGAACAGCGGCGTTATAAGCGGTCGTATACGATATAGATGTCTGGAAAGACGATAAAGCCACGAAAAGCGGGACGAGCAGAGTATTTTGCTCGTCCCGCTTTTCCAGAATGGGGGATATTCAATTTAATAAAGTGTTGACAGATGTATACAGAGTGTATAAGTTAAATATAAGTTCAAAACAGGCCAGGAACTTCGTTGCTTGGACATATGTGAAAGATTCGGTCCAAGCAAGGCAAAGAGCACGTCCGTACATTTGCAGCCTCTAAAGGGCAACATCTTTTGGCCTTGATGGCGTTAACAATCTGCAAGTTTAAAGTGACGAACATTCGTTTTTGGAATTTATCGAATTAATGCAAAACAGATAAATTGTTGAAAACAGGTAGATACAGCTTGACAAAATAAAAATGAAATGCTAGTATTCGTGTATAAACGATGTATTCTTTGTGTATACACGCATAGCAGGGAGAGAAAATGGAGATCATCAGGACAAAAAACGGGTCTGCCGGTGAAACCGTTGCCCTTCGCGATGCCGCGTATTATCAAATTAAACAAATGATATTTGACGGGGAATTGGTACCGGGGCGGATTTATACCACGGTGGAAATCGCATTGCAGCTCGGAATGAGCAGAACGCCTGTTCGTGAAGCACTGGTTTGTCTGCATGTCGAAGGGTATATGCAAGAAATTAAAAAGGTCGGTTTTTGTGTCCCGGAAATCACCCTTAAAGAGGCCGTCGACATCTGTGACATGGCCGTCTGCCTTGAAACTTTCGTGATAACACAGCTTGAGCTCAGGGGACTGACGCCGGACTTTGACGCGTTGGAAAAGAGTGTGGCGCGGCAGCGACAATTGATTGATGAAAACAATTTCACTGAGTATTATCAGGAAAACTGCAGATTCCATCAGACATTTATTGATACATTGAATAACAAGGTTATGAGTCGGACCTATTCGCTCGTATCCTTCCGCGTCATCCTGCTGGGCTTTGCCAGTTCGCAGGAGGTCAGCAACCAATATATGGCGGTAGAGGAACATTTGGAGATCGTTGAAGCTCTCCGAAAAAAGGATTATTCCGAAGCCAGTAAAAAAGTAATACAGCATTACGGAAATGCCACACGGCGTTTTCGTCTCGAGAAGTGAAACAATGGGGATCCACTTATGATGGTAGGGTCCTCTTTCTATACCCGCAGGAGGTGTGTGTTTATGGGAACGGTCATGCTGCTCGACAGCAGATATGCACAGCTTGATCAAACGATGGAGCAGGTTTTCGATTTTCTCGCTTTGGAGCTCAAGGACAAAAGCGTTCTCTTAAAGCCGAATCTCTTGTGGCCCTCCGAGCCCGAGCAGGGGCTCAATACCCATCCGAAAGTGATTCAAGCGGCTGTTAACTGCTGCCTTAAGCGCGGAGCCGCAAAAGTCATGGTCGGCGACAATGCCGGGCAAATTATGTACGGCAACTCCAAGCAGGCCTTTTACGGCAGCGGCATCGGCGAAGTGCTCGGGGAATACTATGTCAATCTCGGTATTGACCTCGAACCGATTCATCTAAAAAGCTTGGGCAGGGATGTCTACATCTCTAAGCTGATTCGGCAGGCGGATGTTGTCATCAATCTTCCAAAATTCAAGACGCACAAGCTCACCGGGCTCACCGGGGCCGTCAAAAACACCTTCGGGTATCTGGCCGGCGGGCAAAAGGCAAGAATGCATATGATTGCCCGCAGCCATCAGAAATTCGGCGAAGTGCTGGCGGAAATACACAGCATCCGAAAACCCGACGCGGCGATTATGGACGCGATTCTGGGCATGCAGGGCAACGGCGCTTCGAGCCCCGATCTGCGGTATATCGGGAAACTGATTGCATCCCGCGATCCCGTATCGCTCGATGCGGTGCAGGCCGAAATGATGAACATGGACCCGCGCGGGATTATCCACCTGGTCGAGGCGGAAAAGCTGGGATTGGGCACGATGGCCTACAGCTGTACGACGAAGGTCGTTCCGCTCGAGGGGTTTCTAAAGGCACCGGGCTACGCGGACCCCGCGCAGCTTCGGGAAACGGTCACCTCTGAAGGGCTGGAGCGCGACGCCGCAAAAATGATACCATCGGTCGACAAGAGCAAATGCACGCAATGCGGTGCGTGTGTAGCCCAGTGTCCCGTCGGGTATATCACAATGGAGCAATACCCCGAAATTGGCTGCGGAGAATGTGCAGGCTGCCACGCCTGTCAGGAAATCTGCCGTTCGGGTGCCATGTATCTCGGATAAGCACACTTTCCGTCAATGGGGCCGGAAAGGGCCGATGAAGAGAACAAAACTTTGGACTTGACATGGAGGATTATTGAATGAGCGCAGTTAATTTCAACGAGTTGGTTTCGGACCGCATTAAGATGGTCCAGGGCGGCGAACGCGAAGCGCTGCTCAAGCTCTCACAGGGCATACCCGATCTCATCGCGCTTGGACGCGGAGACCCTGACCTCGACACGGCACCGCATATCACTGAAGCGGCAGTCGAAGCGCTCCGGGCGGGCCGCACCCACTACACGCACTGGGCAGGCAAAATTGAACTCAGACGGCTGATTGCAGAGAAGCTCAAAAGGGACAACGGACTTGATTACAATCCGGAGACAGAGCTGATTGTCACTACCGGCGCGCAGCAGGGCATGATGGCGACCATGCTGGCCCTTCTCAACCCCGGTGATGAAGTCATCATGGGTGACCCGTACTACACCTCCTACAGCGAATGTGTTCAGATCGCAGGCGGGAAAACAGTCCTGGTTCCGACCAAGGAAGAAAACGATTTTGTGTTGACGGCCGAAGAGATAAGCGCTTATATCACGGACAAGACAAAGCTTGTTGTCATCGTTTCTCCGAACAATCCGACCGGAACGCTCACCCCGGCAGCGGAACTTGAAAAAATCGCAAAGCTTATCGTCGAAAAAAACCTGCTGGCGGTCAGCGACGAGATTTATGAAAAGGTTCGTTTTGAGGACTACACGCACACGAGTCTTGCAAGCTTCCCCGACATGAAGGAACGCACCATTTTACTCAATGGTTTTTCGAAAGCCTACTCGATGACCGGCTGGCGTATCGGCTATATGGCCGCACCCGCCGCACTCATCGGACAGATGGAATGCCTGATCCATGACATGACCATCTCGGTTGCCGAATTTGTACAGTGTGCCGCTATCAAGGCGCTTGAAGCCGGTGATGACTGCATCAAAGCAACTGTCGCAGTCTATGACGAGCGCAGGCGGGCCCTGATGAAGGCCTTTGATGTCATCGGTCTGAAATACACCTATCCCAAAGCGGGTCTTTATATGTGGGTCAACATTCAGTCGACCGGCCTTAGTTCCTACGATTTCTGCAAAAAGCTGTTGCTTGAGGGCCACGTTCAGCTCTTCCCGGGAACGGTTTACGGACATGGCGAGGGATACATCCGAGTTTCACTTCTGGCACCGACGGAAAAGCTCAAAGAGGCTGCGGACAGGATTGAAAGCGTGTTTCTGAAAAAGCAGGAAGGTTGACCAATGTCTATTGAAAAAATATTTGAGTACATAGACGCACATATCGACGAGACGGTTCGCGATTTTCAGAATTATTTAAGAATCCCGAGCGTTTCGGCCAGAGGGCAGGCCTTAAAAGAGGGTGCCTTATATACAAAAAAGCTTCTGGAAGAAGCAGGCGTCCCTGATATCCAGCTGCTGGAGGCTGGCGGACCGGACGTGGTTGTCGGAAATGATAGCGCGTTCACGGATAAAAAAACCCTGCTGTGCTACGGACATTACGATGTCCAGCCGGAAGACCCGGTGGATCAATGGATCGCACCCCCGTTTTCCGCAGACATCGTGGACGGCAAAATTATCGCGCGGGGTGCAACCGACAACAAGGGCGGCGTTATCGCATTCGCAAAGGCCTATGAGGCGTTCAAAAAGGTCGAGGGAAAAGCCCCCGTCAATCTCAAGTTCCTGTTCGAGGGTGAGGAAGAAATCGGCAGTCCGCATCTGGATGATTTCTGCATCAAATACGGGGACATTTTAGAGGCCGACGGTATGCACTGCCTGGACGGCGGAGTCAACCCCTCCAGACTGAGTCCCGAGATCGAGCTGGGACTCAAGGGCATTCTCTATGTGGAGCTCATTAAGCACGGCCCAAAGAAAGACGTCTATTCCGGCTCCTCCGTCATGGTGGAAAACCCAGTTTGGCGGCTGGTACACGCACTGTCAACACTGGTTGACGAAAAGGGCAAAATCCTGATCGAAGGCTGGTACGACGATTATGTGCCGCCTACGGAAACAGATCTCGATCTCATCCGCCGTGAGGTCGAGGAAACCAGTGAAAAGGCCCTGCTCGAGCACTTTGGGGTGGAACAGTTTGCATATGGCAAAAGCATGTTCGAGGCCCTGAGCGAGCGGCACTACGGCAGCTCGGCCACCATCAACGGCATCGTCGGCGGCTATACCGGCGAAGGGTCGAAGACCATTGTACCCTCCAGCGCGCTGGCGAAGATGGACTTCCGTCTCCCGCCGGATATGAACGACAAAAAGCAGCTCGAAAAGCTGAGAAGCCACTTGGATAAGCATGGCTTCGGGGATATCGAGATTCGCTGTCTGAGCGGCAGAGGCTATCCCTACAAGATACCCATCACGGAAGCGCTCTCTCAGGTTATTATCAAGGCTTCAACCGAAATTTTCGGCTGTGCTCCTGCCATATACGGACTCACGCAGGAAGACATCATCCGTCATCATCTTGGTATGCCGGTCGTGCTTACGGGCTTCGGACCGCCCGACTGCAATCTGCACGCGCCGAACGAGAATATGACGATCGACTATCTGCGCAAAGGAATTAAATACGCCGCGCTCATCATGTATGAGTATGGGAAGCTGCCCAAGTAATTTTTGAACGGCAAAGGCGCCGGATTCAACCAAGGAATCCGTGCGCCTTTTTTGTAACTATCGGGAGGTTCGTGATGAAGAAATATTTCTACAACGGCCACGTCATAGACGCTGTTTCACAAGCGCACCATTTTGACGCGCTTTATATCGAAAACGACAAAATTAAGCACATCGGCCTGGCACAGGAGCTGGACGCACAGATTCCTGCCGATGCCGAGCGCATTGACCTGAACGGTCAGTATCTCCTCCCCGGCCTGATCGAGTGCCACGCGCATATGCTGATGAGCTCCACCAATGTTGAAAAGATGCTGATGACCCCCCGCACCCTCGGCTACTTTCGCGGCATACGGAATATGGAGAACACCCTGCGCATGGGCTTTACCACAGTTCGTGACTGCGGTGGCTGCGATCCCGGTATCCGAATGGCGGTCGAAGAGGGCCTCATTAACGGGCCGCGCCTTCTCACCTGCGGCATTCTGACGCCGACAGGCGGACACAATGAAACCTATTTTCCGTTGGGATACTCACTGGACATCGAACCCGGCAACACCGATTCCGTCTACGATGGGGTGGAGGGGGTGACCGTCGGCACACGGACACGTATCCGTCAGGGCTATGACTTTGTCAAAATCACGGCCACCGGCGGCATCAATGACCCGCAGACCGAGCCCTTCGCACCGGAGTATACCCTTGATGAGATTAAGAAAATCGTTGAAATTTCAAAAATGCGCGGCAAGGATATTGTTGTTGCGCACTGCCACGGCGGTGAGGCTCTTCGCTACTGCCTTGAAGGCGGAATACGCTCAATTGAGCACGGTACATGGATCAGTGATGAGCTGATGGCGCTCATGCTTGAAAAGGATGCTTACTATATTCCGACCCTGTCCATTGCCCATTTCATGGAAGAACGCAAAAAGGAAATGGATCTGCCGTCCTACACCCTAGCAAAGCATGAACGCACCAAGGAAATGGGGAAAGAAACCTTCCGCCGCGCGCTGAAATACGGTGTCAAGATTGCAATGGGTACAGATGCTGCGAACGAATTTATGCACGGACAAAACGCGATGGAGCTGTGCCTCATGGTCGAAAACGGCATGAAGCCCTATGACGCGCTGATTGCCGCCACACGTACCGCCTCGGAACTACTGCAGCTATCAGACAAGCTCGGCACGCTTGAACCGGGCAAACTGGCAGACCTTGTGATTGTTCAGGGCGACCCGCTTGAAGACTTTCATATTCTTCTCGATCAGGCGAATATTAAAGCCGTATACAAAGAAGGCATACAGGTCTTCTGACAGACAAGTCCGGGTTAACCGGTCCTTTCAGGGCAAGAGAGAATTAACGCTCTTCTTCAATAAAAAAACAGGAAAAGGTGAAAAAAATGAAAAAGATCAACAAAAGAGAGGGAAAACTGCTCACACTGATTTTGACGGCTGTACTGATGTTCACCGTCTTTTCCGGATGCGGCAGTTCAAACACAGCGGCAAGCCCTTCGGCAGCACCTTCTGAAGCTGCAGAGCAGGCCCAGACGCCGGTCGTCGTTGTTCAGGGCGCAGAGCCTTCGACACTGGACCCGTGTTTCTCGGGCTCCACCAGCGAAATCCAGATCATGGAGCACATCTTCGATTCCCTGACAACGCATGACGAAAACAACGAGATCGTCGGCTGCGTAGCCAAGAGCTGGGAATCCTCCGAGGACGGACTGACTTGGACCTTCCACCTGAGAGATGACATTACATTCTCGGACGGTGAGAAGCTGACTGCGGCAGACTGCAAATACACCTTCGACAGAACGATGGACCCTGCAACCCAGGCAACCGGCAACTATCTGTGGGTACTCGACGGCATTAGCTACGAGAGCAGCGCAGTGGTAGACGATACGACCTTCACTATTACGACCTCCGTTCCCTGCCCGATCATGCCGACCTACATGGCGGACATTCTGATCATTCCGGAGCACTACTACTCCACCCTCGACACCACCAAGACTCAGACCGCACCTCTTGGCTCCGGCCCGTATGTGCTGGAATCCTGGGATACTGCAAATAACGTCATCACCCTGACAAAAAACAATGACTACTGGGGCATCAAGGCCGGAACCGTTACAGGCGACATCGAAACGATCGTCTGGAAATGCGCAACGGAAGATTCCTCCAGAGTAGCTGAAATCGTCTCCGGCAGTGCCGATATTATCAACAAGGTTCCCGCGGATATGGCAGATCAGATTACCGGCTCCGGCGTTGCGACTTACCTGAGCACCATCGGCAGCCAGCGCCAGTACATCGGCATCAATTTCAAGAGCCAGGAAGTCTTCAGTGAACTGGCCTTCAGACAGGCACTTAACTACGCTTTTGACGCTGATACGGTTATCAAGACCCTCCGCGGCGGCGTTGGCACGAGAGTTGCGACTTTCGTCAACGAGCCGTATGCAGACCCCGACTGCAAGCCCTATGAGTTCAACCCCGACAAGGCCAAGGAACTCATGGAAGCAGCAGGCATTAAAGACTCCGACGGTGACGGCATCCGCGAATTCAATGGCGAGCCCATCCACCTCGTTCTGACCGCCTGCGGCAGATATTCCAAGGACGTTGAGATCATGCAGGCTTATGCACAGAACCTTAAGGATGTCGGCATCGATGCCGAGGTCGTTCAGGAAGACTGGTCCACCTTTGTCTCCGAACTCGACTCCAAGGAGCTCAAGTGTGACATGTACTTCCTGGGTTCTGGCTCCGTCTTCGAGGTTCAGACCGACCTCACAGACTTCCTGTCCACCAACGCCTCCAACTATGGTTCTTGGGTAAACAGCGACTTTGACGCTAAGATGGACGAACTGTCCGCAGCCTTTGACGACAGCGCCCGTATGCAGATCGGCTATGAGCTTCAGCAGATCATGCGCGAAGACTGCCCCATCGTCTTCTTCACCATGGGTGACAATGCCTACGGTATCTCCAATAGAATCAGCTGGACACCTGCTAAGAGCGGCAGAATCCATCTGACCAACGCCACCTATAACGGCTGATTAAATTAAGTCCCATTACTTTTTGGGTTATGCTGCCGTGGCTTGTAGCCGCGGCAGCATAGACCCGATTTCCGGAACATAGGAAGGGAGCAAATATGAAACGATATGTCAGTAAAAGAATAATACAGTGCATAATCGTTCTCTTCGGCATCACCATACTGACATTCGGATGCATGTTTTTGACAGGCGATCCGACGACGCTGATTTTGGGTGATACGAAAGGTATGTCACAGGAGGCAATCCAGGCCTTTCGCGTCTCCAGGGGCTTTGATAAACCCTGGCTCGTTCAGTACTGGAATTATATATCCGGAATTTTCAGGGGAGATTTCGGTATCTCCTATTATTACAACCGCCCCTGTCTTGAGATTGTCAAGGATGCGTTTCCGAATACCGTCAAGCTTGCGTTTTCGGCGCTGGCCCTGACGGTTATTATCGCGGTTCCGCTCGGCATCCTCTGCGCTGTCAAGAAAAACACGGTCTACGATAAGATCGGCATGGCTTTCGGATTGCTCGGACAGTCGCTGCCCATTTTCTGGGTCGGCATGCTGCTGATTCTGCTGTTCGGGGTTCAGCTCAAATGGCTGCCGGTGTCCGGCGCTGGGACATGGAAGCATTTAATTATGCCAACGGTGGCGCTGGCCCTGTTCTCCTGCGCCCGAAACGCCCGGATTGTGCGATCAACCATGCTGGATGTCATGGGGCAGGACTATATCCGAACGGCAAAGGCTAAAGGCCTCGGAAACAGCAAGGTTGTGTTTAAACACGCGCTGCGCAACGCGCTGGGGCCTGTCATTACCATGCTGGGCATTGAGCTGGGCTCACTGCTCGGCGGCTCGATCATCACGGAATCCCTGTTTTCTTGGCCCGGACTCGGAAAGCTCGCAATTACGGCGCTGGAACGCAAGGATATCCCGCTGGTACAGTGCTGCGTCATTCTTTGCGCCAGCATTTTCGTGCTCGTCAATCTCGTGGTCGATCTGCTCTATGTGGTCATCGACCCCAAAGCGAAGCTCAGCTGAAGCTTTGTGTCAAAAACGACTGCTCCCGGTGACGCCGTACCGTTTCAGCACCGTCACCGTCTCAGATATTTGGTAATAATCCCGCAGCTTCAGGCTGCTAACCAGTTTTACTGGAGGTTGTGTCATGGAAAATACGAATACAGTTTGCCCGACCCCGCCCGATCAGACTTCGGACTTCCTGTTTACAGAGGACGATACGATTAACCTCAGCTCTGACAAGGGTAGCATTGCCTACTTCTTTAGGTGCGTCCTGAAGTCCAAAAGCGCCATTTTCGGGTTTGCGGTACTGCTGCTCCTGATAGCGTGCGCAATTTTTGCGCCGCAGCTGGCGCCGAACGACCCCGAAAAAGCAGATCTCAGCAAGTATCTCCTGCCCCCGGCATGGCTGAGCGGCGGTCTTGCGCAATTCCCGCTCGGAACGGATTCTCTGGGTCGGTGCATCCTCAGCAGAATCATCTACGGTTCACGCGTTTCGCTGATGGTTGGCTTTTCAGCCGTTGCGTTCTCGGGGCTGATCGGCGTTTTTCTCGGTCTGATATCCGGCTACTTCGGAAAGGTCGTGGACGACATCATTATGCGCGTTGCGGACATCATCTTTGCCTTTCCGTTTATCCTGCTGGCCATTGCAGTGCTGTCCATTCTAGGCTCAGGTGTTGCAAACGTGATCGCCGTGCTTGTGGTTTCAAGCTGGGTTACCTATGCCCGAATGGTCCGCGGTGAAGTGATATCGGCCAGAGAGACGGAGTATGTGGAGGCGGCACGCGCCATCGGCCTGCCAGCGCGGACGATCATCTTTAAGCACATCATGCCGAACGTCATTAATTCCGTCATTGTTATTGCAAGCTTCTCGTTTGCAAGCAGCATTTTATCCGAGGCCGCGCTGAGCTTTCTCGGCCTGGGTGTGCCGGTGGCAACGCCGACCTGGGGCGGCATGATCAGCCTTGCCCGAAACTATATGTACAATGCCTGGTGGATGTCGGTCTTTCCCGGCATTGCAATCGCCATAACGGTGCTGGGCATTAATATACTCGGCGACTGGCTGCGCGATTATCTTGACCCCAAAATTCAGAACTTCTGATAAAGAAAGAAATTGGAGGGTGCCCGTGGAAGATTTGTTTTCAGTGAAGGACAAGGTGATATTCATCACCGGTGGAAACCGCAACATCGGTGCGGCGGTAGCCAAGCGCTTCGGCGCGTCCGGGGCGAAGGTCGTCATCGGCAACACCGATAAAGAAAAAGCGGCTGATGTTCTCGCCTATTTTGAACAGAATCACTACGACTGTCTCTGGGTGCGGCTCGACGTCGCAGATTCAAAGAGCGTTAAGGCTGCGTTTGCGGAGATCATGACGAAATACGGCAGGATTGACATTTTGTTCAACAACGCGGGGGTGCGCGTCAACCAGACAGGACTGGAGCACGGCGAGGCAGAGTGGGACTTTATCTTTGGCGTGAATATGCGGGGAACGATGCTCTGCTGTCAGGAGGCCGCCCGCATCATGATCGAGCAAGGCGGCGGGAAAATCATCAATACCTCGTCAATCTCCTCTGTGCGCGGCATGGAAATGCGCAGTTCCTACTGCGCGACCAAGGGCGCTGTTAATGCCTATACCGCAGCGGCTGCTGTGGAGTGGGCCAAGTTCGGCATCTATGTCAACGCAGTTGCCTGGGGCGGCGTGGATGTGGACGGCACACCCGTTGAGGCCATGAGTGAGGGCCAAAAGGCAACCCTGTCGATGGTGCCGCTCAAAAAGCTTGCCGATACAGATATGCTTTTCGGCGCGGTGGCCTTTCTGGGCAGTCGGGCTTCGGACGGCATGACCGGGCAGGTGCTGATGGTGGACGGCGGCTGGTCTATTATGGGTAAGCCTGCCAAAGCATGAAATTATAACAGGAGGCGGAAACATGAAAGTTTTGGTTGCGGGCGCAAACGGTTTCATTGGTATGAACCTGACGCTTTGCCTGCTTGAGCGGGGCCACGAGGTGCTCATGTCCTTTCGGGACGAGCTGACTGAGGAAAATCATGCCGCGCTCAAGCCCTATGGGGACCGGGTGCAGTACCATAAGGGCGATCTGCTTGAGAAGTCGACCTTCGAGGAACTGGCGGATTTTGAGATTGACGCAATTATTAATGGGGCCATTCTGACCTCAACCGGCAGCGACGAACTGAGCTACTTCATCCCCATGTGCAGAGTCAATCTCATGACGAATGTCAATCTCATGGAGTTTGCAATTAAAAAGAAGGTTCGCCGCTATGTCTATATCAGCTCATCCGGCGTTTACGGGTCCTACAGCAACCCGGGGGATTTCGTTTATGAGGATTCTCAGCTCGACCTGTTCAACGCTTACTGCATCACGAAGTATGCCAGTGAACTTCTCATTGCCGACATGATGCGCCTGACGGAAATCAAAACCGTGAGCGCTCGAATTGCGGCCCCCTACGGTCCATTTGAGCGGGTCACAGATGGACGCACATCCATGTCGCCGGTCCATCGGATGGTTCATATGGCGCTCAGGGGTGAAGAAGCGGTCATCTTCGGCAAGGAGGTCATTCGCGATTGGACCTATGTCGCCGACACCGTTCGGGGCATCAGCCTTCTGCTGGAAGCGCCTGAACTCCAGCATCAGGTTTATAATGTATCCTCCTCCGTGGACGTTTCCCTCGGCGGGATCGCCGAGGCGGTCCAAAAGGCCGCGGGCAATTTCCGTTTCCGCTTTACGGAGGACCTCAGCGAGGCTAATATCGCCATGCAGCCCTCACAGCAGCGCGGAGCGCTTGCAACGGAAAGGCTCACAGCCGACACGGGCTATAAAGCCGAGTACGATATTGAAAAAGGCATTGCCGCCTATTTTAAAGCACTGCGCTGACGAGGAGAAAAAATGTTTGATTTGATCATGAAAAATGCCGCCGTCGCGACGGAAAGCGGTCTTGTCCGAGCAACGCTTGGTATCGAGGACGGCAGAGTTTCGGCCTGGCTTGCACCCGATGCGGCGGCACAAGCCCGAGAAACGGTCGACTGCGGCGGGAAATACCTGCTGCCGGGCATGGTGGATATGCACTTTCACTGCCGTGTGCCGGGCCGCTCGGACCGTGAAGATTTTGATACCGCAACCATGAGCGCTGCAAAGGGCGGCGTGACGACCATTATCGAAATGCCGATTGCAAAGCCAAGCCCGCATGACGCCCAAACGCTGAGAAACAGAATTGCCTATGCCGAACCTCTCGCCGTTGTCGACTACGGCTTTTATGCCGCCGGTGCAACGAGGGACAGCGCTAAGGCGGCCGAGCTTGCCGAGGCGGGCGCAATGGGCTTTAAGATTTTTCTGCATGCGCAGCCGAAGGGCCGCGAGGACGAGTTTCATGATCTCTGCGCCGTTGGCTCCGCCGAGCTTTACGAAAGTCTTCGGGCAAATGCCGGAACCGGCCTTATCACCTGCGTCCATGCCGAGGATGACGGCCTGATAAGAGCGCGGACCGCACAGTTTGGCAAGGGCGAGAAAAATACTTACCTTCAACAGATGGAAACCAGGCCCCCCGAGGCGGAGGAACTTGCAATACTGACGGCGGGTCTTGCGGCCTCCCTTGCGGGTGCGCGGCTGCATATCTGCCACATCTCATCGGAAAACGGAATCAGAGCGCTGCGCTATCTTAAAAACAGCGGAGGGGACGTGACGGGCGAGAGCTGTCCGCCCTATCTCTGGCTGGATGCGGACCTGATGCGGGTTTTCGGCAGCTATGCCAAGGTCAACCCGCCAATCAGAGATGGCCGCCACAAGACGGCACTGCTTTCGGCGCTGCAGGACGGGACCTTAGACGCAATTTCCTCAGATCATGCGCCCTTCCTACCCGCAGAGAAAGAGGTTGCGGACTTTTTGCTGGCGCCGTCAGGCATGCCGGGCGTGGAGTTTTTCGGGCCGTCGGTTATAGACCGCGTTCTTCGAGGCGAGCTGAGCCTTGCCCAGGCGGTACATTTTACAGCGGCGTCCCCCGCACGGCTTCTGGGCCTTTACGGGAAAAAAGGCACGCTTGAAGTTGGGGCGGACGCGGATATGGTGCTTGTCGATCCCGACAGGGACATGCAGGCGGATATCAGCCGCAGCTTTTCAAAGTCCAGTAAAAGCCTCTATCCGTACCATTCCAAAATCTTTCGCGGCCGCATTGATAAAACCTTCCTTAGAGGGAAAGTGGTGTATGGTGACGGCAGCATTTTGGTGGACAGAGGCTATGGTTGCTTCCTCCCCGGCGCTGGGGCGCCGAAGCATTAAATGGATTAGTTTTGCACACGCGTGCATGAAAGGATAGGTCACAAATGAAAAGAAATGTTGTTGGCGCGCAGATTGGCGCAATCAGCTTCGTCGATGAAGGTGTTGAGCCTGTATTAGACTTTCTTCAAAAGGAAGCCGGTGTAAACACACTTTACATTTCCGCGTTGTCCTGGGCAAGGGGCAATGCCGGAAGGGGCTCCATGGGGTATCCCGATCACGGCCCCCACGAGCCGGATCATCTTCAGGGCGGGGCTTTTTTTGAGCCGGACCCAAAGTATTACGGGGCAACTTTTTTGAAGGAGTTTCGCGCACCGGACCCGCTCTACAAGGGCTTTGATACGCTGCGAGACGTTATTCCGGCGGCCAAAGCGCGCGGCATGGAAACATACATTTATTACTGCGAGACTTCCCGCCCCGACCCGAAATCCAGATGGGTGCCGGGCTGGCCGCATATTCTGGAAGTCGATCATCTGGGAAGACGCGGCAAGATTCCCTGCTACAACAACCCCGAATATCAGATCTGGTGGCGCAGCGTGATGGAAGATTACTGCAACAGCCACGATTTAAATGGCCTCATGTGGGGGCTTGAGCGTAAAAGCGCCGTGAGCGCCGTCCTCGATGGCGAGGCTGCCACCTGCTTCTGCGAGCACTGCATGGAAAAGGCCCACAAGAAAAATATTGACGGCGAGCGTGCGAAAGAGGGCTATGCAAAGCTCTATGCCTATGTCAAAGCCTGCAAGGCCGGTACTGAAATGCCCGACGGATATTTCGCCAATTTCCTGCGTATCCTCATGCGCTATCCCGAGATTATGCAGTGGGAGAAAATGTGGTATGAAAGCCACACGGGCCTCGCTAAGGATGTCTATGGAACGGGCAAATGGCTCTCGCCTGAAAAATCCTTCGGTCTCGGTGTCTGGCAAGTGACGGAGACCTTTAGCTTCTGGCTGCGCAGCATGTATGACTACTCGGACTTTATCGAGTGCGCCGACTTCATTAAGCCCATCCTTTATAACATCCCCGCCTCCTCCCGCATCCGCGGCTATCTGGAGGGCCGGAATAAAACGGTGTTCAAGGATTACGACAGCATGCATGGACTGGTGGAGGCCATTTATCCGATCCTGGGACTCAAGGGTCAGCCGGAATATGAAAAGCTCAACGACGAGGGCTTCTCAACCCAGTACATCCAAAACGCGGTCACCCGCATCCGCAAGGGCGTCAATGATACAATGCCGGTCTTTGCCGGTATTCCAACGGGGGTCCCGACCGGAGACGGCATCGTCGAAGCCTGCCCCGCGGACATCACCGCGGCAGTCAAGGCAACCTTCGAAGCGGGCGGAAAGGGCGTCATCCTCTCGAGAAACTACTCGGAGGCCAACCTCGATAACATGCGGGCCTGCAAAAAGGCCATTGAGGAACTCGGACTTGACACCGATGCATGCGTTGGCGCGGGAGCCGGTTCTGGGAAATCAGTTTATTGAGAAAAATAGCCGGACACGGCGGGCAAAAGTCCGGCTGTGCCGGAGCAAGGAGCGTTTCTTATGAAGCAACTAATAATCAACAATATCCAAGTGATCGACGTTGAGACCGGCAAGGTCGAGACGAAAAGCGTTGTTGCCGAAAACGGGCTTGTCACCGAAATCGTTGCCGGAGATGCGGGAGAAGACGCCGCAAAGGTCCTTGACGGCAGCGGGCTTTATCTGATGCCCGGCTTCATCAACTGCCATACCCATCTGGGCTGGGACGGCTCAAAGACGGACATTATGCTGCAGTCGAAAAACGACAGCGACGCAATCAGTGCTTTCAAATATGCCGTCAATATGAAAAAATGTCTGGACGTGGGCCTAACGGCTGTGCGCGACCTGGGCATGAACCTCTCAAACATCTATGCCAAGCAGGCTGTGGACAGCGGCATCATCGAAAGCCCGCGCCTTTACATCTCCGGACAGGCCATCATGGCGACCGGCGGGCACACCTGGTGGTGCGGCGTTGAGGCGGATGGCCCGTGGGAAATCCGCAAGGCGATACGCCAGCAAAAGAAGGCGGGCGCCCAGGTCATCAAAATTATGGCCAGCGGCTCGCTGCCGGAATACACCATGGAAGAGCTCTATACGATTGTCGACGAGAGCCATGCCCTCGGGCTCAAAGTGGCCGCACACGCCACCTTCGGCTCGGCTATTGAGCGCGTTGTCGAGGCGGGTGTTGACTCCATTGAGCACGGCGGCGATATGACGGATGCGCTCATTGAAAAGATAAAGGAAAAGAATATCCCCATCATCCCGACGCTGTCTGCCGTTTTCATACAGGCGCGCGAGGGATTGGAAAAGGGCATGCCCGAAGCGGCCGTTTTAAGACGCCGCAGGCAGGTCGCAAACAAAGATACCTGGGATGGACTCAAGCGTGCCGGCGAAGCGGGCGTGACTTTCTGCTTCGGAACCGATGCGGGCAGCCCCCTTGTGCCGCATGACCGCATTGTTGATGAATTGCTGGCCATGAAAGAAATCGGCATTACAAAAAGCGACCTCTATCTGCTGCAGTGTATGACTGTCAACGCGGGGAAGCTCATCGGCGACGCAAAGCTCGGCCTTGTCGGCGAGGGCAAGTATGCTGATTTCGTTATCACGGATAAAAATCCGCTTGAAGATATTACAAACATTTCTGCGCTCCGCTATGTCGTCCAAAACGGTAAGCTCGTTCGCAGCTATAGCAGGTGCGCGGAATGAGGCAAAAGGTTTTTGTGCTGGGTGTGGGCAAGCGCTGCCAGAAATGTTGGCTCAAGCTGCTGCTCGCCCGGCCGGAAATTGAGATTGTCGGCATGGCGGACACCGACCCGAAAGTGCGGGCCGAGGCCGTCGCGGAATATCCGATTTTGGAAACGGTGCGCTTCTACACCTCTCTTGAAGCGTTTCTGGCAGCGGGTGGCAGCGCGGATTTCTGTGTTGTCTGCACGCCGCCGCAGGTACACTTCGGCCAGATCACAACACTGCTCCGGGCCGGTATCGATGTGCTGACGGAAAAGCCCGTTGTGCTGACGATGGAAAAGGGTGTCGCGCTGGCCGAGACTGCCGAGAAATTCGGCCGTCATTTCTGGGTGGCGCAGAACTTCCGTTTCAGCCGCTCCGCCCAATATCTGCGCGAAGCCGTTCAAACAGAAAAGTATGGCAAGCCCGGCATGTCCACGCTCAACTATCTGCGAGACAGGGACGGCAGCGCCCCCTGGCTGAATAAATACCCGTTGACCATGGAGCAGCCGATGCTCTTTGAACAGAGCGAGCACCATTACGACCTTTTCCGTTACTGCTATGGCACTGAAATCCAAGCGGTATATGGCAAAACCATGAACCCATCCTGGAGTATGTACAGGCACGACGCAACCGTGTGCAACCTTTTTGAGACGGAAAGCGGTCTTCTGATTAACTATTTCGGCACCTGGTCTGCTGCGCACAGCGGCTTCGGATTCCAGTGGCGGACCGACTTTGAGCGGGGTGTCATCCTGCAAAACTCGATGTTTGCGGATATGTTTGAAGCGCCGCGGCACTCGGAAGCGCTCAATCCTGTCCTGCTCGAGCCGGAAGAACTTTTTGTGACCGACGCGGGTGTGCTCCTGGACTATTTCATTCGCCGAAACGACGGCCCAATTTCAAAAGAGATGCCGACGATCCGCGATAATTTGAAGACGATTGCGCTCATGTTCGCGACGCTTCACGCTCAGAAGGAAAGAAAAGTAATTTATATGGACGAATTCCTTAAAGAATTCGGCATTTAAGGAGGAATGAATCATGTTTACGATTTGCGGATTGACTGTCGCTGCGGGTGAAAAAAAGAGCGGCAGCATGGAAATATGCAAAACCTTTGACGGGCAGGCGCTGGTCATGCCCTTTACCGTTGTGAACGGGGTTGAAGACGGCCCGGTGCTTCTTCTGGACGGCTGCATTCACGGCGATGAGCCGGAGGGCCCGCTTGCCATTCTGCGGCTGATTAACGAAGTGGACCCCCAAAAGCTCAAGGGCACAATCGTTGCGGTTCCGGCTGTCAATGCGGCTGCACTTGCCAACATGAAAAGAGGTAATCCGAGAGACGAGCACAACTATGACCTCAACAGGATTTATCCCGGCAATCCCGGCCAGTTTTTGACGGGTAGGCTTGCAGACAAACACTTTAATGAGTTCTTGAAGAAGGCCAATCTTGAAATCTCGGTGCATGGCGGCGGGAACCACTCTTTCATGTGCCCGGCTATCTTCAACTCGGGCATTCCCGAATCGCTGGAGCTTGCCAAAGCAATGGGCGAGGATTGGGGCATCGTGATGACCTCCCTCGGCGATGCATCCCCTGCGGGACAGGGCCGTAAAATCGGCGTTGCGGGCATTACGGTTGAGATTGCGGGCACGAGTGGTGCTGTTCCTGAAATTTTTGATAAAAGCATTAAAACGCTTGTCAAAGCTTTTTATAACGTGCTGTACCATTACGGTATGCTGGAAGGCACACCCAAGTACTGCACCGAATGGTGGTTTGGCCACCAGGAGACGGTTTACGCCGAGGGCGACGGTCTGATTGACCCCGTTTACGAAAACACACTTGGCAAGATGCTGGAGCCCGGCACGTCCATCCTGCGGACGGTGAACCTCTTCGGAGAAACCGTACAGGAGGTCAAGGCCCCCTGCGTCGGAATTCCGTTCGGCATACATACCTATCCGTCTGTGACTACCGGCGACTGGATGCTCTTTTTCGCCGCGGGCAAGATGGTAACAGACCTTATGAAGGCGTAGGCAATATCCGCGCCAAAGCTGCTTTGGAGGCTTACTATGGAACCTATATTAGAAGTAAGAGACCTGAGAACACAATTCATCACAGAGGGCACAGTCATACCGGCAGTAGACGGCGTGGACTTTTCGGTTGAGGCTGGAAAGACGCTGGGCATCGTGGGCGAATCGGGATGCGGCAAAAGCGTCACGTCACTGTCTATCATGCGGCTGATTCCGTCGCCTCCCGGGGAGATTGTCGGCGGCAGCGTGCTGGTGAGCGGACGCGATATTCTGCAGCTGTCCGAAAAGGAGATGCGCGGTGTGCGCGGCAAGGACATTTCGATGATCTTTCAGGAGCCGATGACCTCGCTCAATCCCTGCTTCACAATCGGCAACCAGATGACCGAGGCGCTTCGGGTCCATGAGAAGCTGTCGAAAAAGGATGCCAAAGAAAAGGTTCTTGAGATGCTTGGGAAAGTTTCCATATCCCGCCCGAAGGCCATCTACAAATCCTATTCGTATGAGCTCAGCGGCGGCATGCGCCAGAGAATTATGATTGCTATGGCGCTTCTGTGTCAGCCGAAGATCCTCATTGCCGACGAGCCGACGACCGCGCTGGACGTGACGATACAGATTCAGATTTTGGAGCTGATGAAGCAGCTCCAGCGCGAAAACAACACAGCCGTCATTATCATTACCCACGATTTAGGCGTTATTGCCGAAATGGCGGAGAAGGTGGCTGTTATGTACGCGGGCAAAATCGTGGAGTACGGCACCTGTGTGGAAATATTCGACACACCCTTGCACCCGTATACCAAAGGCCTGCATAATTCTACCCCCAAAATCAGCGGCGGGCTGAAAAGGCTGGAGGCAATCCCCGGCATGGTGCCGAATCTGGCAAACAAAATCAGCGGCTGTGCGTTTAAGACCCGCTGCGCCGACGCAATGCCGCATTGCGGCGAGACCTGTCCCGCACTGATGGACGCGGGCAACGGACATCTTGTGCGCTGCTGGAAATACTGCGATAATAAAACAAATAATATTGACTGATAAAGGAGATACATTATGAATTTTTCAAACGAACTTCTGGGTGTGGAAAAGATCCACCACGTTGCAATTGCCGTCGGCGATATGGACAAGGCGCTCAAACTTTGGCGCGATCTGCTCGGCTTTGAGCCCATTGTTCAGGACTTCCCCGAGCATCAGATGGTCGAGTCCGCCTTCTATGTGGGTGAGGTTCAGGTTCAGCTCTATGCGTCCTATAAGCCGGGACAGCGTTTCTCGCAGTGGGTTGTTGACCACGGCGGCGACGGCCCCCACCATGTCTGCTATCAGGTGGCCGATCTGAGCAAGACCATTCAAGCCATCCGCGACGCGGGAATGGACACCGTTGAAACAGTGCCAGGCTCCGGCTCTCAGGGCACGCATGTCGTTATAAGGCCGGAGTATACCATGGGCTGCGAGATTGAATTTCTCGAGCTGCACGACTTCCTTAAGGGTAAAACCGTTGAGGAGCAGAAGAAGCTCGTCGCCGAAAAGTTCGGCAAATAAAGTTTACGAAGGGGGCTCCCGCAATGGCTATCAGTCAGGATAAATATGTGGATCACGGTGAACTAACGGACTATCTTCAGAGCCTTCAAAAGGCGTTTCCCGGCTATGCATCGCTTGAAGAAGCGGGACGCAGCCTTGAAAACCGCGAAATATGGGCAGTGACGATAACGGACCGCAGCAGCGGAAGGCCGGAGAACAAGCCCGCGCTATATCTGGATGCCTGCATCCATGCGGGCGAAATAACCGGCACACAGGTTTGTTTGGCCTTTATGGACGCGCTTTTGGACGGCGCAGGCAAGGATCCCGTCATTGACAGGCTGCTCGCCACGCGGACCTTTTATGTGCTGCCCCGTACCAATCCGGACGGAGCCGAGCGGTTTATCCACACGGAGTTTGAGTCCTGGGGCAATCTTCGCCCCTTCCTGCTAGACCCGGAAACAGACGGGCTGGAACGCTGCGATATCGACGGTAACAAGCTCCTGCTGCTGATGCGGAAAAAAGACCCGAACGGCGAGTGGAAAATTTCCGAGAAGGACGGCCGCCTGATGATTCCGCGGGAACCCTATGAATATGACGGCGCATACTACAGCATCTATCCCGAGGGGCTGCTCAAGGGCGAAGAGGTCACAGCCGACGACTTCAAAGTGCTCCCGAGAAAATATCAGCTCAACATGAACCGCAACTATCCGGACGGCTGGAATATCCAGACCGCCATCTCTGAGGGCGGCGAATACCCGCTCTCGGAGCCGGAAACCCGGGCGGTGGCCCTGTTCATCATGGCACACCGGAACATCGGTATGATTCAGGATCTCCATACAAACGCGGGCGTCATTCTCCGCCCGTACTCGTATCAGGACGACAGCCACATTCCGGCATTGGACATGGAGATCATGCGGCAGTTCGGCGAGATGGCAAAGAAGGAAACGGGCTACGACACGGTTGGCGTCTTTGAAGCCTTTGCAACACCGAACGAACCCCCCCGGCGCGGCTGCCTGGATGACTGGACCTATGACAGTCTTGGCATGCTCAGCCTGTGCACGGAGCTGTGGAACCTCGCCGAAAAGGTCGGCATCGGCCATGAGGAGGGCAACTATTACCCCGATCAGCTCAAAACCGAGGAAGAAGAACTGATGATGCTCCGCTGGAACGATGAGCAGCTCGGCGGCAAGAATTTCATCAACTGGACAGCCTTTGACCATCCCCAGCTCGGCCCTGTTGAGCTTGGGGGCTGGAACTGGAAATATACCGTCAAAAATCCGCCGGTTCAATATCTGGCGGAGGAATGCCGTAAGGTGACGGCCATGCTGCTCAAACAGGCAAACTTCCTGCCTGAACTCATGGTCAAGTCGGCGAAAACCGAAAAACTGGCGGAAGGCCTCTACAAGCTGTCTCTGACGGTGGAGAATGCGGGCTTCCTGCCGAGCTTCATCGTTGCCAAGGCGCTAGAGAACAAAGTCGCACCGACCGTCACGGCAACCCTATCTGCCGACGGCGGCTTTACACCCGTCAAGGGCAAAACCGTACAGTCGCTTGGACACCTGGCGGGCAGAATTCGAATGGACAGAGCTTTTTACTTCGGCGATCCGACCGAGGGTGTTCCCCAAAAGGCGGCAACCGTATCCTGGGTTGTCCGGGCGGAAGAGGGCACGCGTTTTACCGTCCGCATCGCGTCCGAGAAAGCGGGCACACTGACCTACACACTACCGAGTGCGAAGGAGGCATAAGGCATGAAACGTGGCATGACAGCGGAAGATATTTACGCACTGGCGATGCTCAGCGAAGCCGCCTTGTCCCCGGACGGCAGAACAACGGCCTGCGTTGAGACGCGGCTGCTGGAGTCGGAACAGGACTATAAGGGCGTCCTTCGCCTCACAGGTGCCTGCACACGGACGATCAATCAAGGGCATGGCTGCGCTGCGCCCGCGTTTTCACCGGACGGCGGCACACTGGCTTTTCTTTCGAAGACGGACGGGGCAAAGCAGCTGTGGGTGGTACAGCTGCCTGACGGTGTGCCGAAAAAATGCACGAGCCTGCGTTATGACATTCGGCAATTTGTCTGGGCACCTGACGGGAAGACAATTTATTTTGTAAGCGAGAGTGACAAAACCCTGCCGTTCGAAAAGCTTTTAAGTGAAATAACGCCGGAGGAAAAAAAGGCCGAAGAAGACGCTGCAAAAAACAGACCCCGCATTATTCGGGACATTGTTCATAAATGGGACGGCGAAGGCTATCTCACAGGGCGGAAGACTCAGATTTGGGCGCTAAGCCTTTCTGACGGCACCGTGCGGATGCTGACGGACGCAGACACCAATTTCCGCGAACTGAGCATTTCTGCCGACGGGACGAAGCTCGTTTTTGTCAGCGATCCGCTTGAAGACAATGATTACAGACCTCAGGACGTTAATCTCTGGATTTACGACCTTGAAAAAGACCGGGCTGAGCGCGTGATAAACGACGCCATTTATATCACGAACCCCGTTTTTTTAAACGCTGATGAAATCCTTTTCACCGGACATCAGTCCGAACTCGGCTGGGGCACGATCAATAGGTTGTATACCTTTGATCTGATGCGCGGCGTCTTCAGCTGTATCTCCCGAAAGACCGATCTGTCGATTAACAATACCGCCATCGGCGATTTCCAAAAGGCATCTCAGGGCTTTGCGGTGGACGGCAAAAGCGGTAAAGCGTATTTTACCGCAAGCGAAAAAGGCAGCACCTGCCTTTTTAGTGCCGACAGAAGCGGCACTATTGAAAAGGTACTGCCCGGTGCCTTCGTCATTCAGAGTGTTGCCTTCAATGCGGACTTTTCAAAGGCCGTGTGCGTCATCGGAGACCCGCTGCATCCGGCCAGACTCTTCGAGCTGGAGCCGGCAAGCGGCGCGCTCAAGGCCGTCTACGACCCGAACGCCGCCCTGCTTGACGAAATGACCCTTGCCCCATATGAAAAAATTCAAATCGAGTCCTTTGACGGTGTCCTGATTGACGGCTGGATCGTCAAGCCCCCGGAATTTGATGAAAACAGGCGGTATCCGGCCATCATCGAAATTCACGGTGGACCGCAGATGATGTACGCCGAAAACTTTATGCACGAATTCCAGCTGCTTGTGTCCAAGGGCTATGTGGTCGCCTTTTTCAATCCCCGCGGCAGCAGCGGCTATGGTCAGCGCTTCAAATCGCTCATCCGCAGGGAATACGGCGGCGAGGGTGCCGGAGATTACATGGACATCATGGCAGGCACCGACTATGTCGCGGCGCTGCCCTATGTCGACGAAAACCATATGGGCGTTACGGGCGGAAGCTACGGCGGGTTCATGACAAACTGGATTGTCGGTCATACAAACCGTTTCCGCGCAGCCGTTACACAGCGGTCAATCAGCAATTGGAACAGCTTTATCGGCTCAAGTGACTACGGCTTCTGCGATGCCGAGCTTGCCCACCAGTGCGATTTCTTCGACGAAAAGTTTGAGCTGGAGCGTATTTCACCCATCAGCTACGTCAAGAACATCAAAACGCCGCTGCTCATCCTCCACTCGGAATTTGACTATCGCTGCCCGCTCGAACAGGCCGAACAGCTTTTTACCTCCCTCAAGCTGCTGCGCCAGACCGTGGAGCTGCGTATATTCCCGGGACAGAGTCACGGACTTTCAAGAACCGGCAGGCCCTCCCTGCGTATTGCGCGATTGGCCTCGATTTTAGAATGGTTTGAAAAATACATATAAAAGCGAAAGGACTAACGCCATGGGCTTTTTCAATATTAAGGGCGTCATCCCGCCCGTCATAACGCCGTTTAAGGAAAACGGTCAAGTCGACTTTGAAGCGTTTGAAAAGAACATCCTCAAGTGGAACGACACCGGACTGAGCGGTTATCTCATCCTTGGTTCAAACGGCGAAACGCCTTATATCCGCGAAACAGACAAGCTCAAACTCGTCGAGATTGCAAAGAAGAACGCTGCCAAGGACAAATATGTTTTTGTCGGCACGGGCCTTGAATCGACCGGAGCGACCATTGAGCTGACGAACAAAATGGCGGCGCTCGGCGCGGACGCGACACTTGTTCTGACCCCCGGATTTTTTAAGGATCAAATGGACGAACAGGCATTGACGCAGTATTACACACAGGTTGCCGACAACAGTGCCATTCCTGTCCTGATCTATAACGCGACAAAGTTCACCGGGGTGAACATCCCGGCAGGCGCTGTCAGCAAGCTCTCCCAACACCCCAACATCATCGGCATGAAGGACAGCGCGGGCAATATTGCCCAGTTTATGAGCTTCTACACCGCGGGGCTGGCGGACGAATTCAATATGATTCTCGGCTCGGCCTCCACTTGGTATCCCAGTCTGACCATCGGCATCAAAACGGGCATCATGGCGCTGGCAAACTGCTGTCCCGCGGCGTGCGTGCAGGTGCAGACCCTTTTCGAGGCCGGAAACTATGAAGCATCCTTTGCCCTGTATAAGCGCCTTTTCCCCGTCAATGCCTGTGTGACAGGCAAGCTCGGCGTGGCTGCGCTCAAGTACGCCTGCACCCGTCTCAGCTATGAGGGCGGCAGCGTCTGTGCCCCGCTCCTGCCACTGACGGCCGCCCAGAAAAAATCTGTTGATGACGTGCTCCAAAAAGCCGAACTCATATAAGCGAGGTAAATTAATTATGAAAATTGTTGTAATGGAACCCCTGGACATCAGCGCGGCATTTCTTGAGAGCCTGCGTGCGGAAAAACTGCCGCAGGATGCTGATTTTGTGGCTTACGATAAGCGTGCCGACAGCGATGAGGAACTCATCTTGCGCGGCAGAGACGCGGATGTGATCGTTATTGCCAATCAGAAAATCAGTGACGCCGTCGTGGAGGGCTGGGAGAAGCTCAAGCTGCTTTCGATTGCCTTTACCGGCACCGATCATGTTAACGTCAAGCTCTGTAAGGACAAGGGCGTTGTTGTCTGCAACAGCGCAGGCTATTCGACTGAGGCGGTGGCGGACATTGTTTTCGGCATGGCCATCGACCTTTGCCGGAACATTATCCCCTGCGACAGGGTTGTCCGTCAGGGCGGCACCAAGGCAGGCCTTGTCGGCTGTGAGCTGGCCGGTAAGAAATTTGGCATTGTGGGTACAGGAGCCATCGGCTCTCGCGTGGCGCGCATTGCCAGTGCGTTTGGCTGCGAGGTCTATGCCTACAGCAGAACCGCTAAAAGTGATCTGGATGCCAAGTATGTTTCGCTCGACGAGCTTTTGAGCGTGTGCGACATTGTTTCGCTCCATGTGCCGGTAACCGAGCAGACACGCGGACTGATCAGCCGTGAGAAGCTCGCTCTGATGAAAAGGACAGCCTTTCTGATCAACACGGCGCGCGGCCCGGTCGTGGACACCCAAGCCCTTGCCGATGCGCTCAGAGCCGGAACAATCGCGGGTGCGGGTGTGGATGTCTTTGACGTCGAGCCGCCGATTCCGTCGACAAACCCGCTGATGGATGCGCCGCATACGGTGCTGACCCCGCACATCGCCTTTGCTTCGGATGAAGCTTTTATAAAGCGCGCTAAAATCGTATTTGAAAACATCAGCAAGTGGCTGGCCGGTGCGCCCCAGAATCTTGTTTAACAAAGAGGGGACTGCGGCTGACACAGGAGGTGACACTATGCAGGCAAATGAAAAGACGAGGCCTTCGGACACGAGAGAGGTCATTCTCGAAACCCGGGACCTGTGTAAATACTTCACTAAAAGATCGGGCGGCAAGGACAAACCCGTCAAGGCCGTGGATAAAGCAAACCTGAAGGTTTTCAGGGGAGAGACGCTGGCGGTCGTCGGCGAATCCGGCTGCGGCAAATCGACGCTCGGACGCACCGTTTTACATCTGCTGGAGCCCACATCCGGCGAGGTCATCTTTAACGGCAAGCCCATTGAGCGTCTGGACAACGCCCATAATAAGCAGCTTCGCAAAGAGATGCAGATTGTTTTTCAGGATCCGTATGCGTCCTTGAACCCGCGGATGAAGGTGTTTGATATCATCGCGGAGCCCATACGCTTCCACGGAATAGCATCCGGCAGAGCCAATGTCGAGGCGGCGGTCAACAAAATATTGACTCAGTGCGGCCTGCCGACCTATATCGCCGAACGCTATCCCCACGAATTCAGCGGTGGACAGCGCCAGCGCATCAGCATCGCAAGAGCGCTCTCAGTCGAGCCGTCGTTTGTCGTGCTCGATGAGCCGGTCTCTGCATTGGACGTCTCTATCCAGTCGCAGATTATTAACCTGCTCTGTGACCTCCAGCAGAAAAAGAATCTGTCCTATATGTTCATTTCACACGATCTGTCCGTTGTGTACAACATCGCCACACGGGTGGTGGTCATGTATCTGGGCAGTATTGTTGAACTGTCCGACAAGGAAGAGCTGTACTCGGAGCCTTTGCACCCCTATACGAGAGCCCTGCTGTCCGCCATTCCGAAGGACAATCCCAGCGAGACAAAAGAGCGCATCATCCTGAGCGGCGAAATACCGAGCCCCAGCAATCCACCGAGCGGCTGCAAATTCCGGAGCAGGTGCCGTTATGCAACGGAAGCCTGTGCACAGAAGGAACCCGCTTTGCGCGAGGTGCGGCCCAACCATTTTGTGGCCTGCGACCGTTATGAGGAGATTTGCTGTCCCGCCGAAGGCGCGGCGGCTCGTTGAAAGGAAGATCATCATGCGTCTTAATCCGAAAGAACAGGAAAAGCTGCTGCTCCACTTATCCGGCATGCTGGCCAAGGAGCGCAGAGGAAGAGGACTCAAGCTCAATTATCCGGAAACGGTTGCGTACCTGTGTTCGGAACTGATGGAGCTGGCAAGGGACGGGCATTCCGTAACGGAGCTCATGCTGCTCGGAACAAAAATGCTCACAAAGGACGACGTGATGGACGGCGTTGCGGACATCGTCACAGAGGTGCAGATCGAGGCAACCTTCCCCGATGGCACGAAGCTTGTGACGGTCCACAATCCTATCCGATAGGAGGCGGCCATGAAAATCGGTGAAATACAGGCAGCTGAACGCGAAATTGTGCTCAATGCGGGTAGACAGACTCGGGAACTGAAGGTTGCAAACCTCGGCGACCGGCCTATTCAGGTCGGCTCTCATTACCACTTTTTTGAAGTCAATAAGCTTTTGAAGTTTGATCGGGCGGCGGCGTATGGCTTCCGACTCGACATTCCCTCCGGCACCTCTGTCCGCTTCGAACCGGGCGAGGAGAAAATAATCCGACTCACCGAGCTTGGCGGCAGCAAGCGTGTCTTCGGACTCAACGACCTGAGCTGCGGGCAGACCGGCCCCGCCACACTCGAGCGCGCCCTGGATGCTGCCCGGAAAAAGAATATGCTGTGAAGGGAGAACGGCCATGAGTTATACCATTTCAGGCAAGGACTATGCCATGATGTACGGCCCGACCGTCGGGGACCGGGTGCGGCTTGCCGATACCGATCTTGTCATCGAAGTGGAGCGGGATTACACCGTCTACGGAGATGAAGTAAAGTTTGGCGGTGGCAAAACAATTCGTGACGGCATGGGCCAGTCGGTCAACACGACCAGTGCGTCCGGCGATCTGGATCTTGTCATCACCAATGCGCTGATTGTCGACTACACCGGCATTATCAAAGCCGATATCGGCATTAAAAACGGCTATATTGCGGGCATCGGTAAGGCGGGTAACCCCGACATTATGGACGGTGTTACGCCCGGCATGACCGTCGGGGCCTCCACAGAGGCCTTGGCTGGTGAGAACCTGATTGTCACAGCAGGCGGGATTGATACCCACATCCACTTCATTTGCCCCCAGCAGATAAGCTGCGCGCTTTATAGCGGTGTGACCACTATGATCGGCGGCGGCACAGGTCCCGCAGACGGTACCAATGCAACGACAGCAACCCCCGGACCCTGGAACATGGAAATGATGCTTCTGGCGGCGGAGGAGTATCCGATGAATCTCGGCTTTCTCGGCAAGGGCAACTGCTCTTGCGAAAAGCCCCTCATCGAGCAGGTTGAGGCCGGTGCAATGGGCTTAAAACTGCATGAGGACTGGGGCTCCACCCCGGCGGCTATTGATCACTGCCTGCGCGTGGCGGATGCATACGATGTTCAGGTTGCCATTCACACGGACACCCTTAACGAGGGCGGCTGCGTGGAGGATACACTGGCTGCCATCGCCGGACGGACGATACACACCTATCACACGGAGGGTGCGGGCGGCGGTCATGCGCCGGATATCATCCGGGCTGCTGCCTTTCCGAACATCCTGCCGTCCTCGACAAATCCCACTATGCCGTTCACGGTCAATACGCTTGACGAGCATCTGGATATGCTGATGGTTTGCCACCATCTGGACAGCCGCATACCCGAGGACGTTGCCTTTGCCGACTCCCGCATCAGACCGGAAACCATTGCAGCCGAGGATGTGCTGCACGACTTGGGGGTGTTCAGCATGATGAGCTCCGACTCTCAGGCGATGGGCCGGGTGGGTGAGGTTATCACCCGTACCTGGCAGACCGCGCATAAAATGAAGGGTGAGCGCGGCCCGCTGCCCGAGGATGAAGAGCACGGCAACGACAATTACCGCGTCAAGCGCTATATTGCCAAATATACCATCAATCCGGCCATCACCCACGGTATCTCACAGCTTGTCGGGTCTGTTGAGACGGGGAAGTTCGCCGATCTCGTGCTCTGGAATCCGGCACTGTTCGGGGCAAAGCCTGATATTGTCATTAAGGGCGGTCTGATTGCCGCCGCGCGGATGGGGGATGCAAATGCTTCGATCCCCGTCACACAGCCCGTCCTGTTTCAGCCGATGTTCGCGTCCCACGGTAAAGCCAAATACCGCTCGTGCCTGACCTTTGTCTCAAAGGCCGCGCTGGATGGCGGCATAGCTAAAAGGCTGGGTCTGCAAAAGACCGTAGCCGCAGTTTCCGGCTGCCGCAACATCGGGAAAAAGGACATGAAGCTTAACAGCGCAACGCCTGCGATTACCGTCGACCCCGAGACTTACGAGGTTTGCGCGGACGGCGTGCATCTGGAGTCAAAGCCTGCTGCATCGCTGCCGCTGACACAGCTGTATAACCTGTTTTGAAAAGGAGCCGCCATGCTTTGTGAAAGACCGTTGGGTACAATCACAGATGCCGCGTTTGCAGACTGCGGCATTGATTATATCGAACTGGATTGGTTTGACGCAAACAAGAAAATACTGAAAAGAACGAGCCTATCAGGTGAAGAGCTGAGCATGCGGCTGGACGATACCGCTCAGACCCGCGGCCTTCGGGACGGCGATGTGCTGTTCCACGACAATGACCGCGTTCTTGCGGTGCGCATCGTTCCGTGCGAGGTCATCGCTGTGCAGGCGGCGTCGAAGAACCCGCGTCTCTTGGCAAAGGCAGCCTACGAAATCGGAAACCGCCATGCCCCGCTTTTTTGGAACAGTGCCGACGAGATGCTGCTTACGCCCTTCGACGAACCGATGTTCGAACTGCTCAGCAGAATCGGCGGTCTCTCCTGTACGGTTAAAATAGAAAAACTCGATTTGGATCACCGCATTTCCGGCGCGCACGGCGCGCATACACATTAAATATGGATAATGAAAAACGGTTTCTGCTTTTGCAGCTCAACGATGCGCTTTTTCCGATAGGCGCTTATACGCAATCCGGCGGTCTTGAAACCTATATCCAAAAGGGGCTCGTGTGCTCTTTTGAGACTGCGTCCAGCTTTCTACGAAACCGGCTGCGCTTTGCCGTTCTTTATGGGGAGCTGCTACCGGCAAGACTTGCCTGGGACTATACCGACAGCGCGGACTTTGAAAAACTCTCTGGACTCAACGCCCTGCTCGATGCAGCCAAGCTGCCGAGTGAAGGACGCACCGCTGGGCAAAAGATGGGGTCGCGCTTTATCAAAACCGTGAGCGGATTTTGCGATCGGGCGGATCCTGCGCTTTTTGGCGGCTATCTGGAAGCTGTCGGGACCGGGAAACACCACCACTGCGTCGCCTACGGCATGCTGTGCCGGGCCTGCGGAATCGATTTGCGAGAGGCACTCTCGGCTTTTCTCTATGCGCAGGCGTCACTCATTACGACAAATTGCGTCAAGGCAGTCCCGCTGAGCCAAACGGACGGCCAAAAGTTGCTGAATGGCTGTATGCCTGTGTATTCGCGTGTGCTCGACGCGGTTTTTGAGCTGGACGAGGAGGACGTCTGTCTTTCAACGCCCGGCTTTGACATTCGCGCCATGCAGCACGAGGGCTTATATTCCCGAATTTATATGTCATAAGGAGGCCGCTCATGCGCTACACAAAGATCGGTGTTGCCGGGCCTGTCGGTTCCGGCAAAACAGCTTTAATTGAGACCCTGGTTCGAAGACTGGCGGCGGACTACAGCATCGGCGTCGTCACAAATGACATCTACACGCGCGAAGACGCGGAATTTCTGTGTAAGAACAGCGTTCTTCCCCGGGAGCGTATCATCGGCGTCGAAACAGGCGGCTGTCCCCACACCGCTATTCGGGAGGACGCCTCGATGAATCTGGAGGCAGTCGATGAGCTTATCAGCCGTTTTCCCGACATCACGCTGATTTTTATCGAAAGCGGCGGCGATAATCTCTCGGCCACCTTCAGCCCCGAGCTTGCCGACGCGACAATATTTGTCATCGATGTGGCTGAGGGGGACAAAATCCCGAGAAAGGGCGGGCCGGGCATTACGCGCTCCGATCTGCTGGTCATCAATAAAATCGACCTTGCACCGATGGTTGGGGCCGACCTTTCCGTGATGGAACGCGACAGTCTGAAAATGCGGGGTACACGTCCCTTTATTTTCACAAACATCCGCGGCGGTGAAGGCGTGGACCAAGTGATCAACTGGCTGCGCCGGGATGTGCTGTTCGAGGGCCTGTGATGGAAAATAGTTTCGGGAAACCCTCGGTGCTGTCGCTCTCGACAGTCTGCAAAAACGGGCTGACCGAACTTGACAGCGTTTATTTTACGGCTCCCTTCAAGATCATGAAGCCCTTTCGACAGGCAGACGGCGGCATTCGTGTCATGCTTCAAACGGCTTCCGCTGGAATTATGGGGGGTGATGAACAGCAGCTTTCTGTTCGCATCGGTTCGGGCAGCAGGGTAGAGTTTGTCTCTCAGGCTTACGAAAAGATTCATCGTATGAACGGAGGCAGCGCCCAAAGGCAGACGCAAATTTGGGTCGACTCGGGCGCGACATTTCTTTACAGGCCGCTGCCCGTCATTCCCTTTGCCGACTCGGCATTCAAGAGTGATATGACCGTGCGCCTTGCGGATGGGACAAGCCGATTTGTACTGGCGGATATTTTGTCCTGCGGAAGGGCGGCGCTTGGAGAGCGCTTTTCCTACCGCTTGCTTCAAAATAATGTTCGTGTGTTTCGGGGCGCGCGCCTGATCTACCGTGACCATACCCGCTTTGAGCCGTCCGTCCTGCCGATGGAGGAACTGGGCTTTTTTGAAGGCTTCACCCATCAGGCGAATATTCTGGTCTGTGGCAACAGCACCCAGGACGGATTTCTGACGGACATTCGGGAACTGATTGATGCGATGCCGGATATCGAGGGCGGGGTTAGCCGCACTGCGTTCGGGGATATGAGTGTGCGCATGCTGGGGAGAAGTGGGCAGCAGTTGAGTGACTGCTGTGACCGAATCCTAGATTTGCTTAATATCCGGGCGTAGTCCTCTTGCTGATTGGCCCGGCTTCATGTTCTTTATTTAATTAAATGAATATCCTGATAAGCCTTGACAATAAATCTTGAATCATATATATAATAGCGAGGGCGTCTGTCAGCGCCCTCGTTTTTTTAAGAAGAAAGTGGTAGGTTAAAAATGCTGGTTTTTCAACAAATGCTGGTGCTGTTTATCATTATGCTCATCGGTTATATCTGCTGCCGGGTGGGGATCATTACAGAGGAAGGGGGCAAGAAACTTTCTGCAATCGTGGTTAATGTTGCAAATCCTGCCATGATTTTGACGGCCAGCACGGGAACAGGCGAGAAGGTTCAGGGTTCTGCCCTTGCCCTCACATTGGGTGTTGCTTTTGGTATGTTTGCGGTGCTGTTGCTGATATCCTATTTGATTCCGATCGTTCTGCGCGTAGAAAGAAAAAGTGCCGGCGTTTACAGGGTCATGACAATCTTTTCGAATCTGGGCTTTATGGGCTTTCCCGTTGTGGCTGCGCTCTATGGTAACGGGGCGTTGATCTATGCGACGCTTTTTGTCATTCCCTACAACCTGCTGATCTATACATACGGCATTAATGCTATGAAAACATCCGCACAGGACAGAGAAAAGCTAAAGCTCGGAAAAGTCTTTAACATCGGTGTTATTGCCTGCATCATTACGATGACAATCTATTTGCTTAAGCCGCCGATTCCCATTGTCGTTTCGTCGACGGTCAGTATTCTCAGTAATTTGGCAGCGCCCTTGAGCATGATGGTCATTGGCGCTTCACTTGCGTCCATAGACCTTAAAGCCCTTTTCACCGATGCCCGGCTGCTGGTTTTCATGGTGATTAAGCAGCTTTTGATTCCCATTGTCGGTGCCCTGTTAATTAAACAGTTCATCAGCGACCAGACACTTGTCGGCGTCTGCGTCATCATGCTTGCAATGCCGGTTGGCAGTATGACAGCTATGCTGGCTCAGCAATACGGGGGGGACTTTGAGCTGTCGACAAAGGGCGTCGCACTGACGACCCTGCTGTCGGTTGTGACGATTCCGTTGGTGTTTGCCCTTGTCATGTAAAAGATTTTTTCTGCTTTGCCGCTAGACGATCTTTTCGATTTACCGTATAATGACAGTAGTCAATGAAAGAGGGGGCTTGAGACATGTTTGAACTGGTGCAGGCCGGGGAGCGAAGCTACTATATTCATTCGCCTGCAAAAATCGGCTTATACAAAGCGAGCGATACCGACGTCTACCTCATCGACAGCGGCAACGACAAGGACGCCGGGCGCCGGGTACGAAAGATACTGGATGAAAATGGGTGGACCTTAAAGGGCATTATCAACACCCACTCCAACGCCGATCACATCGGCGGAAACAACTATCTGCAAAGACAGACCGGCTGCAAGGTCTTTTCAAACGGCATTGAAACAGCCTTTACCCGTCGGACTGTTCTGGAACCGTCCTTCCTCTACGGAGCATATCCGTTCAAGGAACTCCGACATAAATTTTTGATGGCAGAGGACAGCGACGCCGTGGATATCTCCGACGGTGATTTTCCGAAGGAACTGGAGCTTATCCCCCTGCCCGGCCACTTTTTCGATATGATCGGCATCCGTACACCGGACGATACGGTTTTTCTGGCCGACTGTCTGAGCAGCCCGGCTATTCTGGAGAAATACCACATCTCCTTTATCTACGATGTTCAGGCCTATCTCGACACGTTAAGTATGGTCGAACAGCTTCAGGCGAAGCTCTTTGTCCCCGCCCATGCTGAGGCCTGCACAGATATTCGGGAGCTGGCGGTCTGCAATCGGGAAAAGGTCTATGAAATTGCGGACAGCCTCATGACTGTCTGCCAGACACCCGCCAACTTTGAAGAGCTTCTGAAAGCAATTTTTGACCGCTATATGCTGACAATGAGCTTTGAACAATATGTGCTGGTTGGCAGCACTCTGCGCTCCTATCTCTCCTGGCTGAAGGATCAGGGAAAAATAACAGCCCTTATTGAAAACAACAGGCTCCTATGGCAGACGATCGGCTAGTTGGCCGGACAGCCTGAGACGGGTCCGCCAAAGGGGGCCGCCTAAACTTCGAATTAAATGAAAGCAGCACGGTTTTTACCGTGCTGCTTCTTAGTTTAGTGGAGAATGGGCGGACAAGTAAGGTGACGGGTGCGCTTAAGCGGCGGGTCTCTCCTTTTTGTGGAAGATGAAGTTGATGTAGGCAAAGACAGAAGCAAGACCGATGAGGAGCGCCGCTACAATGACTTTTACCGGCATTATTTGATGCACGGTCTCATGTCCCAGACTGAGAACCTCGAAGGTGCTGCAGTGGATATCAACATCGCCCCCGTGCTCCACGCAGTTCTTGGAGAAAACCCCGGTGATTCGAACCGTGTCGCCCACGTGCTTGTAGTCACCGAAGCAGCTTATTTTCTGCGCATCCGCCAAGCTCATCCAGATGCCGATAGCGTTAGCGCCATCGCTCACGTTGACCCAGGCTCGGTTCCCGCGCTCCAGAATTTCCCCGATCGCCTCCCCCTCGACAGTGACGGTTTGACCGTCGTAAGCCCCGGAATCGTTGGCAAGAGCGGTAATTTGAACGGTTTGTTCGGCCGCCGCCGTCACAATCAGGCAGACGGAGAGCAGGGCTGAAAATACCAGAAGTCTTAATGCCTGACGCATAGCTTTTTGACGCCTCCAATCACAAACCCTATCAGGGCAAAAACTGAGAGAAATTCCAGCCTGCCGAGATACATTGCCAGAATATACATAAGCTTCAATACAGCGGGCATCGAGGCCGAAGTGACACCGATGCTCAGGCCGACATTACCCGTGACAGAGGCAGACTCAAAAGCGGAATCCATCAGGGAATAGCCACAGAAAGTACCGAGCAGTGCCGTAATTGCAAAGAGGCCTACATAGCAAACAATAATGAGAGCGGCTGCCTTAACCGTTGCGTCGTCCAACGTGATATCCTTGATGTGGTGGTATTTTGAAATGCGGATAGTCCGCTCGGGCGCCAGTATCTTCCGAATATCCGAAACGATCCCTTTAACGACGATCCCTACGCGAAGTCCCTTGAAGCCGCCCGCGGTAGAGCAGGCGGAGCCGCCGATCAACATGGCAATGATCAGGATCAGAACCCCGAAATCACCCCAGTCGCTGGCAAATTGTCTGGCATAAACCGTGCCGAAACCGGTTGTCGTATGCGCGGAGAGCAGGTTGTAAACCACACGCCGGAAAACCGACACAGCGTTTGTATAGATCCCCGACTGCGAGAGCTTCACAACGGCCAAGGCGCAGAGAATGAAGGAACTAAAGAAAAAGCTCTGCGTTTCAATGTTTTTGAAAAGCTCTTTTTTCCCGCCCCGCCAAACCGCATAATGCAGCCCGAAGTTGAATGAGCCCAAAACGAAGAATACAACGGTAATGACCTCATAGGCAAAACTGTGGTAGAACATCATATTTTGAGTGGTAGGGGCAAACCCGCCTGTGCTCCAGGCCGATTCAAAGATGAACAGGCCGTGAAAAAAGGCGTTGAGCGGGGACAGTCCAATGAACATGCCGCATATCCATAGCGCAAGGGTTCCAACGCCAAGATATATCAGGCTGATTTTCCAAATAATGCGCGCGGTGTCTTTGACATTCGGCAGGAGCTTAATGTCCTTGCCTTCGCCACAGTACATTTTGTAAGCGCCGCCCGCCTGCCTGCCTAGAAAACTTAGAGCCAGCACGACCATGCCTTGGCCGCCGATAAAGGTTAGCATATGGCGCCACATGTTTAGTCCGACGGACAGATGGTCAAGGTCCTGTGTCAGCACAAGGCCGGTGGTGGTAAAACCGCTCATCACGTCAAAACAGCCGTCCAGAAGACTGTTCGTGTGCCCGCTCAGAAGATACGGCACCGAGCAAAGAAACATGAGCAAAATCCAGGACAGGGCGGCGATAATGAACCCATATTTCCAGTCGACCTGGGTGCCGTCTGTTTTCGCCCGCCTGCCGAATATCATCAGCAGGCAGCCGAATGTGACCGAAACGGACATGCTGATGGCAAAATCAATAACGGGACTCCATTCGCCCAGCAGAAGTGATGTCAGGAGGGGAAGCCCCATGAGGCAAGCCGTACCGAGAATAATGTAACCGGTGTAATAGCTGATGATGTAAAAGCTGGGATAGCGCGGTTTTAATACAGCCATTATAATCACCGCACTATAATCAGAACCAGCGCAAAGAACACGCCGCAGTATAAAACGGCAGACAGCAGCTCAATAAGAAGCCCTGCCGCCTCATTTTTTTTGCCGTGCATATGGCATACCTCCGTTATGGAAAAGCTTTTTGATTTCAGGGAAGGTGGACCGATTTGTGATCATGTGGATCGTGTCGCCCAATAGAATCTGCGTGTCGCCTCGGACGAAGACGGCGCTGTCTGCCCGCAGAATGGACGCAATAACGCAGTCGGCAGGCAAAACCAAATCCTTTACATAGTGCCCCAGCCAGCGGTTGCCTTCATTGACTGTGATCTCTACGAGGATCATGCTCCCACGGTCGAAGGTCTGAACAATTTTGCAAATATCCCGGTCAAACTCATATTCGATCAGATTTGCGATAACCTCCGTACTGCAGACCGTTTGATCGACGCCTAAAGACCGAAACATGCCGATGTTTTTGGGATTATTAATGCGTGCAATGGATTTGCTGATGTCGAATCCTTTTTTCGCAATCTGGCAAATCACAAGATTTTCTTCGTCTTTGCCAGTAACCGCCGCGATGATATCGGCATTCAATATACCCGCGTCCTTCAGAACGCTAATATCTGTACCATCTCCGCAGATAATATCGGTATTGATTTCTTCAGCGATTTTCCGGCAGGTCTCGGCGTCCTTTTCGACCAGGGTTACGTTATAACCGCGTTCTTTGAGGGTCTTGAGAAGGTTGTAACCGATTTTTCCGCCGCCAATGATGATGGATTTCATTTTTTACCCCCCTCAAGCTTGCTTTTAATAATATAAGATATCAGCTCGGTTGGATTAATCGTATCTATCCCGAGCAGCGAATAGACGCTTTTTTTCTCAGGCTCGTTAACCCGCGCGATAATTCTCGGCACCTTAAAGATCTCCTTGGCAACGAGAGAAACCGTTATGTTGAGATTGTCGTCATTTGTGAGTGATAGAAGATAATCGGCCTGAGTAATTCCCGCCTCGCGAAGCACGCCGCTGTCATATTCAACGCCCTTAATGCTCAGGCCATTGAAACCGCTGCCTAGACTTTCGAGCCTCTCGGCGCTCCTGTCGATAACGGTGATATTGTGTCCCGCATCGGATAAATCTTTTGAAAGTGTGCTGCCCAGCTTGCCGCAACCGACAATAACAATAAACATGTCCTTCCTCGCTTTCAATTGCACTTAAAGCCATGCTTCCGCTGTTTCGAAGTATCGTCTTCGAAGCTGTCCCCATAATCGTAGACATGCGGCAGCGATTGGATATAGAGAAGCGTAATTTGTTCCAAATTTCGGCATGCCGGCCTGTAAGTCGGGTCCAGAGAGTAGGCTGCGCGGTAATGACGCCTGGCCTTATCACCGTTGCCCCGCTGTTCATAATAAATGCCAAGAAGATTGTGTGGCGCAGCCGCGTCGGGATCGAGCCTCATGGCATCCAGAATAAAAGGATAGGCAATATCCGTTTCTCCGGCACGGAGGCTTAGCACGGCCCGAGCAAAATAGGCGGAAAAATCGGTATCCGGGCTCTTGGCGTGATTCATTATTATCGCCTCCTCTTTAATAAGAATAAACCGAGGCGAATAAAAACGGTGTGATGCTTCGAACGAGGGTTGTGAGTTTTCTGTGAAAAACGGGAGACCCTGAAAAGGGCCTCCCGTTTAGTACAAATTTTAGCTTATTCGTCGGCAAGACGATAGCCGACACCGATTTCTGTGATGATATATCGTGGCTGTGCGGGGTCCTCTTTCAGCTTTCGACGGAGATTTCCGAGCGTGACCCTCAAGGATTGCGTGTCGTCGGATGCAAACGCCCCCCAAATGTTCTCGATAATAAATCGGTGTGTGAGCACTTTGCCTTGATGTTTAAACAGCAGGGCGAGAACACGGTATTCGTTGGGCGTCAGATGCAGTTCCTCACCGCCCAGCCAGACGCGCCGCTTGTCCTCGTCGATGGATAGGTCCCCGAGTGCCAATAGCGTGCCACCGCTGCTTTCCGACAGCCTGGAACCGCTTTGATGGCGCAGCGTGACCCGTATTCGGGCCAGCAGCTCGGAAACGCTGAAGGGCTTGGTTAAGTAATCATCCGCGCCCGCGTCAAGTGCTTCGACCTTCTCCCTATCGTGACCCCGTGCGGAAACAACAATGATCGGCAGCTGCGACAGGGCCCGCAGCTTCTTGATGACATCAATCCCGTCCATATCGGGAAGACCGAGATCCAGAACAAGAATATCGGGATTGTGAGAGGCTGCGAGCATGAGGGCACTAGCCCCGCAATCAGCTTCGATACATTTGTAGTCCTGGGTTTCAAGTGAGACCTTGAGAAAGCTGCGGATGGTTTTCTCATCGTCAGCTATCAAGATGAGAGGCTGCATAAGTTGGACCCTCCTTTTCGGGAATGCGAACCGTCACTGAAGTTCCGTGCGGCTCGATGTTGCGGATGGATATGGCGCCCCCATGTGCCTCGACGATCGATTTGCACAGCAGCAGTCCAAGACCGAACCCGTGTCGGCCGCCATCAGAGGCAAGCGGACGGGGCTTGACGCGGTCAAACAGATGAGGAAGCGTCTCGGCGGGAATACCGGGCCCGTTATCACGCACCTCAAAGATAACGGCGCCGTCCGAACGCTTGAGCGACACGATGATGAGGCTGCCCTCGGGGGTGTAGTGCAGGGCGTTATCCAGCAAATTGACAAGGACCTGTGTCACCAGTACGCCGTCGACCTCGAGTAAAATGATTTCGGAGGGTATTTCTGCCTGAATCGTGTGCCGCTGAGCGCGTTTTTTCACATGTCCAATTGCGCCTGCTATCAGTTCTTCAGCGGCTTCCTGCTCAATTTTAAGCACAACCCGGCCCTCGTCAAAGCGTGTCATATTCAAAATATTCTCAACAAGATCACTGAGCCATCCGGTTTCATCACAGATGTTTTTCAGAAAGTCCTTTTTAACAGCGTCGCTGATCGACTCAAAATTATCCAGCAGGGTGCTGGCGGAGCCCATTATTCCGGTCAGCGGTGTGCGCAGATCATGAGAAATCGCTCTGAGCATATCCGCCCGAAGTCGTTCATGTTGAATTTGAACCTGCGTTTCTTCCTGTTTTTGATACAGCAGCTCCCGCTCTAAAACGATTGCAACCTGCGCTGAAATCGTCTCAAGGAATTCGAGCTGTGCGCCGGTGATAGCTGCTGCTGCATCCGGCGCGATGCCAATTACACCCAATACACCGCTATGGCTGGAAATCGGCATATAGAGCGCTTTTGCTTCCGAGAACAGCTTCGTGCCGCGCCCGCAAGGGTTCCCGGACAGATAAGCCTCGCGGCAGACAAGGCGCTCCCTGTCATCGTAAAAAACATCCGAGCCTTTCAGCGCGCTGCTGCGAAGGATTCCAGTGGGATCGAAGAACTGGATGTTAACGCTCGAAGAAAACTGCTCGGCCAGGGCGCCTGCGGCAAGCTCCGCAAGATCGGCGCTGTTTTTAACACCGAGGAGCAGTCTTTCAATTTGATAAAGCGCTTTAATTCTCGCCTCTCGCTCCTCAGCCAGTAAGGTTTCTTTTTTGATTCGAATGGTCAGCATGCTTGTAAATGAACCGACGAGAAACATAATAAAAAAGGTCACCGGATAATCGGGGCTGTTTACCTGAAAGGTGTAGAGCGGTTCTGTAAAGAAAAAGTTGTAGAAGAGAACGCCGAAGAGCGACGCGGCAAGGCTGAAGAAATAGCTTCGGGCCAAATATGAGAAGAGCAGTATGCCCAGCAGATAGAGCATCACAATGTTAATTTCAGAAGCGCCGAGCGCCCGAAGAAGCATAGACAGCGCGGTACTCAGCAGCATCACAAGCAGCAGTTTCAGCGCATTAATCCCGACAGTTAGCAGCTTTCTGTGGCTCGTATGCGTTGAAACAGGGGTTACACGAACCGGTCTAGTTGTCCTCACGCTATCCGCCTGCCTTCCGGCCCCCAAAAAGCCGTCAAATTTAATTTAAGTATAAATCAAAATATATGTTATATCAAGGCCTATAAACGAGCCAAACAAATGCATTTTCCCCTTGCTTTCTCAATCTTTATAAAAAAACACCGTCTCCGAACTTGATTCGGAAACGGCACACAGACGCAAGCAATGCGTTTTAGTCTTCTTTCAGTTCGCTGATTTCCAGTTTTATGGAGTGGTATCCACGTTTCCACTTGGCGGCGGCCTGCGCATCTCCCTTTGCGGTCGAGCGCACAAAGTTAGACCGATAGACCTGCGACTTGCTCATTAAAAGACCCAGTTTTCCCTCTTTCGTCATATACAAGCACCTCCTAATATTATTACCTATTTCTATTATACCACACGGTGTCAAATTAGCCTGAAATCACGAAAGTTTCGTCTGAAAAACAAAAAGGCCGTCCCAAACGGGACGGCCTTTCTTAGCGATTCAGTTAAGCTAAGCAGACATTCACTGCGCGAAGCTTGCGGGAATCTTTAGGATCGGTCTCAGTTTCATAAGTGACCTTCTGACCCTCTTCAAGATTCTTGCGACCCATGACAGTCGAAATGATCGAGGAGAAATGAACAAACACATCTCCGCTGCCGTTGTCGTTAGAGATAAAGCCGAAACCCTTCTCGCCGTTGAACCATTTTACAGTACCGTAATTCATACAGGTACCTCCTTTTAGAAGTTATTTCGGCCATACAAACAAAAAAACACAGGTCATTTGTCAGAACGAGATGACAAAACCTGTAAAGAAAAATCATACATTCGAAATACTATTATTAGTATATGCCTTCACATCTAAAAAAGCAACTATTATTTTTGCTTTGGTAAAAATTTAATTATTATATGCGTTGGAACGTGATAAGCAACGATCTTAAATTTTCGGGCGCTGCTGCACACGGTACCTTTTTCACCCTCATTCATAAAATGGGTTAGGGAAAGAAAGCAACCCTAGATTTGAATAAGGGCATTTTTGGCCCGGAATCTTGAATGGAGTAATACCGAATGCAGGATCCATCACATGATGTAAGCAGTCCCTGCTGTGGGCCGATAGAGACGTTTAATATCAACGTCCATTTTGTCGGACCAAACCCGTCCACCTCCTTTAACCCTGTGAGCATTCATCCCGATCTTCATTCAACGGCCTATGTTGGTCCATTCTCTTCTATTATTGGCAACGTGACGGTCGGGGAAAATGCATTCATTGCGCCCAATGTCAGTGTTCGCGCAGACGAGGGCTCCCCGTTTCATATCGGGGCCAACACCAACCTCCAAGACGGTGTCATCCTCCACGGTCTGGCACATGGCAGAGTGGTTCACGACGGAAAAGAGTATTCTATTTATATCGGTAATGAGGTTAGCTGCGCGCATGGATGCATTATTCACGGGCCATGCAAGCTGGAGGATAAGGTTTTCGTCGGCTTTCATGCCATTGTTTTCAATGCCGTTGTCGGAGAAGGCAGCTATGTTTCCACAAATGCGCTCGTGACCGGGGGCATTGTGATTGCTGCAAACCGTTATGTTCCTACCGGAGCCGTGATAGATACCCAGGAAAAAGCGGATGCGCTGGGTCCGGTTCCCCAAAGTCAAGTTGAGTTTGCGGAGGAAGTCCAGCATGTCAATCAGGAGTTTCCAACCGCATATGCACTCAAGTTCGGTCAGACCAGATGCAGCTGTGGCTTGGCCTGTGACCCCAGAACAATCAGAGGCATTCTGCAATAAAAAGTGCTCTCCGGCATATTAGTCCGGAGAGCACTTAAGCACAGCGCGCTTATTGAGCGCATTCATCTGCGGATGGACTGTGGGAAACAAAAGACATTCATAGGATCATATTGCTTTTTGACTTGGCGCAGCCTCGCCACGTTTTCGCCGTAATAGGCAGTCTCATAGGCGGCTAAATACCTATAAGGGAAATTAATATAAGAGCCCGTCGTAATGTCCCTCAAATACCGGAACTTCCCATATAGCCAGATCCTGTTTTCCGGTAGATATCTGTTGTCCCACCAAACGGATTGAATGCCCATGATATAGGCGGCATTCCTGTAATAAAACGCGGTATCCGTTTGACCGACCGACTTAACTTTTCCGCCGAGTGCGTAAAGGTTTATCGCGGCATATATTGAGCCCTCTGCTCTGCGCCTAATCAGATCAACAATGTTCTTCAACTCGTCCGCATCATATTTCCGCTGGACAAACCGACCCGTGGATTGAAATCGCTCATAATCGGGGTATGTGGACTCGATTTTCTCCATTGCTTCGAGAAAACTCAGTTCCTCAAAGTGCACAACGGCGCTTTCAATTGCCGCAAATGGCTGCAGAATTGCCTCGATCTCCCCAATAGATCCATAAAACAGTCCGCGCCCATAAATGCCCATTCCGACATCTGCTGCGTTATAAAGGTTGGCACTGAGGGTTATCCGGTCGTCCAAGCCCGCCAGCCAGGTTTGCCAAATGTCCAGAAATTGTATCATCGTCTCCCGCGAAGCTTCCTGAAACTCTACCTCGAACAGTGTGACGGTTTCAACTTTTGCCGGCATTTCAAATTTCATGGCGCTTACCACACCGAAGTTTCCGCCGCCGCCACCACGACAGGCCCAAAACAGGTCAGCATTCGTGTTCTCATTGGCGGTCAGAATCTGACCCTGGTAATTGATGATTTCCAGCTCTTTAAGACTATCGCAGCCAAGACCCATGTACCGTGTTGAGTAGCCCCAGCCGCCGCCGAGTGCATATCCGGCAACACCGACCGTGGGACAACTTCCGCCAGGGAAGGGATAGCCCAGTCCGCCCACGTACTCATAAAGCTGACTGTTCGCCACGCCGCTCTGAACAAACAGCGTATTTGTTTCCTCATCCAATTCAAGTTGCTTCATCTCACTGACATCGATGACAAGTACGTCATTACCGGTGGAATAGCCTTCATAGTTGTGACCGCCGGATCTAATTCGAATGTCAATATTATTGCAGGTTGCCCAACAAATAGCTTTGCTGATTTCCTCGTTTGTGCTGCAGTAGATAATTGCCATCGGATATTTTTGTATCGCCCGATTCCACTCCTGCCTTGCCGCCGTATAGTCGTAACTGCAGGGGGTAACCACATTGCCGCGCAGTGCATCACAGCAACAATCAAACTCACTCACAGATAAACAGCCTCCTTTTATAACATCATACTATTGCAATTGGTCGTGTGACACAGTGCCCAGCGGTAATTCGACATATAAATGTCGTTTACGCCATCACTTGCATAAGATTATTTTCATTACTGCGTTTTTTAACGAAACTCGCCCGTGCATAGCACGGGCGAGCAAAACAAAACAACCCGTTTGGGGTCACACTGGTGTTAACAGAAAAGCCAGCTAAGCAGACCTAAAGGCCGAAAGAGCAGGGGCAAACAACCGCCGCCCCAGCCGCATCCGCCACCCCAGCCGCCGCAGTTGCTTCCACAATTGCCCCAGCCACCGCAATTATTTCCGCAACCGCCGCCCCAACCGCCGCAATTGTTTCCACAATTGCCCCAGCCGCCGCAGTTGTTCCAGCATCCGCTGCCGCAACCGCAGTTACCTCGGCATCCGCAGCGCGAGTAACCATTACAAGAATTCAGCATATCAATATCCTCCAGTTGATAGTAACTCCACTACCATATTATGCCGAAAATTGACAGAGGTGCACCCTGCCGGATGGCCGAGTGCACCTTCTACAATCTATCGATATTTTTCATACAGCGGCGTGAGGACTTCAATATGCTTTTCTTCGTCAAGGATGATGCGCCTGAAAAGTGCATCAATGGGCCCGTTTTTAATCTGGCTGATCAGCCTCTGGTAGTGGGCCACAGCAGCTCGTTCGCCTTGAAGGTCTGCTGAAAGCATATCCGCAATTTTTGTGTTATTGTTCGGATAGGAACCGTTCCAGTAGGTTTCTGTTTCGTAATTGATGTATTTTGGAATAAGTCCCAGTTGCCGAATCAGTTTGCCGAGCAGCCTGAGGTGTACGGTTTCAACAATAGAAATGTACTTAATTGCAGTCAACACATCGGGGTAATCGTCGGTATAAAGATTGTGGAAGGTATATTGTGTGATGGCCGTCATTTCAGAGCCGCGGCCCGCATAAGCCCCTGAAACGAGCTCCGCGTAATAGGCGTTTCTAAAGTTTAGGATGACTTCGGGATACGGCAGATCCACACGGTATTTATTGAATTCCTCACAGCTAAAGTCGCAATCCATGCACTTCGCCTCCTTTTTCACTGCTACAGCATATGAAAAGGGCAGGTTGTGCGGCACAGGGCCACGCTGTTATCCGTTGTTTTTTGCATGCGTGTGGCCCCACAGGCGGCGTCGACTATAAGCTATAGAACAGGGTTGCTAGGTCATCTGTGATATCCTCATAATAGCAGCATAGGGTGATGACAGCCATATAGTTGCCCTTTTTAATGCAGATCGCCTTCTCATACAGGGGGACGCCTGACTGTTCCGCATATATAGTAAAGGCCCATCTGGATGCGCCTGCAAACTCAACGGATATTTTTTCAACGCTGACATTACTGGCGCCGATGGCATCGAATGACTGAATGACTGTCTTCATGCCCAGATTCACATAGCCTGATTCATCCAGAGCCGTTCCGTACACAAGACCGAGATTTTCGATGACAATGTTCAAGTTGGCAAGTCCGTCTGCCGAGACGGCAAACATATCATAAATGGTTTTGCCGCTTTCAACTGATTTTGCGAATTGCTCGGAAAGCGCCTCATCGTCCAAAGCATCCAACACCACGCCGTTTAAATCTGCCAACTGCTCATCGTTGTAAAAAGACCAGTTGTCGTCCAGTTTGCACCCGATGCCGATAAAATTGTTTGTATAGACGCCACCCTCGGTCGAACCCGTTTCAAAAGCCGCTTCCTCGGTCGTGGGTTCGGCGGTGTTGGTCCAGCCGACTTCCGTTTTAGCTGCTGGTGTCGTTACGCTGCCGGAGACATCTTTCTCACCGCAGGCGGCAAAGGATAAAATGAGGCTTAAGATGATAAATGACGCAATAATTTTGCTGTTTCGGTTCATAATTTCGCTCCCCCTAAAATTATTACTTCCATTTTATCCAAATATTACAATTAAATCAAGAGAAAAATTGGTAGATTTATTGGGTGTACCGGTTGGTTTAGGTCAGGATTAAGTGTTTTGTTCTTGAAAAGCGCGTGGGGAGGAGGGCAAATATTATGTCGCTTCTTTGATACTGCACAAAAAACACAAAGAGAGTTTGTTTAGATAAACAATTGACAAACGCTTTAAATTTATATATTTTATTAATTAATAAAACTTATTAATTAATGGCGTGGGAGATGAAACTATGGCATATGCCGGTCAGCCGCAGGTGTTGAAGTGGTATAACAGCGATATGATTGAACAGCTGATTTTGGAGAAAGGCCCCATCACAAAACCGGAATTAGCGCAGATTACCAATTTGAGCTTACCCACGGTCAACAAAATTGTTGACGCGCTGGTGACGGAAGGAATCGTGATTGAACATGCCACGCAGTCAGGAAGCGGTGCCGGCCGAAGGGCAAAGACTTATGTCGTAGACGGCAGCTCCGGAAGCCTTTTAATCGTCTATTATCTGGACGGCAAGTGGATCGGCGCATCTGTGAATATTTTGGGGAGCATCTTAAGCCAAATGGAAATACAGACGTTGCCCGATCAAGCAGCAGACCAAATGGCGAATATCTATGAGCTTTTGGATTTGCTGATGGACGAGACCGAGAAAGTCAAGGCCATCGGAGTTGGTATCCCCGGCGTTGTTCTCAGCGGCGGCGAGATCGTAAGTATTCCGTCTATTCCATCTTTTGAAGGCGCGAATTTGCAGAACATGCTGGAAGAGCACTACCATTTGCCTGTGTTTGTAGAAAACGACGTTAAACTGATGACCATCGGCTACTACACGAAGAACATGAAAAAGCTGGACAATATTGTTTTCTTCTATATTGGAAGCGGTATTGGTGCCGGCATCATTATAAATGGACAGCTTTACAAGGGAAACAGCAGCTTTGCAGGAGAGTTCGGCTATATGCCCTCCGAAGGTCGATTGGGTGAAAATCAGACCGAGCACAGCAGAGGCAGTCTGGAAGCTTCTCTCATGACGCTGCGGGCAAACTTGCAGAAGGACCCCGGAAATACACAGGATAGGGAAGAATTTTATAGGAATATCGGCAAAGCGTTGATTAATTGCTCAACGGTGGTAAACCCGGAAGCAATCGTCCTGTTTGGAAATGAACTGGACAATTACGCCGTCCCTTTTCTCCGTAAAGAAATGGGCAGATATCTGCCGCCCCACAGCATCCCGGACATCAAGCTGACAAAAAACAGCAGCTATGGCATCAGTGGTTTGATCCGTTTGTGCTTGGACGGCATCAATAGAAAGTGCTGGCTTCTGGAGGCAGTTGAAGGCAAATAAAGAGGTGAATACGTTGTTAAATCCAGATAACATTTGGATTGCGGTAGATGGCGGAGGTACAAAGACGGCGTTTTGCGCCTGTAATTCTGCCGGAATAAAAATTTATGACAAAACATTTGGTAACGCAAACTATAAAGTGTCGGACCTTGGCGCTGTCACAGAAAATTTGATTAAAGCCTATAACACAATGCTCTCGGACTTGCAGATATTGCCGGAACAGATTGCCGGGATGGTGATGGGCATAGCGGGCTGCGACTCGCAGCAGGATGTTGATATCTATTTGAACATTATGCGGCAGGCTGGAATTCCAAAAGACAAACTCTATATCTGCAATGATACCGAGCTTATCTTTCGGGCAATATCCGACGAGGACGGCATATGCGCAGTAGCCGGCACAGGTTCCATCGTATGTGGCTTCAACGAAAATGCCATGGTTGCCCGCATGGGGGGCTGGGGGTCACCCCTGTCTGATGAGGGCTCCGGATACTGGGTGGGCGCGAAGATATTGCGGGGCATGATCCGGTGGCTGGATGGCATGGACGAGCCATACAATCCAATTTACGATGAAATTCGAAAGCGCTTCATCTCGGTAGAGCCCGAGCTTCAATGGGTGCTGTCCGCTCTTTCCATCACAGAGGTGGCCTCTGTCGCACCGCTGGTATTTGCGTATGCGACGGAGGGTGATGACAACTGCCGCGAGATTATACGGCAGGCGGCAGAGCACTTGGTCGGATTAATTGTCAATTTATGCACTAAAATTAAATATGCAGGCAGGTTCACAGTTGTTTTGGTCGGCGGACTATTTTCAAATGAAGAATTTTATAAAACCGTAAAGGCGGGCGTGCGGCAACTGCTGCCGGACAGTGACATTGCGTTTCGGAGGCCGGAGAATTCCCCGGCAGAGGATGGACTTTTGTTCGCGAGAAAGAGATACCCAGAAAACACAAATTAGGTGGACCCCACTTAATAAATAATGAACGGAGGAAAAACAATGAAAAAGAAAGTTCTTGCTGTCCTTGCAATAGTTTTGGCGGGATCGATGATGCTGACTGCATGCGCCGCGTCCCCATCAAGCGCTTCAAATTCACCAAGTACATCCGGAGACGAGGATAATAGTTCTTATCTAACCATGATTCCGAACAACAGCAATGCCGAGGGCACATTCGCAAAAGGCCCGAACGGTGAAAATGCTGTTGCCGCAAACAGTATAGAACTGACGGATGAACAGTATGCGGCCGCTAAAGCGATGAATCTAAAGCTGGCCATGCTTTGGGCCGGTGCCGGTGAATGGTATAACGGTTTGTCTGCAGGCGCAAAATCCGAGTGCGAAAAGCTTGGTATCAATGTTGTTACCACGGCCGATGCGGAATTTGATCCGGCCCTTCAGGCCACTCAGATTGAAACAGCGCTTGCACTGAACCCCGACATCATACTTACCCTTCCTGTTGATCCGACCAGCGGTACAGCGGCCTATCAGCCAGCCGTTGATAAGGGTGTTAATATTGTCTTTGCAGATAACGCCGTGAATGAGTATGTCGGCGGCGAACAGTATGTTGCGGTCTGCACCGGCGACCAATACGGCATGGGCCGTACCTGCGCAAAACTTATCTCTGATTCTATTGGCGGGTCTGGTAAAATTGGCATCATCTATTATGACGCGGACTATACCGTTACCAATAACCGTGATAACGAATTCGTCAGAACAATTGTAAATGACTATCCCGATATCAAAATCGAAGCGATGATGGGCTTTGCAAAAGAAACCGCTACCGGCGAGGTTGCTTCTGCAATGCTGACCCAGCATCCCGATCTGGATGCGATCTATGTATCCTGGGACGTGGCGGCCGAACCCGTTGTGGCAGAAATTCGCGCAGGCGGCTATAATACAAAACTCGTCACCATTGACCTCGGCGGCAATAACGATCTTGAGATGGCAAAGGGCGGCATTGTTTACGGAAAGTCTGCGGACATGCCCTATCAGATTGGCGCTACCATGGTGAAATTGGCCGTTCTCCATATCCTTGGAGAGCAACCCCCAACCTATGTCGTCAGCGACTGTATTTCCATGACAAAAGACAACATCGAGCAGTGCTGGCTGGATGCACTGAATACTGAACCCAGCGACGACGTGCTCAAGGCACTCGGCAAGAAATAAGTACTGATCCTTCAGCTTAGCCCCAGGGGCCTCCGGAAGGAAGTCTCTGGGGACTCAGCGGATACAGAGCTCCGCAAATGCATTTGTGCCGCATCATAAATCCAAGGCTGTCATAAGAAAATGAGCTGCTTTGAATCCGCGGTTTGGAGGGAATTATATGCTACTTGAAAAGGTTAAAAAGATAAATTTTAAGAAATACATTGTTTACATCAGCTTTCTGATTGTTTTTGTGGGGTTCTCCATTCTTCAGCCTAAAAGCTTTATGACGGCAGACAATATTATCAATATCCTGCGCCAGACCGCCATGATCTCCGTGGCCGCCATTGGAATGACTTTTGCCATCTCTGCCGGACAAATCGACCTGTCCACCGGCGGCATCATTGCAACGACCAGCCTGACAGTTGCGCTCATGCTGCAACATTACTCGCTGCCGATTGCCATTGTCGCAGGACTGGCCGTAGGTGTTGCTTGCGGCGCAATCAATGGTCTTCTTCTCACAAAACTGCGTATTCCCGCTTTTTTGGTGACGCTTGGCACCAGCAGCATTTTTGCCGGTATTGCCCGAGCGATGACCAATCTTGAAGCGGTTTCTGTTACGAATGATAATTTCACACATTTCTTCGGTTCAGGTGATATCGGTATTGTCCCGACCCTGTTCATTTGGACCACCATCTTGACTGTTATCGGCCAGTATGTCTATAAGAAAACCTCATTTGGCCGCTCGGTGCTGGCGGTCGGAGGAAATCAGGCCGCCGCACGCTACTCCGGCATTGATGTCGATAAGGTCAAGTTTTGGGCTATGGTTATCTGCGGCTTGGCCGCAGCATGCGCCGGAATCCTTTATGCCGGAAGAATGCATGGCGCCAGATACACTTATGGTGAAAGCGATAACATGAATGTCATTGCGGCTGTTGTGATCGGTGGTACCAGCTTCAGCGGAGGCAAGGGCACGGTATTCGGCACACTCATTGGCTCTTTGGTTATCGGCATGCTCAATAACGGCCTTCTTATGATGGGCCTGAGCGTTAACGCACAGATGATTGCCCGCGGTATCGTCATAATACTGGCTGTTTCCCTCAGCCTGCGCGAAAGCAAGGCGGACTGATTAAGGAGGTCAATATGTTCTTAAATAAAGTTCTTGCCCGAAATGAAAAATTGATTGATGCCGCCGTGACCTTACATCAAGCACATCAAATTCCCGCCAATTGCTATCTGCTTGACCTCGACACAATTGTTGAAAATACCGCCAAGATGGTTGAGAAATGCCATCGGCTGAATATGAAGCTCTATCCCATGACGAAGCAATTCGGACGCAATCCGGTTGTCATTCGTGCGCTGAGCGCGGTCGGAGCCGATGGTTTTGTCTGTGTCGATATGGCGGATGCAAGGCGTGTGCACGAGGCAGGAGCAAAAATAGGGCATCTGGGGCATCTGGTCCAAGTCCCGGCCGGAGAGACCGCCGCAGCCGTTGAAATGGCGCCGGAATACTGGACTGTTTACAGCATGGAAAAGGCCCAGGCTATATCAGCTGCGCTTCAGGAAGGGAAAACGCAGAAAGTTATGGCCCGTATTTATGCGGAGGGCGATGTCTTTTACAGCGGGCATGAGGGCGGATTTCCGGCGGATAAAATCGTCGAGACTGCCAAGCTGCTTGAGTCGATGAAGGGGCTGAAGTTTGCGGGTGTTACGTCCTTTCCGACGCAGCTGTTTAATCTGCATACTGTCACCGTAGAGCATACCCATAATTATGAAACGCTTTTAAAGGCAAAAATGGACCTTGAAGCGGCCGGATTTGAGGCTGTTGAACTCAATGCACCTGGCACGACCGCTTCACTTTTGTTTGAGGAGATGGCTTCACGGGGCGTTACTCAGGTTGAGCCGGGCCATGGGTTAACCGGCACAACGCCGCTGCATGCGCTAAAAGAACTTGCTGAGTTGCCTGCAATGGTCTATGTATCTGAGGTTTGCCATTTTTATAAAAACAGAGCCTATTGCTATGGCGGTGGTATGTACATTGATCCCGTATTCGACCCCTATACCGTAAAAGCTTGTGTGGGCAGTTCGCCGGATGAAGCAAAAACCAATTTGATTGCCTGCGATATTCCAAGCCCTGCGGCGATCGACTATTACGGCATTTTTGAAGAAGCGGACCGGACGCGGATTCACCAGGGAGATACGGTGGTGTTTGGATTTCGGGCGCAGGCCTTCGTAACAAGGGCGTATGTCGTTCCGGTGGCGGGCATTTCCAAAGGGAAACCGACGGTCGAGGGAATCTATGATTCGGACGGGAAAATAACGGGGTGGCCAAATTGCTGAATAATGATTATGCACTTGAGTTAACCGATATATATAAATCCTTTTATAACAATCCGGTCCTTAAAGGAATTTCATTCGGCGTTGAGAAGGGCACGATTCTGGGCCTGCTCGGTGGAAATGGCGCCGGGAAATCCACATTAATGAAGATCGTGATCGGTGTTTATCGAATGGACTCGGGCAAAATCCGAATTAATGGGAAGGAAGTCCTGATTCAATCAGCTCGGGACGCCAAAGAAAAGGGTATTGCCATGGTCTATCAGGAGCTGTCCCTGATACCGACGATGACGGTTGTGCAAAATCTGTTTCTCGGGGATGAACCGCACAAGGGCCTGACCATTGATGAAAAAGAATGTACCCGTAGCGCGATAAAGGCCTTCGAGTCCTTTGGCATTGAGGATATCGACCCCAATGCGGTCGTCGGAGAGCTGCCTATAGGCAAACAGCAGCAAATTGAGATTATCAAGGCCCTGCTTAAAAATCCGTGCGTGTTAATTCTGGACGAGCCGACGGCCTCTTTGACGCAGCGGGAGATCGAGCTGCTCTTCAATTTTCTAAAAAAGCTGAAGGCGCAGGGAATTGCCATTGTCCTGATTTCACACCATATGCAGGAGATCATCCAAATTTGTGATCGCGCGGTTGTACTTCGCAACGGTATTGTTGCACTGAATGATTACGTCGCCAAGCTGTCGATTCCGACTATGGTTGAAGCGATGGTTGGCCGCAAACTACAGGAGAAAGGCATAGCACGTGAGCACCCGGTCAGCTATGCGTCGGAGCCACTGCTCCGCGTAGAAAAACTGAGAAGCGGCGATCGAAAGGTTGACGGGGTTGATTTGAGCATTTATCCCGGTGAAGTGGTCGGCCTGGCGGGGTTAATGGGCAGCGGTCGTACGGAACTGCTAAAATGCATTTATGGTCTGATGAAGCCGGAGAGCGGCAAGATCAGGCTCAACGGCAAGAGCATCACAGGGCTGCAGCCATGGAAATCCATTCATAATGGCATATTTATGATTCCTGAAGATCGGCGGAAAACTGGCATTGTTTCTATCCATTCGATTAAAATGAACTTTTTCATTTCGACATGGAAGCAATTCGTCAGACTTAGCTGTATCAATGATAAGAAGGCGGAGGCCGAGGCACGCAGCCTGATCGACCGATTGGACATTAAGACAACGGGTGTTTCGCAGAAACTGGAGAATCTCTCCGGTGGTAACCAGCAGAAGGTCGTGTTCGGAAAAAGCATCTTCCTGCACCCGGATATTCTGCTTTTGGATGACCCCACCGTCGGCGTTGACGTAGAAGCCAAGGACAGTATTTGCCGCATTATTGCTTCAGTTGCCGATAGCGGCAGTGGCGTGCTGTTGGTGTCATCGGAGTTTGATCAGCTATCAAAAGTCTGTGATAGAGTATTAATTATAAAGAGAGGACAGATAATAGGCGAACTGAAAAATGGGGCCGATGATCTGTCGGAGGCGGCCTTATCGGTTGCAGTGCAAGCCTGATTGCTGCATTTTTTAGTGGGTCGGAATATTCCGACCCTTTTTTGTTGGAGGAAGAACCATGAATAACCCCAAAATGATTTTGGTCAAGCACACCGCGGAATTTGCTAGACAGGCCGCAGACATATTTGCTGATACGCTGCGGAAAAAACCGGATTGTCTTCTCGGACTTGCGACGGGAACAACACCACTGCCCCTGTATAGAGAGCTCATAGCCAGATACCGGCGAGGCGAGCTGGATTTCTCCCGAGCCCGTACAGCTAATTTGGATGAGTATCTCGGTTTGGCACCGAATGATGTGCAGAGCTATAGCCATTTTATGAATGAAAATTTGTTTGATCATATTAATATAAAAAGAGAGAACATCCTGCTGCTCAACGGCATGGCAAAAAATGCGGAAGCTGAGTGCCGACGTTATGAGAATACCATCCACGATTGGGGGGGCGTTGATCTTCAGCTGCTCGGTATCGGGCAGAACGGCCATATAGGGTTTAATGAACCCGCCGATGCTTTTATTCTCCAGACGCATTTAATTAAGCTGGCGGAGGACACCAGACGTGCAAATGCCAAGCTGTTTAAGGCGCTCCACGAGGTTCCTACGCAAGCGCTAACCCTGGGCTGTGGAACGATATTTGCGGCCAGGAAAATACTCTTGCTGGCGGCGGGGCAAAACAAAGCGGAAATTTTGGCGCGCGCTTTTTATGGCACCGTGACACCTCAGGTTCCGGCCTCTCTATTGCAGCTGCATCCCGATGTGACAATCATTGCGGATGAGCAAGCCGGAGAGGAAATAAGAAAACATCTTCTGCTAGAAGACCGGGCCATGTGATTAGTGCCTCCTGCATCAGCAGTATTCATATCAAAACAACCGATTTGGTCAGCGGCGATTTGCATAAAGTAAAGCTCAAGCAGATGCGGCGGATAATGTGAAGCAGCTTATACATACTATCCTAGCATCGTTGTTCGAGGAAAATTTATGGCCGGTCTGGAGAGCTTCATCATGAATACGACCTTTGATACCGTATATTACGAGCCTTTGGCGCTTAATTATGAATTGGGGAAGATGCTCCGGGACAAATACGCAGACTTGCCCTGGGTAGAAATTGAGAGCCACAACCGCATACCTGAACTGACAGCGGCGGATAACCGCGACTTCCCAAAACTAAAAAGCCACCTGATCATTGGTGTGAGAAAGACCCACCAATACGTCGAAAACCATAAGGTATCCGACTGGCTGGTGCCATACACGTCTTCAGGTTGCAGAGCGATGTGTCTGTATTGTTATCTGGTCTGTAATTACAACAAATGTGCCTATCTACGCCTGTTTGTCAACCGCGAGCAAATGCTGGACGGACTGCTTAAAAAAGCGCATGCTGCCCCCGTGCCGCAAACCTTCGAGATTGGCAGCAACAGCGACCTGGTATTAGAAAACACGATAACGGATAATTTGCGCTATACGATTGAACGTTTTGCACGCGAAGGCCGCGGGCAATTAACGTTTCCGACGAAATTTGAGATGGTAACGCCCTTACTTAACCTTGATCACAGGGGCAAGACCATCTTTCGCATGAGCGTAAACCCGCAGGAGATTATAAGCCGAGTAGAATTCGGCACTTCGCCATTGCAGGCGCGAATTCAGGCGCTTAACGATATGGCGGATGCAGGATATCCGGTGGGGCTGCTAATAGCGCCTGTAATCCTGCTTCCGGATTGGGAGCGGCTGTATGCTGAACTGATTGACCAATTGACAGATGGACTGAGCAAGAAGGTCAAGCAGACCGGCTTTATTGAGATTATACTGATGACCTATAGCTTCGTGCAAAATGCAATCAATACGGATGCGTTTCCCGGCGCCGTCCAGCTCTTAAACCAAGAGACAATGACCGGACGCGGGCGCGGCAAATACTGCTATCGTAATGAAATACGCGCAGAGGCGGAGTTTTTCCTGCGCGAAAAATTGGCGCAGCAATTAGGGGATATGCCAATATTGTATATCGCGTAGCAAGGCAAAGTGACTTGTGCGATCAAATTGAAGAACATGAAAAATCAGAGCCGTCTAAAAGACGGCTCTGATTTTTCCCCGAAAAGGAATGATAAGTCCACGCTTTCTCATATCCTCGCCAAATTATATTTTCCAAGTTCGTGATTTAGCATCCGCACAATGATGAGTTCATCCATCGCGTCGGCTAAGGCGTTGTGCATTTCACAATAGTTGAAGTCCCCGCTCAACATTCGGTAAACGCTTTCAACACCATACCCGCGCTTTAGTCTGCCCGTACTGTAGCATTCGGCACAATGCGGTATTCTGGGATTGTGTTGTCTATACGCCGCCACCTTCATGATGTCATACCAAGCAAGATGGCCCAATTCCGGCAGATGGCGATAGTCGAACGCGGCGTTGTAAGCAAACATGTCACTGACCTCGTTATCGGAGAGAAACTGCCGCAATTCGGTCATCGCCTTTTCCCGCGAACACTCAAGGTTCGGCTTAATGCTGTTGGCATATAAAGCGTGTGTATACATGCCGCCGTGATCCTTAAAAGGCGTGAGTATGTAGTACCGTCTGTCAATCAGTTCAAAGGTCTCGGATTCGGCTATCACAGTCCCGATGGACATAACCGCATCGCCCCAAGTTGTCTCCGTGTCAATAACGGCAAATCGGCTCATCTTTGTCTCCTTGGCTTGTGGCTTAATCAGGTCGTAGTTGTTGCTGGCCATTCTTTTATTTCGAATAAATTGCTGGTGAAATATATAGAAACTGATCAGCTTAACATAAAGATCCAATTATTTCGACTCAATGGAATAAAATTACCTTACTCCAATGAGCTAGATAAGTCAACCGATGCAGATCGAAGAATGAGCGGCAACTGCCTTTGGATAAGTTGACCAACCATGCATACCCCCACATAAATGTGAGCCGAAAAAAGAACATGGCGGACATGCTTTCAAGCTACTTGGCGGAGAAAACTGAGGGGTGTTAGAAAAAGTGTTAAAAAAACGGAGATTTCCATTACAGGACAAAAAGAAGAAGCCATGTAACCATTGAGATTACAGGACTTTTTCTGGTCGGGGTGAAATTATGGGACTTGGAGAAATCCAGTAATATAAATGGTTTGTAGGCGGTCAGCAAGTAGTATTTATAGTCTCAATCAAATAAATTCACAATTCAGCCAATTTACAAGCCATCATTCATTAGTTAGGTTTATCGATTTCAAAATATTATCAATTGTATCCATACTTTCGTTTATTGCGGACGGCATTCCAGTAAATAATACCCATGCGAAGCAATCGCCGCTGTTGAAACTTACTAGGTTCATATAATAATAATTTTTGCCGTCTTCGTATTCAGCAGAATATAAAACAGAAGTAATGTCCTTGTCCTCATATTGCGACTCGCTCATTTCTTCAACAAGACTTACATTCTCTCGCATGTCTAGAATCGATTGATTCTGGGATTCAAAGAGTTCTTGTCTTGTCATATCCTCTGATAAATCAATATCATAATAGCAAAAAATACTCATGATTATGTCACTATCCTTGCTTTCGCATTGCAAGTCAAAATTACTCGCTTCTTTTTGCCACCAACCAAAAGGACACGTAACTTGTATTGGATAATCTGCAACAGAAAACACGGCGCTTTCAGAAGACTCCGATTTTCCCTCAGATGCACAAGCGCATAGGGTAATACATAGACTAATTGAGACAAACAACAGAAATAATTTTTTCATTTTAGTACCTGCCCTTTACTCTTAATGTAAATTTTATACAAAAATGATATTATATTTTATTTTATAACACAATTATTTGAAAAGCACGATTTATCTTCATTATGGTGGAACCTGCATGAATACAGGCAAAGAAAAAGATCGCCGACAAAATCGACGGTCTTTCCCTTGGTCCGAGTGACATGACTTGAACATGCGGCCTCTTGACCCCCAGTCAAGCGCGCTACCAACTGCGCCACACCCGGATATGACCGTTTCATTCACGGCGCTTAATTATGTTACCACAAACGCCCTGCTAATGCAAGATATTTTTTCATAAAATACCGATAAAACGACCATATACAGCTGGTTTTTCACCCGAAAAATCTGATCGAAAATAAGTCAGAGGCCGACGCCGGTATAAGGGCAAAGGCCTCTGTTTTATTTGATCAAAATTCTGATTTCATCCGCGCACCGATTTCTCGGTTATGTAAGATTAACGCCCCAGATCTGCTGGCTTCTTGTGCCAACGACAATCGTATTATTGTAGACCGCCGGAGAAGCTTCAACGTTGCCGCCGACATTAAGCGAATCGAGCACCTTGCCCGTCAGCCCGTCGATGAAATACATGTAGCCGCCGGCCGTGCAGAAAACCAGATATCCGTTGCCATTCTTATCGTAAACGGTGACGGGACTGCTCCAACTGTACACGATCGTCTGAACCTCCCAGACGACTTCGCCGGTCTTCTTGTCCAGGGCGGCCAAGATGCCCGTGCCAGGTTCAGGTGTGCGTGCGACAGGGACGAAAATCAGGTTGCTGAGACTGTTTTTGCCGATGGCAAGCGTTCCCTGAACGCCGCCGGAAACGCCGTCCTCAGTGTAGCACTTGTAGTCCTTTTGCCAGATAATTTCGCCGGTCAGCGCGTCAATTTTCCAGATAGGAATGGTGGCGCTGCTGCTCATGGAGGCGCGCCAGCCGCCGTGGAAGGAGGTGCTGGTGTAGACATAGGGGTGTCCGTCCTCGAGTTCGAGCACCGGTGTGCAGTTGGTGTCGTCAAGCACATTCTGCACCCAGTCAAGGGTGAGGGTGTTGAGATCCAGACACATGAGATTGCCGCCGTTATCCGACATGATGATGTGCCCGCGCCAGATGATGGCGCTGTCCTCCATGCCGAGCCAGTATGTTTCCTTGGTAGTTCGCGTGCCGTTATAACGCCAGCGGACAACCTCCGAGGGGGCGACCGAAAGTGTTCCGGCCTTTTCATCATACTGGGTATTGAGTTTCATTATGTAGAGGATCCCGTTTTCACCGGGATAGATCAATCTGTCTGTCTCCGCATCGACCAGAGCGCTGCCGTCGAAGAACGAGAGCGTTCCGCGCAAAGAGAAGGGGTCCGCAGCGCCGAATTCGTACATGACGGAGCAGTCGAGTAGATTGATGATAAAGGCGTGGGAAGTGCCATAGCCGCTGTTGTAGCCGGAGCCGAGATAGAGAATGGGGTAGCCCCTCGGGTCGAGCGCGCCCGCACCCTTGAAAGTGTAGCCTAGGTACATGTTGTCGCGGGTTTTTTGACCTGTGGCCAGATCGAGGAAATAGATATTGCCGTCCATCGTGGCATAGATAACCTCGGTGAGCGTGTCGGCGTTTTTGGCCCAGTCATACATATTCATGTGCGCGCGGACTTCCTTTGGCCATGTCATCATCAAAGGCTGACCGACCCATCCGCTGCCTGTCCATACCGTGCCGTTCGGCGCCTGCAGGGAGGCGGTCTGCACGGTCCAATAGCTGTCTGAAAAGCTCTTGTTAATGAGGTCCGCTGTGCCGTATGAGGCGCTGTCGCGGAAGTTGTTGCCGCGGAAGGTCACAATACCCTGAACAGCGGTGTAATCCTCAGGCAGACCAAAATCGATCGGGTCTGAAAAACTGTGAGAAGTGACATCCTGATCGTCTACCTTAATTGCGGTTTCTGAAATGAGCAGGTTTGGCGCGGTTTTGTCGGTTGCCTTCGGGTCGAATGCGGGCAAGGAATCATCCACAACGGGCGAAACCGACGGGGAAGGGGTTTCGGGCGCAGCAGATACAACCGGCTGCTCGACAGTCGCACCGTTATTCTCGGCAGGCTTGCTTACCACGACTGCGTTTTTGTATACAAGAACAAGCAGAACGCAAAGCAGGGCAAGAAGAATCGAAGTCCATGCTATCGATGCACGCTTATTCCCACTACGGGCTGTAACATGCTTTGATTTTGGCATAAGTTACCCACCTAAACAGTAAATTTGGGGATTTTGACGCCATTATATCAGAATTACCGGAAAAAGCAATAGAAACGGGTATGTCGCCGGACTAAGCCTTCAGACTCTTTTCAAAGGCCTTGAATGCGGCCGTTTTTCCCTCATCCGATAGGATGGCGTACATGACATAGTTGCCGAGTGTTTTGATCTCAGCGCTGTCAAGCTTGGGGCGCTCCTCAGGCATATATTCGACCATCCAGGTGTCCTTGCGCATCTGGATATAGTCTTTTACAGCTTGTTCAACAGTGCCGATCTGCGAAGCGTCCTTGGCCTTGAAAATGCCGTACTCGTCGATATTCGCGCCCATAGAGTTGATTTTAACGTCATAGGCCTCAAAGATCGTGGCATCCATTTTCATAGCGCCCGCCAGATAAGTATCAGGGACAGAAACCAAAGCATTGTCGCCGATAGCGGCCAGAACAGCCGCCGAAATATCACTGACAGCAACATCGTCTTTAACAGAGGAGGTCCCGCCGCCGCAGCCGGCAAAAATGGATAAGACAAGCAGGATTGAAATCAGCGCAAGATTTTTCTTTTTCATATCAAACCTTCGATTCTATAAGTATTATCTTTGCAAAAAGGCTTATTGATAGCCGTGTGTGCGGATATAGTTGATGACAAGGCCGAAGCTATCCTTGTTGAGATGGAGTCCATCGCCGTTTGTGTAGCTTTCCGGCAGGGCACCGTTTTCATCCTTCAGGACACTTTCGCTGTCCAGATACTTGACCCCAAGGGATTCGGCAACACGCTCGACCCAAGTGTTGGCGGCATCTATCTTGGCATTTGTAATGCCATTTGATTCGGGATAACTCGCCGCGATCGGATAGATCGAGTTGAGAATAATCTTGGTGTTGGGACTGGCTTCCTTGATGGCCTGTACAAGCTTGGTGTACTCGGTGATGAAATAGTCCTCATCCATAAAAGAAACGCCGTTGACGCCTAGGGTTATGAGCATATATTCCGGCTGCCTTTTAGATACGGCATCCTTGATTGGAATCTCGGTCCCGTCTTCAGGATAGACAATGGTTGCCGTACTCCAGAGCGCGAGCGTCAGCGTGCCGCTGGCGGGCGTCCAGACCTGATCGTCGGATACGACATCGTAATAACCCAGGCCGTAGGTTGTGCTGTCGCCCAGAAAAACAAATTTATCAATATAATCTTGTCCCATGTCTGCCGTTTCGGGAAGACGTGTATCGACCGAAGCTTCGGAGGAGGCAGGGGGCGAGGGTACGATACCGGGCGCAGTGCTGTTTTCGGGCGACGCTGATTCCGTCGGCTCCGTGGATTGCTCGGGAATTTCCGATGCAGATGGCGCTGTTGTACCCTTTTTGCAGGATGTAAAGCCGAGTACAAATACGGCGACGAGCATACATAATATAATTGCTGCCGACCAGAAAAAGTAAACGCCTTCATGTTTGCTTTTGTTCATATGGACCTCCGTCATTGAGTCAATGCATGGCCGGTTTTCCGGCCTAGCTATTCTGCACAGTTTAAACAAATCTTAAAATGCGCTTCTTGTAATTTTATCACCGTATGCGGTTGGTGTCAATCATCAGCCGTTCGTGCTACCGCTGCGTGGACGACGTATTTTTTCCTCGTCCTGCCGGTTGCACAATTAGAAAGACATAGTTGAAAAAATGTAATATATAGTTGACATTATGTCTTGTATGTGTTAATATTCGCTCATGGGAGGTGACCGCATGGCAAGGAATATCAGGATCAAGGTTGCCCGGGCAGCGCTGGACATGACGCAGAGCGACCTCGCTGCGGCGGTTGGCGTTTCCAGACAGACCATGAACGCGATTGAACAAGGGGAGTATAACCCCACCATAAAGCTTTGCAGAGCCATTTGCAGAGTGCTGGGAAAATCGCTTGACGACTTGTTTTGGGAGGAAGAGTAAATGAAAAATTTCAGCAATCAATGCGATGAGCGGCAGGTAATTGAGCGTGGAAGAGCCTTTCAATACGGCTTTTTAACACTTTTTGCGCTTATGACGCTCTGTTTCATGCTTAGCAGTGGATTTGAACTGCATGTTTTTGACGATTTTACAACGTATATGTTCTGCACCTGGCCAGCAATCACCGTTTGTTTTACAATGATGATTGTCAGGGACGCGTTTGACTGCATTAACAGAAGTCCTGGTATAGCTTTGTTCTCAATTTACGGGTTGGGCGGCGCTTTTGTCATAGTTTCGACTGTCATTGAAATTGTCCGCGGAAAGGCGGCCATTTTTGCGGAGGGCTTGATCGGTCATGCCGCGGCAGAACTCCTCTGCGGCTTTTGCTGTGTGTTGGTTTGCGTGGTATACTGGATACATGCTGCAAAGCGCAGAAAAGCACTCAAAAATGCGGAAAAAGAGTAGTATTTGGCGACATAGAAACAGTGCCGGGATCATTGAAATGATCCCGGCACTGTTTTGTTTCGTTTTAGTCGTCTTCGCCGGAGGCAAGCGCCTTGGCTTCTTCGATAATCTTCTGCTGAATCATCGCGGGCGCGTCCTCATAACGGATAAAATCAAAGGTGAAGCTGCCGCGTCCTTGCGTCATGGAGCGCAGGTCAATAGCGTAGCCGCTCATTTCAGCCATGGGAACCTCAGCCTCAACGACCTGCATGCCCTCGTGTGCACTCATGCCCATGGGGCTGCCGCGGCGCTTGGAGAGGTCGGACATAATGTCGCCCATGTAGGTGTCGGGAATTGTGACCTTAAGGTAGCCGATAGGCTCGAGAATGACCGGATTTGCTTGTGGAAGACCGGCTTTATAGGCGAGGCTTGCAGCCGTTTTGAAAGCCATTTCGGAGGAGTCGACCGGGTGATAGGAGCCGTCGACCAGTGTAGCCTTCAGGAAAACGACGGGATAGCCCGCCAGAACGCCCTTGGAGATACTTTCGCGCAAGCCCTTTTCAACAGCGGGGAAGAAGTTTTTGGGGACGCTGCCGCCGAAAACGTTCTCCGCGAAGACAAGGTCTTCTGTTTCATTCTGGGGCTCGAACTCAATCCAAACGTCGCCGAACTGGCCGTGTCCGCCGGACTGCTTCTTGTGACGGCCCTGCACCTTAACCTTACCGCGGACCTTTTCACGGTAGGGGACGCGGGCCTGTGCGAGCTCAACTTCGACGCCGAACTTATTTTTGAGCTTGGAGCAGAGCACATCGAGGTGAATATCACCCGCGCCGGAAATGACCATTTGGTGTGTCTCGGCGTTGTTGAGAATGGTGAAGGTGAGATCTTCTTCCGCAAGGCGCGTGAGGCCTGCGGCAATCTTGTCTTCCTGGCCCTTGATCTTGGGATAGATGGCCATTGCATAGCAGGGGGGGACATAGTTCACGCCCGGAAGAATTTTATTGAGCGAAGCGGCGCAAAGCGTGTCACCGGTCTTCGTGTCGGAGAGCTTGGACACCGCGCCCAGATCACCGCAGGTGATCTCGTTGACTTCAATGTTCTTCTTGCCCTGCATGACATAGATATGGCCAATTTTCTCGGTCGTGCCCGTACGAGGATTAATCAGTGACATTTCGTTCGTGATCTTGCCGGATACGACTTTAAAGAGACTGAACTTACCGTACTGGTCGGAGACGGTCTTGTAGACAATCGCGGCGGAAGGACCGGCTTCGTTGACGACCTCGCCGCCCTCTTGCGGGTACGGGAAGTAGTTGATGACGGCGTCAAGCAGCAGGGAGATGCCCAATGCCGTGTAGGCGCTGCCGCAGAAAACAGGGCAGATCGAGCAGTCACGCAGACCGTCGCCGAAAGCTTTGCTCATCTCGGCGGGGGTGAACTCCTCGCCGCCGAAGTACTTGTCCATCAGCTCTTCACTGGTTTCGGCAATACCCTCGGCCAGCGTATTGTAAAGCTTGTTAAGCTCTGCCTTCATGCTTTCGGGCACCGGAATCTCGGTGCGCTTGCCTTTGGCATCAAAGGTGTAGGCTTTTTTTGTCGCGACCTCTACAAGGCCGGTAATCTTCTCGTTTTCAATGATGGGTGCAACCATCGGGCAGACGGAAACACCGAACTTATCACGCAGGGAGGCAAACGCTCTTTCATAGTTGGCGTTTTCTTCGTCTGTCTTGGAGATGAAAATAGCGCGGGGCTTTTTGGCCTCGGTGAGCATCTTCCAAGCCTTTTCTGCACCGACATTCAGGCCGTCCTTAGCGGAGCAGACGATAATGCCCGCGTCGGCAACACGAAGAGCCTGACTCACTTCGCCGGCAAAGTCAAAATAACCCGGCGTGTCGATGATATTAATCTTGACGCCGTTGTATTCGCAGAACAACGCGGAATCGGCGATACTGATTTTGCGGCGGATTTCTTCCGCGTCAAAGTCAGAAACCGTAGTCCCGTCCGCAACTTTTCCAAGCCTGTCGGTCGAACCGGTCAAATAGAGGATGCTCTCGGCCAGACTTGTTTTTCCGTTGCCTCCGTGACCCATTAGGCAGATGTTCCGAATGTTTTTTATTGCATAGCTCATGTGGTGGGTTCTCCTTACTTGATATTTATATTTTACCTAAATCGGTTAAAGCTCACACGTTAAGATTATACACAAGCAAAGTGTCATTTGCAACAATATTTTATGCGAATCATCGGGAATATTCATCATTTTCATCGTATTACAGTGGATCAGGGGGATGAAGAGCTGGTCTCAAAAGTCAGACATTGAAACGTAAACAAATCGTTTGTGATCATGGCAAAGAGCACGGACAAACGCAAACCCGTGGATTTAAAATCGGTGCATAGCCGTTGGATGTATTGTATAATTCATAACATGATTGCTTTTTATATTTTTTTTGATTTTCCCGCACATCAGGCCTTGTTAGACAGTTAAACAATTGGAAAGGAGGTTTTCGAGTGTCTCTCGATATCAAGGAACAATACGATAAAATTTACAATTACTGCTATTTCAAAACTGGCAACGCGACGCTGGCGGAAGATTTGACACAGGAAACCTTTTTAAGGTTTTTTTCGCAAGGCACCTATGCAAACCAGGGCAAGCCTCTGGCGTATCTATATACCATCGCAAAAAACTTGTGTATCGATTCATTTAAAAATAAAGCCGTGGAAGAAATTCAGATAGATTATCCTGCGCAGGACGTTGTTGGACAGACCGAACTGAAGCTGTCTGTTCGACAGGCGCTAAGGACCATGATGCAGTCGGATCGGGAACTTTTGCTTCTTCGGTATGCCAATGAACTCTCAGTCAGCCAAATCAGCAAAATAACTGGTCAGTCGCGATTTGCGGTTTACCGAAAAACAAAGGCCGCGCTTGCTCTTCTCAAAACAACCATGAAGGAGGAAGATTTCTTTGAATAATAAAGTCAAATACGCGTTGAAGTCAGCCTTTGAAGCACCAAAACCTAAAAAAAAGGACAGTTTTTTAAAGGATTTTAATTATCCGAAAACGACAAATCAGGATTTCCTAATCAGTCAGATATCCTATATTCGCAAGCGTGTCTGGATGTTTTCATTCTTGCTGATGGCAGCAGTAATATTGGCGGCGACAGGCGTGTTAAAAGGACAAGGGAACTCAAGCGGCGCGATGTTAATCTGGATATTTTCGGCAATTTTGCCGTTTTTGGCGCTGCTGACGGTGACCGAACTGACGCGTTCAGCCTGCTGCTGCATGGTGGAGCTTGAGATGAGCTGCCGCTATAACCTTGCTAAAATTGTGATAACTAGAGCAAGCGTTTTAGGCGCTGTTAACTTTCTGCTTCTTATCTTTCTTTTGGCGGTTGCCTCGCGGAAATCGGACTTCGGCGTTCTGCGCGCAGGACTGTATTTGTTTGTGCCGTATATGCTGACCTGTATGGGATCGCTATTAATCATGAACAAATTAGATGGAAGGGAAGGTGTTTACGGCTGCGGCGCTGTCGCCGTGTCTGTAAGTTTGACGGAAGGAATACTCAGCATGACGAAGCAGCTAATCTTTTCCGAGAGCTTTACGCTTTTCTGGACAGTTCTCTTTGCCGTCTGCGTATGGAGCATAACCGTGCAGATCCGTCAATACATCAGAAAAACGGAGGAATTTCTGTGGAACTCATTGTTGATAGATTAACTAAACATTATGGAGATATTATCGCTGCCGACAGGATATCACTCGCCCTTCATCAAGGCGTCTATGGACTGCTGGGGGCAAACGGCGCGGGCAAAACCACACTTATGCGGATGCTATGCGGCGTATTGAGGCCTACGTTCGGGGAAATACATTTTAACGGAATAGATGTGAACCAAGCCGAGTACAGGGACAAGCTTGGATATTTGCCTCAGGAGTTCGGGTATTACCCGGAGTTTACGGCTCTGGACTTCATGCTTTATATGGCTGTACTTAAGGGGCTTCCTAAACTCCGAGCCATAGAAAAGGCGCACGAACTTCTGGCGCTGGTGTCGCTTGAAAATGTGGCAAAAAAGAAGATTAAAACTTTTTCGGGCGGAATGAAGCAGCGCCTTGGGATTGCGCAGGCCTTGCTTAACGATCCTCAAATACTAATTCTTGACGAGCCAACAGCGGGACTTGACCCAAAGGAGCGCGTACGCTTTAGAAACATGATCTCCAAGCTGGGCGAAACTCGGATAGTTCTGTTGTCAACGCACATCGTATCCGACATAGAGAACATTGCGAGCACAATTCTGGTCATGAAAAACGGTCAGATGATCCATCAGGGCTCGCTGCAGGACATTATCCGGGTGATTGAGCACAAGGTGTGGGTGTGCACCGTTTCGCAAGCAAAAGCAGATGAACTGATGCGCGCATATTCCGTTATCAATGTTCGGCAGGATGAAGGCGGTGTTTTTTTGCGTATGGTATGTGATAAACGGCCTTGTCCAGAAGCTGTCGAAACTTCAGCTTCGCTGGAGGACCTATATCTTTATTATTTCAGTGAGGAGAAAACGGGTGAATAGTTTTTGGAATTTGACAGGATATGAGTACAAAAAAATATTAAGGAAGAAAAGCGCGATCGTCATCCTGGTGTTGGCCATAGCGGTAGCTGCATTATGTAACTATGGCACTGTAATTGGTTATGAGTATGTGAATGGACAGCCGTCCGTATCAAAAATGCAAAGCATGAAGATTGATAGGGCTTATACCAAAGCCCTATCGGGTCGTGCCTTAGACAGCGAACTGATGATGGAAACAGCAGAAGCCTATGCCAAAGTCCCTGTTGACGGAAAATATACAGACACCGAGGAATACCAGACCTATGCGCGTCCCTATTCTCAGATATACGGAATAATGAGAGTTGTGATGAATGACAGTGCTGATAAATTTGCGGTTACAGATCTGCAAGACCTGACGCAGGAACAGGCCGATTCCTTTTACAGCAAGAGAAATGAGAAATTAGAACGTACAATTAATGAAATGGCTATAGGTGACGCCTCCAAAGAAAAGCTGTTGGAGATGAGTGAAAAAGTGAAGACGCCTTATGTCATAGAATACGCTGATGGGTACACGCGATTTTTTACAATTCTATACACGATAGGAATATTGGCCAGTTTCGTCACGGCAATTCTGCTTTCCCCAATGTTTGCGGGTGAATATACTAGCGGCGCGGATCAATTGATTCTTACTTCCAAGCACGGCAAGAACTTGCTGATCCGATCAAAGCTTTTTGTCGCAATGACTTTTTCCGCAGGACTCTGTCTGTTTTTTATGCTGATGACATATCTTCAATGCATGCTTATGTATGGCTTTAATGGTGCCAACGCGCAGATTCAACTTTATCTGCCATTATCCGTTTACCCGTTGACGATGGGACAGGTAGGGATTATTTTTGCGGTTTGTTTTCTATTTGCAAACCTAATGGTAACTGCGCTGACAGTTTTGCTTTCCGCAAAGATGAAATCTCCCTTTGGCGTCATCATCATAATCGCTGCTCTTATTATCGTCCCCATGTTTATCTCTTCTTCTGATAATAGCGCGTTGCTAAACAACCTGCTTTGCCTTCTTCCAACTAACATGATGGCACTTTGGAATGTGTTGTCGAGCTTTATGTTTGAATTTTTCGGGGCATCCGTTGAGCCGTATATTATCATGCCTATTTTTGCCGCAGCTATAGTCAGTGTTTCATTGCCCTTTGCATATCGGATTTTCAAAAATCATCAGATAGCTTGAGAAGCATTGTTAAGCCGGTTAAATAAAAAAATTCTCTCTCCGACAATGGCCGGAGAGAGAATTTTTTATCTATCTTCTGAGTCCAAGTGAAACAACGAAAACAGGAACAAGCCAAAGCAACATGAAGGTGATGGCGTTTCCGCAGCTTGCGGAAGCATAGACACCGCCCCAGCACATGGAGAGCATCAGCAGCATACCGGCAAAGGAGCCGAGCACCGAGACAACGGCACACAGTAGCAGCCCCGCATAGAGTGCTCTGCCGCGTTTGACAACGCCCGCGACCGCATTGAGTCCGCCGCGCGAGAACATGGCAACTACACTGCCACCGTCTTCCGTTTCGGAGGAGGAGATTGCATAGCGGTCGGCAAAGGAGGGAAAATCGTAGCTCTCTTTCGGCAGACGAAACTTCTGCTTGACAAGCAGGGGGGTAATGTTAAAATCGCGCACGGCGAAGACAGGCTCCATTTTGCCGCGCAGAAGCGTCACAAGACCCTTTTGGACGGAGGTAACGGGGACATAGCTGACCTCAAAGATACCGGCCAGCGTGTCGTTAATGGCGGTATAGACCGCGCTGTTCGAACCGGTGCCCTTCTGGAAGCGAATACCCATGAGCTGCATGAAGCTAGACGAGCCGACATAGATCTGATCGCCGTTGATTCGTGCGATTATGCCGCCGCCCTCATGGCAGGCGAAGTCTTCAACCTTCTGCATGTTGTAGCCGTTTTTCTTCATCAGCTCCGTAAACACTGCGGCAATGCCCATGCCCGCCGCAGCGACCATACTCGCCGTATAGGAGACCACCTTATCGGGATAAAAGCCCTCTGTGACATTGATGTTCGCAATGGAGAGGGTCCTGACGGGAAAAATATCTTTGTCTTTGATGACAACCTGTCCAATCCGACCGAGGTCGGCACAGCCGGCATAGCCTGCGATGGCAACACCGCTGCGCGCAAGGCGCTTGGTGAGCACATAGAAGGGGTAGGCAAAACCGAATACAGCGGAAAAGGACGCGCAGACGGAGATTCCCGCCGAAAGCGTATGAATCAGGTTGTTGCAGTCCTTGCTCCCAAAAAAGCAAAACAAGCTGAGCACAAACGCAAAAATTAGAAACAAGGGGGTAAACAGTTGGAAGGCTTTTTCAAAAATATCGGCTTCCTCGGTTTTGCGGACAAAGCCCGTCACGGGACGTTGGACCTTGACTAATACGTTTCCGATTTCTCCGCCGCCGTCCTCAGAGAGAATGACGGAGGGCACTTTTGGAATGGCCGCCGTGCGGAAGCTGATGGCAAAACTCTTGCATTCCAGATAGGAGCCCCAGAGCGCAAAGGTCAGTGAAAGTGCGGACACAGCACAGAAGGGCAGTCCGTCCGCCGTATTCCCGGATATAAGGATATAGACGGCGTCCGCGATTGACACCAAGCACGAGACCGCAATCAGCGATTCCGGCCCGGGATTTTTCTTAAATAGGGAAACAAGTCCGTTCGTGAGAATGTCGAGCCCCACAAGCATGGTGACCAGCAGGAAAATCAGACAAACCAGAGTGCGCACATAGGCGCTAGAGCCTAGGATGCCCATCGCGGGCAGCCCGTAACTGAGCCAAACGAGAACCAGGCTCAGAAAGCTGGCAAACAGGCAGCGCAGCCTAATTGCTGTCGCCTGGTCGAGGTACAGGCGCGCGGCTTTTTCAGGACTCATTTCGGGGGGCAGGGGTTTTGCCGACGCCGCTGCATGGGCCTTTTCCGCTCCGCGCTTTTCGGCGCGTTTTTCCGATGCGGCGCCCAAAAGACCGAGCAGCGGGGAAAGCAGCTTTTCTTTGAGCCCGACTTCGCTGACACTGTCCGTGCCGTCCGTTTCAGGAACTTCATAGCTGCCCTTAGGGGCATATCTGCCGCGGTCCTGAGCTGCGCCTGCGTCCTCGGCCCAGATGGCTTCCTCGTCCGCATGCGGAATTTTTTCAAAGACCACGGTGGCGTCAGTATCGACAGGACGCAGTGCGGCACGCCTGGCCTCTCGGATGGCGGCAGCGCTCCCGGCAGCAGAGCTGTCTTCAAGAGGTGTGCTCTGCGCAAAAAGTGTTTCATTGCCTGAAAAGGTCAGGTCAAGGTCCGTGGGCATATCGACGGGGGCGGACATGGGGAAATCGGTATTGCTGATACGGTTGGGCCCGGATGCAGATTCCTCACCGTCCAGGACTATAGGGCGGGCCTGCGCTTCATTTTCCCCACGGGTAATTGCGTCGACCTCTTCCTCGGCTTTGAATTCCGCGAGGATGGAATCGACGGACAAATCGGCAAAATCGCCTGAGTTTAATTTTCTTTCGTTACTCAAATTATCCATATCGCATCCTGTTGCGTGATTACCCCCGGACCGTGGTCCGCGGGTATCGGATTTTTTGCGGGACTGTTTTTATAGGCCGCGCTGGCGAAGCGCCTCGTAAATCAAGACGGCCGCAGCGGCACTGGCGTTGAGTGAGGAGACCTGGCCGTGCATCGGTATGCTGACCAAAAAATCACAGTTTTCCCGGATGAGACGGCTGATTCCGTCGCCCTCGGAACCGATGACGATGCAGATAGGACCTTTGAGGTCGGTCTGCCACAGGGGGCTAGAACCCTCCGCAGCGGTGCCGTATACCCAAACACCGGAATCCTTGAGCTCCTTGATCGCGGCGGTCAGATTGGCGACCCGTGCCACGGCCATGTGCTCGGCCGCGCCCGCGCTTGTCTTGTCGACGATCGACGTCAGGCCCGCGCTGCGGCGCTTGGGAATGATGATGCCGTGGACGCCTGCGGCCTCCGCTGTCCGGATGACTGCGCCCAGATTGTGTGGGTCGCTCAGTTCGTCACAGACGACGACAAAGGGCGGCTCGTTTTTCTCGCGCGCAATATCCAGTATGTCCGAAACGCTGCAATACTCGCGCACCGCGGCAAGCGCGATAACGCCCTGATGCGCATGGGTTTGGCTCATCGCATCGAGCTTGCGCCTATCCGCATCGACGACGACAACGCCCGCGTCCCGCGCCTTGGAGGCAATGTGCCCGAGCGTCTTATCTGTCTCACCCTTCTGGATGAAAATTTTGTCTATCGTCCGGCCTGCGCGAAGTGCTTCGATGACGGCATTGCGTCCTTCGATAATATCCTCGCGGTCGTTTTCAAAATCCATGAGAGAGTCTCCAAATCGTATTAAAATGCTTCTGCATTATTTTGCACGCTCTCGCAGCAGGTCGGCCATGTCTGTATGTTCCCAGGGTAAGTCAATGTCGGTCCTGCCGAAGTGACCGTAAGCCGCTGTCTGGCGATAGATGGGACGGCGTAAATCCAGTTTTTTGATAATCTTGGCCGGACGCAGGTCAAAGCAGTCCGTGACGAGCTCGGCAAGACGCTCATCGGAGATAAGGCCGGTACCCTGTGTATCGATGACGACCGATACGGGGTCTGCAACGCCGATGGCATAGGCAATCTCGAGCTGACAGCGCTTGGCAAGACCCGCCGCAACAATGTTTTTGGCAATATAACGAGCCATATAAGTGGCGCTTCTATCGACCTTCGTTGGGTCCTTTCCGGAGAAGCAGCCGCCGCCGTGGCAGGCGTATCCGCCGTAGGTGTCGACAATGATCTTACGCCCGGTCAGGCCGGAGTCGCCGACAGGTCCGCCGATGACAAAGCGGCCTGTGGGGTTAATGAAGAATTTCGTGTCCGCATCTATGAGGCTTGCGGGAATAACAGGCTTAATGACGCACTCCATGACGGCTTCATGCAGGTCCTTTACGCTCACCTGTTCACCGTGCTGTGTGGAAACGACAATGGCGGGAATGCGTTCAACAGATCCGTCGGGTCCATACTGAACCGTCACCTGTGTTTTTCCGTCAGGACGCAGCCAGTCGAATTGACCGGACTTCCGAACCTCCGCCAGACGGCGGGAGAGCTTATGCGCGAAGGAGATGGGCGCCGGCATCAGCTCGGGTGTCTCGTCGCAGGCAAAGCCGAACATCATGCCCTGATCACCGGCACCGGTGTCCTCGTCATAATCGGCCGCACCCTCCCTGGCTTCCAACGCTTTGTCAACGCCCATGGCTATATCCGGGCTTTGCTCATCAATGGAGGTGAGCACGGCACAGGTCTTGCAGTCAAAGCCGAATTCGGGGTTGTTATAGCCGATCTCGCCGACCGTTTTGCGGACAATGGCGGGAATGTCGACATAGCAGTCGGTGGTAATTTCTCCGAACACAGTGACCATGCCGGTCGCGGCGATGCATTCGCAGGCGACGCGTGCGTTTTTATCCTTTGCGAGTATGGTGTCCAGAACCGCATCGGAGATTTGGTCACACATTTTGTCGGGGTGGCCCTCGGTTACAGACTCCGAAGTAAATACCCGGTTAGCAGTTTTTTTAAGCATATCTTTTGCCTCTTTTCGTCTTTTAATAGTCTTTTTATAGTCTATTAACCATCTATAGTTATGTGAATATCTGCAACAAATATTTTTGGGGGGCCTATGACACGGCCCGGCTAAGCGCTTGTTTTCCAGTTAAATAAGGCCTTTAGTGCATATGACGCTAAAATATAATAGCACATCCTGTACGGAACTTAAAGCATAATATTTTTAAGAAACGGTGTTTTAAGACCAGTAAACCAGTAAATTTACAAATTTAACATAGACACTCTCCTTAAAAAAGGGTATCATCTTATCACCGAAAGACGCAGCAAAATCCAATCGGAGGGATAGTAACAGTATGAAAAGTATTATGCGGCGCATTGACCGCTTTTGCCTGACGCATCCACGCTTCGGCATTCCAAACCTGATGCTCTATATCGTCATCGGAAATGTCGTCGTCTGGCTGTTCGGCATCATGGATACAACAGGGCAGCTTGGGCCGCTGCTGGCCTTCAGCGCCCAGAAAATCTTTACGCAGGGGCAGGTCTGGCGGCTGATCACCTTTGTGCTCGTGCCGGAGCAGCGCGGGCTGTGGCTGCTGATTGCGCTCTATTTCTACTATTGGATCGGCAGTACGCTCGAACGCCAGTGGGGTGCCGGAAAATTTACGATTTATTATTTGAGCGGTATGCTATTTAACATCCTTTTTGGCACGCTCATGTGGCTTATATTGGGGAAAGATATTCTTGTAACAGCTTCTTACATCAACCTGTCTATGTTCTTTTCCTTTGCCACGCTCTTCCCGGAGACGATGGTGCTGCTGTTTTTCATTATTCCTGTCAAGATCAAGTGGCTTGCCTATTTGGATGCGGCAATCTTTGCCTGGGCGGTTATTGCAAATCCCTTCCCTGCGAATCTTTTGCCGATCGTCGCCATACTCAACTACCTGATTTTTTGCGGAGGCTGGCTTTTCGATATGCTGCGCCCGGCGAAAATCAAGCAGAAGCAAAAGACAATTAACTTCAAAAATGCCGCAAAACAGTATCAAAGAGAGCAAGCCAACAAACCCTATACCCGAAAATGCGAGGTCTGCGGCAGAACGGACCGGGATAACCCCAATCTGGAATTTCGCTTTTGCTCAAAATGCGCGGGATACCACTGCTTCTGCGTAGACCATATCAACAGTCATGTGCACTTCAAGGAGTAATGACAATGATGATAGAAACGCAACGGCTGATGCTCTATGTGCTGGATGCACGCCAGATTAGACTGTGGACACAGGACCTTCCGGCGCTTGAAAAGGAACTGGACTGTTCCTATCAGGCGGAGGCCCTTGAAGACGTGTTCCTGACTATTGTGGAGGGACAGGCCGTTTTGACCGAGCAAAACAGCGACCGGTACTACTGGCATAGCTTCTGGCTGTTCATTCGTAAGAGTGACAGGGTTGTCGTCGGCTCCGCGGACTTCAAATCAGGACCCAATATCAACGGCGAGGTCGAAATCGGCTATGGCCTCGGCAAGGCTTTCGAGGGCTGCGGCTACATGACCGAGGCGGTAAGCGCCATGTGTGATTGGGCACTCGGGCAGGACGGCATCCTCCACGTCACTGCCGAGACGGAGCTGAATAATTACCCCTCTCAGCACGTTCTCCAGCGCTGCGGCTTTATCGAAACAAGACGCAACGGGACCCTTTGGTGGAAACGATAAAATGATAACAGCCCGGCCGTCCATTTAAACGGTCGGGCTGATTGTTTGCCTTGATGAGCAAAAGCTACCTGTCATGCACTTAAGTTTATGCCTCAAAAGGTGCGCAATTGCGGCGGATAAAGTATCCTTGGTCATGCTGACAGACCGGACAGACCTGCGGTGCGCCGGTGCCCCGGTGGATGTGCCCGCAATTTAGACAAATATACTCGACGGGCGCGCTGTCTTGAAAGAGCGAACCGCTTTGCAGGAGAGACAAATAGTGCGCAAAGCGGTCGCTGTGCGTTTTTTCAATGGCGGCGATCTGTTGGAAGGAGAAAGCGATCGGCTGAAAGCCCTCCTCCTGTGCCTTGTCGCAGAAGCCTTTGTAAATGGTGTCATGCTCCGCCGCCTCATGCTGACTTGAAAGGCGCAAAAGCTCGATGAGATCGTTGGTGTTGTCGACGGGGTAGTTTGCGCTTATAGAAATATCCTGGCCGCAGAATTCTTTGAGATGGTTGTAGAAAACTTCAGCGTGTTCCTTTTCCTGCTCCGAGGTGTAGTTAAACAGGTAATAAAGCACATGGAGCTTCTGTGCCTTTGCAATGCTTGCAGCAAACTGATACCGACGCCAGGCCTGGCATTCCCCGCTGAAGGCCTTTAATAAATTTTCCTTGGTGACACTGTCTTTTAACGCGAGCATTATGGACCCTCCTCAATGGCTGTTTAAGTACATTCTTTCCAGCTTGAGTCCAATCTATCCAAGCAGCTCTGCGCTTTTCAGCCCCCGATTTTCCGTTTTCGTCGGAAACGCGGAGAGCGCACAAGCCCGCCCGTCGGTTCAGACGGCCGGGCTTGTTTTATGCGGGCAGAAGCTGGGTGCAGTCTTAGCGGCTTTCCAGCATTTCTCGGAAGGCTTCAAGGCGAAGCGTCAGCTGTCCTTGGGCAGAAAGCAGAACCTGACGTTCGAGTGACAGGCTCGGTATGCCCGCTTCCTTAAAGGTGTTTTCAAGCAGAATAGTCTCAACATCCCACTTACTGCAGTGCTGCATGCGCTCAATGATGACACCGTCAACCTTGTATTCCTGAGCGGCACCTAAAATATACTCGTGTATATCATCGCTGCCGTCCATCATGCGGGGACAGGAGGAGCGGGTCAGGTAATATTCTGCGATGGATGCCAGCACATCATTTTCGTCATAGGGCAGCTCGTCACGCAAAAAACGGATACCGAAGCTGTTGAGGTCGGCGACGACCAGCAGACCGCAGTCTTCAATTGCCTGAATGTAGGCGGGGTCGTCCAGTGCGCTTCCGGCGATCATGACGCGCGCTGAAAAGTCGGTGATTGGAGCCCGGTGCTCGGCGTCCGCAAGAACGGACTTGAGCAGCTCTATGTACGCTTCAATAGGCATCTGCGTCGCGGCAAGCGTAATGCGCAATGTTTCGGCGCCGCTGAGGACGGGATGTTCCGCTTTGTGCAGGTCGTAGACCTTTTTTACAAGCCGTCTTGCCTCATTATAGGTGTCGACGCTGTGCTTGAGCTTCTCGTTTGTAATTTCGTTTCCCGTGAACTGTCCCAGCACCTCGCACAGCTCGTCCAGCTCGCTGCGCAGATACTTGCAGGAGGCATCATTAACCATGCGGGGCGCGACGATCTCATACAGGAATTGCTCGCGACCGTTTTTGTCGGTGATGATCTTCCAGTTGGTGATGATGCCCGGAGCAACACCGCAGCCGTTGGAGGTGACAAGTCCGTCCAGATCGTAGACACCGTCTATCAGATACTGGAGGATGGCGGTTGTAAAGCCACAGGTTGTATCCCCCATGCAGGCCGAAGCGTCAGGACAGGTTTTGCAGCCGGTGGAGCGGAGCCGAACGGGCAGGATATCCGCCGCGTGCAGAATCTCGAACGGTGCGTGACAGCAGACGATACCGAGCGCCTTTTTGCCGTCGGCGCGCCATTGCGCGATTTCTTCGGTAGAAATGTCCCCGTTGAGCAGTTTTTGCTTATCCATTTTTTCCTCCAATAGAATGAGAGCGCCGCCGTTTTCCGGCGGCGCCATTATTAAACTGTTATTTCGTGCCGAAGATTCGGTCGCCCGCATCGCCCAGACCGGGAACGATGTAACCGTGGTCGTTGAGGTGGGAATCCATCGCGGCGACATAGATGTCAACATCCGGATGCTCCTCCTGAACCTTCTTGACGCCCTCGGGAGCGCCGATGATCGACATGAGCTTAATGTGCTTGCAGCCATATTCCTTGATGAAGGTAATGGCGGCGGAAGCGCTGCCGCCGGTGGCAAGCATCGGATCGACGATGATGACATCGCGCTCGGCAATATCCTTGGGCATCTTGCAGTAATACTTGACAGGCAGCAGGGTGTCCGGGTCACGGTAAAGTCCGATGTGGCCAACCTTCGCGTTAGGAATCATGGTGAGCATCCCGTCCACCATGCCAAGACCTGCGCGGAGAATGGGAACGACCGCCAGCTTTTTTCCCGCAATGCGCTTGACCTTAGCTTTTGCAACAGGCGTTTCGATTTCGAACTCTTCGAGGGGCAGGTCGCGTGTGACCTCATAGCACATCAGTGTGGCAACCTCGGAAACGAGTTCGCGGAATTCCTTGACGCTCGTATCCTTTTCGCGCATGACCGAAAGCTTGTGCTGGATGAGCGGATGGTCAAATACTGTAACTTTACTCATAAAAAACTCCCTTATATTTTGTGTCTGTCTATCCTTGCCCGAAAATTCGCTCCTGGCGCTCTCGTTCCGCCTGACTCAAACGCAAATACACCGGCAGCAGATCATGGACCGACTGCTGGGGTTCCCTGAGAGCCGCCATGCAGACGCCCCATGCGGATTGGTAACGGAGGGGTTCGGGCGCAAGAACAGCGCCCGCGTTTAAATTTTCCAAAGCATTATAACACAACAATGCGCCGTCTCCAACAATATAGACAGATTTTTTTTGATTTTCTATATCTTCCACTAATTTGGCGGTGCCGATTGCTCTATCCTCACAAAGACGGACGGGAATCCCGTCCCGCATGATGAAAATGGCGTTGTAAAACTGGCCGCGCTTAGCGTCCATGACGCAGCAGATCAGGCTGTCTTCACCGGCTGCAACGCCGTTGTAAGCCATGGCCTGAAGGGACGAAACGCCGCAAACGGGCTTATCTGTAGCCCAAGCCAGTCCCTTGACGGCTGCAACGCCGATACGGACGCCTGTGAAGGAGCCGGGCCCCTGCGAAACGGCGATCAGATCGATATCCTGAAGGGTCATGGAGAGATTTTTTAGCATATCCTCCGCCATCGGCAGGAGGGTGCGACTGTGGGTCAATCCACTGTTTTGAAAATATTGAGAGACAAGTCCGTTTTCGTCACAGACCGCGACGGAGGCGCTTCTGGCGCTCGATTCAAAGCCAAGTATACGCATGTCAGTCCTCCCTCGGGTATTCGGCGGTGATTTTTCTGTCGGTGTCCGACACTTTATCGATGGTCACCCGGATCTCCGAGCCGTCAAAAGCATCGGAAACGTTTTCACTCCATTCGACGACACAGACGCCGCCGCGTGCGAGATAGTCTTCCCATCCGATATCGAAAAGCTCGTCAGAGCTGCCGAGTCGGTACATGTCAAAATGGAAAAGTTCGAGCGCGCCGCTGTATTCGTTGACGATGGTGAAAGTGGGGCTCGTAACCCTGTCCGTGGAACCCAGGCCACGCGCCATTCCGCGCACAAAGGCTGTTTTCCCTGCGCCGAGTTCACCGTAAAGCGCGACAACCGCGCCGTGATAGAGTGTTTTTGCCAGCGCCTCTCCTGTGCGCTCTGTTTCCTCGGGTGAGTGCGTCATTATTTCTATAATTGGTTTATCCATTGATTTCAAAGCTCCATATTCGCATAGGCGTTCAGGTCGCTGCCCGCCCTGACGCCGGCAAGATATTCGTAATAACCCTGACAGCCGATCATCGCGCCGTTGTCTCCGCAAAGGGAGAGCGGCGGAATAAAAAGCTGTGCGCCCGCATTTTCCGCGGCGATGCGGAAATCTTCGCGGATGCGGGAATTTGCCGCAACCCCTCCCGCAACGGCAATTTTTTGGTAGCCGAGTTCACGGGCAAGCTGCATGGTGCGGGGAACAAGGCTCTCGCTCACGGCGCGGGTGAAGCTAGCGCAGAGCGAGGCGCGGTCAAGTTCCTCACCCTTCTGTTCGGCGTTGTGTACGAGATTGACAACCGCGGTCTTGAGTCCCGAAAAGCTCATGTCGTAGGGGTTGCCCTCGACATGCGAGCGCGGCAGAGAATACCTTGTATCGTCACCGGTTTTGGATAGCGCGTCGACGTGCTTGCCACCCGGATAGGGTAAGCCGAGGACGCGCGCCGTTTTATCAAAGCACTCTCCGGCGGCGTCGTCCCGCGTAGCGCCCATAATACGCATGTCGGTATAGCTGCGAACATCGACGAGCAGGGTGTTGCCGCCCGAAATGGCAAGGCAGAGGAAGGGCGGCTCAAGCGCGGGAAAAGCAATATAGTTTGCCGCGATATGCCCCTTGATATGGTGGACGGGGATGAGCGGAATGTTCAGTGCGCAGGCGACGGATTTGGCGAAATTGACGCCCACCAGTACAGCCCCGATGAGACCCGGCGCATAAGATACAGCAACGGCGCCGAGCTCCTTTTTTGAGACGCCCGCAACTTGAAGCGCGCGCTCGGACAAGCGGGAAATAACCTCCACGTGTGAGCGGGAAGCAATTTCGGGGACGACCCCGCCGTAAACTGCGTGCAGGTCCGCCTGAGAGAATATTTGATCGGTGAGTACCTCTCGACCGTTTTCTGTGATGGCAATCGCGGTCTCGTCACAGGTGCTCTCGATGGACAGTATAAGCATGAAAGTTAATCCTCTTTCTTAAGGAACAGAGTCATAAGGAGAGCGGATTCCTTTGGCCTGTCATAGTAATTTTTACGCTTTCCGACAATTTCAAAGCCGTGCTTGGTATAGAGGTATATCGCTGCGTGATTGCTCTCGCGCACTTCCAGCGTAAGAAAAGCAAGGGTGCTTTCCGTGCGCGCAATCAGCGCTGAAATCAGGGCATCCGCCACACCACGCCGCCGGTATTGAGGCGAAACGGCAACGTTTGCGATGTAGCCTTCGTCAAGAACGTACATCAGCCCGATATAGCCCATAACGGCGTTGCGGTCCTCATCCAGCGCCGCCAGAAAAACGCAGTTGTCCGCACGCATCTGTTTTTCGAGCGCCGCCCTATGCCAAGGCAGCGAAAAGCAGGCGGATTCGATCGCCTCGATCTCGTCGAGGTGCTGGGGGCCGACATCTGTAATCTTCATTGTTCACCTCATGAAAAGCATTTTGGGGAAACCAATAAAAGACGCGTCTAAAGGCCAATTGATCCTGATTGCGGGGGAAATTTATTTGGCGTCGCTCCAGCTTTTGCCGATATGGGCGTCGACTTCGAGCGGCACGCTGTAGTGTACCGCGTTTTCCATCTCTTCCGTCAGAATACGCCGCACCGTTTCGGCCTCACCCTCGGGACACTCGACAATGAGCTCATCGTGGATCTGAAGGATGAGCTTGCCGGAAAGCCCATCGGCCTCCATGCGGTTGTGTACGTTCACCATGGCTAGCTTGATGATGTCCGCCGCCGTACCCTGAATAGGGGTGTTCAGGGCAACGCGCTCGCCGAAGGAACGCATGTTGAAGTTTGCCGATTTCAGCTCGGGCAGGGGGCGTTTGCGCCCGAACAGGGTGGTGACATAGCCATCAGCTCTGGCCTGTTTTTTGATGCTGTCCATATATTCACGCACGCCGTTGTATTTTTCAAGGTAGGTGTCGATGTAAGTCTTGGCCTCGTTCTGGAAAACGCCGATGTCCTGCGCCAATGAAAAGGCGGATATGCCATAGACAATGCCGAAATTGACCGCCTTGGCACGCGAACGCTGGAGCTTGGTGACCGCTCCAAGCGGAACGCCGAAGACCTGTGAAGCCGTGACGGCGTGGATGTCCTCACCATTTTGGAAGGCGCGTTTCATCGTTTCGTCTCCGCTGATATGGGCAAGCAGACGCAGTTCAATCTGGCTGTAGTCAGCGTCGACGAGCATGTTGCCGCGTGCCGCAACGAACATTTTGCGCAACTCCGCGCCGAGCTCTGTGCGCACGGGAATGTTCTGCAGATTGGGCTCAGTGGAAGAGAGTCTGCCTGTTGCGGTTACCGTCATCTGGAAGTTTGTGTGAATGCGCCCATCCTTGCCGATGACCTTAATCAGGCCGTCGCAGTAGGTCGATTTGAGCTTGGTAAGCTGGCGGTACTCGAGTATCTTGTCGATAATGTCATGTTTGCCGCGCAGTTTGTCCAGCACGTCGACATTTGTCGACCAGCCGGTTTTTGTCTTCTTGCCGGAGGGCAACATCAATTTTTCAAACAAAATCTCGCCGAGCTGTTTGGGGGAGTTGATGTTGAAGTCCTGGCCTGCGAGTGCAACGATGTCTTTTTGCAGGGCGTCAATGCCGACAGAGAGCGATTTTCCGAACTCGGACAGAGCCTGTCTGTCAACCGTGAAGCCCGTGTGCTCCATGTGCGCTATCACTTCGCACAGGGGCAGCTCCACTTTGTCGAGCAGCTCGATCATCCCCTCGGCCTCAAGCTGGGACTTCAGGACGGGATACAGGGCGAAGGCCGCCTCGGCACCGTTTTTAGTTTCGCCGAGGTATTTCCCCGAAAGACGGTCGAGCCCGTAGCCGCTCTCGGTCGGGTCAAGCAGATAGGCCGCCAGCGCCGTGTCAAAGACAAAGCCGTCGCAGTCGAGCTTTTCCGACAAAAGCTGACCCATTAAGTCCTTGACATTGTGGGAAATCTTGTGAAGATGTTGAGAAAACAGCGTTTTAACAAAGCTGTTGTAGTTTTCGCCGAGATTAGCCCAGCGAAGGAGATATACAGTAATTCCGTCGCAGATTTCAAGCCCGTCAAGGCTGCCGTCCAGCGGAAGAACGGCGATAAAGGGCAGTTTTTCAAATTTTGCGGAAAGGGCAGAAAGCGCGGTCCCGTCCGTCAGCTCGATAGTCGGAAGCAAAGCCGGTTTCAGGGTCGAGCCGTCGTCCAATTTCTCAGAAATTGCCCATTTTTCAATAAGCGAATTGAAGCCGAGCCGTCTGAAAATGCTGCAACCGCCGTCATAATTGCCGGAAAAGACGCATTGCTCGGGCGAAAAATCAATGGGCACCTGCGTGTCTATGGTGGCAAGGGAGAAGGACATTTCCGCGTCCTGTCTGCCCTCGGTGAGCTTCGTTTTAATGGCATCCTTGATCTCAAGCGCAGGAAGTTCCGCATAAATGCGTTCGACTGTGCCGTAGCCGCGGATGAGCTCCATCGCGGTCTTCTCACCGATGCCTTTGACACCGGGAATGTTGTCGCTTGCGTCGCCCATGAGCGCCTTGAGGTCGATGATTTTTTTCGGCTCAAAGCCGTACTCCTCAAAAAAGACCTCAGGGGTGTAGTCGGTTGTCTCCGTTTTGCCCAGGCGGCTTTTGATATGGCGCACGTGGGTCGTGTCGGTGATGAGTTGGAAGCTGTCCTTGTCCCCCGTGACAATCACGCATTCCCAGCCGGACGCTGAGCAGATGCGGCTGACCGTACCGATCAGGTCGTCGGCTTCGAAGCCTTCCAGCTCCAGACGTTTAATACCGAGCGCATCAAGTACCTCTTTGAGTATCGGAATTTGGATGGCAAGTTCCTCCGGCATGGCCTTGCGCTGGGCCTTATAACCTTCAAATTGTTGGTGGCGGAAGGTTGGCGCTTTGAGATCAAAGGCCACGCAGACAGCCTGTGGTTTTTCCTCGTCGATGAGCTTGCGCAGCACGGTGAGAAAACCGTAGATGCCGTTTGTGGGGGTTCCATCCGGCGCGTTGAGCATGCGAATCCCGTAAAAAGTGCGGTTGACAATGCTGTTGCCGTCAAGAATCATGAGCTTCATCATAGTAGTCCTTTCAAGAGCGGAATCAGTAAGCGCGAAGGCTTATTTTTCCCCGCGCAGCTTTATCAGCCGGTCGCGCAGCTCGGCAGCGTACTCGAATTCCAGCATTTTTGCAGCGTCGCGCATCTGCTTTTCAAGTTTTTCAATCAGCAGTTTTTTCTCGGAGGCGGTCATTTTCAGGCCCGTAGCGGTCTTCTCATCCGCCTCGGCAGCACCAGAAATCTCGAGCAATCCGCGCACCGATTTGACGATGGTTTTCGGCACGATGCCGTGCGCGTCATTGTAGGCTTTCTGTTTTTCGCGGCGGCGGTTGGTCTCGTCGATCGCGGCCGCCATCGAGCGGGTTATGCTGTCAGCGTACATAATAACAAGTCCCTCGACATTGCGCGCGGCGCGCCCGGTGGTTTGCACAAGGCTTGTCTCACTGCGCAAAAAGCCCTCTTTGTCGGCGTCCAGTATCGCGACAAGAGAGACTTCGGGCAGGTCGAGGCCCTCGCGCAGAAGGTTAATGCCGATGAGCACGTCAAATTCACCGAGACGCAGGTCGCGGATAATCTCCATGCGCTCAATTGCGCCAATGTCGTGGTGCATATAGCGGCAGCGGATGCCGGCACTTCCAAGATAGGTCGTCAGATCCTCGGCCATTTTCTTCGTGAGCGTTGTGACAAGGGTTCGCTCGTCTTTCGCAACGCGAAGGTTAATTTCGCTGATGAGGTCGTCAATCTGCCCCTCGGAGGGGCGGACGGAGATCTGGGGGTCAAGCAGCCCCGTCGGACGGATGATCTGCTCAACGATCTGAGCCGAGCGTTCGCGCTCATAGTCCGAGGGGGTGGCGGAGACATAGATGGCCTGCTTTATGCGCTTTTGGAACTCGTCAAACTTGAGCGGACGGTTGTCAAAGGCCGAGGGCAGACGGAAGCCAAAGTTGACAAGGCTTTCCTTGCGTGCCCTGTCCCCGCGGTACATGGCGCGCACCTGCGGAAGCGTGACGTGGCTTTCATCTATAAACAGGACAAAATCCTTGGGAAAATAGTCCAGCAGTGTCATGGGAGCGGAGCCCTCGGGTCTGCCGCTGATGATACGAGAATAGTTTTCGATGCCGGAGCAATAGCCCAGCTCTTGAATCATCTCAATATCATAGTTTGTACGCTGACCGATGCGCTGGGCCTCAATCAGCTTGCCCTGCGATTCAAACCACCGGACGCGCTCGTCGCATTCCCGACGAATCTCATGAATGGCGTCCGCCATCTTTTCCTTGGTGGTGACATAGTGCGAGGCGGGATAAATTGCAACATGGGAGAGTGTACGCTTGGGTGTGCCTGTGACGACATTGATCTCGCTGATGCGTTCAATTTCGTCGCCGAAAAACTCCACGCGGATGGCCGTGTCATAGGAATAGGTCGGATAAACTTCAACTGTATCGCCGCGCACACGAAACATGTTGCGCTCGAAGGCGATGTCGTTTCGCTCATAACGAATGTCGATCAGGCGGCGAAGAAGCTCGTCCCGGTCGCGTTTTTGCCCCTGACGGAGAGAGATGACCATGCTAGCATAATCGATCGGGTCACCCAGACCGTAGATGCAGGAGACGGAGGATACAACGATAACGTCCCGCCGCTCAAAGAGCGACGAGGTCGCGCTGTGACGCAGCCGCTCGATCTCGTCGTTGATGGAGCTGTCCTTTTCGATAAAGGTGTCCGTGTGCGGAATGTAGGCCTCGGGCTGGTAATAGTCATAGTAGGACACAAAGTATTCCACCGCGTTGTCCGGAAAAAACTCCTTGAACTCCGCACAAAGCTGCGCCGCCAGCGTTTTGTTATGGGCGAGTACGAGGGTGGGCCGCTGCACTTTTTCGATGACCTTCGCCATAGTAAAAGTTTTGCCACTGCCCGTTACGCCCAAAAGCGTCTGATCCTCAAAGCCGAGCGTAAGGCCCCGGGCAAGCGCCTCGATGGCCTCCGGCTGATCGCCCGAGGGGGTGTATTCACTGACAACATGAAATTCGCCCATGCGATTCTCCTCGTGTTAAATATTATGCATGCATGACTCTGATAAAGTTTGTCGAACCGGACACGCCGATGGGTACGCCCGCTGTGACAACCGCAATATCACCCGGCTGAAGAAGTCCTGCCTCCACAACGGATTGAATGCCTCGCTCAAACAGGTCGTCCAGATTTTCCTCGTCTTTGACCATCAGCGCCCGTACGCCCCAGTTGAGATTCATCTGGCGGTAGGTCAGCTCGCTGCTGGTGCAGGCGATGATTCGGCAGTCGGGACGGAAGGCCGATACCTCCTGCGCTGTTCTGCCGGAGAGCGTGAATGCGACGATGGCCTTTGCACCTAGGTCCAGCGCAGAGGTACAGGCCGCATGTGAAACGGCGTGGGTCACGTTGCCGCCGCTGTTGAAGTCGAGCTTCTGGAACTTGGCCTTGTAGTTGATATCCTCCTCGGCCCGAACCGCAATGCGGACCATCGTCCGCAAAGACTCCACAGGATATTTTCCTGCCGCTGTCTCACCGGAGAGCATAATGGCGCTTGTACCGTCGTAGATGGCGTTTGCAACGTCCGTTGCCTCGGCACGGGTGGGGCGGGGATAGTTTATCATCGATTCAAGCATCTGCGTGGCCGTGATAACAGGCTTGCCGCGCTTGTAAACCTCGTTAATGAGGCGCTTCTGGATAACCGGCACTTCCTCAAGCGGCAGTTCCGCGCCGAGATCGCCACGGGCGATCATCACCCCATCCGAAGCCGTGAGTATTTCGTCGAAATTCTGTAAACCCTGCAGACACTCAATTTTTGAAATAATCTTGATTTTTTCTCCGCCGTTCCAGTTGAGGAGCATGCGCACCTCTTTGACGTCGTCCGCCGTGCGGACAAAGGACGCGGCGATGAAGTCGAAGCCTTGCTTAGCGGCGAAAATCAGGTCGTCATAGTCCTTCTGGCTGATAAAGGGCATTGTCAGCACGACGCCGGGAACGTTCACACCCTTGCGGTCGGAAATCGGCCCGTCATTTTCAACGGTGCACACAATTTCGGTGCCCTTGACGGCCTTGACGATCAGAGAAATTTTACCGTCGTCGAGTAGAATTCTGTCACCGCATTTGACATCTCTGGGCAGGCCCTCGTAGCTGACGTGTGCGCGCTCCGCGGTTCCGAGACACTCGCCGGTGGTCAGTGTGAAGCTTGCGCCGGTTTTCAGGACAGCCTTGCCGTTTTCAAAAAGGCCGAGCCGAATCTCGGGACCCTTTGTGTCCAGCAGAGCCGCGATTGGAATACCCATTTCATCACGAAGCGCCTTTAGCGCGTCGAGCCGGCGCAGCTGCTCCTCGTGGGTCCCGTGTGAAAAGTTGAAGCGCGCGACATCCATGCCACTCTCAATCAGTTTTTTCAGTACGCCGTCTTGATCCGTCGCGGGCCCGAGTGTGCAGATTATCTTAGTTTTTCGCATATTAAAAACCTCCTCTGTCAGTTTATGAGGCACTTACCTAATAATCGGACATCCTTACATTTAGTCCATCTTATTATACACCATCTGCGCAAAATAGCCACTACAAAAGTAAGTGTTGATTAAGAAAAAACCAGAAAAAAGGATGCGTCCCGGCCCAGAGGCCCGGATGCATCCCGCTTCTTATTTAAACGTCGCTAAAATGCACAATAGCAAAGCTCATCCCTAGAAGAAAGCGCGTGTTGCTGTCCGATAGGTTGAGCCGGGTCAGCTCAAAGATGCGCCGCAGGCGGTAGGCCAGGGAATTCCTGTGGATAAACAGGCGCTCCGAGCTGCGTTTGATGCTGCAGTCGCTTGCAAGGTAAATATCCAGCGTGCGCAGAAGTTCCGTATTATTTTCAGTGTCGTAAGCGCGCAGCTGTGCAAGCGCGGGGTGACAGAATAGCGTGAGATCGGATGCCTTTTTCGCCCTGCCGAGCAGGTCATAGAAGGCATAGTCCGCGTAGCTGAACAGGCTGCCGCCATCCTTTAGACGGACCGAGAGATCGAGTGCGCGGCGCGCTTGACCATAATGACTTGCAAAGTTTTCAATTCCTGAAAAAACATTGCTCACGCCGATGTGCAAGTGCTCCGTCTCCGCAAAGTCGACGAGGCATCCGCGCTGTTCGTCCGATAGGCCGGAGGGGGTACCTGGCGTAATGAGCGCGGCGATGCCGTTTTCGTGGAAGGTGAGCTGTGTTCCCGGCAGCAGCGCCTTGAGCTTTTCAGCGATCTGCTCCTTTAAGCGCTTCTGGCCGGGGTCACGGGTCTGAACAAGGCGGAGGGCGGTCATGGTCGAGGGGAAGCGGAGCTTTTCAATACTGGGTGCAAGGGTGCCCGGCGGCGTACCGATGAGCAGGTCATACAGCAGCCGCTGATAATGCGTGCTGTCCGGCAGCAGATAGGGGGCATACCGCGAAATATAGTCACCGGCCGCCGCGCCTACCTGAGGCAACAGCTCGAAATGCGTGGCGTTGAGGGGGCTTTCCTCCTCCAGCATCACAACAAAGCCAATCATCCGACCGCCGCAAAAAATTTTGCTTGAAAGCTTTTTCATCGGAGAGGCATAGCAGGTGACTACGACAGGCTCGGGGGTATGCGGTGCGTGCTTAATGCTATCAAGCGCGTTGACGGCGCTGATGAATTCGTAAGAGCAGTAGCCCTGATTAATGTTCTGCGCCCAGATCGGGTCCTCCACGGGGTAAATATTGGAACAGGCGAGGATCTTGTAGTCGCGGTCGAGCAGGACGATGGTGTTGCCGAGCTTAGAGGCGGCGAGATTGACGAAGGCAGGGACGCTTTTTGTCTGAATGGCACAGTCCATCAGCTCCGCATAAAGCCCTTTGCTCCGAGAGGCATCCACCAGCGACTTTGCAAGGTTAAACAGAAAAAACAAGTTTGTCTCGTCCACCAAGGCGAGATCCGCCTCCCCAGCCAGCGGCAGTGCCTCCTCGCCGCAGTCCGCCAGCAAGCAGTGCTGTGGCAGCTTGACAGCTTTTAGTTGTGCATAATATCCAATATAGAGCACGTCGTTTTGGAAGCAGTCCTGAACACCGTCTAGCAGGGCGGTATCCCGGATATCAAATAAATCGCGGGTAATGAGCTGTTTAAGGGGGATTCTCTCGGAAATCGCCTCAATGAGCTGACTAAAAAGCATGTTCTCACCTCCCCGAACATTATAGTGTACCGTGCACAAAGAGGCAAGTTAAATATGTGTCAAAGAGACGTTTATTTTTCCAAAAACGCTTAGTATAATGAAACTATCGGTATCTATCGGCAGTTGCAAGGCGCATGTGGCAGGCGGTATACGTTACCGCCCGCGCCGAAATAATGAAAAAACGGAGGGAATCGTATGTACGAAAAAATGTCCTCAGAGGGCCGGATCGGCAAACTCGCACTGAAAAATCGTCTGGTGATGTCACCCATGGGGATCGGTCTTGCAGAGCTGGACGGAAGCCCTTCCGAGGAGATGATCGCCTATTACGAGGCGCGTGCGGAGGGCGGGGCCGGACTGATTATCCCCGAGATCACAAGGATTAATGATGTTCACGGTGTCGGCCTGCTACGGCAGCTGTCCGTCACGAAGGACAGGCATATTGCGCCGCTTGCAAAACTGGCCGAAGCGGTGCACACACACGGGGCGAAGATCTTTATTCAGCTGCACCATCCGGGCCGAGAGACGGTATCCGATCTCATCGGCGGACAGCCTGTCGTCGCACCTTCGGCAATCATGTGCAAGTTTTCAAAGCAGGAGACGCGCGCGCTGGAAAACGCCGAGGTTAAGGAACTTGTGCAGCAGTTTATTGCTGGAGCGGTGCGTGTGCAGAAGGCCGGCTGTGATGGCGTTGAGCTCCATGCGGCCCACGGCTATCTAATCAACCAGTTTTTAAGTCCTTACACCAACAAGCGCGAGGATGAGTACGGCGGCAGCTTTGAAAACCGCCTGCGTTTCATTTCGGAGATCATCACGGGCATTCGTGAAAAGTGCGGACCCGATTTCCCAATCTGCGTGCGCCTCTCGGTCGAAGAATTTCTCGATAAGACCGGTGTCACGGAGCCTTACATCCACATTCAGGACGGTGTCATGATCAGCATGGCGCTTGAAAAGCTCGGCATTGATGTCATTAACGTCAGCTGCGGTATTTACGAAACGGGCTCTGTCTGCGTTGAGCCGATTTCCTTCCCGCAGGGCTGGCGTCGCGAGCTGATTAAGGCTGTGAAGGACCATGTGAGCATTCCCGTTATCGGAAACTCCGCTTTCCGTGAGCCCGCAATTGCCGAAAAATTCCTGGAGGACGGCATTGAGGATTTCGTCGGCCTTGGCAGAGCATGGCTTGCCGACGAGCAGTGGGGCAAAAAAGTCTATGAGGGCCGTGAAAATGAATTGCGCAAGTGTATCTCCTGCATGCGCTGCTTTGAAAGCCTCAGCGAGTATAATGCGGCAGGCGTGCCCGCGGAGTGCGCCGTCAACCCGCGTATGGCCAGAGAGAAAAAATACGGCGAAGCTGCGCGGGACCTTGAGGCGCATTCGGCTGTCGTCGTCGGCGGTGGACCTGCGGGTATGAGCGCCGCGCTGACGCTCGCCGACCGCGGTGTCAAAGTAACGCTGTTTGAGAAAACAGATGCACTCGGAGGCCTTGTCAATCTCGGCAAAGAGCCGCCGCACAAGGGAAATATGAAATGGCTGGCCGATTATTATACAGATGCCTTCAGCCGGTTGAAGCTTGATATCCGTCTCGGCACGGAAGCGACGGTTGAGCTGATTGATGGTCTCAAGCCGGATGCGGTTGTGATTGCAACGGGCGGCGCTGCCATTGTGCCGGAGCTTCCGGGCGTACACGGTACGAATGTCTACAGCGTCGAGGATGTGCTCGGCGGCAAATCCGGCCTTGAAAAGAAGGCTGTCGTGCTTGTCGGCGCGGGAATGACGGGCATTGAGACAGCGGAGTACCTTTGTGCAAGGGGCAACAAGGTGACAGTTGTGGATATGCTCAACAAGATTGCGCCGGATGGAAACGGGACCATCGTTGCGGACGTCATGGGGCGTCTGAACCAATATGGCACGCAGTTCCTGCTTGAACATACACTCAAGGAAATCGGACCCGAGGGTGTTGTGCTCGAGGAGAAAGCCTCGGGAACGACAAAGGCTCTTGCGGCAGATGCCGTTGTCCTGTCGCTTGGCATGCGCCCGAACGGGGCACTGGCCGAGGCCCTGAAGGCCAAGGGTTACCAGACAAAGGTCATCGGCGACGCGGTGAAGGTTGGCAAAATTGCCCCTGCCACGCGCGGCGGCTTTGAGATCGGCCGCAGCCTCTTCCTGCAAAAGGAAAAGGCGCCGAGTTTCATTTCCTCAATGGAAGATCTGCAGAAATTTGCAAAGGTTTCGCTCATGGGTGAGCAGGAGGGACTGTATCTTGCGTTCATGACGGATCCCATGGCGGTACGCAAACTGGTTCCGCGTCCGCTGAGGCCCTATCCGATGCCGGTTGCGACGCTGTCAATCTGCCATGTCAACAAGCCCTCCTTTGCTGACGAGTACTATGAGGCCATTCTCTCCATCCTCGTGACACACGATTTTGACCTCGGCCTGTACCCGATTGCGCTTGTGCTTGGCGGCCCCGGTGCCGAAATGGCGACCTATTTTGGCCGTGATATGGGTTATATGCCAAAGAAACTCGGCGCGGACTTCAATATCCGCCGCAACGGCGACACGGTGACCGCCAACGTTACGCGTAGGGGAGTTGAACTGATTAACGCCAAGCTCGAGCTGGGCGAATACAACAGCCCGCTCACAGACGTCGTTTTTCAGTCCCCGAAGGCGGGCGAAAAGAGCAGCGGCAGCGGATTTTTCTTCGATTACGGCTTTACCCGTGATGAGGAGGGCGTTTCGCATATCGCAAACGGTGCGCTGTATCAGAATCTCTGCGAATATAGCTATAAGGCCTGGGAACCGGGCTTTGCTTCGCTCAAGCTCCAGTCGGGCAAGGATGACCCCTGGGCCGAGCTGCCGATCAGCACACTCATCGGCGGTGCCTACTGCAAAAACGACCTGATGCTCAAGGGCATGAAGCTCGTGGAAAAGCTCGAAGCCGACAAGCTTTTGCCGTATCTGCTTACCAACAGATATGACCGCACTGCCTTCATGGAGACAGGCCGGTTTTAGTTCGCGATAATAAAATGAGGTGACTTGCAATGACAGACTGGAAAGACCACTATAAAAACCATTTGATGACGATGGATGAGGCTGCAAAGGCTATAAAACCGGGGGACGTGATCTGGCTTGGATCAGGGGCGGAGACGCCCTTGGCCCTGCTGGAGGCACTCTATGCTGATATGGAAAACCACAGCGATGTGACGCTTCTTTACAATGTGGCTTTCGCGCCTTTTGGCATGCTGTTTGATAAGGAAAGTAAAAAACATTTTCGGTTGATTAGCTTTTTCAATCTGCCCTTGGAGCGGATGAGCGGCGAGATGGGTATTATGGAATACCACAGCTGCGGCTACGACCAACTGCCAAAGGGCGTGTTCGAATACGGCGGCAACACCGTTGCGCTCAATGTGTGCCCGCCCGATGCGGATGGCTACTGCAATGTTGGAATCTTCGGTGTGGGCACGGCCTCTCTCATTGTGCCGGATCCCAGAATTAAAAAGCGTATTGGCGTTATGGATAAGGGGCAGGTTTCCATCCCCGGAGAGCGGGACGTGGTCTCGATTCACGTTTCGCAGTTTGACTGCATCGTTGAAAACGACACGGGGTCTCCCGTGATTCCCGCGCCCCATCCTACAGAGGTCGATAGGCAGATTGCGGCCTTCATCATGCCTTATATCAAGCCGGGCGACAAACTGCAAATCGGTTACGGCGGGCTGGGCGAAGAGATTTTGGCAAACCTTGAGGGCATGCACGACATGGAGATTTTTTCGGAGGTCGCCTGTGACACAATGGCGCGGCTCTGCAAGGAAGGGGTCATCTCAAAAATCACCGCGACGAGTCCCGGCGCGTGCTCCGAGGCGTTCTATGAGTTCGTCAGGACCGACGCCAGAGCGCGCTTTATGCCCAGCAGCATCACCGTGAATCTGCTTGAAATCCTCAAGCAGGACAATCTTGTTGCAATCAACGCCACCTTTATGATTGATCTGCTGGGGCAGGCCTGCTCCGAAGCGCAGGGACTCACGCCTTACAGCGGTGTCGGCGGTTCCTTTGTCTACATCTACGGGGCCTTGCTTGCCAAGGGCGGCCGCAGTTTCCTGTGTCTGCGCTCAACCTATACCGATAAAAAAAGCGTTCTGCACACGAACATCGTGCCGTGGCTGCCCGAGGGATCCATTGTCACCACCCCCAAAAACTATCAGATGTATATCGTTTCAGAGTATGGTGTGGCCGATGTCTACCTCAAAACCATGCGGGACCGCATCAAGGCCATTATCAAAATTGCCCACCCGAACTTCAGGCAGGAACTCAAGGAGAAAATCTGCACCACCTCTTTGATCGGCGAGGATGACTTTGAGAGTTTCGAACTGTATTGACTACTTCAGCACGCCGCAGTACATAGCAGGCTGGCCCAGGCTAAGCGCGCCTGGCATTAAAATGAAAAGGCAGACGTCACTGTTGAGTGGCGTCTGCTTTTTTCGTGCGCATGGCACGCGTTATGTAACGGAATAGGCCCAGATGCTGCGTATTTGAGGTGCAAGCCTGTCGTAGGACCAGCTTTCTTTACTCAACAGCCCGCTGTTTGGATCGTTTACGGTAAATTTTCCATCCGAATACCCGGTTATCACGATGAAATGACCGGAGCTGGTGAAATCACCGGGGCCAAGGCTGACAATGAGCGGGTGACCGGCAGAGAGCGCCGCAGTCATTGTTTCCTCAGACAGCGGAATTTCCTGCGAACTCAGACCGTAACCCGCGGCACCGCTCGTCATCAGGTCCCAGGCTGTGCCGACACCCTCGACGTAGTAGCCGTTTTTTTCACTGTAGTCGGCAACGGCGGCGGGTGTCGCGTCGGCATTGCCCGTAAGACCAGCGACGACCATTGAAAGGCAGGTCGGTCCGCAGCCTGTGATGCCCAGTACGCTTGAACCATAATGGAAATAGCCCCAGCGCTCGTCCCACTGCTGGAAAAGGGGAATACCACCGGACAGCTCCGCCTCCGTAATCTTTCCGAACGAACTGTCATTTTTGTGTGCGGGGTAGGCCAGCGCAAAACCGCGTGCCTCCGGGTTGTATTTAAAAAGATCGATCATTTCTTTGGGATATTTACCGATGAAGTTGACGAGGCAAACCGCCGCAAATACCAGGATGGCGAGGATAAGAACGCCCCGGAAGCCGTGCTTTTTGCGCCGTCTGCTTTTTCGTGCCAGTACCGCCATAGTTGATGTTCCTCCAATGCTTTGTGTATTATCTGTATTACTAAGCACAGTACACTAGCTGCCATTTTATACATTTCAGCGGGTAGTTTGTTACTAAATTGTAAACTTTTCAAATCTTGTAAAAAAGCGGCTGCCGCTTAAGTTTTGCGGCAGCCGCCATCTGTCGGCACGGACAGATGAGGGGGGAAGAGGGTTAACTGACAATCTTATAATAAACCTTGGCGGTGAGCAGATACACCACGCCGTACATGAGGGCGAAAACGGCGATTGTGCCAAGCGTGCAGGCGGCAAAGAGCGTGATATTGGTCAGGTTAAAAATCAGGAGCAGCCGTGTTATCATCTTGAAAGCAAAACCGATATGAACAACCGCCATACCGAGCGGCAGGAAGAAGACAACGAGCACCTGACTGCGTATGGCCTTTTTAATCTCGGGGCGGCTGAGACCTACTTTCTGCATGATCTCAAAGCGATCCTTGTCATCGTAGCCCTCGGAAAGCTGTTTGTAATAGATGATGAGCACTGTTGCAATGAGAAACACAAGGCCCAAGAACAGACCGAGGAAAAGAAAACCGCCATACATGGAGTAAAATGAAGAGGCAGCATCTGAGCGACATAAAGTGCTGGCAGATTGATAGCTGCCTAGATTCGATCCGTCGGCGGAGACAAGGACAGTGCCAATAGCGGCAGCCACCGCGTCTCGACACGCCAGTTGCTGTTCAGAAGTGCCGCCAACGTCAAAACCGTAATACCATTCAGGAGGAACATCGGGCAGGAGTCCACTGATTTCAGCGAAGGTTTCGTCGGAGGCAATGAAAATGTAGCTTTCGGTCGTTACCGACATTTTGTTTGCAATGGCAGGAAAGCTCTCAAGCCAGCGCGTCACCTTAAAGGTCTTGTTAAGCATGATGAAGCTGTCGTCAACTTTCGGCTTTTCAGAATAAGCAAGCACCTCATCGGCGCCAAGTACCGCTTTTTCACCGGAAATGCGTTCATATTCTGTGGCTGAAAAGATATAAATGAGGGCATTCGCGTCCGGATTGACATACTTGGTGAAATTACTGCCAAAGTCTGTGCCGTTGCGGGTGCTGGCGAAGCTCAAAAAATACAGATCGGAGGTGCTTGCAGCTTCCATCCCACAGTCAGAAACCGTATTTTTGATGGCTGCCGTGAGGGTTTCACGCGCGGCTCCGGTTGGCTGGACGACATCCACGAGAATCTCGGTTGGATACATATTTGTCAGAGAGCCTTCAGTGCCGAGGTATAGGCAGACCGTGCCGGAGACCATGACCAGAACCATCGTTGCAAGAATACAGATGTTGGCAAGACCAACGGCATTTTGCTTCATGCGATAGATCATGCCGGAGACGGGGATGAAGTGCTTGGTCGTGTAGTAATAGTTCGGCCTGTTTTTGAGGCGCTTGAGCAAGGCAATACTGCTGGCGGTAAAAAGCAAGTAGGTACCGATAATAACCAGAACGACCGCAACAAAGAACAGCATTAAGGCCTGCAAAGGTGACTCCGTGACGACGGCGATCCAGTAGCCACCGCCAAGAGCGAGCAGACCCAAAATGGCAAGAAACCACTTGGTCTTGGGCTCCTTTTCACCGACGTTGCTGCCGCGAAGCAGTTCAATCGGGTTGGCTAGTCGGATGCGCACAAGGTTTGAAACCAGCATCAACAGGAAAATGCCGCAGAAGAGATAGCTGCTGTAGACAAGGCCGCTAATGGAGAGCTCAAAGCCATAGGGCACTGCAAAACCGACAAGCTTGCAAAGAACAAGCAGCGTGAGCTTTGAAAGCAGAACACCAAGTCCGAGTCCGAACACCAGCGTAATGATCCCAACATACAGGGCTTCAAGAAATAGGATACCTGCAATGTTGCCTTTTCCCATGCCTAGGATATTATAAAGTCCGATCTCCTTTTGGCGGCGTTTCATCAAAAAACTGTTTGTATAAAAAAGAAAAATTGCCGAAAATAGGCCGATGACAATACAGCCAAGGCTCAAAATAAAGGAGAGATACTCCGTGCCGGGCATGTTTTGTGTGCCCTTGTTAAAGGTCAGAAAGCACATGATATAAAACATGGCGCAGGTTGCAACGCATGTGAGAATAAATGGCAGATAAAACTGCTTGTTGCGGCGGATATTCTGAAAAGCGAGCTTGGGGTAGAGCACGGATTTACGCATTTTTTTCACCGCCTGCCGCCATTGTCGTAAGTGTGTCGGAGATGACACCGAACATTTCCTCGTTTGTTCTCTCGCCGCGATAGAGCTGGTGGAAAAGCTCGCCGTCACGAAGGAAAAGCACGCGTTTTGCGCTGGAGGCAGCCTTAACGCTGTGCGTGACCATGAGGACGGTTTGGCCGCCTGCGTTGATGTCACGAAATACCCCGAGCAGCGCGTCCGCCGAATGAGAATCCAGCGCGCCCGTCGGTTCGTCGGCTAAAATGATGCGCGGGTCCGTAATAAGTGCCCGCGCGACCGCACAGCGCTGCTTCTGGCCGCCCGAAACTTCGTAGGGAAACTTGTCGAGGATGTCTGTTATGCCCAGCCGGTAGGAAATCGGAATGATGCGCTCGCTCATCTCTTTATGGTTCTTGCCGGCGAGAACAAGCGGAAGATAGATGTTGTCACGCAGAGAGAAGGTATCCAGAAGGTTAAAATCCTGGAAGACGAAGCCCAAATTGTCACGGCGGAAGGAGGCTAGGTCCCGTTCGGGGATGCTCAGCGTCGACTTGCCGTCGAGGAGAACCTCGCCGCCCGTGGGTTTGTCGAGCGTTGCCAGGATATTTAAAAGTGTTGTTTTGCCCGATCCGCTTTCGCCCATGATCGCGATGTATTCACCCTTTTCGGCGGTGAAATTGACGTTCGTCAGCGCGTGCACCTTGACGTTGCCGAAACGCGTCGCATAAGTTTTTTTAAGATTTTTTACTTCAAGTAGTGTCATTATTTTCTGCCTCCGTAATTGATGTTACGGCTATATTGTAAATCAAAGCTGAAATGTCTGCCATTTCTTTGGCTTACATTTCAGCCTTTTACCTTACAGTTTTGAAAGCTTCGTTATTCAAATACCGCTTCCGCGCTCTTTAGATCGATTTTGACCGTCGTGCCGACACCGACCTTGGATTCAATCTCGATGCCGTGTCCGAGCTTATTGAGAATGCTGCGGCACAGGAAAAGACCGATGCCCGTAGACTTCTTGTCCGCGCGTCCGCTTGCCCCGGTATAACCTCTTTCGAAGACCCTGGGCAGGTCCTCAGGCCGGATGCCGATGCCGGTGTCTGCAATGACAAGTGTTTCCTTTTCTGCATAGATGCTGATGCGACCGGTATGGGTGTATTTAAGTGAATTTGAAAATATCTGCTCAATGACGAAGGCAAGCCATTTTTCGTCCGTCAGAACGGTCAGTTGCGTCTCTTCAAATGAGAAGTCCAGATTTTTCAGGGCAAAGAGCCTGGCGTATTTGCGCAGAGAGCCTTTGATAATGCCATCCAGCGCACATTGCTTGATGACAAGGTCGCTGGAGTCGCTGCTTAAACGAACATATTGCAAAACCATATCCACATATTGTTCCGTCTTAAAAAGCTCCCCCAAAAGAGGACTGCTGTTCGCGCCGCCGTCTTCAGCCAAAAGCAGACGCATAGCGGCGATTGGGGTCTTAATCTGATGAACCCAGAGCGTGTAATAGTCCTCCATGTCTCGACGCGCGCCATCTGCCTCGCTGCGGACCTTCAAATTTTGCGCGTAAAGACTGCGCAGCATGTCCTGATAGTCCGTTTCGATCTGACCGTCCGGCTCGGGTAGGCCGTACAGGCCGATTTCGATGTTTCGCATCAGTTCCGTTAGGGCCCGGTGACGCTGTATATACCGTAAGAGCCCGAAGAAGAAGGCGACAAGTCCGGTGCAGAAACATAGAAGTGCGGCATAAGCAACTGCCTCAACCTGAAGATCATAAAGTGAAAACACCGCTGCAAAAATAATGATGAAAATGGCAAACAGAATAATCACTTTATAGTGCCGCCGGAGATATGAAAGAAGCATGTCAGCCTCCCCAATCTAATAGTTTAAGCTGCGTTACCGCGGAGCAGGAACTGAGCGCCCCTAGTCGCCAACCATGTAGCCGATGCCTTTTTTCGTGAGGATCAGGCCTGGAAGGCCCGTGTCCTCAAGCTTTCGGCGCAAACGCGTGATATTGACGGTAAGGGTATTTTCGTCAACAAAACTGTCGCTTTCCCAGAGCCGTGTCATCATTTCGTCCCGGGTGACAATGTTCCCTTTGTTTTCAAACAGAAGTTGGAGCATCTTGAATTCATTTTTTGTCAGCTCCGTTTTCCGGCCTTCAAAGCAAAGTGTCGCATCTGATATGCTCAGCACCGCGCCGCCGCTTTCAAGCAGCTTCGTGGGAGCCGTGAAGTCGTAAGCCCGGCGCAGGAGGGCTTGGACCTTTGCGGTGAGCACGTCTAGGGCAAAGGGCTTGGCGATGAAATCGTCGCCGCCCATGTTGACCGCCATGACAATGTTCATGTTGTCCGACGCGGAGGAAATAAAGATAATAGGCACCTTGGATACACGTCGAATCTCCGAACACCAATGATAACCGTTAAAAAAGGGCAGAGAAATGTCCATCAGCACGAGCTGAGGATCGAAGTCCGCAAACTCCGAAAGGACGTTCTCAAAGTCGGCCGCACAGCGCACGACGAGACCCCACGCGCTGATATGCCGCCGGATAGCTTCGGCAATCACCGCATCATCCTCTACAATAAATACTTTGTACAAGTCCAATACCTACCTTTTTCGCGGGCGATCCTTTCGAAGCGCCCGCGCAGTCTGTCTGAGTGTTTGTTTAACCCGCAAAGTTAATGTCAAAGCTGCCGGAGGTGGAGGACAAATCGAGCGTCCGCTCTCCGCGCCCTCTGTGAGACGAAAGCGCGTTGTGGCCTGAAACCGTATCGGTATAAACAGCGTAGTCATCGGATTTTCCTATAACCGAGCCGCTGATATCGCCTGAGACGGTGGAGAAATCCAGCTCAAAGAAATCCGCTTTGTCAAGGCTGACACTGCCGGAGGTCGAAGAGAGGTTGGCCTTTTCACCAGAAACGCTCTTGAGCGTGACGCGGCCCGAGACAAGGCCGATTTCAAGCGTGGTGGCTTTGACTTTTTCAGCATACACCTGACCGGAGGTGCTTTCAAGCATAACGGGAATTGCCGTGTCAATGGCGGTCAGCCGGATATCGCCGGAAACGGAGCTTGCCTCAATGCTGCCGGTTTCAACGGCGTCTATCGTGATTTTGCCGGAGACAGCGCCCGTGTTCAGCTCTGCGGACGAGCAATTCTTAATAAGCAGATCGCCGGAAACACCGTAGATATTCATGTCGTCTTTCATGTCAATATCGGATATGGCGATCTCGCTGGAAGCGCCGTTTATTTTCAGCACGCCGCTTCGGTCTGCGGGGAGGCTAAGGGTTATTTTAGTTTTATCGGTGCTGCCGATGACAATTAGTTGACTGAGCGAACTCAGCTTATCTTTTTGCTTAAGGCTAATTGTGTTGTCGCCTTCTCTATATTCGAAATACGATTGTTCGGTGTTGTCGTAGGAAAGGTGTATTTTTCCGTCGTCCGAAGGGCTTACTGTCACGTCCGCCGAACTGAGATTTAGGGTAACAGATTGCCCGTTTTCGGCAATGACCTTGTCAAAGTGCTCTGCCTTAAACTTCGAGTCATCGACGGTCGTGTTCTCCGAACTGCCGTTTGTAACAACGGAGAGCTTCGAATAGTTAAAGCCTACGCTCAGCGAGACACAGAGCCAGATTAAAACGCCTGCCCCGAAAATTGAGAGCGCAACGATCAGCACGGTTTTGGTGTTTTTGTTCATTTAATATCCTGCCTTTCTGCCTGTCAGTTTATTCCACATAAGAGGCGTTGCTTTTAAGTAAGCCTGTGCAATGTATAGAACCGGTATAAAAAGTGCAATACCAAGCCCTGAGCCTACAAGCCCCGTCGCAAGCACAGCAAAAGCTGAAGCGACATTTTGATCCAGCAACTGGAACAGTCCCACAATTCCTGCGGGTGCCGCTACCACGAGCGCGGCAGACACCAGGAAAAGCGTAACAATAATAATCCAAACCAGAAGATAGAGCGTCAGCAGGACGATGCCGATCGTCAACAGGACCGGGAACCAGAGCGGAAAGCCAACGACAATCAAGCTAACTTCCCATGCGCTTAGACGTTTTTTCAGCTGTCCCTGTGCTTCGGCCTCGGCGATGATGCGTTCGGCTGCCGCCTCAACGCTTTCCAGTTCGGCGACGGCGTCGGACTCCGGTATCCCGTCCTCCATACGGTCGTCAATGACCTCACTGAAATAGGCCAGTGATTTTTTGCGTTCATCGGCCTTAACCCGCCGTAGGGCGTGCTTGAGCTTTTTCAGATACTCCATTTTAGTCATAGTGCTCATCCCCTCTAATAAAGCGATATGCCCGCATAAGACTGTCCCATTCGCTCAGAAATTCGCCGATTTTTTCCCGCCCCGTATCCGTAATACGATAGTATTTTCTTAGGCGGCCGTTGTGCTCGACGGAATAAACCGTGACACAGCCGCTCTGTTCTAGGCGCTTGAGGATGGGATAGAGCGTGGACTCGGATATTTCCATATACGGTGAGAGGTCCTTGATGATTTTATAGCCGTATGCGTCTTCCTCACGCATGGCGGCAAGCACGCAAATTTCCAAAAATCCGCGCTTTAGCTGTGCATCCATGGCAATACCCCCCTTCGCACAATACTATACAACGCGATGTATAGTGTGTCAAGAGGTATTGCTAAAAATTTGGCAGCCCGAGTTACTTTTTTTCAAAAGCAAACAGGGCTGCCGTTATTATTCTGCATCTTCACCCGAGAAGACCGCTGTCCGCCATTGAGATAAAGTCTGTGTCGGCCACAATGATATGATCGACCAAGGCAATTCCCATTGCAGAGAGCGCTGTCTTCACTTTTTTTGTGGTAAGCTCATCTTCAACAGAGGGCAAAGCGATTCCGCTGGTGTGGTTATGGGCTATAATAATGCTGGTTGCGTTCTTGGCGAGGGCCAGCTCCGCAATCTTGCGGACACTGATTTCGGCGGAATTGGCCACACCGTGAAAGAGCGCTTTACAGCAGATGACCTTACATTTTGCATCCAGGCACACGACGTAAACAACCTCGTCCCGTTCGTACAGAAAACGCGACAAAAGGTAGGCTCCCGCTTTATCTGTTGAATCGAGGATATCGTCAAAGCGGTTTTTATCCATCATGTACCGTCGGCTTACTTCCGGGATGAGCTTGAGCAGGGCGACAGCGTTTTCGCCGATGCCGCTGATCTTAGCCAGTTCCTCGGCCGGGGCCTCCATCACTTTTTCAAGACTGCCGAAGTTATTCAGCAGTTCGTGAGCGAGGGGGTTGGTGTCAACGCGCGGCAGAGCGAAGAAAAGCAGGAGTTCAAGGACGTTGTGGTCGTCGAACACATCCAGTCCCTGCTCAAGAAGCCTTTTTTTCAGTCTCTCCCTGTGCCCTTCGTGGACGCCCATCAAAACGACCCCCTTTGTTGATATGCTATGACAGATTATAGCACCAATTTCACAATTGCGCAAAAGTATATTTCGTGTTACAATCAACGGACAAGGTCGAACAGGTTGGGTTCCTTTACCTTATTGGAGGACAATGTGAAAAAGCTTAAGCCTTATATAAAGGACTTCGTCAAGAGAGCGGATATGACGCTGCTGATTCTGTGCCTAATTAGCGCTATTTTTGGAATCGTCGTTATCGCAAGCGCTTCGGCGTCACTGGGCTCGACGCGCTATCTGATTGTTCAGCTGGCCTCGCTTCTCATCGGGCTCGTACTGTTTGTTCTGTTCACGGTTGTCGATATCGATATCATCGCAGATAAGTGGGCTATACTCATCGTTTTTGAAGTTATCCTCACGCTGATGCTGCTCACACCGCTTGGCTATGCGGACAACACCGGAAACAGGGCGTGGCTGCGCTTCGGTTTTGTCGGCGTTCAGCCCGCAGAGGTTATCAAAATCCCTTTCATAATTGTGCTGGCAAAACAGGTCGCCTATCTGAAAAACTATAAGAGCCTCAACTCTGTTTTTTCAGTGGGCCAGCTGCTTCTGCACGTCGCCTTTATCCTTGGACTCATCATTGTTGTCTCAAAAGATATGGGCAGTGCGCTGGTGTTTCTCTTTATCTTCGTCGTTGTCCTTTTTGCTGCCGGACTGCGGTTTTATTGGTTTATTGCAGGCCTTGCGGCCACGGCGGCAGTAACGCCGTTTTTCTGGACACATGTACTCAATCAACGCTACCGAGAGCGCATATTAGCACCCTACGACCTATCAATTGACCCGCAGGGCTTCGATATCCGCTGGCAATCCAACCAAAGCAAGATCGCCCTCGCCAGCGGCCAGCTGACGGGAACCGGGCTCTTTAACGGCAGGCAGACCCAATCGGGTGCGCTTCCGGAAAAGCAGACAGACTTTATCTTCTCAGTCATCGGTGAGGAACTGGGAATGATCGCCTGTGTGATTGTCATTATCCTGCTGCTGGCTATCATCTTCCGCTGTATTTATGTCGGCCTCAAGTCACATAATACCATGAGCATGCTCATCTGCTTCGGCGTTGCTGCGTGGCTTATTTTCCAGACCTTTGAGAATATTGGCATGTGCATCGGTATTGCGCCGGTTATCGGCATTACGCTCCCGTTTTTTAGCTACGGCGGTTCCTCGCTGTTTTCGATTTTTGCGGGGATGGGTGTCGTTTCGGGCATTAAATATCGACCAAAGCCTGAACGCTTCCGAAGTCTGCGATAACAATAAAAACGCGCCCGGTTTCGATAAGAAACCGGGCGCGTTTTTATTGTTCGCTGCTTGCGCGTCACACGGCCTTGATATTGGCTCTGCGCAGCAGCAGCCAATTGATTACACCGATAAACACGGCGATCACAAGGCACGTCAAAATGTAAAAGAAGGGGGAGCGCAGCATCCATGTGAAGAAAGGAGCCGGATCAAAACCTGCTTTGGCGAGCAGCCACGGCACGACATTAAGCAAAATTGGGATGGAGATTGCAACAATAACCGTCCAGGCCTTGTTTAGCCGCCAGAACATGAGGGAAAAGAACATACCAAACAGGCACGTGGCCCAGATGAGACCGATATTGCATAGAGCACTGAGGATGTGCTGAAAAAAGCCGAGCTGTAAAAAGCCGTTTTGCAGGTACATCATCTGATATAAATCACCGACAAAAACATGTTTACTGGGTGCTGTAAGCACGGCGGCTTGCGCAGCTCCCGTAATTAATTCTCCGACGACGGCGAGCGCGGCTGAGAGGGCCAGCAAAGCGAAAATTTCGGAGACAAAGGCGCTGCGGCGTGAAATGCCGAGCTGCAGACATAGACGCAGGTCGCTGCGAATGCTTACGATTCCAATAACAAACATAAAAATTGCAGCGGAAAAACCGTATCCCACAAAGGTCGCTCGACTTTCCTCGTAGCCACCGACTGCCAAAATAGAAAAAACGGCTAATATCGCCAGCATGATCAGGCAAAAGATGATGGCGCTTTTTAACGCACTCTTAAACTGGTAGCGAAAAGCCGATTTGAGATGCATTTTCATTTTCTGTCTTCCTCCTCCATCAGGCTGATAAAGTAGTCCTGAAGATTCACACGTGATAATACTAGACCCTCCGGAAGCGCCGCTGTGCCGCCCTCGACGCAGGCGGTCTTCAGTCCGCCGAGGGTGTTAACGGTTAGAACGTGTTTATCCGAAAGATAAGCGTCCACCAGCATCCCGGGGCCGGATACGGAATAGACGTTTGCTGTCAAGTCGCTGCTGGGACAGTCTCGAATAATTCTGCCGTCCCGAATGATGACCGTGTGCTCGATGAGCTCGGCAGCCTCTGCAATCAGATGCGTCGAAACAATGATGGTACAGGGTTTCTCTGCATATTTTTCCATAAGCAGACGATAGAACATATCGCGGTGCTGCGCATCAAGTCCCAAAACAGGCTCATCAAACAGCAGATAGGGCGTGTTGACACTAAGTCCGAGAATGAGACGGAAAATCGAAGAATAGCCCGTAGAGAGCGCCTTTATCTTTTTTTTCGTATTCAGGCCGAATTTCGCTGAGAGCTTTTCGGCGTAAGCTCTGTCAAAGTCGGGATAAAACAGCTGCGCCGTATTAAAGGCCTTTTTAACGGACATATCCTCGGGAAACATGTTTTGCTCCGCGACCAGAAAGACCTTGCTGAGCGCCGTGTCGTTATTCGTTACGTTTTCGCCGTCCACTTCAACCGTACCTGAAGTGGGGTACAGACGGTCAGTCACAATGCCCAGCAGGGTCGACTTGCCGGCGCCGTTGTTGCCGAGCAGCCCGAATATTTTGTTCTCGCCGAAGCTGAGCGTCACATCGTCCAGTGCGCAGGTGTCACCAAAATTTTTAGTCAGATTTTTAATTTCAATCGACATCTTCAAACCCCCGTTTAATCATCTCGGCGAGCTCGGAAGCACCGAGGCCAAGGTTTCTGGCCTCGCGTACCAGCGTCTCCACATAGTCCGCGTAAAATTTTTCTCGCCTTGCTGCTTTGAGCTTTTCCTTAGCACCCTCTGCCACAAACATACCTAAACCCCTTTTCTTGTAAAGTAGCCCCGAGTCCACCAGCAGATTAATGCCCTTTAGGGCAGTGGCGGGGTTTATTTTGTAGGTCACCGAATACTCGGTGATAGACGGAACCCGGCTCTCCTCCGGATAAGCGCCGGACAGTATGCCCGCCTCCAGCTGTTCCGCCAACTGGAGGAAAATCGGCCGTTCATCCTGAAAGGTCAATCAGTTCGCCTCCTTTATGTTATCCAGTTAATTAGTGTAGTAATTAACTGTAAAACTAACATACCACTGCATAATGGCTTTGTCAAGCCCCTTTACAGAAAAAAGCTCCGCCTTTTTCGGCAGAGCTTTTAGTTGCATTGCGCTTATTTCATCAGCTTTTCGAGATTTGAGCGAATTGCCGAAATAAAGTCGGCGCTGTTGACCTTTTTAATGTCCGCTCTATCACAGAGCTCGGCAAGGTCCCCAGTCATCACGCCGGACTCAATCGTGTCGAGACAGGCCTCTTCAAGTTTTCCGGCAAAGTCCGCAAGGGCCGTGTTGCCGTCGAGCTCACCACGCTTGCGGAGTGCACCCGACCAGGCAAAGATGGTCGCAATCGGGTTGGAACTGGTCTGCTCGCCCTTGAGCCAGCGGTAGTAATGTCTCGTAATTGTGCCGTGGGCCGCCTCGTACTCACAGTCGCCATCGGGGGAGATGAGCACGCTTGTCATCATGGCAAGCGAGCCGAAGGCGGTTGAGACCATGTCGCTCATCACGTCGCCGTCGTAGTTTTTACAGGCCCAGATAAAGCCGCCCTCGGAGCGGATGACGCGGGCAACAGCGTCGTCGATCAGCGTGTAAAAATACGCGATGCCGGCTTTTTCAAAACGCGCCTTATAGTCCTTTTCGAAGATGTCGGCAAATATAAGCTTGAAGGTTTGATCGTACTGCTTGGAAATCGTGTCCTTTGCCGCGAACCAGAGATCCTGCTTTGTGTCCAGTGCGTATTGAAAGCAGGCGTGTGCAAAAGATTCGATAGAGCTGTCCTTGTTGAACTGACCCTGCAGAACGCCCGCACACTCGAAGTCATATATCGTTTTGCGGAAGTTTTCGCCATTTTCACCCGTGAATAATAGCTCGGCTTTGCCTTTACCCGGAACACGGTATTCGGTTGCCCTGTAAACGTCGCCATAGGCATGACGGGCGATGGTGATCGGCTTCTTCCAGCCCCGCACATAGGGCTTGACACTTTCGGTGAGAATCGGCGCACGGAAAACCGTGCCGTCCAGAATAGCACGAATGGTGCCGTTCGGGCTTTTCCACATCTCTTTGAGCTTGTACTCTTCGACACGCTGGGCATTGGGGGTGATTGTCGCGCACTTGACGCCGACGTGGTATTTTTTGATCGCGTTTGCCGCGTCAACGGTAATCTGGTCATCGGTTTCGTCGCGCTTCGGCAGGCCGAGGTCGTAGTATTCGGTGTTCAGCTCGACAAAAGGAGATAAAAGCTCATCTTTAATCATTTGCCAGAGTATGCGGGTCATTTCATCGCCGTCCATCTCAACGATGGTGTTCATTGGTATCTTTGACATAAGATAACTCCTCATATTTCTATATGTGTCAAGTGTTTCTATTTCTTGTTGTGTTCGGCGTAATAATTCATCAGACAGCCGCTGAGAATGATCTCCCGTTCGTCGGGCGTGAGGCCCTTCAGGTAGAGGGTGATGTCTGCCGTCCCGTGCTTGGAAAGCGCCTTGGCGGTGATGGACTCTGCGCTCGATTCCACTGCCTGACGTATGCCGGAAACGAATATCCAGTCGTCCGCTTCGCAGCCGAAGCAGTCACCTTGACCGATGGTGAACGGGAGCATGCCCCAGTTGATGCAGTTGGAGCGATAGCGCTTGGTGGCAAATTCAAAGCAGATGTTCGCACCGCCGCCGAGCACACGCTGGCAGGAAGCCGCCTGTTCACGGGCAGAACCGTCGCCGGGTTTGTTGGCAAAAATAGCGCTTGCTACCGCGGTGTTCTTCAGCGTTTCCGCAGGCAGGCCCAGCTTTTTCAGTACGGTCAGCAGCTCCTCGGGATAATCGCCCTGAGCACGGCTTTCTTCCAGCGCAGCAGTTTGACGCGCCCGGCCGACATACTGCGGATCTCGGCGGGAAAGTGTGAAAGAGGCAAGCTTGAGCGGGTTCGAGCGATAGGATGAGGTTTCGCCCGACGGAATCAGCTCGTCCGTTGTTGTAACAGGGTCGCGGATGACGCTCGCCAGCTTAAAGAGCACATTTTCTGCCAGAGCGGGTATTTTAGGCCACTCGGCAATATTCGGACCCATTTTCAGAGCGGCACTTTCGTCCGCGTTTTTAAAACCAAAGTAAACACGTTTTTCATATACGCTTCGGTCAAAGGCATCACTGTGCGGCTCGGGCATTTGGTATTCAATCTCGGAGGCGCTCGTGAGCAGACCCTTGTTTTTAGCCGTTGCGGCAATTGAACGCGCATCCATCAGCATGACAGAGGAGATTTGTCCGTCGGAGGGCTTTGAGCCTTCACGGTTGGGGAAGTTGCGCGTCGTATGGCGGATGGAAAGTGCGTTGTTGGAGGGCACATCGCCCGCCCCGAAGCAGGGACCACAGAAGCAAGGCTTGAAGAGCGCCCCGCTCTCCATAAGACGCTGCTGAACCCCGCTTTTAATGAGCTCCAGATTGACCGGGATGCTGGGCGGATAGACCGACAGCGAGAAATAGCCGTCTCCGACCGAGGCGCCGTTTAATATCGCTGCGGCCTCTGCAATATTGTCGTACATGCCGCCCGCACAGCCCGCAATGATGCCCTGGTCGACCACGATTTTCCCGTTAATGAGCTTGTCCGTCAGGCTCAGCTTCATGCCACAAGAGAGGGTCTTCTCCGCATCTAGCTCAATCTGGCGGAAGATATCGCCCGCGTTTAATTGAAGCTCGCGTATGGTGTAGGCCTTGGAAGGATGGAAGGGCAGAGCCGCCATGGGTTCCACTGCGGATAGGTCAATGCCAATCATGGCATCATAGTAAGCGCCGTCCTGCGACGTGAGGGTTTTATAGTCCTGCACCCTGCCGTGTGCGGCGTAATAGTCCTCGACGGCTGCGTCCGTCTCCCAGATGGAGCTCAGACAGGCCGTTTCCGTCGTCATCACGTCAATACCGATGCGGTAATCCATCGGAAGCTGTCTGATGCCGGGTCCGACAAACTCCAAGACTTTGTTCTTGACAAAGCCGTTGTCGTAAACGGCGCCGCAAAGGGCGATTGCCACATCGTGCGGGCCCACGCCCTGACGGGGGGTGCCGGTAAGATAGACGAGCACCACTTCGGGGGACTTCACATCATAGGTGTTTGAAAGCAGCTGCTTGACAATCTCGGGTCCGCCTTCGCCGATGCCCATCGTGCCCAGCGCGCCGTAGCGCGTGTGGCTGTCGCTGCCGAGAATCATGCGCCCGCAGCCTGCCATCATTTCGCGCGCATACTGGTGGATGACGGCCACATTGGCCGGGACATAGATTCCGCCGTATTTTTTCGCGGCGGACAGGCCGAAAACGTGATCGTCTTCGTTAATAGTTCCACCGACGGCACAGAGACTGTTGTGGCAGTTGGTCATCACATAGGGGACGGGGAAGGTCTTAAGCCCGCTGCCCTTGGCGGTCTGAATGATACCAACATAGGTAATATCGTGGGAGATCAGACTGTCGAACCTAAGTTGCAGGCTGTCTTTATCCGTTGAAAAATTGTGCCCCGCCAGAATGGCAGCAGCGATTGTTTTTCTGCGCGCCTCGGCGGTGTCGAAGAGCTCCGAAGGCGCCTCCTCCGGCACACCGTTTTTTAGAATATATCCGTTTCGAAACAGTTTGATCATAAGCTTCACCCTTGCACTTTTTTACGTTAAATAGTATATCATAAATACCACAGTTGACAAGATATTTGCATAATGATTGTCTAAATTGCAAATTCGCATAAAAAGCGACAGCATCACGCGAAAAATAGTGGCAATTTGAATAATAGAAAAATACAACTTGCATGTCACTTTAACTGAGTGTATAATTAATGTCTATAGATTCATGAACAGGAAAAGGAGGGACTGTATTTGGAAATCACGAGTGACGTTCTAAACGGTTATGTTTCCGATCTGTGCGGCGATATACGCTCGGCTTACACGATCGACAGCAGCCAGTACAAAAATCACGCCATTAAAAGAGGACTCAGGAACGACGACGGCACAGGCGTTTTAGCCGGTGTGACGAGGGTTGGAAGCGTCCAAGGTTACTACATGCAGGACGGTGGTCGAGTCCCTATTCCCGGTAAGCTCTATTACAGAGGCATCGATGTCGAAGACATCGTCGCCGAGCATACCAAGTCGGGAACCTTCGGATTTGAAGAAGTCGCCTATCTGCTGCTGCTGGGACATTTGCCGAGTAAACAGCAGTTTGAGCAATTTGATGCCATCCTCTCGCGGGCGCGTATGCTGCCTGCAAACTTTACCGAGGACATGATCCTCAAGGCGCCGAGCAAGAATGTCATGAATAAGCTTGCAAGAAGCGTACTTGCCTTATACTCCTATGATGAAAATCCGGACGATACATCTATTCAAAATATCGTCCGTCAATCTATTGAACTGATTGGCCGGTTCCCGGTCATCGTTGCCAACGCCTATGCAGTCAAGCGCCACCATTTTGACGGCAAGTCGCTGTATCTGCACGTGCCAAAGGAAAATCTCTCGGCATCCGAGAATTTCCTGCGTATGCTTCGTAAGGACAAGTGCTATACGACGGAGGAGGCACATCTGCTCGACCTTATGCTGATTCTCCACGCAGAGCACGGCGGCGGTAACAACTCCGCCTTTGCCTGCCGCGTCCTGTCTTCAACCGGAACCGATACATACAGCGCGATAGCAGCAGCTGTTAACTCCCTGAAAGGTCCTCTGCACGGCGGTGCCAACGCCAAAGTGATGGACATGTTCCGCAACATCAGTGAAAATGTCCGGGACTTCAGAGATGATGACGAGCTGAGAGCCTATCTTGAGAAAATCGTCGACGGCGAGGCAGGGGACGGGTCCAAAAAAATCTACGGTTTGGGCCATGCGGTCTACACCTTGTCTGATCCGAGAGCCGAAATCATTAAGAAATATGCTGGTGAAATGGCCGAAAAGCAGGGTTTCGGCAATCAGTTCTCCCTGATGGAGAGCATTGAGCGCCTTGGCATCCCGATTATTATGGACCGCAAGAAGCTCAGTGTACCGATTTGCGCAAACGTGGACATGTACTCCGGTCTCGTTTATCAGATGCTAGGTATTCCTGAGGATCTGTTTACGCCGCTGTTTGCCATCGCGCGTATCGCGGGCTGGTGTGCCCACCGTATTGAAGAGGTTGTCACCTGTAATAAGATTATCCGCCCGGCCTACCGCGCGGCCTTCGAGCAGGAAGACTACATGCCGTTGGAAGAACGATAACCCACTTCAGTGTTTTGTTTGTATCATAAGGAAGACCGGCGGTGAACTTCACCGCCGGTCTTCCTTATGACGTTGCCCCGCTTTTACACAAGGTTCAAAACAAGTGTGAGGATAACAAACGCAAGTCCGACCCACTTAGTCATTTTTGCGAGCTTTGCGTCAAGCGTGATCGCCTTAGACTTGGACAAAAAGGTATCGGCACCTCCGGCGATTGCACCGGAAAGGCCGGAACGCTTGCCCGACTGAAGCAGCACGACGCTAATCAGAAATAGGCAGGTGAGAAGCTGGATAATCGTGAGGATGATCTTGAGTGTACCCATTGTATTCAATCCTTTCAATGCAAAAGAGAAGTTCCTCTATAATAGCTGCAGTTGCAAAGAAAATGATAACATAATACTTGCGGCTTTTCAAGAGTTTCTTTTATTATTGCCGTCGCTTTTTCGCAAAAGGTGTATTTTAGCGATGAAGAACGGGCGAAAGCGATTTATAGAGCAGGAAGGTCAACCACACATCCAGCAGCCCTTTGAAGAAGGTAAAAGGGACATTAAATATAAGCAGGCAGTCAAAAAGGTTATGAACCACAGGAAAAATTGCACTATACATTCCGACAATGGCTTCCATCGGCATGAAGTTTGCATAAATTGGATAAGTAATGTAATAGTTAATGGGAAGGCTCAGTGCCGCCATCATGAACGCGCCGATCAGCGAACCGATCAGAGCGCCTTTTCTGGAACGCATTTTGTGATAGACCAGACCTGCCACTAATACAAAGACCGCGCCCAGCAGGAAATTGCAGAATTCGCCGACACCCGCTGTGGTGGTACGGAAGAGATTGATGAGGTTTTTGAGCAGGCAGACAATCACGCCGTATACAGGTCCCAGACTGAACGACGCCAGCAGCGCTGGCATCTCGGAGACATCCAGCTTGATAAACGAGGGCATGATGGGGATCGGAAAGTCAATAAACATCAGCACTGCAGAAGCGGCGGACAGCATGGCCGTAACCGTCAGCTTGTGTGTGAAAGGCTGAGCCCCGGGAGACAATTTTTCTTTTTGTTTTTTTTCGTCCATATAAACACCCCTAATAAATAGAATAACACCCGAAAAACGCCGTGTCTTTCAGGTGCTAAAATACATTAGGTGCGCAGTGCAAAGCGAAAAGGCTCTGTAGATTAACACATCTTCTTCCATCCAGACTTTAACTGTTGGTTTTGGAGTTGCACCAAATCTGCGCTTTCGCGCTCGCGGACTTTACCGCCAATCGGGAATTTCACCCTGCCCTGAAGACATTACCGTATTCAACTGTCATATAAATTTTACAAGCACTTTGCCTTCATGTCAAGACCCAAAACACAATTTTTCGAGCAGATTTTACGGGCTTGAACGCCCTGATTCTGAGCGTTATGACAAAATGTGCGCGAACACGGACGACAAGGGGCGCTTGTGTGTTGACATTCTTGACTGCGGTGGTAAGATGTTTCCTATAAATCTTTTTTAAGGCGGAACGGATCATGCTTGAAACTGCGACCCTGGGACTGTTTATTTTGGGACTGATCGCCTGCGTCGGGTTTGGCCTGTCCATTTTTTATGCCTTGTTTTTTGGTTTGGCGCTGTTTTATGCCTACGGCTTCATTAAAAAATACAGCTTTAGACAAATGATGAAAATGACTTTAAGCGGGATGAAAACCGTGCTGAGCGTGACGATCGTCTTTATTTTGATCGGTGGGCTGACCGCCATCTGGCGGGCTTCGGGTACCATTCCCTACATCATTTATTACGCCTCCAAGGTCATTCTACCGCAGACCTTTGTGCTTGCCAGCTTCATCCTGTGCTGCTGTATTTCGATGCTGATGGGAACCTCCTTCGGCACGGCGGCCACGATGGGTGTTATCTGTATGATGATGGGCAGAACCATGGGCATCAGTCCGGTCTGGACCGGCGGCGCTGTTCTGGCCGGGGCCTTTTTCGGCGACCGAAATTCTCCCATGTCAACAAGTGCCCTGCTTGTCAGCGAACTGACCGGAACGAATATTTTTGCCAATGTACGCCTAATGATACGCTCGGCCATTGTGCCCTTCCTACTGACCTGCCTGATCTATCTGGTGATTGGGTTTACTATGAAAACCGGGGCCTCCTCCTCTGACGCCGCGGCCCTTTTTGCTAAGCACTTTAATCTCTTATGGGTCACCGTCATTCCCGCAGCGCTCATTGTTGTTTTATCTGCCTTCAGGGTGAGCGTCAAGATTACGGTCGTTGTCAGTGTTGTCTGCGGCGGCATCATCTGTATGGCGGTGCAGGGCTTGGATTTTCTTCAAACACTCAAAATTTTGGCGCTTGGCTACAGTGCGCCCGACGCAAAGCTTGGCGCCATGCTCAACGGCGGGGGTATCATTTCTATGCTCAAGCCCGCCGCCATTGTGCTGCTGTCGTCATCCTATTCGGGCATTTTTGAGGGGACAGGGCTGCTTTCGGGCATTAAGAAATACATCGGCCTAATTGCGGAGAAAATCAATCCATTTGGCGCTTACATTCTGACCGCTGTTTTTACAGCGATGATCAGCTGCAATCAGACACTTGCCATCATGCTGACGCATCAGCTCTGCGGCGACACCGTTGCGTCCAACGATGACCAGGCGCTCTCGCTGGAAAACTCGGCCGTTATCATCTCGCCGCTCATTCCGTGGTGTATCGCCGGCGCGGTCCCCCTTGCGGCAATTGATGCACCCACGTCCAGCATTTTCTGCGCCTGCTATCTGTTTTTGGTGCCGATTTGCTATTACATAACAAAGCGCCGCGGACAGCGGATGAAGCCTGCTTCCGGTCCACATGCTGAAATGAAAACCCGCAGCGCATAAAATGTGCCCCCTGCGGCACACTAGGCGCGAGGTGATGACTTTGGCAAAAGCAGGCATGAGAAGGCCCGAACCCAGCACAGGGGACCAGAAAATCAAGCAAGCCAAGCTGCGTAATGAAAAAGCGCTTAAAGAACCCGAGAAGAAGAGTGGCAGCGGAGAAAACCGGACAAAGCCGCTGTGACAGAAAAGCAGTGCCCGCCGGAACCGGCGGGCACTATTAAGACCATCAATAGAGGTACATATGACTGAAAAGGCTTACGGCTATTTAAATAAGGACAGGCTGCACCACATTGATATGCTTGAAACGCTTAGCAGAAATGAGGGCGAGATTCTCTTTGCCTCGGACGACGGGGTCTTGGTCCTCAACCGACCGTCCGGTACCTATATGCTTAGTGCTGAAAACGCAGATACACTGGAAAAAATGTGTGCGCTGATTGGCAGACCCGAGCTTATCACGGTGCATCAAACGCACTATGTACCGCTGCTGCAGGCGCGGTATGCCTATAAACACACAATGACCTGCCTCCAGTGCGCCTATCTTTCCAAGCAGCGACTGGACGAAAAGCGAACGGACGGTGTTTCTGTCAGGCGCTTGACGCAGACTGACCGTGCTTTCGTGCTCGAGCATTACGAGCATGGGCCCGATGAAAAATACATCACCGAGCGGATCGAAGCGGGCATGCTCGGCGCTTTCTGTGAAGGGAAGCCGGCGGGCTTTATCGGGACGCACTCCGAGGGAACAATGGGCATTCTGGCGGTCGTGCCGGAACTTCGGCGGCGGGGCATCGCCTATTCGCTGGAGGCGGCACTGATAAACCGGCAGCTTGAGCAGGGATATGTACCCCACGCGCAAATTCTCACCGGCAACCGGGCATCAATCGCGCTTCAGGAGAAGCTGGGGCTGCACTTTTCGGATAAAACCCTGACCTGGCTGTTCGACGAATAAATACAGAAAGCGGACCGATTTTGGTCCGCTTTCTGTATTAATAGAGACGCTTATAAGCCGCTGCCGCCGTAGTTTGAGAGAACGCGGGCGGAAGGATCGTTTACGTTGCAGCCTTCCCAGCTCTTGTTCGGCATCCAGAAATCTGCAACCATCGCGGCCTGACCGGGATAATACTTCTCAAACAATTCACGGTAAAGCAGAGATTCCTTGGTAAAGGGCTTTGCAAAGACATATTTCGCGCTTTTTTCTGCAAAATCCTCGTCCGTATAAAGGCTCTGGGCATACTCCTTGAGATCATCAACTAGGGAGTGGCCGACGGCATCTGAAAAGGCGGCCTTCTCGCGCCAGAGTATCGTGTCCGGCAAGTAATTTCCGGCCTCGAACGCATGGCGCAGCAGGAATTTGCCCATCTTGTAACTGTTCATCTTCATCTCAGGGGGGATACTCATAACGTATTTGACGAAGTCGAGGTCGCCGAAAGGAACGCGTGCTTCTAGGGAGTTTGCGGAAATGGAGCGGTCGGCACGGAGCACGTCGTACATATGCAGCTCACGCATGCGCTTTTCCGATTCGCACTGGAAAGCCTCGGCGTCGGGTGCAAAGTCTGTGTACTTATACCCGAAGAGCTCGTCGGAAATTTCGCCCGTGAGCAGGACGCGGATGTCTGTCTGCTCATGAATAGCCTTACAGATGAGATACATGCCCATGCTGGCACGGATTGTCGTGATATCGTAGGTCCCGAGAATGGAGACCACCGTTTCAAGAGCGGAAAGCACGTCGTCGCGGGTAATTATAATTTCCTGATGTTCGCTGCCGATCGCGTCCGCCACGATTTTTGCGTATTTGAGGTCAATCGCGTCCGTCTCCATGCCGATTGCAAAGGTGCGGATCGGGCGGTTGAGAAGCTTTGTGGCGATGGCGCAGACAAGAGAACTATCCAGACCGCCAGAGAGCAGAAAGCCCACAGGGACATCGGCGTCCAGACGCTTTGCAACGCCCATAGAGAGCTTGTGGCGGATGTTGGTGCAAACGGTTTCAAGGTCGTCGTCCACATAGGGTCTGCGCTCTGAAATGTCGCAGTAGCACACAAATTTCCCATCTGCGTAATAATGTCCGGGTGGGAAGGGTTTGATTTCGTCCGAAAGTCCCACAATGTTTTTGGGTTCTGAGGCGAAAATCATGCCGCCGCGTTTGGTTTTGCCGTAATACAACGGACGGATGCCGATGGGATCTCGGGCGGCAACAAAAGATTTTTTCTTTCCATCATAGATGATCAGGGCGTACTCCGCATCCAGCATCTTGAACATGTCACAGCCGTATTTTTCATAAAGAGGAAGCAAGATCTCACAGTCGGATTCACTTTTAAAGGTATACTCGGAGGAAAGAGCGTTCTTTAAATTTCGGAACCCGTAGATCTCGCCGTTGCACACGACGAAATTATCGCCCAGTGCAAAAGGCTGCATGCCGCTTTCGTTGGTATCCATAATGGCAAGACGGTGAAAGCCGAGTCTGCCAGCCGGGGTATCAACCAAACGGGTCATGTCTGGACCGCGAGTTTTGGTTTTATAAAAACCTTCCACAAACTCGCCCTGCGGGATTTCAAAATCCTCAGCGCCGATAATCGAACACATATTTTTTCCTCCAAAAATAGAAATTTTGGGGGCGGATTTCAGACCCGCCCCCGGATCGTTAAGTTGTTATATGAAGTTGCGGGCGCCCCTGTCATAGAGACGCCCGCAGCCTTATACCAGACGTCTTATTTGACGCTGAAAAGCAGATCGCCGTATGACGGATAGGGCCAATAGCTCTTCGCGGTGAGCGTTTCGAGCTCGTCTGCGGAGATGCGCATTTCGCTCATTGCGGGGATCACGCTATCCTTGTAATAGATGGCAAGATCGGTTGCATCGGCATGTTCCTTCGCGTCAAGAAGGGCCTTTTCAAGGTCGCCGGTCTTGGCGTAAAGGTTTGCGGCTGCGCGGGAGATACTCTTGAGCGTCTCAAGCTCGTAGGTGCAGTCCACATTGGGCAGCAGAGCCTTTTTGGAATTGGCCGTATCGGAGAGCGTCTTGGAATAGGCGGAAACGGCGGGCATAATGTCCTTCTTGGCCATATCCAGCATGGTGAGCGCTTCAATGTTAATGACCTTCGTATAATTTTCCATGACGATCTCGTAACGGGACTTGATCTCGGTCTCGGTGAGAACGCAGTGCGAAGTAAACAGCTTCACGCTCTTTTCCTCGAGGAAGCTGGGCATGCAGTCGGGTGTGGTCTTGAGATTGGGCAGACCTCTCTTGAGGGCCTCCATGATCCACGCGTCATCATAGCCGTTGCCGTTAAAGATGATGCGCTTGTGCTGGCTGATGGTGCGCTTAATGAGGCTGTTGAGCGCTGCCGTGAAGTCGGGGGCTGCTTCAAGCTCGTCGGCAAACTGCTTAAGTATCTCGGCCACTGCGGTGTTAAGCACAAAGTTCGGTCCCGCAATAGACAGGGAAGAGCCGGGCATACGGAACTCAAACTTATTGCCCGTAAAGGCGAAAGGCGAGGTTCTGTTTCGGTCCGTGGTGTCCTTCGGGAAATGGGGGAGCACGTCGACACCGATCGTCATCTGTTCCTTCACACGGTCACTGTAAGCGGAGCCGGATTCAATCGCGTTGAGAATCTCGGTCAGTTCATCGCCGAGGAACACGGAGATAACCGCGGGGGGTGCCTCATTGGCGCCGAGACGATGGTCGTTTGCGGCGGTCGCTACAGATACGCGGAGAAGTTCCTGATACTCATCGACAGCCTTGATGACGGCACAGAGGAAAAGAAGGAACTGCGCGTTTGCATAAGGGGTGTCACCGGGCTCGAGAAGGTTTATGCCTGTATTTGTGGAGATCGACCAGTTGTTGTGTTTGCCGCTGCCGTTGACGCCTGCAAAGGGCTTCTCATGAAGCAGGCAGACCAAATTATGATTTTTTGCCACGCGCTGCATAATTTCCATTGTAAGCTGGTTATGGTCGGTGGCAATATTGGTGGTAGAGAAGATCGGTGCCAGCTCATGCTGAGCGGGGGCAACCTCGTTGTGCTCGGTTTTCGCAAGCACGCCGAGCTTCCACAGCTCATTGTTCAGATCATCCATGAACTCCTGAACACGACGCTTAATGCTGCCGAAGTAATGATCGTCAAGCTCCTGTCCCTTGGGTGGTCTGCAGCCGAAGAGCGTGCGGCCGGTGTAGATCAGGTCGCGGCGTTTCTCGTACATCTCCTTGTCGATGAGGAAGTATTCCTGCTCGGGCCCGACAGTCGTTTTGATGGAGGTCACGTCCTCGTTGCCGAAAAGCTTAAGCACGCGCATAGCCTGAATATTAATTGCCTGCATGGAACGCAGCAGAGGCGTCTTTTTGTCAAGCGCTTCGCCGCCGTATGAGCAGAAAGCGGTGGGAATGCAGAGAATTTTATCCTTAATGAATGCATAGGAGGTGGGGTCCCAGGCGGTGTAGCCTCTGGCCTCAAAGGTGGCGCGAAGGCCGCCGGAGGGGAAGCTGGACGCGTCGGGCTCGCCGCGGACGAGTTCCTTGCCGGAAAACTCCATAATGATCTTGCCGTCGCTGGTGGGGGAGATGAAGCTGTCGTGCTTCTCAGCGGTGACGCCGGTCATCGGCTGGAACCAGTGGGTGAAGTGGGTTGCACCCTTTTCGATGGCCCAGTCCTTCATTGCGTTGGCAACAACCGTCGCTACCTCGATGTCGAGAAGCTTCCCGTCCTTGATGGTTTTTTGCATCGCGGTGTAGGTTCCCTTGGGCAGCCTTTCCTTCATGACTGTATCATTGAATACCATGGAGCCGAAGATTTCAGCTACTGAACTCATATTGCATTCTCCTTTTCGGTTATTTATTTCATAATAAAAAAGCGACAAAAGCACGCAGAAATGCACTCTGCGGCGCCTTTGCCGTCCATACATGCCGTTACTTTAGCACTATATAAAATTCTTGTCAAGTGCCTAAATGCACGAAAATGACCCGTTCTGTGCAAAATGAATTATGAAAAACGGGAAATTGCATTTTCAAAATATCCCCACTTAAAATGTTGTTGACAAGTATATTTGATTATTGTATAGTTAAACGTACGAACAAAGGCGTTCATTACATGGGAAACCAAGTGAAATGAACGCCTTTGTTTGTATTTTTAAGTTTATGGATGTGAGACCATGCTAAAAAAAGAAGGCGAAATAAGAATTCCTTCCGGCTGTGCAATTTCAGGATTGATTTCGAAGAAGGGTAAAAACATCAGTGGCGGCAGGATTGTCGACTCGATGACCGTGATGCATGAGAGGTCCAACGGCCTCGGCGGTGGCTTCGCGGGATACGGAATTTACCCCCAGTACAAAGACCTGTATGCACTGCATATTTTTTTTGACGACATGCGCTGCCGGGAAGAATGCGAGAAGTTCATCGACGAGGTTTTCGAAGTAGTGAACCTTTCTAAAATACCGACCCGCAAAACCCCCAAAATTACAAACGAGCCCCTGATCTGGCGCTATTTTGTGGCCCCTGCACACAATCGCCTGCGGGACAGTCAGCTCGACGAGAAGGAGTACATTGCGCGTGCGGTGCTCCGAATTAACCGGGACATTGACGGCTGCTATGTTTTCTCGAGCGGTAAGAATATGGGTGTTTTCAAGGCGGTGGGCTACCCCGAGGACGTTGGGGAGTTCTACCGTCTCGACGAATATGAGGGCTACAGCTGGACGGCCCACGGACGCTATCCGACGAACACGCCGGGATGGTGGGGCGGAGCGCACCCATTTTCGCTTTTGGACTACTCTATTGTCCATAATGGCGAAATTTCCTCCTATGATGCCAACCGCCGATTCATTGAGATGTTCGGCTATACCTGCACGCTCAAAACCGATACGGAAGTCATCACTTATATTTTCGATTACCTCCTGCGTCACCAGAAACTGAAACTTGAGGAGGCGGCAAGCGTCATTGCGGCCCCGTTCTGGTCGGTCATAGACGAAATGCCGGAAGATCAAAAGCGTCAGATTACCTTCCTGCGCAACACCTTCGGCAGCCTGCTCGTCACAGGACCGTTTTCGATTCTCCTCGGTTACGAAGGCGGCATCATGGCGCTTAACGACCGCCTGAAGCTTCGCTCAATGGTCTGCGCAGAGAAGGACGACATGGTCTATTTTGCCAGTGAGGAGTGCGCCATTCGCGTTATGGAACCCAATCCGGACAGGATATGGGCCCCACGCGGCGGTGAACCCGTCATCGCAAATCTGGAAGGAGGGCTAAACTGATGGCTTCGCAGCTTTTATTCCCCGATTATGAAATATTGCGCGATCCGACCCGCTGCATCAAGTGCAGGGTCTGCGAGCGCCAGTGCGCCAACGAGGTGCATCGATACGATGAAGAACTGGGCGTGATGCTGGCCGACGAGGATAAATGCGTCGATTGCCTGCGCTGCGTGACGCTCTGTCCGACCCACGCCCTTAAAATACGTGACACGGAACAGGTTTTTAGGCAGAACGCCAACTGGCGGACCCAGACCATTAAAGAAGTCTATCGTCAGGCGGACAGCGGCGCCGTGCTGCTCTCTTCAATGGGCAATCCCGAACCGCTGCCGGTCTACTGGGATAAGATTCTTATTAATGCCTCCCAGGTCACAAACCCCTCCATCGACCCCCTGCGTGAACCGATGGAAACCAAGGTCTACCTCGGCAAAAAGCCGGAGGTCGTCGAGCGCAACGCCGACGGCACGTTGAAAACCGAAATGACCCCGCAGCTGGAGCTGAAGCTGCCGCTCATGTTTTCGGCTATGAGCTTCGGCTCGATCAGCTACAACGCACATAAGAGCCTTGCCATGGCAGCAACCGAACTCGGTACTTATTACAACACCGGCGAAGGCGGTCTGCACGAAGATTTTTACCAATACGGTAAAAATACGATTGTTCAGGTTGCCTCAGGCCGTTTCGGCGTTCATAAAGGCTATCTTGAGGCGGGCGCCGCAATCGAGATTAAGATGGGACAGGGCGCAAAGCCCGGCATCGGCGGCCATCTGCCCGGCACTAAAATTGTCGGCGAAGTTTCCCGTACGCGCATGATTCCCGAAGGCTCGGATGCCATTTCGCCCGCGCCGCACCACGACATTTATTCGATTGAGGACCTGCGCCAGCTTGTCTATTCGCTGAAGGAAGCCACAAATTACACAAAGCCCATTATTGTCAAGGTTGCTGCCGTCCATAACATCGCGGCTATCGCCAGCGGTATTGCCAGAAGCGGCGCGGACATCATTGCCATTGACGGTTTCCGTGGCGGCACAGGCGCCGCACCCACGCGTATCCGTGACAACGTCGGTATTCCAATCGAGCTTGCGCTTGCAAGTGTCGATGCCAGACTGCGAGACGAAGGAATCCGCAACAACGTTTCCCTTGTTGTCGGCGGAAGCATCAGAAGCAGCGCCGATGTCGTCAAGGCAATCGCCCTTGGGGCGGACGCCTGCTATATTGCCACGGCGGCACTGCTGGCAATGGGCTGCCACCTCTGCCGTACCTGCCAGACAGGCAAGTGCAACTGGGGCATCGCCACGCAGAAACCCGAGCTCGTGAAGCGGCTGAATCCCGACATCGCCTATCCGAGACTTGTGAACCTCCTCACCGCATGGGACCACGAGATCAAGGAACTGCTGGGCGGCATGGGCATTAACTCCATCGAGGCGCTCAAGGGCAATAGATTGATGCTCCGCGGCGTAGGGCTGAATGAAAAAGAGCTTTCCATTCTCGGAATCGCTCATGCGGGGGAATAAGCGTATGAAGAGAGTCTATGTCAACGAACAGTGGTGCCTCGGCTGCCACCTGTGTGAATACAACTGTGCCTTTGCCAATTCCGGCAAAAAAGATATGGCATCGGCGCTGATGAACGTAAAAATCCGTCCGAACATCCGCGTTGAGGAGGACGGAAAGGTCTGCTATGCCGTATCCTGCCGTCATTGCGACGAACCCTTCTGTGTGACAAACTGTATCACTGGCGCGCTGACAAGGGTCGACGGCGTGATTTTAATCAATAAGGATAAGTGCGTCGGCTGCTTTACCTGCGTGCTCAGCTGCCCGTTCGGCTGCATCAGGCCAACGGAGCAGGGCGCAATGCAGAAGTGTGAACTGTGCACGACAAACGGTGGGACGCCTGTCTGCGTGAAGGGCTGCCCGAACAACGCCATTGTCTTTGAGGAGAGGTGAACTGATGGAATACGTGATAGTCGGAAACTCCGCGGCCGCCGTCGGTGCGATCGAAGGCATCAGGCTTGCCGACGACAAGGGCAGCATCACCGTTGTCAGCAATGAGAAGCACCATACCTATTCCAGACCGCTCATCTCCTATTTGCTTCAGGGCAAGACGGACAGGGACCTGATGAAATACCGGCCCGACAGCTTTTATGCCGCCAACGGCTGCAAGACGCTTTTCGGAAAAACCGTCACAAAACTTGACAGTGCCGCAAAGACCGTAGCGTTGGACGACGGGTCAAAGCTGGCCTACGGCAAACTTTTAATTGCAACGGGCTCTTCTCCCTTCGTCCCGCCCATGGAAGGGCTTGAAACGGTCCAAAACCGCTTCAGCTTCATGTCGCTCGACGACGCGGACGCGCTTGAAAAGGCCCTGTTCCCGGAGGCACGGGTCCTTATCGTCGGCGCGGGGCTGATTGGGCTCAAGTGCGCCGAGGGCATCCGCGCGCGGGTCGGAACGCTGAGCGTCATCGACCTTGCCCCGCGCATCCTCTCAAGCATACTCGATGTCGACGGCGCAAAGATGGTTCAGAACCATCTGGAAGAGCAGGGCATCGACTTTACTCTCGGCGTCTCCGTCAAGCGCTTTACCGAAAACAGTGCGGAGCTGACGAATGGGGAGCAGATTGCCTTTGATATTCTTGTCACAGCGGTGGGCGTGCGTCCGAACGTTTCGCTTGTTAAGGATGCGCAAGGCGCTGTGGACAGGGGTATTCTTGTCAACGAGCGGATGGAAACCAGTCTGCCCGATGTGTATGCTGCCGGTGACTGCGTCGTCAGCGACGATATCAGCTGCGGCACAAAGCGCATCCTTGCCATTTTGCCCAACGCCTATGTCGGCGGCAGAGCGGCGGGCGTTGCTATGGCGGGGGGCGAGCCCCTGACCGTTAAATCCATGCCCATGAACGCCATCGGCTTTTTCGGTTTGCACGTGATCACGGCCGGAAGCTACGAGGGCGAAACCTATGAGGAAAAGTGCGCGGGCAACTATAAAAAACTCTTCTATGCGGACGATGTGCTCAAAGGATTCATCCTGATTGGGGACGTCGACAAGGCGGGTATCTATACGTCTCTGATTCGGGAGAAAACACCGCTTTCAGGCATCGATTTCGCGCTCGTGTGCAGGGAGCCTTCACTCATCGCTTTCGGACGCAGCTACCGCGATGAAAAATTAGGAGGAAAGTCTCATGATTATTGATTGCACCGGCAGAAAATATGATATACTCAATAGAGAAATTGCTGCGCTCGAGGGCGATATTGAACTGCAGAACTGCTGCGGCCAGCGTTTTATCGCGGCAGGCGCCTCGAATAAGAACCTGTCCATCAAGGGAACGCCCGGCAACGCGCTGGGTGCCTACCTCAACGGCGCCAATATTCTCGTGCACGGCAACGCGCAGGATGCAACCGGCGACACCATGAACGACGGAAGTATTATTATTGACGGCAGCTGCGGCGACGCCGTGGGTTATGCCATGCGCGGCGGCAAGATTTTTGTGCGCGGCGATGTGGGCTATAGAGCGGGTATCCACATGAAATCCTATGAGGACAAAGTCCCCGTGCTTGTTATCGGCGGAAAATGCGGCAGTTTCCTTGGCGAATATCAGGCAGGCGGACTTATCGTTGCGCTAGGCCTCGGCTATGACGACAGCGATGTGCTGGACAGCTTCTGCGCCACCGGGATGCACGGCGGGAAAATTTTTATTAGGACCAATGAACTCAACGCAAAAATTACCCCGCAGATCTGCGTGAAGACCGCCGATGAAAGTGATCTTGCCCTGATTGCCCCGTATATCAAGGAGTTCTGCACCTGCTTCGGAATCGATGAAGCAGAGGTTTACAACAAAGATTTTCAAGTTTTATGGCCGAATTCTTCAAATCCGTACCATCAGCTTTACGTTCAGAACTAGACGGAGGCAAAATTATATGTTATACTCTATCGATGAAGTCTTGGATTACGTGAAAGAGGAGGACGTGAAATTCGTCCGCCTTGCCTTTTGTGATGTTTTCGGCGTGCCGAAAAACGTCTCTGTCATTGCGTCCGGACTCGAAAATGCGTTCCGAAGCGGTATCTCGATTGATGCCTCGGCCATTGCCGGTTTCGGTGAATTGAGCCACGCCGATCTTTTCCTCGTCCCCGATTCGACGACACTTTCCGTCCTGCCTTGGCGCCCCTCACACGGGCGCGTCATCCGCATGTACTGCGATGTGAAGAAACAAGGGGGAGAGGATTTTGAGCTTGACCCGCGCAGCCTGCTCAAAAAAGCGGTTGCCGCCGCGGCGGCAAAGGGACTCAGCTGCTCTTTCGGCACGGAATATGAGTTTTATCTTTTCAAAAATGACGAAAACGGCGCGCCCACCGGTATTCCGATGGACAGCGCGGGTTATATGGACATGGCACCGGAAGACGCGGGGGAAAATGTCCGCCGAGAAATCTGCCTGACACTTGAGGAAATGGGCATACTGCCCGAAGCCTCGCACCATGAGGAAGGCCCCGGTCAGAACGAGATTGATTTCCGTTCCAGCGACCCTGTAACAGCGGCGGATAACTCGATCACCTTCAAAACCGTTGTCAAGACTGTTGCCTCCAGAAACGGCCTTACCGCCTGCTTTGATCCCAAGCCGATTGCCAACGCCTGCGGAAGCGGGATGCATATCCTGGTTTCCCCGTCTCTGCTGAAGGGCGGCGACTGCTATAATGCGTTTATGGCGGGCATCATGGCGCACATTTCGGAAATGACACTGTTTTTGAACCCCACCGCTCAGTCATACCTGCGTCTTGGAAGCCATAAGGCACCTCAGTACGTCAGCTGGTCCCCCGAAAACCGCTCGCAGCTGATCCGCGTCCCGGCTCCGGGAAGCGGCAGAAGCAGAATTGAAATGCGGTCACCGGACGCGAATGCCAACCCCTACCTCGCCTATGCGCTGATTATATATGCAGGGCTTGAAGGGATAGAGCTCGGGCTTACGCCCCCGCCCTCGGTGGATTTCGACCTGTTTACGGCTACGGAAGCGCAGCTGGCAGGCTATAAAAAGCTGCCCGATTCTCTGTCCAAGGCTGTTTCGGCCGCAAAAGACAGTGAATTTATCAAGAAGTACTTGCCCCCTCAGATAATCAGAGAATTTATTTCCGCCGGGAGATGAAGATGTATGAGCCTGAACGAAGGGGGAGGTCTGAATGTTAAGCGACAGAATGCAATACAGTGTGCTGGTGGTGTCTGCTTCACAGAAAATAACCGACCTTTTCAGTGAACTTTTACCCTCCGGAACTTTTAACCCTATCATTTCCGTATCCAGCTGCGGCGAGGCAAAGCGTGCTTTGATTTCTGCCGAATACGATATTATTGTTGTCAATACGCCGCTTGGAGATGAGTTTGGCTCGGATTTTGCATTGGATCTGGTCCAGGACAGCTCTTCGGCAGTTCTCCTGCTTGTTGCCAGCGATCTGTACAGCGAAGTGTGCAGTAAGGTCGAAAGCTACGGCGTGATGTCCATCTCAAAGCCCCTGAACCGTACAACACTCTACACGGCGATGACACTGGCCTATGCCACCCGCGCAAGACTGCGCGCGATGGATAAGAAAAACAAGAGCCTGTCTGCAAAAATGAGTGAGATTCGCGTGGTCAACCGGGCAAAATGGGCGCTCATCGAGTCCTTGGGCATGACAGAGGAACAAGCGCACCACTATATCGAAAAGCAGGCTATGGATCTGAGGATGCAGAAGGGCGAGATTGCGTTCAACATCCTTAAAACTTACGGAAAATAGGAAGTCCTTTTATAAATTTAAAGGGACTTCCCAAAAATAAAATGAGCGGCAGCGAGAGTGGCCGCTTGTATTGTTTGAAAAGGGAGATAGTATGAGTAAGTACATTTTTGTAACCGGCGGCGTGGTGTCGGGCCTGGGCAAGGGCATCACAGCCGCATCTTTGGGCAGGCTGCTCAAAGCGAGAGGGCTGAAGGTCGCAGCGCAGAAGCTCGACCCCTATATCAATGTCGATCCCGGCACGATGAGCCCTTATCAGCACGGAGAAGTCTATGTCACAGAGGACGGCGCAGAGACCGATCTGGATCTCGGGCACTACGAACGCTTCATTGATGAGGATCTGAACAAGTATTCAAACCTCACGACCGGCAAGGTGTACTGGAACGTACTCAATAAAGAACGCAGGGGAGAATACCTTGGAGAAACTGTCCAGGTTATCCCCCATATCACCAACGAAATAATGGATTTCATATACAGTGTGGGCAAGAAGACCAAGGCAGACGTCGTGATTACCGAAGTCGGCGGAACGACAGGCGATATCGAAAGCCAGCCCTTCTTAGAGGCCATACGTCAAATCGCTCTAAAAGAGGGCCGTGAAAACGCTCTCTTTATCCATGTTACGCTCGTTCCCTTCCTGCGCGGCTCCGATGAGCACAAATCCAAGCCCACACAGCATTCCGTCAAGGAGCTTCAGGGCATGGGCATCAATCCGAACATTATCGTGCTGCGCTGTGACCAGCCGCTCGAAGAAGATATATTCCGCAAAATTGCCATGTTCTGCAATGTGAAGCCCGACTGCGTGATTGAGAATGTCACAATTCCTATTTTGTACGAAGCGCCGCTGATGCTCGAAAAGAGCAACTTCTCAGACATCGTCTGCCGGGAGCTCAATCTCCATACCTGCCCGCCCGACATGAAGGAATGGCGTGAAATGATCGACCGCATCAAAAGCCGCAGCAGGGAAGTCACCATTGCAATTGTCGGCAAGTATGTGCGTCTGCACGACGCGTATCTGTCTGTCGCGGAGGCCCTGCGCCACGCGGGCTATGAGCTGCACACACATGTCAAGATCAAGTGGGTCGACAGCGAAACGATCTCGCCAGACAGCTGCGACAACGCGTTTGCGGATGTTTCCGGCATTCTTGTACCCGGCGGCTTCGGTTCAAGAGGCATCGAGGGCAAGATCTGTGCGGCGAAATACGCACGCGAGCATAATGTGCCTTATCTCGGCATCTGTCTCGGTATGCAGATTGCCGTAATTGAATTTGCGCGCAATGTATGCAGCCTGAAGGACGCAAACTCGGGTGAGTTTGACAGCGAGACCCCGCATAAGGTCATCGACTTCATGCCCGACCAGAGTGAAACAATCGACAAGGGCGGCACGATGCGCCTCGGCACCTATCCCTGCCAGATCGTTCCCGGCTCCCTCATGAGCAAGTGCTATGGGTCGGAGCTCATTCATGAGCGTCACCGCCACCGCTACGAGTTCAACAACGACTACAAGCAGCTGATGGTCGACGAAGGCATGGTGATCGGCGGCACGTCGCCCGATAAACGTATTGTTGAGACCATCGAACTGCCGAGCAACGACTTTTTCATCGGTGTTCAGTACCATCCCGAGTTTAAGAGCCGTCCAAACAGAGCGCACCCGCTTTTCCTGGGCCTTGTCAAGGCTGCACTGGGCAGAGCGGAAAAGGACGGTCAAGTGACGGAGTACCACGATTAATTATTAAAGAAGTCCGGCAGTCAGCCGGACTTCTTTTTTTCGCGGGTGCCATCCGGGATACTGATGAGAGAGCTTGGCCTGTGTGACCTAGTCAATTGACAGAGCCTCTATTAATTCATATAATTCATTAATATAAAGTCCAATATTGATACGGTTCCGCACAGGCCGTCTTACAGCCAATTTTGGATCATTTAGACTTATGCGGAGGGAACTAATGTTATGGATAAAAGAAAAGTACTGAAAATTGTGGCACCCCTGCTGATTATCGTAGTCATCGCAGGCATCTGGGCGTACAAGAATTATGGGACGGCTAAGACGGAAACACCCCTGCCCTCGACAGGGGCAGACGGCGTTGAACTCACGGCGGACGAGCAGCTTGATTTTGCGCTGGATGCCGCTTCCTTCGATCTCGAGAAGCTCAAAACTTACGGGCTGCCGATCATTATCGATTTCGGCGCAGATTGGTGCGGGCCGTGCAGAAACTTTGCTCCGATTCTGGATGCCGCGCACGAGGAAATGCTGGGTAAGGCAATCATTAAATATGTGGACACCGATACGTATGCCGAGATTGCGGGGGCATTTCCCGTTACGGTCATCCCCACGCAGGTGTTTATCAACGCCGACGGTACACCCTATGTCCCAAGTGACGATTTGGGCGTTGAGTTTATAAACTACACCGATAAGGACAGCGGGCTGGCGACCTTCACCGTGCATGAAGGTGGGCTGACAGCGGAGCAGCTGCGCGCTATTCTGACGGATATGGGGGCTCAAGCATGACCGCCCTGCTGGAGAGCCTGTCGGCCCAGATAACGGCGAACTGGTGGCTGGCACCGCTGCTGGCTCTCTTCGCCGGTATGGTGGCGTCATTTCTGCCCTGCTCGCTGTCGAGTATTCCGCTCATCATCGGCTATGTTGGGGGAACGGATCAGCGGGACCCGAAAACAGCCTTTCGCCTGTCGCTGACCTTTGCCGCAGGTGCCGCTGTGACCTTTTCAGTGCTGGGTGTTCTCGCTTCTGCTGCTGGCAAGCTGCTGGGCTCGGCATCCTCTTGGTGGTATATCGTTCTTGGTATCCTGATGGTATTGATGGCCTTTCAGACATGGGAGATTTTTGAGATTATTCCCTCGAGCTATCTGGTGTCCAAGAATAATAAAAAGGGCTATCCGGGCGCTTTTCTGGCCGGTATTCTCGGCGGTGTATTTTCTTCCCCCTGCTCAACGCCCGTGCTTATTGCGCTTTTGGCAATCGTTGCGGGAAAGGGGAGCATCCTGTGGGGCATTGTCTTGCTCCTGTTTTATTCGATGGGACACGGCCTTCTTGCGGTTGCAGTCGGCACCTCGATCGGTTTTGTCAAAAAGCTCAGCGGCAGTGCGCGATACGGCAGACTGAGCGGCGTGATGAAAATTGTCATGGGCGCGCTGATTCTGCTCATCGGTCTTTACATGTTCTATCTCGGATTCTAAAGCCTTATATTGGAAGGCGGCAGCCCGGCTACAAGTCGGACTGCCGCCTTCTGATATAGCTGCTTTTCAAAACAGCGACAGCTGATTGCTGCCATAGCCGTGTCTATAGGCACTGATAATTTCATCCATTTTGTATAGAAGACCGTGGCTTTCGCAAGCTGCGCAGAAGAGTTCCCAAAGCTCCTTGCGCCGTGGACTGCGGCACTCGTAGGCATTGCCGAAGGTCTTGACATATCGTTGCTTCACGGTTGGAAACTGCTCATCGAGCCTTTGATAAAAATAGTCCCGCTGGTTTTGGCGGAGCGTCACACCGAATGCGGGGTAAATAAATTTGGCACCGCTCTCATATGCACGCTGTACAATGGCCAAGATATTTTCCGAACTGTCCTCAATGAAAGGCAGAACGGGCATCAGCAGGATGCCGGTAAAAAGGCCCGCTTCCGCAAGTCGTTCTATTGCCGCAAAGCGCTCGGAGGATAAGGAGACGCGCGGCTCTATTTTTTGGCAGAGTGTATCGTCCGCCGCCGTGATGGTGAGCTTGATCAGAACAGGCGAGTGACTTGAGATATGCTTTAAGATATCCATATCCCGAGTGACCAAATTGCTTTTCGTGGCGATTGCAGCGCCGAAGCCGTTTTGGTCAATTAGCTCCAGTGCTCCGCGTGTGAGCAGGAGTTCCTGTTCAAAGGGGTTATAGGGATCGCTCATGGCACCCGTTCCGACCACGCCCGTTTTTTGCTTCGATCGCAGTTCGCGTGCAATCGTTGCAAGGGCGTCGTCCTTTGCACGTACCTCATCAAAATTTTCGACACCATAGCAGTCGCTCCGGCTGTCACAGTAAATACAGCCATGGCAGCAGCCCTTGTAAATGTTCATGTTGTAGTTGCAGCCGAACCAAGCGTTCCCATCTGTGTAGGCGGAGAGAATTGTTTTTGCCGGAATGTATCTCATAAATCTCACTTTCGGAAAAAGCCGTCAGCCTATAACAGTGCTTGAAACGCCTTTTTTGCTTTGTTATCTAAAATGCCGCCAGTAAATGCATCGGACAGATAAGCGTCTATCACGTCCGACGCCTTTTCTTTTCTAATTAATATCAGATTGGTCAAGATATCCGTCAGCAGGAGCTTGCGCATGGTTTCTTTGGCGCTTCCAATATCAACGGCCATGAGCCTTGCGGCAATAGCGTCCCGGAGAGCCGGCTTATATGGGATAATCTCTGCGAAAGACTGAATGCACTGACGCACCGTGATGGGCTTTTCATCGTCCAGCAGTGCGCAATAGGCATCAAAAAGCGCCTCAAACTTTGCGTCTGTGTCCCACTTCGTGTTTGCTGCCAGCAGCATCAAACCAAGGCTCCGCTGATAGGAGTTGGGGCTACCCAGCTTTTCTTCAAAGAGCGCCCAGTACCGATAAAGGTCGTCCGAAATTCTGGATCTGTGCTGCAGAACCAGAAAACTTGCGTAACGGCGCTTATCGTCCGTGTCCGAAAGCACAGGCACAAGCGCGTCCAGTTCCTCGGCAGAAAGACGTTCCGCCATAGATTGCAGCGTGTTTTTTTCCGCAGCTGCCAATGCATCAAGCGATATCATGTTCGGACTCCTTTACGAACAATTTTACTTCTTATGAGATGAATTATAGTACCCAAAGCGCGAGAAAGCAACAGGGAAGGACGGCCTATGAAAGCAGGAAAACGCCAGAGCTTTGAACTTTTATCGTGTTGCGTCACGTATCGTTGCCATTTTCGCAGAATGACGAAAAAACTCGAGCCCGTATTGACATTTTGAGGCGCTTATGCTTGACAATGGGCTTTTCTATGTTAAACTGACAGTAATCGAATCAGGTTTAAGTCAAGAAATGATGGAGGCGCGGTTGTCATCAGTAATCGGCGTGTTGTGCGCGGATGAAAGGGACCATCGCCGAAGTATTGAACGTACAATGTTGTGCGGAAGATGCTGGGCTGCGGGAGAATATGTCGCAGACTGTCACGGAAGTGGAGAGCTATCATTGGTTAGAAGCGGGTCAGCCCGCTTTGTATACATATGCTTTGTGTATGGCCATGAGTTTTTCATTGTGTGAAAAATTCATGGTTTTTTGCTTAGCATAATAGATGAAACGATGAGAAAGGAACGAAATTATGAAAAAGATCTCTGCACTCTTGCTCGTGCTGACGATGCTGGTCGGCCTTTGTGCCTGCGGCAGCAGCACACCCGCGACAAGCGCATCCCCTGCGGCCTCTGCCGAGGCTTCTGCTTCCCCTGCGGCTGTCGCCTCCGGTGTTGACGACGGCGTTCTGACGGTTGCTATGGAGTGCGCCTATGCACCCTACAACTGGGCGCAGTCCGACGATTCCAACGGCGCTGTTCCCATTAAGGATTCCAATGAGTTTGCAAACGGCTATGACGTTATGATGGCTAAAAAGCTCTGCGAAGCCAACGGCTGGGAGCTTGAAATCGTCCGTCTCGACTGGGACTCTCTAATTCCCGCTGTTCAGACCGGACAAGTGGATGCGGTTATTGCCGGTCAGTCCATGACCCCCGACCGTATGGAGCAGGTCGACTTTGCAGGTCCGTACCTGTATGCAACCATCGTTTGCCTCACACTGAAGGACTCGGCCTATGCCGGCGTGAAGGGCATCTCAGAGCTTGCCGGCGCGACCTGCACCAGCCAGCTTGGTACCATTTGGTATGAAACCTGCCTGCCTCAGATCAAGGACGCCAAGATTCAGCCCGCCTCCGAATCCGCACCCGCAATGCTGATGGCCCTCGAGACCAAAACAGTGGACTTCGTCTGCACCGATATGCCCACGGCTCAGGGTGCGCTCGTCGCCTATCCTGACATGGTTCTGCTTGACTTTGCCGGCAGCGGAGACGATTTCCAGGTTTCCGACAGCGATGTCAATATCGGTATCTCCGTCATGAAGGGCAACACCGTTCTGAAGGACGCGCTTGACAGCGTACTCAGCAAGATGACTGCCGACGATTTCAACACGCTCATGGCTCAGGCCATTGCCGTACAGCCCATCACAAACGGCTGATTTTCTGGGGACAGAACCCCTTAAACCAAGAAGGGAGCACAAGGCTCAATGGATAAATTAGCCCAACTAGGCAGCGACATAGCCAAGCTGTGGGGCAATTACAGCGGCGTATATCTGGGCGGCGTTTGGAAAACAATCTCTCTGGCGGTCATTTGCACCGTCGTCGGCTGTATTATCGGGTTGCTCTGCGGCATTCTGCAGACTATTCCCTGCGCTAAGAAAGACAACATCATCAAACGTTTTTTTCTGGGACTGCTCAGAGTTGTCATCCGCATTTATGTCGAGGTGTTCCGCGGAACGCCGATGATCCTCCAAGCCGTGTTCCTCTATTACGGTTTGCCTTACTTTTCCGATAACGCGCTGCGCTTCAGCAGCGTTTGGCTGGCGGCGTTCACCGTTGTGTCAATCAACACCGGTGCCTATATGGCGGAATCTGTCCGCGGCGGCATCCTCTCAATTGATGCGGGCCAGACAGAGGGCGCAAAGGCTATTGGTATGACGCACTTTGGCACCATGCTGTATGTCATCCTGCCGCAAGCGCTGCGAAACATCATGCCGCAGATCGGAAACAACTTCATCATCAACCTGAAGGATACTGCCGTTATGTTCATCATCGGCTATACCGAATTCTTTGCCGTCCACAAGGCGGTCGTTGGCGCGACCTTTATGTATTTCCCCTCTGCAGCTATTGAGATGGTCGGTTATCTGATAATGACCCTCGTCAGCTCCTTCCTGCTGCGCTGGTGGGAAAACAGGATGGACGGATCCGACAGCTTTGACCTTGCAACGACGGACACGCTGGCGCACACCAGTGGACTTCTTCGCTATCGCAACGGCAAAAAAGCCAGCCGCCTCGGCAACCTGAATCTCGACAAAAACGAGAGGGGGCGCTGAACGATGAATGATTCAATTTTAGAAGTCAGACACCTGGGCAAGAATTTCGGCACCAATACCGTCCTGCGCGATATCGATTTTTCCGTCCGCCTCGGCGACGTGACAAGTGTCATCGGTGCTTCAGGCTCCGGTAAATCAACGCTGCTGCGCTGCATCAATCTGTTGGAAGATCCAAGCTCCGGTCAGATTGTGTATCATGGCAAGGACATAACGGAGCGGGGCTTTAATGTCCCGGCCTACCGTGCAAAGGTCGGCATGGTCTTTCAGAGCTTCAACCTGTTTGCCAATATGTCCGTCTTGGATAATTGCATGATCGGCCTGCGCAAGGTTCTGCATAAGGACCGCGTGACGGCGGAAAAAACAGCCAAGGCGTATTTGGAGAAGGTCGGTATGGCGCCTTATATCAACGCCAAACCACGTCAGATTTCCGGCGGACAGAAACAGCGCGTTGCTATTGCGCGTGCACTGGCAATGGAACCGGAGGCGCTGCTTTTCGACGAGCCGACAAGTGCCCTAGACCCACAGATGGTCGGAGAGGTGCTGGATGTTATGAAAACACTCGTTAAAGAGGGCCTGACGATGATCGTTGTAACACATGAAATGGCTTTCGCCCGCGATGTGTCAAACCACACCGTGTTTATGAAGGACGGTGTTATCTGCGAGGAAGGCTCACCCAGCCAAATTTTTGGCAGTCCTCAAAAACAGGAGACGCAGGAATTTCTTTCGCGATTTTTTGACCGCTAAAAAAGGCAATTTTTAGGTGAATATCACTTAGAGAGGGGCTGCTTAAACGCAGTCCCTCTTCTGCTTCTTAGCAGATGCAGTGAAACTGATTTTGAATTTAATTAAATTTTAGGTAGATCCGTTATATTAATAATGTAACAGAAAAGCATAAATTATGATTTTTGGTATCCTTTTGGCAAGTTTTGTGCTACAATTAAAAATATGTCAAGACAGACAGAAAAAGGAGCCTTCCTATTCATGCAAAGTGCGCTGATTGAGTTTATCAACAACTACGGATATATCGGCATCCTGCTGCTGATTTTCGTCGAGAATGTTTTTCCTCCGATCCCGTCAGAGGTGGTTCTGGTTTTCGGCGGATTCCTCACGACCCAATCCGAAATGGAAATCCCCTTTGTCATCCTTTCGGCTACCGTCGGAGCGACTTTGGGCGCCGCTGCTCTCTATTTGGTTGGCAGACTGCTCAATAGAGATCGGATTAAACAGCTTTTCTCCGGTCGCTTTGGAAAAGCAATGCACCTGAAGCCGAACGATGTCAACAGGGCGGAAGCGTGGTTTCACCGATATGAAAAAAAGGCCGTGTTGCTGTGCAGATGTGTCCCGGTTGTCAGAAGTCTGATCTCGATCCCAGCCGGAATGGCTAAAATGAGGCCTGTGACCTTTTTTGTACTGACCGTTATCGGAACGGCCGTCTGGAACACCGCGCTGGTCTATGTCGGCGTGCTGGCCGGCGGTGCATGGGAAAGTAGCCTCAAGTATCTCGATTGGCTAACAACTGCTGCACTGGTTGTTCTGGCTGGTATAGCCGCAGCAATCGCCTATGTTTATCTCAAAAGAAGATTCTTGGATCAGGACCAAGCTGACAAGAATGACCAAAATGACGATTGAGTCCTAAAATATGTTTTTTTTCCCGAAGAAATCCAACTCGGTATATCTATTCATCATCTTAGTGTAAAATTGACGCAAAAATTTCGTATAATAAATATATTGCTCTTTTTGCAAGGGATAGATTATAATAACGCAGGGAATCTTTGCATGATACGCTTTTTATGTAAAGTTTATATAGAACATTTTAATCAGGGGAAGTGGTCAAGCTTTGGAAATTGAATTCGGGTGGTTTATAAACCAAGTGACAGCAAATCCGGTACTGCTTATAACGGTTCTGCTGACACTTGGTGTTATTTTTGTAAACGGCTGGACAGATGCGCCCAATGCGATTGCGACATGTGTCGCAACGCGTGCCATGACGGCCAGGGCTGCAGTCCTGATGGCGGCTGTCTTTAACTTTCTGGGCGTTTTCTTTATGACGATGATAAATGCAACCGTTGCGATGACCATTAAAAACATGGTCAACTTTGAGGGAAACCCGGGAGACGCGACAGTTGCGCTCTGTGCTGCTCTCTTTGCAATTATTGTTTGGGCGGTAGCAGCCTGGTATTTTGGTATTCCGACTAGCGAAAGTCATGCGCTGATTGCAGGGCTTTCCGGTGCGGCCATCGCGCTTCAGGGCGGTTTCGGCGGCATTAATGGGGCCGAATGGGTCAAGGTTATTTACGGTCTCGTGCTCTCGACCTTTCTCGGGTTTGGAATGGGCTTTGTCATCACAAAACTGACGGCATTTATCTGCCGGAACAAGGACCGACGCAAGACGGCGGGATTTTTTAAAGGTGCGCAAATCTTTGGCGGCGGTGCTATGGCCTTTATGCATGGTGCTCAGGACGGACAGAAATTTATGGGCGTGCTGATTCTCGGCGTTTTTCTGGTCAATGGAAGCGATACGACGGGCAATGTCATCCCGCCCGTGTGGATGATGATTCTCTGCTCGGTGGTAATGGCAGTTGGAACGTCTATCGGCGGCTACAAGATCATTAAAGCGGTTGGGATGGATATGGTCAAGCTCGAGTCCTATCAGGGCTTTTCTGCGGATATTGCGGCGGCTGCGTGCCTGCTCTTGTCTTCACTGTTTGGGATTCCTGTGAGTACGACTCACATGAAAACGACGGCTATTATGGGTGTTGGCGCGACGAAGCGACTTTCCGCAGTCAACTTTTCGGTGGTTAAGGATATGGTGCTCACCTGGGTGTTAACGTTCCCGGGCTGCGGACTAATTGGATACTTGATGGTCAAGCTATTCGTTGCAATAATCTGAATTAGGAAGGTTTAATGAACATGTCAAAAAAAGATAGTTTTTATTACCGTAACTTTGTTGAAAGCGCAGAGGTTTCCTGTGAGGCTGCCGCGGCGTTAAAAGAAATACTATGCAATTTCAGTGTTGAAACGCTGCCTGAAAATAAGGTCAGGCTCCATGAAATCGAGCACAAGGGCGACGATAAAAGACATGAAATGACAAATGTGCTCGTTCGCGCCTTTATCACACCAATTGAACGGGAAGACATTCTCAAGCTTAGCCAGCTGATAGACGATGTTACCGACTGCATCGAGGACATTCTCATTCGCATTTACATCAACAATGTTACAAAAATCCGCGAAGACAGCATTGAGTTTGCCGATATCGTTATCCGCTGCTGTGATGCGATGAAGGATATGCTCGAAGAGTTTCCGAACTTTAAGAAGTCCAAGAAGCTCGGCGAATATATCATTGAGATTAACAGGCTTGAGGAATTGGGCGATGATGTGTACGTCAAATGTATGCGCACGCTGCACACTACCTCCCAAGACCCGTTTGAAATCATCGCTTGGCGCGAGATTTACGAGTTTTTCGAGAAGTGCTGCGATACCTGCGAGAACGTGGCGGACATCATTGAAAGTATTGCCATTGGCAACACTTGATCGGACGGAGGGGTAGCATGAGCAATATTTGGCATGACATTAGACCTGAGCGCATCACCTCAGAGGATTTTATTGCCGTTATCGAAATTGAAAAGGGCAGTAAGAAAAAATATGAACTGGATAAGGAGACGGGGCTTCTGATTCTGGATCGCGTGCTCTATACCTCCACGCACTATCCCGCAAATTACGGCTTTATTCCCCGTACATATGCCGATGACGATGACCCGCTGGACGTTTTGGTTTTTTCCAGCGAGGCAATAGATCCGCTTGTGACAGTCAGATGCTATCCCATTGGTATGATTGCGATGATTGACAACAACAAGCGCGACGAAAAGATTCTTGCAATTCCGTTTGCGGACCCGATGTATAAGGGGTATCATGACATTGACGATCTGCCTAGACACGTTTTCGAGGAGATTCGGCATTTCTTCTCGGTCTATAAAATGCTGGAGGGCAAGGAAACCAGTGTCGAAGAAGTCAAGCACCGGGACGAGGCGATACTGGCTATCCAAAAGTCAATCGATGTATATCAAGAAAAATATGTGAATAAGCATTAGAGCACGATAAAACCGGCACCCTCGAGGGTGCCGGTTTTATCGTATCAAAGCTTTTTAACCAATTGCTTTTTTAATAGCCGAGCGTCTCGTTGATAATGATGACCTCAACCTGATTCATTCCGCTCATTTTGTTCCAAAGCACAACAAGGCTCCTGCAAATACGCTCGCCGCTCTTGCAGTCATGGCACTTGAGCTCCCCCTTGACACAGGGCGTGTTGCGGTTGAGCCGTCTGGCGTTGAGCGGAGCAGCCACATTTCGAGCACGCCACAAAGCCTTATCATAGTCCTCGGCAAGCTTATTGACTCCAACAATTATGTAAACCTTATCCTTGCCGTAGAGCGTACTCGCAACTCTGTTGCCGGAGCCGTCAATGTTAATGATCTCACCTGTCTGAGCAAGCGCGTTAGCGCTAGTTATGTAAACCTTTGCGGCTGCTGCGTGTAGCCGTTCGTCCTCAGCGTTTTTCCGCCAATGCCAATAAACCGCGTTTTCTTCTGAAAGCCTGTCATACAGACCGAGGGTCTCAAGGGTCATACTTCCGCCAAAACCGATCGTCTCGCCATGCAGTTGTGCGCTAAGATATCCGACCGCCTCCTCACCGCTCTGAAAATAGGTCGCATCAAAGCCGCGCGCCCGAAGATTTTTAAGTATTTCTTCCATATCAATCATATGTACTGCCTCTTTCATCAGTTTTATTACTATTGTATCACAAGGGACAAGCGAGGAAAATCGAAAACTACTGTATTTTGGTGACAGTCGCCTCGGAAAATAGCGCGTTGGTATTGTTCCATTCCCGCAGGCCAACCGAGCCTTCCGTAAAGGTTGCATCGTGGAAATCCATGACCGTCACACCGTCAACCTTGATCACATGGTGATCACCGACAACCGAAATCTCAATGGCGTGGGGCGCAGTTATGCTGAAGCTGCTGCCCATGACGGACATAGATGTTTGATAAGAGATAGCGCCTTCTTTTCCCTTCGTGACTTTTCTCAGGACAAAGGATTTGTTGCTTCCGGGGTCGAATTGAAAGCAGTAGCCGCTGATGTTCTGTGTATCGGTGGTGGCTCTGTAATAGATGCCGTATCCGCTCTGTGAGGATGACCCGGACAGATACGTTGCCGCAAGGCTGATGCTGTAATCTGTTCCTTTGGTATTGTCAAAAATCAACCGGTTTTCACCGGTCGTTTTGGCCTTAAGTTTACCATCCCGTATTTCCCACGAATAATTACTGGCGTAGCTTATATTGCTTGTGGTGGCAAAGGTGCTGTGGAAGAGCACATCGGTGGAAAAGGACCAGAGCCCTGTGTCCTCTGCAAAAACGAAGACTGTGTTGTCCTGCTTTGGCAAGGGCACTGCGGGCATATAGCCATTGGTCACAAGCAGCTGCATTTTTGCGGTGTCCGTCATGAGACTCGGGAAAACGGCGGTGGTCTTGACTTGCTTGTCCGTGGCATAGAGCAGCGTGGCATCATTGAGAGACTTCACACAAGCGTTGTCGTGCGCAAGCCGCGCCTTTCCAATGTAGCTCAGATAGTTTGGAACAAGAACCGCAGCGATAATTCCCAGAATGGCAACCACCACAATCAGTTCTATCAGGGTAAAGCCCCCGGCGTTTAGTTTCTTTGCGCCTCTCGCGGACACTTGCATAAATGAGTCTCCTTCGACTTCCATAATTAATAAAGGTGGAGCAAGCCGCGTTTTTCCAGTTGCTATTGATTCATTGATTTATCATTATAAATCAAAGTTTTAAAATAAACAAGAAAGACCTTATTTTTTGTCGGAATCGCTCGACACAAATCAAATGATAAGAAAGACCGCTTGTTAGAATCCGGGCGTCTGTGCTATAATGTGTCGGTCAGCATTATGCGAAACGCCTGCGCGGCGTTCGCAGCCAAAACCGCTGTCAGGGGGCTTCAATATGCGCAAAATGCTTGGAAGTGATAATATTCGGACACTACTGGACTACGTGGGCTTTGATGTGTTTTCAAGGCTGCTGGCCAACCGACATCTTTGTGCAGCACTGGAAAACGGTGCATACCTGGTTGCGTTCCATTTTTGTGACATTCGCAAACCGCTGCAAAGGGACGAGCGGGTCTGCATTTATTGCAACGAGGAACTGCTCATCTTTGTCTGTGACAATAAGCGCTGTATTGAGCTGATGAGCGATGTTGATGAAAAGACGGAACCCTACAAACAGTTGCTCCAGTTCATGAATACGCTGACGGCAAATGACGTTACGGAGCTGGAAAAGACCGAGGACTTGATCACCGATTTGGAGGACAAGCTTATTACGGAAAAACGTTCGAATTCCGACAATTCGGACAATATTATTCGTATACGCCGTCAGCTGCTTAAAATAAAGCGCTACTACGAACAGCTTGCGCTGATTACGGAAGACTTTACGGAAAACACAAATAAGGCATTCAGCGACGAGCTTCTGAGAAGATATGTCTCATTGGACAAGCGGATGGATTACCTGCTGAATTCTGTTTTACACCTGCGTGAATATATCACACAGGTCCGGGAAGCGTATCAGGCCCAAGTGGATATTGAGCAGAACCAGATCATGAAGGTGTTTACGGTGATTACTGCCGTTTTCCTGCCACTGACACTGATTGTCGGTTGGTACGGTATGAATTTCGATATGCCGGAGTATGGGTGGAATCTGGGCTATGGCTTTGTCATTGTGCTCAGCATCGTCGTCTGCGTCGGCTGCATGGTCATTTTTAAGCGGAAAAAGTGGTACTGATATATAAACGTCCGGGGGTAGGAAGAAGTCTTCCTGCCCCCGGACGTTTGTTGAGATGAGCTATGTTGGTTTATGCATGTCTCGATTCAGAAAATGGGCCAATAGAGCATGGCAGCTCATGCGCGTGCAGTTAATTAAACCGGCGTTTATCCCGCCTTGTTTAAGAAGAAGTGCTGTGTTTCGGCAGGCCGCCTGGTTTTAGAACGAAACGACAGGGCAGACTTGATCTTCTTCCATTTGTTGAGTTCCATCATCGCCTTTTCTGAGAGCACGATGGCCATGACAAGGTCGCCGTCCTTCGGCCGGACACGGACGGTCCAGTTGACGGGAGGAAGGCCGAAAATCGTGTGGTGAAAAGTAAAGCCGTCGATGTCGAGCTGAATATCCTGCACCTTGCGGTCACCAAGCTTCCGAGCAGAGAGAACAAATGTGCAGGTTGCGGCCCCATAAAGCTCGGTGATGTGCCAGAGATGGCTGACGAGCTCCGGTGGCATAAAGCGAATGCAGCTTTCGTTCGTTATGTTCATTCTTCAACCTCCTCCTTCCCTCCACCGCTCCGATGTGAGGATTTTTCTTGTCCCCCGTCTATCGTTTTGCCGCGATGCGTCCCGCTGTCACCGTGACGATGCTTCGCCTCGCTGCGGTTCTTTTCGGCACGCGCTTCCGTTTCGTCGGAACCAAGCAGCTTTTCAAGCTCGCAGGACAAGCGATTGAGAATTTCATGCAGTTTGCTTTTGTCTTCTGTACCGAGACAGTCAAACACGCGGCTGATATCGTCGGGTTTATGACCGGCCTGTTCAGCGAGCCGCGCTCCGCTCTCGGTCAGCTTAATATTCATGCTCCTGCGGTCTTCATCCGAGGACTCCCGCATAATAGCGCCCGTTTTTTCAAGCTTCCCTAAAAGCTCCCCAAGGGATTGATTGCGCATATCCAGCAGGTACCCCAGCTCCTTCTGGCTGATCTCAGGCTGAAGCCTGAGCAGGGCGAGTACACGGCCCTGTCCGCGGTGCGGATCTCCGCTCGGACCAAACTTTCTGTTATGCCAAAGCTGATATTTTGAAAGAAGCTTCTGCACATGGCTGAATTCTTCAAGTAAGTTCGTTTCAATTTTGCCCATGATGCCACCACCTGACTTTGTTCATTTTTGCTTGCACCAATTACACAGGTACCTTGATAATATTATACAGGTACCTTTGCATTTGTCAAGAGCCTCTCTGATCTTTTATCAAAATAAGCACAGCAAGCCGGCTGCATGAATACCGGGGAAAAGAGATTTTAGCACGTTATTCCAAATTAACCGCGTTCTCGTCATATAAAAGCTGTTGAAAAATGTTATTTGATTGTCGAGCGCTAAGGTTATACAGCAAATAACCCTTGCATATTACCCCCTGCATTTGGTATAATATTCGTGTTGCGAACTGGAAAAATGCAAGGCGTGCGTCGGCTTGCTGCAATTAGATGCGTATAGTAGCCGACTAAACAGCTGCATTGATAAACAATCAGCTTATTTTCCGTCAGTTAAGAGCATTGAGCGTTGATTGTGCCCGATACATAGGGCTCCCTTGTGCGGAGCCAGGCCGATATCAAAATACAGCGGTAGTTTTGCCGCAATCGTCCGGTGGCGGGATGACGTCCAAACCCCGACAATCAGCGAACCTAATCGAGTGTCTCTGCCGGAGCGGTGCTCTGGACGCTTGTTCTGCGACGGAATGGGCGACTCCCATCGTGGGAAAAACTGCATTTTCTGCGCGGCAGGAATATCTCTGCGGCGCTGATGAATGAATAGCATACCGACTAACAACTTGTTTCTTGCGTCAATGTTGAAATCGGTCTGTCAAAACGAATGACATATGGAGGAAAAAAATGAAAAAGTATCTTGCTTTATCTCTTGCGCTGGTCCTCTGCCTTGGCTTGCTTGCAGGCTGCGGCACGAAGGCCGAGACGCCTTCCGCATCTCCCGAAACATCCGCAGCGGGAGAGACGAATGCCTACGATGCAGCCGTCGGCAAAACCTACACCATAGGGACCGACACTACTTTTGCACCGTTCGAGTTTGAAGACGACAAAGGCACACATACCGGCATCGACATCCAGCTTCTTGATTCTATAGCAGAAGAAATGGGCTTCAAAGTAGAGTGGAAGGTTCTTGGCTTTACCGCCGCCGTTACGGCGATGGAAGCCGGTCAGGTTGACGCTGTTATGGCGGGAATGTCCATAAAGCCTGAGCGTTTACTGAAGTATGATTTCTCGGATTCTTACTACGACAGCGCAACGGGTGTCGCGGTTGCCGCAGACTCTGCAATAACGGCTCTTGATGGTCTCAAGGGTGCGACCGTTGTGGCAAAGACCGGCACAACCGGTGCACAGTATGCCGAATCTCTCGCAAGTGATTATGAGCTGAACATCATCTATGTTGAGGATTCTTCGACCATGTACACCTACGTCCAGTCGGGACAGGCTGTTGCCTGCTTCGAGGATTATCCGATCATCCAGTACGAAATTGCCCGCGGCAATGTCAAGTGCAAGGTTATTAACCAGTCCGAGGATTCTGCGCCTTACGGCTTTGCCGTCATGAAGGATACCCATGCCGAACTGATTGCCGCCTTCAACGAAGGCCTTAAGCGTCTGAAAGACAGCGGCGAGTACGAAGAAATACTTAATACCTATTTCGCCAGCAAATAAGCGTTAAGCAATTTGTCCGATATTCCGTGGTGGCCGGATGATCAACATCCTCCGGCCACCAAACGGTTTATCTCAACAGACCGTTCTTTACATAGAAATACCGATTTATTCTAAAACAATAGTACTTCGGTAAGCATTACTGTTTTAGAATAAATCCGAAACGGATAGGACTTGCCCATGGAATTTTTTAATGATTTAATTAGCGGCCTGCACGGCTTTTGGAGTGGAATAGTGGACTTTGCGGGACTGTTCGTCAAGTATGCGCCGTCCTTTGCGAAAGCGCTGGGCATGACAGTGGAGGTCACCTTCATTTCGCTCATCCTTGCGACGGTACTCGGTATCGTTTTCTGCCTGTTTAAGTTATCAAGATTTGGTCTATTGAAGGGCTTTGCAAATGTCTACATCAGCATCATTCGCGGAACCCCGCTGATTGTCCAAATTTTGTTTATCTATTTCGGGCTGCCGATGGCGCTGCATTTCACCTGGTCGATAATTCCTGCGAGCGTTGTCATCATGTCGCTCAATGCGGGCGCATACATGACGGAACTCATCCGCGGCGGTATTGAGGCCGTCGACAAGGGACAGCTTGAAGCGGCGCGCAGCCTTGGCCTTACATATGGCCAGTCTTTGAAAAAAATTATTTTGCCGCAGGCCTTTCGTCTGATGCTGCCGTCTATCATTAACCAATTCATTATTACCCTAAAAGACACCTCCCTGCTTTCCATCCTTGGCCTGCGGGAGTTGACGCAGAACACGAAGATAATCGTCGCCAACAACATGGAAGCGTTCAAAATGTACGCGATCGTCGGCATTTACTACTGGGTGATCGTGACGATTCTTTCTGCCGTTGCTAAGATGATAGAAAGAAGGACTACATATGGCAAATAAAATTATTGTAAAAAACCTAATTAAGTCTTTCGGCAAGTTGGAAGTCCTTAAGGATGTGAGTACGGAAATTGCGGAAGGCGAGGTCGTCGTCGTTATCGGGCCTTCCGGTTCTGGAAAGTCGACGTTCCTGCGCTGTTTGAACTGTCTGGAGGAGATTAACGGCGGCACCATCATTGTCGACGGGTATAACTTGACTGACAAAGGAACGGACCTCAACAAGGTGCGCCGCAATATTGGCATGGTCTTCCAGCACTTCAACCTCTTTCCGCATAAGACCGTCAAGGAAAATATTATGCTTGCGCCGCTGACGCTCAAAACGATGAGCAAGGAGGACGCCCTCAAAAAGGCTGACGAATTGCTTAAACAGGTCGGACTATCGGATAAGGCCAACGTCTATCCCGCGCAGCTCTCCGGCGGACAAAAACAGCGTGTCGCAATCGCCCGCTCACTTGCCATGAACCCCGATGTGATGCTATTTGATGAACCGACGAGCGCGCTCGACCCCGAAATGGTCGGCGAAGTGCTGGGCGTTATGAAGGACCTTGTCAAAATGGGCATGACGATGGTTGTCGTCACGCACGAAATGGGATTTGCTCGTGAAGTCGGAGACAGGATTCTGTTTATGGACGGCGGCTACATCATTGAAGAGGGGACCCCGACCCAGATTTTGACCGCGCCCAAAGAACCAAGAACCATTGATTTCTTGAGCAAGGTTCTTTAGGGAACAGGTCTTATAACCAACAAAAAAAGAACCCGAAACATCGGGTTCTTTTTTTGTTATAGCAGGTGCGCCGGACTGAAGGCCAATCCACGGACTGTTCAGATGGACCCATGCAAAACAAACGTGGCTTTATGTAGTCAAGCGTCATAGGCGTCCTAGAATTAGTCCTGCTGTGCCTTGAGTATGTCGCGGATCTCCGTGAGCAAAACTTCTTCCGTGCTGGGTGCGGGAGGCGGTGCTTCCGCGGCCTTTTTCTTTTTAAAGGTGAGCAGCTTAACAAAGAAAAATACGCAGACAGCAATGATCAAAAAGTCGACAACCGATTGAATGAACGAGCCATAACGCACGGCAGCTTCTTCGATGCCCTCACTTGCCGGTGTAATAACATACTTCAGATTTGTAAAGTCGATACCGCCGATGAGCAAGCCGATCAAGGGCATGAGCAGGTCGTTGACAAGAGAAGTGACAATTTTTCCGAAGGCGCCGCCGATAATAACGCCGACGGCCAGATCAATGACATTGCCTTTTAAGGCAAATTGTTTGAATTCCTTTAACATGGTTCCACCGCTTTCTGTATGTTTCAAGTTTAATTAATAATAACTCCTATTAACAATTTAGTCAAGAAGACAAACGTGATTATTGCTGGGGGATAATAGGAGAAAAGGACGTTTCCAAGCTGCGGAAACGTCCTTTTTTGCAGTTCACTTCAGATCAAAATCATAGATTGCGATCTTTGGATAGATGCCCTTGAGCAGGCTGTAATCCGCAATTTGATTGCCACTGAGAAGGAGCGTTTTCAGACCTGTCAATTCCGATAGCGGGCGAACATCGGTAATTTTGTTGTCGCAAAGCTGGAGCTCCCAGATCGATTTTAGCTTGGCGAGCGCCGAGATATCCGTCAGGCCTATTCCTTTGGCGTCAAGCTGTTCGAGTGAGGTCATAGCGACAAGCGCGTTGAGGTTGTCGATCCTGTTGCCGCGGGAGAGTGTCAGGACCTTCATTTCCGTCATGCCGCTCAGTGGGCTCAAGTCAGTCACAAGGCAGTTATTTATGTCAAGGGACATGAGCTTGATGAGCCCAGCAATCGGCTGGAGGTCCGATATCTCGTTGCCACCCATTGATAATTCTCCGAGATTTGTAAAGTACTTCAGTGCACGTATATCTCTTATCAGGACCCTTTTGTCGGTGTTTGGATAGGGGTTTGAAATGTCGAGTTTTGTCAGGGAGAGCGCATCGCCCACAGTAATGGCGCACTTGGCTTTGTTCAGCGCTTCGCGGACCTTGGCCTCCAGGGCGTGATCCGTAAATTCAATCACAGCTGCGCTGTCAATCGATGGCTCCGAAGGACGTGTGTCCGTTGCGGAGGGGCTGGGGGAAGCATCTGTTTTCTCTGTATCGGTACAGGCGCAAAGGGATAGAAACAAAATGCTGATCAGTGCGGCAGAGAGAAAGTGTTTCATCAGGAGACCTCCTCAAGTTCAGTACTTGTTTTGATGGTGTCGCCGGATTGGCACGCTTCCAAACGCAAAACGTCTTCAGCCATTATGGGCAAGGCCATAGGCTCTTGCCACGTTCTGGACGAAGATGATGCCTTTTCCCGGCTTATCGATATGGAAATTCTCGCTGATGGAGCTGACAATAGCTTCTGTCCTGCGCTCCGGTGTGACCATGAGGACGATTTCTTTTTCAGGCTCAATGTCCATCGCAAAAAGTTTGCTCGTCTCATGGACGCCCGAACCCCGTGCGTTGATGATCGTTGCCCCCGCTGCACCTGCCTTAGAGGCGGCTTCAACGACTGCCTCGCCCTTTCCTTTATCGACAATGACTATTATAGACTGATACATGGTGTCATCCACCCCTTCCGGTTTTTCTTTTTTATGGGCCTCGAAGCATCTTGAACCGCAGACGCCAGACAGGGGAACGGTATAAGCGATGCCGTGACCGGGTTTAAAGAGTTTGAACTCTCTGTTAAGCTTATCGAGAACCTCAATGCCGGCCTTGCAGTCGGCTGCCATGAGGACAATTTCCTTGCGCACATCATCCAGGGCCAACAGTTCGAGAATACTATTCCGGTCGGTGCCCTTTCCGAGTATGATCGTTCCGCCGGAAATGCCATGCTGTTTTGCTATATGGAGAACTTTGCTGCCCTGGCCATTTCCCACAATGACGAAAATCAGCTCGCAGCCAATGTTTTCAATTGACAGCATCATCATTTTCAGCTCCTTCCTTCCGTGACTTTAGCTTGTAAATCAGGCCGAGCACCTGTAGTGTGATGAGCGGTGTCAGGGCGACCATAGCAATAATGCCGAAGCCGTCAAGCATCACGTCGGCACCGTCAATTGCTTCAGCTGCACCCTGAGCGAAAGCGAGAATAAAGGTGGCCGTCATCGGGCCGGAGGCGACACCGCCGGAATCAAAGGCGATGCCAACAAAAAGCTTCGGCACGACGAAGCTCAGACCCAACGAAATAAGATAGCCGGGGAGCAGATAATGCCAGAGCTGCAGACCGGGAACGAGTATTCTGACCATAGAAAGGGCCACGGCGATGCCAATACCGATCGTGAGCGCAACAAGCACCGTTCTTTTTTTGACGTAGCCGCTCGTCACGGCCTCAATTTGATTGGTCAGTGCATGGACGGCAGGCTCGGCAAGAACGGTGAACAGGCCAAGGAAAAAGCCGATAGCGACAAGCAGCGACGGTTTGTTAAGTGCTGCGACCTTGAAACCAACAATAGCGCCGGCCTCCATGAACCCCGCGTTAACGCCCGTGAGAAACAGCACCAACCCAATGAAGGCATATCCGACGCCGAAAAGAATACGCCGCAGCTGTCCGCGGCTGAGCACAAAGGACCTAAACTTGAAGATGAAAAACAGCAGGACAATCGGCGTAAGGGCGATCAGGATTTCCAGCGCCATCTTCGGAAGCTGCTCGGCAAAGGGCGACATCAGGCCAAGCGATGTTTCTGAAGCTGTTTCCAAACTGCCGGTAATTTTATCCGTCTTGCTCACGATGCTCATGACCATGACGGCAATGATGGCGCCGGTTGAGGTAATCGCAACCAGTCCGAAGCTGTCCTTTTCGGAGGCCCGGCTGTCTTTTTTTAAGGCGGAGACACCCATTGCCAATGCGAGGACAAAGGGAACGGTCAAAGCGCCTGTTGTCGCGCCGGAGGCATCGAAGGAGATTGCCATAAACTCGGATGAAGTAAAAAACGAGAGAGCGAATATCACAAGGTACAAACCCAAAAGACTGAGGTTCAAAGGAATGTTGTATAGGATTCTAAAAAAGCCCAAGGCGAGCATCGCGGCGATACCGATGGAGACAATGGCCACAATACTCAGCTTTGAAATTACGCCGGATGAAACCGCATCGACCTGCCCCGCCAGTATATGCAGATCTGGCTCGGCAACGGAGACAAAAAAGCCGAGGAGTAATACGGAGAAAATGACAAAACCGGTTTTGTTCGTTTTTGCGATAGCTGAACCCATGTGCTGACCGATGGGATCAATGCCGAGTTCGACGCCGAAGAGAAACAGCGATAGACCTGCAACAATAAAGAGCGCGCCGATCAGGAACCGATATAGGCGCAGCGGCTCTAAGGGGGACACTGTGAAATTCAAAAAAAGTACGATTGCAGCTATCGGAAAAACGGACAAAAAGGCCTCTTTGAATTTTTGCGTAAGTGCTCTCAAATAATGCGTCCTTCCTTTCTATATTGTATTAAAGGACTGCTCGACGATGCGGGGAGCGTGAGAACACTCCGGGTTCATAAAGCAGCCCTGTATACGCAATGGCTCAGACGAAGGGCCTCAACTGATGACCCAAGAAAAAGCATATTTTAGTTTTTCGGGGGTGAAAATCACAGGGTCAGGCAGCTTTTGGAAAGAGCCGGTGAGGCCTTTTTCCAGTGCCGCCAAATGCAGATGGCAGGCTGCAATACCGAGGTCAACATGGGTGAAATCAAGTGAGGGCAGCCTCGAAGCCCCGGGGACCTGTTCCCTGTAAAAATGCAAGGCGTTAAAATCCAAAACGACTCGCCAGGGCTGCCTGTTCGTCGCCGAGGGCGCAAGACGCAACATCTCCAGCGGAAAGGCGTAGTCCCCGGCCTCAGCCTCGCTGAGCGGATGAGAAAAATCCCGAAAGAAAAACAGTGAATGCCAGTCCTTTCGCTGATCCGCCTTTGCCATCCAGCGCATGACCGATTCGGTAACACGTTTTTTACCCAGCGGGTAGCCGACGGGGGAGATTGCAGGAAAAAGCTCGTTTTCTTTCACTTCCAAAGCGGAGGCGAAAGCGCTGCGCTTAAAAGTACCGCCGAGCCAGCAGGTGCCCAGACCGAGCGTGGTGATATAGAGAATCAGCTTCTCAAAGGAATAGCCCAGTGCCTCTAAAGCCAGCGCATCGTTTGGGACAGTCGCGCCGATGAAGCAGTCGGCACCCTTGATTACGCCGTAGGTCCCGAGTTTTTCCCCGCCCGGGGCCGCAGCGGTTTCAAGCAGAAAGAAGGAAACCGGCACCGAAAAGGGATTGGATAGGGTACTGAAATAGGCCCTGATCTGAGCTTTCAACTCGTCAGAGAGGGGGCGCTGCTCGTAGGTCCGGACGCTGGAGCGGGTTCTGACCGTTTGTTCAACGGGAAAAGCAGGCGCAAAATCCATGAAATTGCTCCTTTCAGACCAATTTTATATTAATTTGTTTTAGCAGGCCGCTCTGCAAGAACACGGGACTTCGTTGCGGCTGCAATAAAATGCGGTGCGGCCATCTGTCGAGATCCGGCAGATCCGACGGACCTTCAATGAGATTTAAAAGCTGTTGGTCGGACAGATCTCTACAAAGAGGCAGCCAATTAAGCCGGCGACCATTAATTATGTGGCCGGTTTCTCACTGCCACTTCTCATAGTGGACACGGTCGGCCTGATAACGGTCGACAAATGCATTTCCCGGACCCTCCGGATAGCCAGCGGCAATCAGTGCAAACGGGCGTATGTGCGCAGGGAGTGCAAATATATCACGCACATTTTTGGAGACTTGCTCCGAAGTTGCAACGCCGATCCAGACACTGCCGAGCCCCAGATGAGCCGCTTCCAGCAAAAGGTTTTCCGTTGCTGCCCCGAGGTCCTGTTCCCACGCAGTCGGGATAGATAATCTCTTTTCGTTTGCCAAAAGCACGAAAGCTACAGCACAGCCGGCAGCGGGGCCGCCGTAAGGCGAGGCTTTGGAGAGCCTACTAAGCGTATCCTTGTCCTGCACGACAAGAAACTCCCAGGGCTGCTGGTTTGCCGCAGAAGGCGCCTGCATCGCTGCTTTCAGAAGCAGCTCAATCTTTTCCGGCTCAACCGAGGAATCTTTAAACCTGCGAACACTTCTTCTATAAAAGATTTCTTTCATACTTATCCCTCCAAATTCAGAGTGGTTTATAAAACATATTGGATTTAAAGCGCTTTGTGCGGTTCGGCAAAGCCGTGTTTGACGGCACGAAATACGCGAAGCGCTTGCATCAAATATAGCACAGGCGGCAAGAGCTGTCAATTAATAGGGTATTCATATAGATATACTGTGCCAAAGACGATAAAATATCCCCGAGAAGCGGGGATGGCCGCAACTCAGGGATGCAGAACAAATTTTTGGATGAGCTCGGCCATGGCGTCGCTGTTATTGTCGCTTTCGGTGACGTAAGCCGCCGCCCGCTTAACCACATCAAGTGCGTTTGCCACGGCGACGCCGATACCGGCCTTTTCGAGCATCTCCACGTCGTTATAGTAGTTTCCGGCAGTGATGATCTCGGAACTGTTAACGTGCAGCCGCTCGGCGAGCCGTGCAATGCCTCGCCACTTTGTGACATTGGCGGGCATAATATCGTAACAACCCGGCTCAGATTCGACACCCCATAACGAAAGCGACTGCTCTTCAATGAAGCGGAGAATCTTTTCCCCCGCCTGAAAAGCGACAAAGCCCTCGATCCCGCAGGGGATTTCATTGAATGAACAGTATTTGACGGGGCTTGCCCCAAGTGCACGGCTGTAGTTTTCTGTTCTCTCAGAGAGAATATTTGTTGCCCAAAATCCGTTATGGTCCCCCATGATCTGAAGGATGTAGCTGTTTTGAAGACAAAACTCGACCAGCCGCTGCGCGTCGGCTTTTTCCACACATTCATTTTCAAGAATGGTTCCGCGCTGCCAGTCAATGAGCTTTCCTCCGTTGTTAAGGATCAGGTAGTCGACCTGCTGCATCTGGCTGTAGAGGGTGCGCATATCAACATCCCGCCGTCCGCTGACAAAGCAGATCAGACAGCCCTGTGCGCGCGCCTTTTTGAAAGCGGCCCTTGTTTTTTCGCCCAGGTCCCCCGCGTTATTAACGGCTGTTCCATCCAGATCCATCGCCAACAGCTTGTATTTAATCATTTAATTTATCCGTCCATTCTTTTGACAATTGCTAAAAAACGTGCTATAATATTCCTATATTTGTATAATAATCAACAATCAACGAATTGTCTGCCCACTTGTGTGCAGTGTTTTAAAAATTGCTAGAATGCAGGCAGGTGCGTTATGGAAAACAAAAGTCTGATGGAAAACAAAACGTCGCCCCGCACAAACGCGGTTGAAAAACTCGAAAATTATCTGCTGGTGAATCATCTTCCCGCCAACTCGAAGATTCCCTCTGAGCGCGATCTTTGCAAGCTCTGGAATGTCAACCGTACGACGCTGCGCTTCGCTGTGGACATGCTCATCGATTCCGGAAAACTCTATCGGAAAAAAGGCGCAGGTACCTTTGTCGCCGAGGCGAAGCTGCCCAGAAACCTCTTAGGCGTCAACTCCTTTGCCAGCGAAATGCGTCAACAGGGAACGGCGCTGACGACAAAGATTCTCTCGTTCCGCACACTCGAGTGCACCAAACAGATTTCCAAAAAACTGCACGTTACGCTCGGCAACAAAATTTACGAAATTATCCGCCTCAGGCATGTTCAGGGCCAGCCCTGCATCATTGAGACAACCTATATAAACGCGGAAACGTTTCCGAACTTTGAAAACTACAATCTTGAGAAAGACTCAATGTACTCGATCTTCACAAACATCTATAAAAAGAAGATTATTCGCGGCGAAGAAAACATCAGCGTCACATATGCGACGAAAGAAGAAGCCGCTTTTCTTGAGATCGAGCCGGACTCGCCGGTATTTTTCGCAACGGGTGTGACAATGTCCTCCGAAAACGAACCGCTGGAATACTACAAGCTGCTGTTTAGAGCAGACCGCTTTAAGTTCGTGAGCGTAACACACAGGAGGGAGGACTGAAAGCGATGAGAAGCAATTCGGCCAGCGGTGAATCCGAAAACACCATTAACTATAAAACGCCGATCTATCTGCAACTGCGCGAAATTATCCGGAACAAAATTGAAGACGGCGAATACACCCCCGGCACAGCCATTCCCTCTGAAAACGAGTTGTCGGAGACCTATGGCATAAACCGCATTACGGTGCGCAACGCAATAAACGCGCTTGTCAACGAAGGTCTTCTCAGAAGCGTACAGGGCAAGGGCGTCTTTGTCATCGGCAACAAAGCAGAAGAGACAATTGCCGAGCTCAACAGCTTCATACCTGTTCTGCCCAAGCAGTTCAGCATTAAAGAGCAGGTCAAGGAAATCCGCCCCGCAGGGGATCTGTTTGCGACCCTCTTCAATATCGGCGTCAGCGAGCCAATCTACTCTATTGTGCAGATCGTTCTGTCAAATGCGGAGCCCATCTCTTATGACGAGATATACATACCTGTTGCTGTGGTTCCTCAGCTTCAGGTAGCAAGTTCCTCAGTCTTCAGCATAGACGACATTTTTGAGTTCTATGACATTGAGGTCAGCTCCGTCCGTCAAAATTTGGAGATTATTACGGGGACGCAGAAAACCCGCCACATACTTGGCGATGTACCGCCGGAGATTGCCATCATGAAGCTCGAAAGCAGCTATCTTGACAATCGGGGACAGGTCATCGAGTATAAGAGCAGCTTTGTCCGGAGCGACACCTGCAGCTTCAAGGTCTTCCTTGACGCCAAGTAAATGATGATAAAGCTTAAGCAGTTACATGGTGGTTCACCTGGATGTAACTGCTTATTTTTGTTCTCCGGTCCATTTTCCTTTGACATAGACGAGGCTCAGAAGTGTGGCTCGGGCTACATTATCCGCCACCATCAAAACCCAGACTGCCTGAAGACCCAGATGGAACTGCCGAATACAAATATAGCTGCCCAAAATGCGGATACACCACATACAAAAGATGCCGATATAGAAGGGCTGCTGGGTATAACCTGCGCCGTTGAAAACACCCTCTAAAATAATGAAAACGGCGAAGATCGGCTCCGAAACCGATACAATCCGCAAAACCTTTGCGCCGAGCTCCCGCACAGCGGGATCGTCGGTGAACAGATCCATTATTTTGTCCGCCTGTGTGTAGAGTACCACACAGAGCAGTGCCAGCATCAAAACCGACATGCCGATCAGCCTGCCGGCTGTTTTTTTGGCCTTTGTGCTGTTGCCTTCGCCGAGCGCATTCCCGGTCAAGGTTGCGGCGACGGCCTGCATGCCATAACCTGGGACGTAGAAGAATTCCTCCGCCGACATGGCAATACTGTGCGCAGCGAGGGGAATTGTACCAAGGCCGGTGATCAGTCCTGTGAAGGTGACGTGGCCGAGCGAAACGCCGATGCGCGTCAAGGCGATGGGCGTAGCCTTTCGCAGAATCGACTTCGTCAGCTCAAATGAGAAGCTTCGTCTGATTTTGCAGTTGCGGAGCAGGACGTTCCGTTTGACAGCAATAAACATGACGGTACCGCCTATCACATAGGACACGGCGGTCGCAATGCCGGAGCCGACGACACCCAGACCGAGGCCGGGAACGTGCAGTTCAAAGCCGCCAAGGCTTAACACGGAGGCGGGATAGATCATGATGAGGTTCAGAAGAACATTTACGATGTTCATGAGGAGGTTGACCAGCATCGGGGTCCGCATGTCACCTGTGCCGCGCAGCATGCTGCCGAAAACAATATCTGCCGTTCGAAACAGCATGGGCGCTGAGACGATCAGGAAGTAGGTCCCGGCAACTGAGCGTATCGCGGGATCGGCCCCCATGATGCCCGGTACAGCCCTTGCGCTCAGCGTGAACAAGAGCCCTTCAGCAAGTCCGAGTGCCAGCACAAGCACGAGTGATTGATCGGCGACCTTATGTAGCTGCTCTTTATCGTCCTTGCCGATGTTGAAGGCCACAAAGGACTGAAGCGTCAAACCCAGCGCGTACTGCGGGGAGTTAATCAGCCAGATCAGCGGGGCCGTCAGCCCCACCGCGGCAGAGGCGTTGGCCCCAATCCTGCCGACCAGCGCCATATCAACATACTGCACGAAGGTTGTCAGCAGCAGCTCGAGGATGGACGGCAAGGCCAGTATCCAGTATTTTTTGATTTCCTGAAGGTTGTTTTTCAAGCTGTCGTGTTCATCTCCGTGTGACGACCGGACTGCCCTCAGTCCAGATCGCCCAGCTTATGTATAAGGTCCTTAGTAGACAGATAGAGTTCCTCGAAAAGGACTTGATATGGCTTGTACTTTTCGTGGTTTTCCATATTTGGCGTATAGATTTTTCCCGCCTTGACGACGGAGGAAAGGGCTGAAAAGCCCGAGAAAAATTGGACCCCGATCGCCGCCATCATTGCATCGCCGAAGCTAGCACCGATGGTGATGTCCGCCGTCCGGATTTCTTTGCCCGTGATGTCGGAGACGATCTGCATCCATTGCGGATTCTTGGTTCCACCACCGACGGCCATAATTTTATGGAGGGGCACGTCGTGCTCTTCAAAGACGCGTAGGTTCTGATTGATAGAAAAGCCTACGCCTTCCAGCGCACTTCGGTACAGATGCTGCCTTGTGTGCGAGAGTGTCAGACCGCAAAGCACGCCTTTTGCCAGAGCGTCGTTAATCGGGGTGCGCTCACCGGCAAGATAGGGCAAGGTGATCAGCTTGTCACTGCCGACAGGAATCTCATCAATGCCGTCCATCATACTTGCATAGGCACTGACACCGGTTTTTTCTTCATTTGCGATGGCCTCGGGGAAGATGTTGTCCCGGTACCAACGCGTAAGGGTTCCGGCTGTGTTGGTTCCGGCGGACATATCGAAGCTGCCTGGAATAATAAATTCCTCACGCCAGACCCTGTCGTCATCCACAAGGCGGTCTGTGCAGAGAATCATGTACACGGAGGAACCAAACTGGAGCATCATATCCCCTGGCTGCAGAACGCCGGTGCTGATAGCCTCAGCGCCCGAATCGTCGGTGCCGACGATGACGGGGGTGCCTTCGGCGAGGCCGGTTTCCTGCGCAGCTTCTTTAGTGACGTACCCGGCGATGTCTACCGTGTTTTTAACCTCGGCAAGCTGGTCGGGGCGACAAATGATTCTGCAAGTTTCGGGATTCGGCATGCCGGAGCTGAAATAAAGCGGGTTGAAGCTCGCCAGTCCCAAAAACCTGTCCACGACGTATTGGCCTGTCAGTTTCGCGGTAATGAAGCTTGAACCCGTCAAAAATTTGTGGGTTTTAGCATAGACCTCGGGCTCGTTGTTTTTTATCCAAAGAATCTTTGGCATGACGTCGCTGGAGCAGAGGGGTCTGCCATACCAGGCTTTAATCTGTTCCTCGCCGTAATACGCTGTCAGCCATTCTATCTCATTGACCGCCCGCGCGTCAATGCCGTAGAGGATAGCTTTTCGTAAAGGACGGCAGTTTTCATCCACAGGAACGCAGTCTGCGCCCAAAGCGCTGATACCAACGGACATAATCTGACAAGGGTTTATGCCGCTTTTTTCAATCAGCGCATGGCTGATGGTGCAGAAATCATGCCACCATACCGCATCCGCGTCGTGCTCGAAGTGATTAGGCTTCGGGTTCTCCATGCCGTGCTGTGTGGCGTGCACCGCCACAATATTGAAGTCTTCGTCTGTCAGGACGCCCTTACTTTCAAAAGTGCCCGTATCAATTCCCAGAAAATAGCGTTTGCTCATTCCGCTCACCCCAACATTTCTCTGACGCGATTTATCGCCCGCTTGGCATACAGGGTCGGTTCATTTATATAAGCCGTAACAAGCTCAATTGTTGCCGTTCCCTCATAGCCGCGTTCCTTTAATTCATCCAACAGTTCCTTCATAGGAATGTTTCCGTCCCCGGGAAGGACATGAGTCGCACTGTTGCTGTCGCTGTCAACAATATGCATATGGTACATTTTTTCGCCTAATTTATCCAGATAGTCGAGTATGCTCTCATTCTGGACGAAAGGCGCCACAATATCGCACATGCCGTACAGCATCGGATTCGGTACACGGCGAAAAACCTCCAATAAATCGTTTGCACTTTTGATGACGTTGGTCTCATAGGGTGTCAGTGTTTCTAAAACGACCTTCATACCGATTGATTCGGCGTGGGCGGTAATCTCCTGAAGGGATAAGGTTAGGCGATCCCATATCTCATCATGAGTAGCATTATAGCCGGCATGACCTGCACTCATGAGCATAAAGTCCGCGCCCAGCTCCTTTGCCACGTCAAGAGACAGACATAGATAGTCAATGGCCTCCTGTCTCATGCGTGTGCTGCCGATCATGTAGTTGTAGGGGTAGCTGTTGTGCTCGGGGGTATAGCCAAGAACAGGCATCTCGTATTTATCGATGAGATGCTTAATTCCTTCGCAGTCTCCCGCCCGGAGATCGGGGGCAAAGGCGTGCGGTCTGCCCCCCCAAAGCTCGATATAATCATAGCCGAAACGTTTTGCGTCCCGGAATATATCCTCCAGTCTGCTGAATTGATAGCCGGATGTAAATAGCCCAAGTTTCATCGTGATATCTCCTTATCAGATATAGTCAACTAAGAGTATCTCTATATGAGCGAACTTCTTCCATGAAAGCCAGGACACGCTCAAGATCGATATGCTTATAGAAGTTGCCGTCCTGCTTGAAAGTCGTGCCGACAATCGCCGCGTCCGCACAGGCAAGCTTCCTGCGGATTGTATCAAGTCGACAGCCGGTGTTGCATAAAACAGCAATCTCCGGTGAGTTTTGCTTTACCTCGCACATCAACTCGTCGTCGACCTCCTGGCCCGCAGCTGAGGCGGAGATACAAAAGCCGTCCGGATGGGCTTTGAAGGCAAGGGACTTAGCAATCTGTCCGAGCGCACGCTTATCCATATTGCTGTCGGATTCGGGATTAATAAAATAAATCATTCTGAGCGCATCAAGATGCAGGGCGTTTTTTCGGCGGAGTAGGGCGGAAAAATCGTTGTTGTAAAATCCGCCGTCCCCGACATAGACACCGCTGAAGGTGCCGCGCACAAACTTGGCGTCAACTGCGGCAGCAAGCTCAATGGTGGCAAGTCCATCCGATATGCAGTCGACGCCGTAAGGAACGCGGATATCCGCCATAAGCTCGCCGATGACCCGCGCCATACTCGCGGGCGTAACGAAGTGCATTTGCCGCTCATAGGGCAGACTGAACTCATTGCTGAAGAGCACAGCGTCCACACCGCCGTCCTGAAGTTTTTTCAGGTCCTCCTTGGCCTTCTCGGCCACTGTTTTCATACTGTCGCCGTGACGGAAAAGAGGGTCTCCCGGCAGGGGATCCATATGCAGCATGGCAATAATGGGCTTCTTTACGCCAAACATATCGTCGATCCAACTCATAATCTATACCTCAATTCTATACAAGTAAAATATTAATAGAACCATTTTATCTTAACTATAGCGTTAATTCTACACAAGGTCAAGGAAATTTCGCGTGATTTGTCAATAAAATGTTGAATAAACCATGTGATTAAAAGAAATTGACACAAAGGGTCAAGCGTGTTATGCTCTATTAGGCGTACAAGATAGTAAATATTAAAACCAATTTCAATAGATATTACATGCAGGAGGGCGTAAATATGGTAGATCAGGAAGCAATGATGGGGTATATTCTGGAAGAGCCGGGCATCATCAAACGTATCTATGAAAATCGCGCGGAGATAACGAAAGATTTTGTTCAGTATTTTTTGAACCATCCCGTCAAACGCGTCTATCTCAGCGGCACAGGCTCACCCAGACATGTCTGCATCGTTATGGCGCAGATGATGGAAAAACTGCTTGGGGTGGAAGCCAGCTGCGAGATACCGACGATATTCAATAACCACAGCCAGTTTAATATGAACGGCGTATATAAAAAAGACGAGCTGCTGCTGATTGTCCCCGCACAATCCGGTCGCACCGCGGGACCTTACTGGACAGCGCTCAAGGCAAAGGAGGCGGGGGTCCCCATTCTCTGCACAACCTTGCATCCGGACGGTAAGCTGGCTCAGCTCTGCGAAGTAGTGATCGACAAGGGGACAGGCCGGGAAGAGTCCTTCCCCGAGAGCAAAGGCCACATTGCCTCCCTCGCTATCCTGTCCATGTGCATCATCGAGACCGCGCACGCGCTCAAAAGACTGGAGGATACGGCCTATGATGCCTATCTCAGGGCTTTCGATAGGCTGCCGGACTCCTGTGAGCGGGCACTTCGCGTAACCGAGACATGGTACGAAAAGAACAAGTATAAGCTGATTAGCCAGCCCGCGCTGACCATTCTCGGATACGGGCCAAATTTCGGCACTGCGCTTGAGGGCGCGCTGAAGATTCTTGAATCGACACTGAAAACCGTTGTTGCCTATGAGGCAGAGGAATATATGCATGGCATTATGGAACCGATCAAAAAGGATTCCGTGATATTCTTCATATGCCCCTCGGACAGTCCTGTCGAGCAGGAGCGGATGCACACGCTTATCAACTATACCCGCAAAATCTGCGATAACTGCATTGTTCTATGTCGGCCGGAAGACCCTTGTGCAGATGAAAATGCCATTATCTGCGACTTTACAGACTGCGAATTTCTCGATACGATGGAATATCTCGTCCCATTCCAGTTCATTTGCCACAGGATGGCCAGAGACATGGGACTGAGCACCATTGATTCTCAGCTCGACGGCTCCTGTGAGGCCCTTGGCTGCCGTGTCTGAGTCCTGATAAATATGGATCAAAAATGCGCCTGCTGTAAACGGGCGCATTTTTTGCACTGCAGATCAGGATTGCATTGGCGGTTGTGGTATAAAAAATTATAAATATATTTTAAAAATAATTTGAAAATTTTTTCCAAAAAACCAAAAAAATGTTCAATGTGCACATGATTAAACTGTCAAATTAGTATAATATATTGTTTGATATTGGCGCTTATATGTGCTAATATGGGTATAGTGGTATAAAGAAATCGAAAGTTATATAAAACAACGATATTTTTATCCTTTCACTGTAATATTAGGAGGCTATACTATGGGACATTTATTTACTGGTGTATTGACAGAGATCATCACACCCTTCAATGAGGACGGATCAATCGATTACAAAATGGCCGGAGAGCTGATTGATTTTCAGCTTGAGAGTGGCATAAAAAACTTTTTCGTCAACGGACTCGGTGCGGAATGCCATGAGCTATCCACGGAAGAAAAGCTTGAACTGCTCAAGCTCGTCTATGCACGTACCAAGGGCAAGGCGCAAATCATGGCCTGCTCCTTTGAAAACGACTTGATGACCAATAAAAAACTGCTCGATCTCTATGCCGAGACGGGCATGTGCGATGCGTTCTGCATTACGGCCCCGCCTTTTTTCAGACACACCCAAAAAGCCCTGATTGATTACTGCGGGCAGCTCATCGACTACGCCAAAAAGCCTGTATATATTTATAACTGCGTGCAGATGGGTGCGCTGTTTGCCCCCGAGACGATTGCGAAGCTCCAGAAAGAGCATTCGAATTTCCGCGGCTACAAGGATGCGACGGTCGATGTGGTGCACTGGATCCAGACAAGCAACCTGTGCGATATGGAAAACTTTGACTTTCTCGGCGGCTGCGACGGACTGGACGGCGTTTATATGACGCTGGGTGCTGTCGGCTGCGTGTCGTTTATGGCTGTTCCGTTCCCGAAAGAAATGAAGGCGATAACCGATGCAGGGCTTGCCGGCGACTTTAAAAAGTGCCTCGAAGCACAGAGACGTGTCATGGTTATCAGAAACGCCCTGAAGCTCGCCCCCTTCAACGCCGCTTATATGTATGCCCAAAAGTTTACGGGAGGCCCCGTTGTTTTGCACAGCAGAATGCCCGCAGATCAGGACTTTGTGTCCGATGCGGCAAAGGCCGTTATCGACAGCACGATGAAGGAATTGGGCTATTGATATGAGCCGGACGAAAATTACGCTTTCGCCCAGCTTTTTCTCAGAGCGTCCAAAAACGCTTCTGGAGGACGGGCAGTTTAAGGCGCTTGTTCTGAAGTATTCCACGGGCGTTTGCGGCCTACAGATCTCCAACAAGGACGTTCAGCTTGTTGTCCTGCCGTACATGGGGCAGCAGATTTGGTTTGCAAAGTTCTGCGGCAGGGATCTGACGGAGAAGTCGATCTTCGACGAGCCGCAGGCAACGGTCAAATGGGGCGATAATTACGGGGCGCTGCTTATCCACTGCGGCCTGACAAACATGGGTAATCCAGAGCCCGGTGCAAACTATCCGCTTCACGGTGAGCTGCCATTTGCGGAATATCAAGAGGCTTATGTCTCAATAGGATATGATGAAAATGGAAAGTTTCTTGCTGCGGGAGGAACCTATCAATATCGGAACAGTCAGGAGTATAACTACAGATATAAGCCAGAGCTTCGTCTCTACGAAAACGCGACCGTTGCGGAGATGCATATCAACATTGAAAACTGCCGTACCCGCAATCCGTTGGAATATCTGTACATGTGTCATATTAACTGGATGGCGGTGGACGGTTCGCGCATTGTCTACAGCGCGCCGCTGGACAGTGACCATATCGAGGTCTATGAGACGGAGATGGCGGGTGATTCACCCCGAGCAGAGGCCATGCGGGATTACTGCAGAAAACTGATGAAAAACCCGGAACTGGGTGATACATTGGATGAAAAGACACAGTGCTATGACCCGGAAATTTGTACCAATATCAAATACCTCTCCGATGCCGCGGGCTGGGCCCATGCCATGCAGGTCATGCCGGAGGGCGACGCCTGTTATGTCGGTTTTCGGACGGCAGAATTGCCTTATGCCCTGCGTTGGATGTGCCGTACCGGGGACGAAGACGGCTGCGGCATTGCCCTGCCGTCAACGGGCAACTGCCTTGGCAGTGCCTATCAGCGGGCGCACGGACTTTATAACAGCATCCCGCCGCTGAGCAGCGGCAGTCTGCGCTTTGATTTTGGCTATAAGAACAAGGTGCAGACGCAGGAAATGGAAAAACACATCGGTGAAATCCTCTCTGCCTACGAAAAGCAATAAGGAGAACAGCTATGAAATTTAAGACAGCCCTTTTTACCGCCGCTTTTTCCCGCTATCCCATCGAGCGGGCCTTTGAATCGGCCGCACAGTTTGGATACGATGCAATCGAAATCGGCGGGTTTCGGCCTCACGCCTATGCGCCGGACCTTGCCAAAGGCGGCGCTGAAAAAATTCGTGCCCTCAGCGATAAATACAGACTTCCCATCGTCAGCTATGCCCCTGAAAACACGGGCAGCCCCTACAGCCTTGTGTTCGAAGATCGACAAATGAATGAAGAAAGTCTGGACTATTTTAAGCTCACGCTTGACATGGCCAAGGCGATTGGTTCGGAATACTGTATGTTTGCCTGCAACCACCCCGGTTACGGTCGGGATAGGGAAAAGGTCAAGGAAATCTTCATTAATAATATGAAGGTGCTTGCCGAATACGCCGAGAAGATTGGACAGACGATAATTCTAGAACCTGTTACCCCATATGAGGGCACGATCATTGTTTCAAGCGATGATGTGGCCTGGGCGCTTGAAGCGGTCAAGTCCCCGCGTTTCAAGTGCATGTTGGACATTGCCGCGCCCTATACTTACGGCGAGCCTTTTCGCAGCTACTTTGACAAGCTGGGCAAGGACGTTAAACACATCCACTTTATCGACTGCACAAGGGACAGTGAAGACCATCTGATTCCCGGAGACGGCACTGTCGACTTTACCAGCCTGATTCACTATCTGGAAGAGATTGGCTATGAGGGCTACCTCTCGCTGGAACTGTTTACCCGCTATGAACCGGAACCCTATTTCGCGGCCGACAAAGGCATGCGCGTGTTCCGAGAAATACTGGCGGACTGATTATAAACCGTGTTTACAAAGAAAGGAACAGTCATATGGGTAAGTACGGAACAATAGATGTCGTCGTTCTGAACAGCCACGGGGTCGGACAAGTTTGCCATGTCAAGCGTTTGCCGCGCCGCGGAGAGACGATGGAAGCGTGGAACTGGCGTGTCGAAGAGGATGGCGGCAAGGGCTGTACCGTATCTGTCGCGCTTGGCAGACTCGGCATCAGCACGGGCTATATTGGCAAAGTCGGCTATGATCCTTGGGGCGACATGGGCGACAAGTGGATGACCGACGCAGGGGTTGACACCACCTTCATGTATCGAGACCACAGCGTTTCGACCGGTACAGGTCTCATCATGGTTGACGAGGATGGACTCAACACAATTGTCGACGGTGACAGTGCCTGCGCGGCCCTGACTATGGAGGAGGTGCGCGCAGCGCTCGAAGCCATGAAGGAAGCCAAGATCATGATTACAGGTTTCGGTATGCCCTGGCAAAAATCGCTTGCCGGTGCAAAAATGGCAAAAGAGGACTTCGGCATGCAGACCTTTTGCAACACCAGCCCCCTCCCCGCGGAGGGGGAGATGGGCGATCTGAGTTATCTGGACTACATGGTACTCAATGATGTCGAGGGCAGAGTGCTCGTCGGTCTGCCGGAAGACAGCACGGTGCCAAACGAGGAAATCTGCCACAGCATCGTCAACAAGTATCACTGCGGGGGCGTCATTATGACCTGCGGTGAGAAAGGCAGCGTCGTACTGGACAAGGACGGTAGCTTCTGGGCCATCGCGCCGACAAGGGTCGAGGCAGTCGACACGATCGGTGCGGGTGACGGATATCTCGCGGCGACGGCAGCGGGCGTCATCAGAGGGAAGAGCCTACGGGAAGCGACCGAGTGGGCCAGCAAGTACGGGGCCTTTAAGGTGACAAGGAAGGGAACAGTCGGCAAGCCCGGCTATCCTTATCTTAATGAAGTTGAGGACTTTATATCTTTATTGGATAAATAAAGTGTAAAACTAGGGCCGGTTCCGAATGTTTTCGGAACCGGCCAGTTTTTTATCTGTGTAAAGTCTATCTTTAGTATTCTCGCAAAGCAAACTATTCCAGTGACGCGATGAACCGCTCAACTTCGTCAAGCGGACGGTAAGCTGGGATGGTGCCCATGATGGTGACGGTCAGTGCAGCATACTTGCTTGCCCAGTCTGCAGCCTTGTCTAGCGGTCGGCCTTTGATGAGCTGGGCAATGGTAGCGGCCATATACCCGTCACCGGCACCTGCGGTGTTAATGACCTTTTCCTTAGGCACAACAATCGGTGCAATGGTGAATGCACCTGCTTCGCCAAGGATGAGGCTGCCGTTGCCGCCGAGCGTCATAATGACGTTTGCGCATTTAAACTTATCACATATGCGGTGAATAATCTCGTTATCAGAGATTTCCGTATCTTGTTGTAGTCCGAGAAGATATTTACCTTCTACTTCATTAATGAATAGATAGTCAACAAACGCCAGCTCACCGATAGGGTCAGGGGGCAGGGGACTGGGATTCAGGGCAACCTTCATGCCGCAATCATGGGCATATTGTGCCGCATACAAAGCAAGACCGACAGGAATCTCAAAACCTGTTACCAAAACGGAAGAGCCGCTCATGTCGTCTAGAGCGGTTTTAATCTCCTCGACTGTCAGCGCCCGGCTGGAGGAATCGCCGTCAATAATTGTATTTTGACCGTCTGGCCCGAGAAGAATCAAGCCTGTTCCGGTTGCAACGCTGGCATCGCGGTAAAGATACCTAGTGTCAACACCGGCATCCTGCATCCACTTTTCTCCCAGATCGCCCCAGGGATCATAGCCGACTTTGCCGATATAAGCGGTGTCGATGCCGAGACGGCCGAGCGCGACGGCAACGTTGGAACCCTTGCCGCCGTCCTGCTCGATGCGCCAGTCTGTCACGCACAGCGTCTCGCCCCAAGCGGGCATATGGTCGCAGCAGGCATATTGACCTACGCCGTGGCTGTTGAGAACAATTACTTCTTTTTTAAGCACATGAACCTCCAATGAACGATGTATTATGGCCGTGCAATTTATTATAAACTACCATCCCTTAATTTCATGCGACATCGGATGGTCTGCTGTTTCCTCGTTACAAAAGAGCGTCACGTCCGGAATGTACTTTGGAAGAAGCGTGACCGGATACTCCAGGGTCGGTTCGCTGAAAAGAGCGACGCGGACCGCGGTCTGTTTCCAACTTCCGGTGGCGATCATGTAGATTGCGCGCTTGGCGCTTAGTATGATATGAAAACCAACTGTGATGCTACGTGGGGGAACACGGTCATAGTTGCCGCCGAAACTGCGCTCGCTCAGCGCGACGATGGTGTCTTCATTGATTTCGACAATCCGGGTCTTGCTGTTTGCATATTGCTCAAGCGAGATGCGCTCGGTATAACGGCGAGGGTCCTCGTTAAAGGCAACAAGTCCCTTGCAGCCGATACCGGCATAAACGGTGTCGACACCGCCAAGCTTGTCGCAGAGCTGATCCGGATAATCTGGGTCATGTATGTCTGGCCAAATGCGTTGGGCTTCTGGAATAGTCAGCTCCGGGTCAATGCGGTTATAGAAGCAGGCGAGCATGGTGCCTTTGAGACTCTCATAGGTGTCTGCCACGGGGTAGGGACGGCCTTCCCAGTCGAGAAACTCATCCATATGGAAAATCCAGAGGTTTTTTAGACTGATGCGCTCTGAGTTGACACGGGCAATAAAGGTGTCGTATTCGTCGCAGGGACCGGCGGGGAGTACCCATTTCGTAAGCTGATTGTCTTTGTTATGCGCGATAACTTCGTCTGCCATCATGTTGCCGATGGCGGTCATCATCGTGGCACGGTCTTTTTCGATAACAAGCTTTGTTTTCAGATCCGTACGCGATGGCAGTGCTTCATACGGGATGGAGCACCAGGTATATAATTCTTCTTTTGATATTGTATATTGCTGCATTTCAGGCTCCTATCTTAATTAGGAGAACATGCCTTCGAAACCCGAGCGCATCAAAAGGCATGTCCTCATTATTCAAGCAAAACTAATCAACACACAGGATCCGTTCAGTTCTTGCTGTTTTCAGACTTTTCGGCAAGCTCTGCCGCTTTCGACTTCTTGTCCCAGTAATAATAGACGGGCAGGCCGGTTGCGCAGACGGCAATGCCGCAGACGAGGCCGGGGATGGGCGCCCATGCAAAGGTAGAAACCAGAAGGATCAGTGTGGAAGCGCAGGCCAAAACAGTGATAAGCGGCCAGGCCTTGAGGTTGAAGGTGGGCTTATAACCGGGCTTTTTACGCAGGACAAATACAGCACCAAAGGTGATCGTGCTGCGAAGCAGCGCAACCAGGGTGAAGTATCCGAGAAGGTTGCTGATGTTGGTCGCAAAGACAAGAACGATTGCCAGTGCGGACTGATAAATCATGGAGATGTAAGGGGTCTCCCACTTCGGGTGAACTTTAGCAAAGGACTTAAAGAACAGGCCGTCCTTGGCCATGGCGTACTCGATGCGAGCCTGGAACATGATCAGACTCGAGAGGGAGCCAATAACAACAATGATTGCAAGAATAGCAACGACTGTTCCGGCGCTGTTGCCGATGAGGGGGATGTTCTCAAACGCGGTTGCTACAGGGGCTTCGCTGTTTGCAAGGGTGTCAACAGAGGCAAGGCCTGCGCCCGCCATTGAAAGGAAGGTGTACAGCAGCGTGATGATAACAACGGTTATCAGCATGGACAGAGGGAGATTGCGTTTGGGGTTTTTAATCTCGCCGCCCATGACACAGACAGACTGCATGCCGTCATAGGACCAGGTGGTGGCAGAAATACCGGCAAGCAGGGCAACGATTCCGGCGGAAGAAGAGCCCGCGATAGAGTTCGTTGAGGAGATGCTGCCGAAATCCATGTAAAATAGGGCTGCGCCGATAATGAGTGCGAAGGGGAGAACTTTTGCGGCTGTGATGAAGCTCTGCCATTTGGCGCCGGCTTCCATCTTGATCATGTGCAGCAGAGTGAAGACAATAATCAAAGCGACCGCAAAAAGCTTCGTGACGATGCCGGAAAATCCTGTGAAATATGCGGTGTAGCTGGCAACGGAGAGTGCCATAATTGCAATGCCGGGAGGATCGGTTGCCCAGAAGGAAATCCAGCCTGATAGAAATGCCAACGGCCTGCTTCCAGCCTCTTTAAGATACACATAGAAAATTCCGTCTTCAGGGTAAGCGGTGGAAAGCTCGCAGTAACAAAGTATCTGCGGGATTAGGATCAAGCCGCCGATAAAGAAAGACAACACGAGCAGGGGTGCCGTGCCTGCCGCGCCCGCCACATCTCCTATCGATGTGAAGATGCCCGAACCAACCGTTGTTCCGACTCCCAGAGCGATTGCCGCTCCGAGTCCGAGTCGCCGCTTCAATTCAGGTGCGTTTTTTTTCTCCATTTAAATGCTCCTCTCAAAATAAGTGACGCGGAACAAAAAATATACAAGTGATATATTTAGTGAACCAATGCACGCTCAATATAGCATTGTTCTACGAAGAATACAAGTTGTTTGCTCAATAAATTTACTCATTCGACAGTATTTGTATGAGTGTACAAGAATAAACTGCAAATTATGTATACAATATCAGTAAAAATTGGACCAATATGTCCGCTAATCCGAGCATGTATCTATAAAAAAGAATATGTAAAAGATAAAGTGAACCACATTGTCTAAATATAAACAAAAGTTGTTTGGTTTGATTCTGACCTAGACAGGTAGAAATGCCATACAAAAAGCCATGTTCAGCCTTAATTCTGTAATATCAGCGCAGTTATACGTGAAATGCGCGCAGGTGACTGAAATAAGGGCAAGCAGAAATATATAGACTAGATAACTTACATAAAGAATATGCCGAATTGTACATGAGTCGCGAAGAGAGGCACTTTATTGAAAGGCTCGACGGGGGATAGTATATCAAAAACGGGATGCAACATGCACCCCGTTAGCAAAAAATCTTGTTTAGCATAGGAAAAGCGCCGTGCTGCCAATGATGCCGCCGTCCTTCTGGAGTTCAGCCAGGCGAATAACAGTTTGCTGCCGTTGGTTTACTTTTGCACGGATGCTGTTCTGAATCGTCCCCAGCAGAGGCCCCAATGACGCGCTGACACCGCCGCCCAATACAATCACATCGGGACAATAAAGATATATATATTGATTCAGTGCGCGTGATAGCAGCGTCAGATATCGGGCCCGACAAGCCAATGCGCCCGGATTTCCAGAGGCGGCGAGCTCAAACAGTGTTCTGTTGTCGATATCGGGACTCAATACATAATGAGCATACCGTTCAAGGGCTGTTCCCGAACAGCTTGACTCGAAGCAACCGTCAATGCCACAGTAGCAGGGTGGTTCATCCGGACAAAGGGGTTCATCGGAACCGCGCACGCGCAGGTGCCCGGCCAGATGCTGCCGGGCTTCGTTTCCGACGGGCTGTCCGCCAACGCAAAGTCCAACGCCGATGCCAGAACCCAGAGTAAGCGTCAAAACCCGATCGAAGCCACGGCCTGCTCCATAAAGTGCCTCCGCCTGCCCAATGAGCCGCGCGTCGTTATCCATCGCGACGGGAAGGCCGAGGGTTGCTTCGAGCCTCTGCCTGAGTGGGTAGCCGCAGGTCATAAATTTGACAAAGCAGCTCATACCGTCTAGTGTGCCGTCGGCGTATACATAGCTGCCGATGGAGACGCCGACGCCTTCAAGGGCAGAGCGCTCCAGTGCGGTTTCGTCCAGCAGCACCTTCAGGCTGTCGCGGATGCTGCGGTAAAAAGTGGCTTCGTCGACGCGTTCGGTCGGGAAAACGCGGGAAGCGAGCACTCGCCCCCAATTCAACTCCGTGATGCCCATTTTAATGCGGGTTCCCCCAATATCAAGGCCGACAGCAACTTTTTCCATCAGGTCACCACCCAACCCTCGTCAAAGAACATACCCGGCTCGATCCCGTAGGAAAGAGCCGCTCTGTAAGACAAAAGCTGTAGATATAGTGCCTGCAGGATCATCAGATAGCCGTTTTCAACAGCAAAATTCGGATAATAAAGCGCGGCACCAGCCGTCGCGGGTTCGCCCTCCGGTCCGATGTAGATCGAGTCGGGCATGGAGGCGTTAATCTTCCCCCAGATCATGCGCGAGCGCTCATCAGGGCAGACGTCCAAAAAAAGCGGTGTGGTGACGGATCTGACGATTTTAGCGGAACGGATAATCTCCATCGGCCCATGATAAAAATTGTCGATGGACATGATGTTGGCACAGACCTTTGCGGTCTCTTCCAGCCAAAGCGAACCGCTGCGCATCATGTTGACGCCGTAGCCGCGGGAGAGCATATAAAAATTGTCTGCTTTTCCGAGAAAAGAGATGGCTGCGAGCTGATCGTGAAGACGGCACTTATTTTCTTCCATCCAATCGAACAACGCGTGAAGCGCTCCGGCCAGCGCGGGATCCACGGTCTCACGGCCCATCATTGACACGCAAAAAAGGCCGCAAAGCGCCATGGAACTATAGGCCTTGATGCAGACAATGGCGTCATATGAAGCAATATCGTTTAGCACAAGTGCGCAGTTCTGCGCCATGGTGCTGCCGGGCGTCATGGTGATGGCGACTGAAACGAGCTGGTTTTCCTGAAGATATTTTGAAAAATCCGAGACCTCACGGCTTTCGCCGCTTCGGGACATCAGAAGATACAGGGCGTTTTTGTTCAGTCTTTCTGGATAATGCAGAAGATCCGCCGTTTCCGAGAGCAATACATGCTTACCTCTACTTACTAGAGCATCATACATCGGCATCAGGGAATAAAATGCACTGCCCATGGACGTGAGAACGATTTCATCCGCCACGGTGAGCATTCGCGCTATGCGGATGACGTCCTTCAGCGACGGACCGCTTAGGTCTTCAAGAACCTTTTTCAGCTCGGCTGGCTGTGCATAGATATCCTGTAAAAGCGCATTCACGGGTATTTACCTCTCCCAATATAGTGTTTATACATCTAAAGCTTGTCTTGTACCAAAATCGGCCAATTTAATACGCGAGCTTGCGGTAATACCGACGGATCTCCATCGGATGGCGGTTTAGCTGCTCCATATGCGCATCAATACGGGAGGTGACGGCACGTGTGACGAGGTGGGAAATGCTGCCGCGAAACTCGGGGCTGATGCCTTCCAGCTTGTCGGCATAGTCCTTTGCATCAATGAGCGTGTAATTTGCGCAGATTCTGGGCAGGAAGGCGGCCACACGTTCTGCAAGCGGACGCTGCTCATCTTCACCGAGAAAGACCGTTACTGGGGTGTCGCAGTCAACGATCTCAAGCATGCCGTGGAAGAATTCCTCCGCCCGAATGCTCTTGGAGCGCAGCCAGTGCTGCTCCTCCCAGTAGCACATCGCATACGAATAAGTCGAGCCCCACTGACTGCCGGCACCGACAAAATAGTGCATGATATCATCATGGTGTTTTTCCGCAAAGGCTTTGCCAAAGTCGTCGGCTGCTTTCTCGACCACGGCCAGTGCTTGGGCAAGATGGGCCTCCATTTCAGCATTGCAGCGGGCGTAAGCCGGAAATTCGCCGTTTAAGTACATGAGATAGTTTGCTGTCATAAAAAACTTAAGCTGCTCGTTTGCGGGATAGGAGATGCAGAAGTCACACAGCCCCACAAGCTCGGAATCGGCCTTATCGATGAAACCGAAGACGCGTGCGCCGATGGCTTTTGCCTTTTTTACAGCCAGCACCATTTCTTCCGTGCTGCCGGTTACGCTAGAAAAGATCATGACTGAACGCGCCGTGAAATGCTGATTTCCCGTCGTAATGAATTCTGCGGCGTTTTCGACATGGACACTGAGCTTTGTACGGCTGCGCATATAGCTTTCAACCTGAAGGCTGGAAGCCCAGGTACCGCCGATGCCTGTAAAACAAACACAGTCAAACCCCTGTGTATAAAGTGCGTCAATAATGGCCTCTATTTGCTCGCGCAGAGCGAGAGCGCCGTTAACACTCTCAATTATTTCCTGTTCATTGAATTTAAGCATAAAATTATCCTCCTGAGATATTACCATGCACCTTGATACTGCAACGTGATGCTGCTGTTTTCCGCGCCAAGCGCCATGCAGCGGGAGATTGGCTCACCGAGCAGAACACCGCGCAGGAAGCCTGCAATGTAGCTGTCCCCGGCCCCCATTGTGTCGACCACCGTGCATGGCACAATGCCGCATTTAAAGAATTCTTTTCCGTCATAGGCAAGGCTGCCCTTGTCCCCAAGCGTGACGGTCACGCATCTAGGACCTCTTGCCTGGTGCTTTTTCAAAAACGCGCGCAGCTCCGGTCCATCCTCGGCGGTTGCGGCGAAGAAGGCGTAGTCGACGTCTCCCATGGCCTTTTCAACGATCGGGTGCTCAAGCTGATCCGAGAAATCGAAGGCGATAGGAACCCCGCGCGCACGAATAGCCGCAAGCTGGCTGTCAATGTTCCCCCAGATGCCGCTGACAACGAGATCATGCTGACACAGAAAATCAATATCGTCTGCACTGAGCTTGAAGTCCGCCAGAACGCCCTCAACATATGCGCCGAACACACGGTCCCCGTTGACAACACTGACATGGGTCACGGCGGTAGCGCCGGGCACGGTGTGGCAGTGGCTGATGTCCACATTTTTACTTTTCAGGGCGGCGATCATCTGTGCGCCGAAACCGTCATCCCCGACGACGCCCGTATAAGAGGCCTGCTCCGCGAGACGCGATAGATAGACGGCAACGTTGACCGGGTTGCCCCCGAAATAAGCTGTTCCCGGTTCGTCGTAATAATCAATGCAGTTGTCGCCGACTGTAGCGATGCGCATTGCAATCCCTGCCTTTCCGTATATCAATCTCTAACTATGAAATCAATAAAGTATACAACATAATTAAATAATGTACCACTGGCTCATGATATATCAGCTTGTGGAACTTGTCAAGAGTCCTGAGAAAGAAAGCGCCGATTTTATCGGGCTTAAAAAAGCAGTGAAAGCCAATCACTGCAGCAAAAAGAACGCCGGCAAATATTACGGCGTTCTTTTTTGACGGCAATATCCTGCTTTTTAAGGGAGTAGAGCGGCTTTTCCCAAAGCAGTTTCGCCTCCAAGCAGAACGCCCGCCTTCCGGATATCTCCGGAAAAGCAGGCGTTCTTATTTAACTGCGCGGACTCAGGCTGCGTTTTCAAACTGGCTGTTATAGAGCTCGGCATAAAAACCGCCTTTAGCAAGCAGATCTTCATGGTTGCCGCTCTCGACGATGTCACCGTCCCGCATGACAAGGATAAGATCGGCATTTTTGATGGTGGAAAGCCTGTGTGCGATGACAAAGGACGTTCTTCCAGCGGTCAGTTTATCCATGGCCCGTTGAACAATGCGCTCTGTACGGGTATCCACTGAGCTGGTTGCTTCGTCAAGGATCAGCAGAGGTGCGTTCTGAATCATTGCACGGGCGATGGTAATCAGCTGTTTTTGACCCTCTGAGAGACTGGCCTTGTCATTAAGAACAGTGTTGTATCCATTGGGCAGTGTTTTAATAAAGTGGTGCAGCCCGACTGTCTTACAGGCTGCGACAACCTGTTCATCCGAAACGTCCGGTTTGCTGTACACGATATTGTCGCGGATCGTTCCCTCGAAGAGCCAAGTGTCCTGCAGCACCATACCGAACTGTTCATGGACGTTTTCCCGCGGGACCTGAGCAATGGACGTTCCGTCCAGCAGAATCTCTCCGCCGTCCAGTTCGTAGAAGCGCATGAGGAGATTCACAATCGTGGTTTTGCCCGCACCCGTCGGACCGACAATGGCGACCTTTTGGCCGGCACCGATTTTTGCGGAGAAATTATGGATGACGGTCTTATCCGGCACATAACCGAAACGGACGTCTCGGAACTCGACGTTACCGTCAATGTTCTGAAGAAGTTTTCCCTTTTCCGATTCGTCGGACAGCTCCGCTTCGCCTAGGAATTCAAACACACGTTCACCTGCTGCAGCCGTGCCCTGCAGGTTATTAAAAGCTTGAGCGAGCTGGGACATGGGCTGGGTGAACAAGCGAACATACATCATAAACGCAACGATGACGCCAAAGGAAATCGTGCCGTTCATGGCCAGCACTGCGCCGACAACGCAGACCGCCACATAACCGAAGTTGCCTACAAAGCCCATTAGGGGCATCATTAGTCCCGAGAGGAACTGTGCCCGCCAGGCGCTGCCGTAAAGTTTAGCATTTATTTCTTCAAAGGTTTTCTTGGCCGCTTTACCACCGTTATAGACCTTAATCACGTTGTGGCCGGAATAGGTTTCTTCAATATGTCCGTTGATGCTGCCGAGCGCCCGCTGCTGGGCAGAGAAATACTTCTGCGACTTCGACATGATGACCATCATCAGCACAAATCCGAGAACGCTGGCACCGATTGCAGTCAGTGCGAGTATCCAGTTGTTGTAAAACATCATAATTAGCGAGCCCACGAGCATGGTAATGGAGGTAATTAAGGTGCCGATGCTCTGGTTGAGCGACTGCCCAATCGTGTCGACATCATTTGTTACGCGACTGAGAACATCGCCGTGGCTCGTGCGGTCAAAATAGCGGAGGGGCAGGCGATTAATTTTGAGTGAAATATCGGTCCGCATCTTTTTGGAAATGTGCTGTGTAACCGTTGCCATGATTTGGCCCTGTGCAAGGTTGAGAAGCATTGCGGCGGCGTAAAAACCCACCAGCGTCCAAGCAATTTTTTCGACAGCCGTGAAGTCTATACTGCCGAGTACCGGTGCCCCGTTAACAAGTGCTGGGAGACCCTTGCTGATCTCGTTTGTTAGGTCCTTGAGCTTATCCGGTCCGATAATTTGAAACAACGTGCCGGCAGCAGCGGCAATTAATGCGATGATAATGGTGGGAAGGTAGCTTTTGCAGTAGACAATAAGTTTTGCCATCGTTGCTTTGAAGCTCTTTGGCTTCTCGACGATGCCACCCATTCCTTTTGGCCCGCCCATGGGTCCGGCGGGTCTTGTTCCTCTGTTTTCATTCATGATGCCAATTCCTCCTCGCTTAACTGTGACATGGCAATTTCTTTGTAGACCTCACAGGAATCGAGAAGTTCCCTATGAGTACCGATGCCGACGACGCGCCCTTCGTCGAGGACCACAATACGGTCGGCGTCCATGATGGTGCCGATGCGCTGCGCGACAATCATACTGGTGACCCCCGCAGTTTCTTTCTTCAGCGCGGAGCGAAGAACGCGGTCCGTCTTGTAGTCCAGCGCTGAAAAGCTGTCGTCAAAAATGTATATTTCCGGTTTGCGGCAGACCGCACGCGCGATTGCCAGACGTTGTTTTTGGCCGCCGGAGACGTTTGAACCGCCCTGCGCGATGTTGGCATCGTATTTGCCGTCCATTTGCTCGACAAAATCAGTTCCCTGCGCAATCTGCACTGCCAGTTTTACTGCTTCTTCGTCGGGGGCACCGCGCCCGTTATCACCGAAACCAACATTGGAACTGACCGTGCCCCGGAACAGCACGGCTTGCTGCGGCACATAGCCGATCTTGTTATAGAGCGCCTCTTGGGCGTAGTCTCGAACATTGACGCCGTCAACCAATATTTCGCCCTCGCTGGCGTCGAAAAAGCGCGGGACAAGGTTTATCAAGGTGCTTTTTCCGCTGCCGGTTGAACCGATAAAGGCCACCGTTTCCCCCTTTTTAACGGAAAAACTCACGTCATGGAGCACATACTCGGCGGCTCCTGGATATTTAAAGCTGACATTCCGAAATTCAACTTCACCTGATATACCTGGCTTGCCTTCTGTGGCCGTGCCGTTATGGATAACGGGCTCCGTGTCGAGGACCTCGTTAATGCGCTTGGCGGAGACGGCGGCACGGGGCATGAGGATGAGCATCATAACAACCATCATAAAGGACATGATAATCTGCATGGCGTAAGACGAGAACACGACCATGTTGGAAAAAAGCGTCAGCTTATCCATCAATTGTGCCGCATCAATAAGATACGCGCCAATCCAGTAAATTGACAGGCTCAAGCCGCTCATCAGCATATACATAAACGGCTGAAGGACGGCCATGCCGCGGCTGGTAAACAGTTGGGTAGAAGTCAAGTCCTCGTTTGCTGCTTCAAACTTGCCGCCCTGATAGTTCTCGGCGTTGTAGGCGCGCACCACACGAAGGCCCTTCAGGTTCTCCATTGTGACCCGGTTGAGGTTGTCGGTCAGAACCTGCATTTTGCGGAATTTTGGCATGACAAAGACCATAATAGCTGTAATCATCAGCACGAGTGCAAGCACGGCCACACCTGTCGCGGTTGTCCATTCGAGGCCTTTTCCAGCGATTTTTGTGACTGCCCAAACGGCTGTGATAGGGGCCTTAATCAACATTTGCAGGCCCATTGTTATCAGCATTTGAATCTGTGTAATATCGTTGGTAGAGCGCGTAATCAGGCTCGCAGTTGAAAAACGGTTAATCTCCTCCATTGAGAAGGCGTCAACCTTAGAAAAGAGCGAACTGCGCAGTCGCTGGGAAAAAGAGGCGGCGACGCGCGACGCGAGAAAGCCGACGATAACCGCTGCGGCAAAGCTGCCGAGGGCACACAGGAGCATGTAACCGCCTGCCTCCCAAATTTCCGCCATCTTGCTCCCGGGGGTTTGCGTCAGCCGTGTGATTTGAGACATGTAGTCCGGTAGTTTCAGATCCAGCCAAACCTGCACAACGATGAACACAAGGCTCACGCAGATCTGAAGCCATTCCTTCCGATTAAAGCGTTTAAAGATTTTTAGCATTGAAGGGTCCTCCATTTAGATAATAGTATTCGAAGCTAATAGTGTTAGTAATGTGGTCATTGAAAGCGGCCACTTTTTGTGTGACCGCTAGTTACTTATGGTTCATATGCTGTGCGGCGTAATCGGCGAGTATGCCCGTTAAACGCACATATTCTTTGGCATTTTCTTCGCCCAAAATGCTAAACATTCTGCTTGTATGCGCCAACATGGCCAATCGCTGTTCTTCCGCCGTCACTTTGCCAGCATCGGTGAGGTCAACCAGTATTCTTCTGCGGTCACTGGGGTCGATGCGGCGGGTGATGAGACCCTTTCGCTCCAAACTGTTCAGCGCGGCTGCGATACGGGCCGAGCTGATCCCCATTGTAGCGCTGATCTCGCTCGGTTGGACAGAGCCTCCCTGAAAATCAAGCAGGCGGATGACAAAAGATTCGCCCCGCATGGATTCGTTCATTTCCTTTTGCGGCCTGGCCTTATTGAGCATATACATCTTTTCCATAAACGCCATTGCCAATTCGGTGTAATCCATCTTTTCACCTTCTTCCACATAAAATACTAACTCTGTTAGCATTATAATAGTGTTAGCTATTGCTGTCAATAAGAGAATATGATTTTAACAATTTGTTCATGAATGTGCTAAATATGCCCGATCGATTTTTGTGCGGATGGTGCGGCGTGGGGAACAAACTCAATGCTAATTTCACAAAACAACTCGATTCCTTCCGCTGATTTTCGGACCCTTGTATTCCCCTCATTATAAAAGTGATTCAAAGCTTAGCAATATCCGTTTGTATATGACTATATTACTATGAGCTTGCCAGGCAAAAGCCTGCATTAAATGGTTATTTAAACAGACTTTCAAACAATAGATTAAGTTGCGCCCAAAGTTCATTGTCAAAGGTCGTGAATGCATACTGCTGATCGGTTGCAGCGCCGCCGCTTCTGGCAATAACCATATTCATTGACGGTATGATGTAAATTTTTTTATCCCCATAACCTAAAGCCGCGACCAAATCCTGCGGCGCGCTTGGAATGATCGTCGTGTTAAGCGGTGCATCGCCCATCGGGCCTAAACCGTTGGTAGACTCATTAAGCCAGAAGAGATAGCCATATGCCGGATTGTAGGAACTCGACGGCTGCAGTGCTTTTTCCAAATAGTCTTTACTGACAATTTGTTCGCCGTCCCAACCGCCTTGCTGTAATATAAGCTGGCCAAATTTAATCATATCCTGTGTGGTGCAATATACCTGATAGGGGCGCCAATCCTTGTAAGCGGGTTTGTTCTTTCCACGGAAAATAAAAAGCTGTATCTTCGAGGCTTTATAGTAGCTGTCCTTCATGCCAATTTTATCGAACAAGACCGCCTTGGCGTAGCTGTTTATATCCTTTTTTGTAGCGGCCTCCAGGACGTTAAACAGAAGATTCCAGGCATCCGAATAGGCCCAGCCCGCATTTGGCTCAAAGCTCATTTTCAAAAGGTCATCTAAGCCGCTTGTCATTGAAAGCAGGCTCCCGACCGTTATAGTGTCCTCTGCTGCCGCTGACATGTCGGAAAACCCGTTGCCTATATACGCCGATATGCTGTCCTCTAATTTGAGATAACCCTGATCGACTGCAATTCCGACCAATACGGAGCAAATGCTTTTGCCGGCGGAGGCAATATTGCCGGCTTTGCTTTTCCCGGTTCCCCAGTATTTTTCCAGAATAATCTGATTATCCTTTTGTATGATAAATCCAGTTGTGTTAGTGCTATCTAAGTATTCAAGGAATTTCTGCACGGCCGGATTTTCAGAAGTCTCTGAGCTGTCAGCGCTGATACTTCTGCAGCCACAGGATAATAAAAAGGACAAGACGAACGTGAGCAAGACGGATTTTTTCATAACGCAGCCCCGCTTATAGTTTTAAATTTTACCGGGTGACAGCTAAAATGATGATCTTTAACGCGTATGCAAGGCGGTTGATTACATCAACAGGCAGACATTATTTCACATAAGACCGTCCAATGCGCGTTCGATGCGTGTATTCTTTTTTATCTTCGGATTTTTAATCGTTTTACCTCGGGTTATCACCATGTACGGCTGACGCAGGGCGTCCAGATTTTCAATCGGATTTTTTTCTACAATTAACATATCCGCAGACTTACCGACTTCAATAGAGCCGGTTTCTTTATCTAATCCCAGAATAGCAGCATTGCAAAGTGTGGCCGTATGAAGTGCAAACGCATTCGAGACACCCACAAATTTATGAAAATAATACAGCTCTCTCCACATATCATATTGCGTCACAAACGGACAGGCGCTGTCTGTGCCGAGACCAACCGGAATCCCGTTTTCCAAGGCGGTTTTTGCTGCTGAAACAATGCCGTTAAAAACGACGCTGCCGTTGTATTGCGTCAGCTCCGTGCTTTTGGTCATTTCCGAGGGTAATTCCGCCAAGGGAATTGCCGGAGATATCGTACAGATATTGCTGGCCTTTTTTTCTATGAACAGTTTCAATATTTCTTCATTCATAACCGCGCTGTGTTCAATGGTATCGACTCCGGCCTTTAAGGCAACCATAACGCCCTCGGTGCTTTCAACGTGCGCCGCGACAGGATAACCCAGCTTGTGTGCTTCGTCACAGCAAGCCTCAACATAGGTATAAGGCATACGAAGTACCCCAGGCTCACCTTTTGCAGTCGCGTCCAATACACCGCCGGTCACCATAAGCTTAATCAGATCCGGTTTGTTTGCCGCAATTTGCCGCACTAAAATGCGACAGTCTTCTTCACTTTGCGCCGGATATGCGACAAGACCGGCCATATGCCCGCCGGGAACCGTAACGGCCATATCAGACACGAGCATCCTCGGCCCCAAATATTTGCCGCTGTTGATGCTGTTGCGAATGGTGGAATCAATATCAGCGAGACCGCCGACCGTTCTAATCGTTGTCACACCGGAAAGAAGCTGCGTCTGCGCGTTTTTGGCGCACATTCTTTTTATGAAATTTTTGGAGAGGCTATGCTTTAATATCTTTTGTATGGTTTCGGGGGTCTGTATGCGTTTGCCCATTGGGGCGCCGCTTCCCATAATGTGTACGTGCATATTGATTAAGCCCGGTAACAAAAAACGGCCGCCTAAATCAATTATGTCGCAATCCTCCGGAACACGGCTACCGTGGCTGATAGAGATAATTTTAGTACCCTCAAAGAGGACGGTCATGCCGGCTATCGGCGTCATTTCTTTTGTGCCATCCAAAAGCGTGGCGTTTATCAAAGCTGTCTTTTTTAACATTGTAAAACCCCCTGTTTTATAATTTAGCCTTGGTCAAGCAGACTCCTGGTCCATTTTCCGTTAGGAGATATCATAGAAGCCTCATGTCAATGATTGGGCACCGCGGCTATCAGAAGCCTTCATGCGAGGCTGCCAATAAAATCACTTATATGATTTTTTGACATCTGTGCCTGCGTCTGAACAAAGTGGTTGGAATAGGGATCCATAAATCCGTGACTTGCCCGAAGTTTCTGGATGTCGACATTGCTTTTTCCCTGAAGCTTATTAATCACGCTGTCAACATCAAACGAGTCCTGCGCAGCAAAAAGCAACAGTACCGGACAACAGGGTTGCAGTAGCAGATAATCGCGTATGCGGGAACCGTAAAAGCAAATGATCCCGTCGCACACGGTGTCTTCGCAGCATTTCCAGGCAATAGTCGCACCAACGCTGAAACCCATTATAAACACTTTGTCGTATAACAGCTTCAGCTTCTCGATCAATTGTTTGATTTCTTTGTCATAATCAAAGCCGACATTCTTTGAAAAGTAATCGTAGGCCTCGGCGGAACCAGCATACGGAAAGCTGTTTCGCCCTAGCATCTCCGGGCAGAAGATGTCAAAGCCCTGCAAATGGTATTCGGTGCACAGGTCTTCTATAAAGCGGTTAGCCCCATATATTTCGTGCAGGATAATCAGTGCGTTAGCATGGCCCCCTGTTTTTTCGATCATAAGTCCCCTAAGTCGATAGCTGATGTGTTTTTTTTATTGCAAATTGCCTTCAAGCGTTTTCCAAGGCTCCGGGCGGGGAGGAGATAGTCGACAGTGGGCGGAGCGGGCTGTGACTTAATGTAATACCAGAGTTTCGCTGCTGCATTCGGTAAGCATGGTCGTCCTGTTCTTTCCGCTGCCTTTAGAGCAATACATTGCCATGTCGGCCTTTGCAATCAACTCTTGAAGCGGAGGGGGGCCTTGTGCTAAACCAATACTCAAGGATATTCCCAGTCCCGTGTCAAGTTCAGGGAAACGAAGGGCGTTAGCTTCGGTTCTGATTTTCTCCGCCAATAAATAGACCTGAGCTAAGGCTTCGTTTATAAAAACCACAACAAATTCGTCCCCACCAAAACGAATAGCCTGTGCATCGCTGCCAACGTTATCCTTGATGCAGGCCGCCACGGTTTTTAGTACGATATCCCCAACCATATGACCATATAGGTCGTTAATGTACTTAAAGTCGTCGACATCGATGAAAAGTATCGTAAGCGTCATCTCGCCCAAATCCGCAGTGTCGGCATATAAGACGTCATATAAATACTGTTTTGAATATAGTCCGGTCAGCTGATCAATGGATGATTTTTTTATCAGCATATCCTTTTCCTGCTCGAGCTTTAGCCTCGCTAAGGTGATGTCGGTAAGCGTCATGAGTTTTGCGGAGTTTTTATCCGTCGGTTCAATGGGATTTTGAGCGATGGTGAGATAGCGCTCCTGACCCTGCTGCTTAATTTGGACTTCGTGCTGCTTGTAGTCCGTTTCGAAAACATATTCTTTAATATAATCTGTAATTTTATCCCCGGGGCTAATGCTTTCGTTTTTTAGAATTTCCTTGGCTGCATCATTAACACACATAATTCTGCTGTTTTTTCGGACAATTATAATTCCTTCGTGTGCATTCATGAGCAGCTTTTTATAGATATACTCGAATTGTATATTAAAAAGCCTGTGCTTCATAATGGAGATAAAAACGGAAAGAACAAAAACAAGAATCGCTAAGTACATAAGGGAAAGCTCCATATTAATATGAAGCAGCGTTGGCAAAATGTATTCGGATATGACGCTTATGGTAAGCGCGATGCTGATTCCAAAGTAGATGTACCTTAATTGCTTTTTTTGTCTTTCGTCCGTAGCTGCGATATATTGTCTGATCAGCAGAAATAGACCGTAGATGGCTGGGATACTGAATATAGTAGACATAAGGGGGGCAACCACTGGAACAGATAAGCGCCAGAAAGTCGGGTCTGAGTAATCGAGCGGAAAGAGATACCTAGAAAAAATAGTGAGCGTATTTACTATGGCAATGAGGTAAAATACAGCGTCAAGCTCCTTTTTTATCAGCCTATAGACAAACAGAAGGAAAAACACGGACATGCTTAACATGCTGTACCAATAGATCGTTTTGAGCACCAATCCCAGGATGGTAGTATCTTGATAATTATTGCTGACACTTAAAATTATCCAAAGCACGATCACACTCATAAACGCTAAGAAGGCCTGATTAATTTTGTCATTACTTCTGTTTAAATAGACAAAGCTCCAAATAAACATCATGATTCCGTAGATGATCGTAAATGCAATAAACTGTAACATCTGTGGCCTCCTGGTCTTATATTTCTATCACTAAGCCGATGAAGATGACATGTGCCGTGTTATTCTTACTTTTTGCAGTGCCTAGAGTGTCTCCGCAAGCGCAGATACTTGGTATGCTATAAGGCCCAATACGCCTAATCGTTTTTGGCGGATGGGTCAGGGCGCATCCCCGATTGTTTACAGTATCGCGTGCTATTATAAATGCAATGACGCACCTGTCGATATCCGCTAATATCGTACGATATGAACAGATGCTTAATCGAATAACGGGCTTTCCGTTTCAATGCCTGCGCCCTGAGCTCAGGACTGATAGCGTCGTTTTAAGGCCGTTTGGTCCTTATAAAAGAACGCACCTGAAAAAACTTTAGGCGAGCGGCCCGCGTTTTGCCTGCTTGTCTATATATGGAGCCTGCTCAGCCTAACCCAAAGGACTCTGTCGAATAGGCCACTATTTTGCACGAGGATGCATAGCGCTAATACGCATGCTCCACACGTATGAAAACACAGGAAAGAGGTTTTTATATGAAAAAAGCAGGTTAAATTTTCTTGATGGTTGCCGCTTCATTATTGATTTTATCTGGCTGCAAATCTAATCAAGCCGCCCACCCTCCGCCGACAGTGCCTCGCCGACGCCATCGGCTGCCGTGGCCTCCGAGTCGACCGAGAAGGTCTTTACAGTTAGCGAGCTTGCTAAATACAACGGGCAAAACGGTGCAGCGGCTTATATAGCAGTAAACGGGATCGTCTACGATGTGACAGATGTCAAAGAGTGGAATAACGGGAGCCATAACGGCCACTCAGCTGGGCAGGATCTCACGGATGTTATCAGCCAGGCCCCTCACGGAACATCGGTTCTGGACGGCCTGCCGGTTGTCGGAAAACTGCAATAAAACGTTTGAAGGCTGGCAGAAACAACAGCAGCGGAGGCCAAAAGCTTGCGCAGGGCCAAGCATTACACCGTTGCCCCGTCTAGGTGTGCTGCAAACCAATGCCGTTTGGCTTTACAGCGCAATTATACCAGTTAAGTGCGTGGGTGACAATCCGCTATATTGATATCTGGACTGTTATTAGCCACATACTTACAAAAAAGGTTTCCCGACCAGGCCATCTTTCGGACACTTGAGCAAAAGATGGACCTGATATCGGGAAACCTTTTTATTAGTTTTACGACCTGTTTCTTCTTAAATTCTGCTTTCAAATCAGAAATACTATTACTTAAAGCATTGGCACCTGTATCCCAAGCTTGGATCCTATTATCATCAAACCTGCAAATACCACAGCAGATACCGCCGTGATGATGAGTAACTCGCGCAGCGTCGTATCTAGTACAAATCGTAAGAGCATGAAGTAATAAAGTGCTTTCCACACAAGAAGCATAATAAATATGGCACAAATTATAAAGGCAGAAAAACTGCTTGCGGTATTGATTTTTGGAACTATTAAAAGCAGACCGTATAAGACCACACAGAAGAAATTAGGGATATAGCTAAGTCCCCAGATTGACGTCACTTGTTCAAAGCCCAGTCCCTTATTAAAGGCCTTGGATAATAACCAGAACATAAGACAAGCGGCAAGCCAGGTCATGATCGATACGGACAGCGCGATGAACATTCCGCCAATATCCAGACTAAGCCCATACCTGTTTTTGTTCGCATAAAAGTATAAAATTGGGACAATTCCCGAGCTGAGCACTGCGGTTGATAAAACGATTGCGACTGAGGCCCGGAACCGACCTTTAACATCCCCTCTGCTCATAATTGTGAGCGGAGAAAAAATCGATTGATATAGTACACGCAACATGTTAATTTCATCACCTATCCTAAAATACCGCTTAGGAGCTTTCCTAAATCGTTTCCCAGAATAGCCCAAAGCACACAGGCTGCCGGGAGTGAAACAAAGCAGGCGGTTCTGAGCGGCTTTTCAAAAATGACTCTTTCCAGAGGTGTTAGTGCCGGAACCGCGTTGGATGCCGAAGCTGTTATTTTGAGAAATAGTCTTTCTTTTAGGCCAGCTGGCGGTACTTGGCCTTCTGTCGTATTAAGGAGCTTTTCAAGTTCTCTGTCATCCATGATTTCCATCACGACCTTCCTGTTGAATATAGACTTGTTCAAAGGCGGCCTTAGCCCGCTGAAGCACCCCGTCCACGGCCTTTGGCGATCGGGCGAGCACTCTGGCAATTTCCTTGACGCTCAGACAATCCATATATTTCATAATCAGCGCATATCGGTACAGGGGGGCTATCCCGTTGAGCACTTTAATAACACGCAGCCGCAACTCTTCATTCAGCACGAGATTTTCAAGGTCAAAGTCACACGCATAGTCATATAAGGCATCGCTGTCCGGATACTCAAACTTTTCCCTGCATATTGTACTGCGATAGTATTGACGGAGCTTGTTTTTTGCTATTGAACAAAACCAGGTACTCGGGGAGCAGGTCTCGTTAAAGCTATTCAGCGATGACCATGCGGCGGCAAAGGTCTCCTGCACGATATCTTCGGTAAGCTGGCTGTTGCCGGCGGTTCGGGCGAAGATATAGGCATAGACGTAATCAAAATTCTGGTTGTACTGGTCGGTAAAGTAGTCCTTCTTGTTTATCTGATTCAGCCCCATCCGCAATTATTCAACAGTAAATGTCTGTTCAAAGATCTTTTTTTCCCCATCATACAGGGCGAAGACGAAGCTTCCTTTGAGCAGCTTGCTCCCATCAAGCATATAGGAGATCACGCCCTCCAAATCACGACTCAAGGTCCCTTTGGACTCAAAAAGCACTGTGCCGTTTTTTATCCATTTGCCGGTGTATTCGGACCCCTTCGGACACTCCACAAAATGAACAGCAGCATAAAGGTTTTTGTTTGCCGGAATGCTGGATTCATAATCTGCCCGGAACTTATTAAATGCATTTGATGCCACCAGATAAATCCCATCACCGTGCAGCGCCGAGGCGCTATTGTACGTATCCAAATCTTCTAGGGCTGTGTCTGCCAATATCAGTCCTGCAACAGGACCGTCCCCTTTGTTAACAAAGAGAAACCCTAAAAATATAGCCACAGCCACCAACACGATCAAAGCAGTAGCAGCTGTCTTTTTATTCATTGATTTCTTCTTCATGAAAATCTCCTATCGATATTAAAATCTTAAATAGATAGCTTGGGTTTTATGAGAGTACGTCCTGCCCAACAGGTTCTGATAATCCAATAATAGACTGACTTCACCGCGGAAGGCAAGCGCCTTCCAGAATAAATTGTCTAAAAGAACAGGTCCCCCATGCCATCAATTGCCCTCACGTGGGCGTCTGCCGCTTTTTCATTTTTATCATCATCTCCTTCACCCAATTAGTTGCCGGAAACGAGAAAATCCCCCGTTCAAAATGAAGTTTTTTATTGGAGGAAGCAGTCGGGCATAGGTGATTGCGCATGGCATGAGCAAATTGACGCTGTTTGCTATACCTAATGATAGCAAAAGCAGGGAGCTCTACGCGAACAAGAACGTAGAGCGCCCTGCTTTTGTTAAATACGGTCAGTGCAGATGGTGTCATTCACGAATCCAAGACGGCTGGAGCAGGTTGCCCGCAGACGGTTTTATTCCGCGGAACCGGCGTGAAAAGGCGCGTTTTCAGCCGCCGCTTCAATTAGCTTTGCGTCAGAATTACGGTTTAGCGGCATGACGCGTCCGTGATACATAAAATAGATTAGCATCGACCAGTACACCTCATAGCCGCCGAGATCGTATTCTGCTTCAGTTGGGAAATAACCGGCGCAGCCATTGGTATAACCGCCGAAATAAAAAAACCTATTCTGTAGTTTTTCACTGGCCGCAATCGCAAACTCATACATAATTTCATTTGGAACCCCGCACAGGCACCCGTCGTTTATTGAAAAATACTGCAACTCAATAGTGTCCGTCTGTTTTTTTATGCCACTATGTATCAGCCTTTGTACCTCCGAAAGCCATGCTGTACCGTCAATATAGGCGGCCCTTTTTGCTTCCTCGGCAATCTCCAAGGCCCGTTCATAACTTGGCACCTCGGCTTCGAATTGCTGATATACGGAATACATGCTCAGATGGCCCAGCTTGACAGGTTGAATTTTCGCAAATTGACTGTCTACCTGCCGATAAACTTCCTGAGCCATATCCAATAAAGCCGTAACAGACGCGTGTTTTCCGTAGTAAGCCGGCGCTGATGTGTCCGGTGTGCAAGCTCGATTTGTTGCATAGTACATCGGCGAGATATTGCCGGACGCGCCCTGTGTCAGCATAACCATACACCCATATTTTTCAGTCAGCAAATCCCTGACCGCCCCAAAATAATCCGGTGAAATCAGGTAGTTGTCCTCTTTCAGTACATTCGCGTGGGCCGTCAGACGCAGCAGGAGCAAGCGAGGGGTGCCGCTGTTCGCCTCTACGGCTTTTAAAATGCCGATCCGCCGATCCAGCCCACCACAATCTGCGCGGCGATTTACGCCTATATCGCCGTATGCGTTTTCCCAGGCAACCTCAACCGGGGCCATATTGTCTAACGCCGCCCAGACCGCTTTTTCAATCTGGGCATCCACAAAATCGGAATATGCCGTCTCAACACTGTCGTTCGGCGCCGAGTGGGTATGTGAAAAACACAGCATGACCTTATCCGGTGACGCAGCCAATAGGACGCCTATTTTGTTTCTGAGCAGTGCCGAATGTTGCTTAGAAAAACCAATGCTATCTATTGCAACAAGGCAGCATTTTTCGGAGGCAAGCTGCCACACAGCGACCTGCGCCGATAGTTTGTGCATAACGCCGCGCGAAAACTCGTCCGCGCGCCCAAAACCGACGGTTTGTACGGGCGCGGAGGGGGTTATATCGACTTCACCTAATCCCAGTCTTGCTGTTTCCATAATCGCCCCTTTTTTCAATGAAAATCTTTAAGCCGCTAGGCGTATAATACGTGCCGCTGTGCAGGACAAAGTTTTGCGAAGTTATTCCGCTATGTAGGAGCAGCAATAGTCCACAACTTCATCTGCGGAGACACTGAATTTGCTGCTTGCAGAAACGTCAAAGACCGTTCCCGCCTCGAAAGTTACCCAGGTATCACTGCCGGGCAGCATCACATTCAGCTTTCCGGCTAAGACTTCCATGTGCTCCTTCTCCGCTGTACCAAATTCATATTGCCCAGGCAGAATAATCCCGAGCGTTTTTCTTGTGCCATCCGCCAGAAAGACAGTACGGCTCGTTACCTTGCCATTGTAATAGACATTGGCCTTTCTCACAACAGTGACATTCTCAAACTTATCCACTTATAATTCCTCCAAAAAATTTAATCTGTTGCTTAGAGATCAGACGAGCGGTCAAGCAATGAAAAAGCCGAATCTTCTTGCATACGGCCTTCGACAGCCTGTTTAATTTCTTCTGAAATTTCTTTGGTTCGGGCAATTCCTCTCCGTAATGCAAGATCGAGCGGTGCACCGTCGGACAGAGCCACTATAATTGCCTCCGTAATGCCGCCCTTCGTAATCATTTTATCGATATATTGCTTCTTGTCGTCGTCTGTTTGAAAGACAGGCAGAGCGCTTGACGCCCAGGTGTAAAGTACCGAAAGGAGCGGGTACTCAGCGCCAATTTTGTCAATGGCCTCTTGTTGCCCGTTCGGACTACCATCCTTTATTATGGCAGCGGGCAGGCAGACACCGGCGGTAAAGACCTCCAGATCCTCTTCGGTCATGACTTTAATGTACCGCACATGGATACAGCGCAGCAGCAACTCCAATTGCGCCTGTTCCGGATATAAGGCTGCGATACCGGTTCCGGACAGGATAGTATGAGGACCGCTGAACATCATCCGATAGACATCTGCACCCAATATCTGACAAAGCAGCCGGGTAGGTATGCCTGCCATACAGGAAACAATTAGTGCCTTTCCCAATAAAGCAGCTTCCTTCAGCTGAAAAATGTCCTGCGGTTTTAGCGTGACTAAAACAAGCCCGGCCTCCTGAAAAATCCTTTCGTTTGATGTAAGACAGCCGGCTAAGCCCTGTTCTTGAAGATGCTGATAGGTGAGGGGATTGCCACGATAGGAAATGAACAGATTATGTTTTTCAACCCCATGTTCAATCAATGTTTGAGCGATTGCCTGTCCCAAATGGCCGCAGCCCACAATTCCAACTTTAAGATTATTTAGCACGTCCCAATCTCGATTTGCCACAAAATATCACTCCTATCAGTTCCCATGAATTTTAATTCGTCTATAGGGCCTTTCCACAGATATCCTGTCCGATGCACTCTGTCAGCCGTGTAATAAAGCTGTTTTGCAACCCCTTTTATTGCGAGTCTAACAGTTTTTTTAAATGAACTTCATTCAACAAATGGACGGTTTCAAATTTTCCGTTAAAAAAGACAGCCCAATTATTAAATACGCATGGGACCGATTTTGCCTTTTCCAAAGAATCGATGCACATTAATGTTAACGGTATATGATTCGTCTTGCAATAGCCCTCAATCTGTTCAATGCAATTCGGAATGTAGGGGCACTGCAAACCATAGTAAATTGTCAAACTGTCGCTATCAATACGCTGCTTTTTAGCGTTATCTGTAAATCTGGGCGCTGCTCCATCAAACGACAAGGCCATTAAAATATACTCGTCGCCAACAGTATCAACAATTTCAAAACCAAACAACGCAAGAAACTTCCTGTCGGACAAAAAAGGCTTTTTCTTCAGTGAGCTAATTATGCAAACACCGGACTTACCCTGTGCCTTGGCGTCGGATATACAGTATTCGATTAGCTCTTTTCCATAACCTTTTCCTTTAAAACTTCCCGACACCCATAGACAATAAACGTAAAGGAAGTTATTTCCGACGATAGGTACCCAAGCCGTTTCGAGCGGCGCGTATTCTATGAAAACCTTGCCGTTCTCATTCAATTTTCTGAAGACATGACCTTCACTTATTCTTTCGCTTAACCAAGCTTTTTTTGCCGAAACCCCACATTGATGCTTTTTATCGGCGATGGCACAACAGACATTTTCGCGGCCAATATTGTCTTTGGTCAGGTTGATATAATCAGTTTCCATACGCTATTACCTCCGCTAAACGCACGATTTTACTCGTGCGAGGTCCTTGTCGATACATCATTTTAACATAATAATATGACAGCGGATAGTCAAGTTTTATAAAAGCATGACCAATGTATCTTAGCTGCCCAAGACGCGCCTTATCTAAAATGCGGGTCTTTGATTACGGTCTTATTTGTGGTCTATACTGTGCCGGTCCATCCCGTAATATTGAATGCCTTTGCCGCTTTTTGGATCTAGCAGCAAAGGCATCAATTGCGCATCTAACAGCTATTTTACGCGCATAAATTTGCGGACAATTTTGACCACCGGCCGATAGAGCGGCCCTTCAAATTCACGCGTTATGGTCTTGAGTTGCTTTCTTATTTCAATATTCTGTGGGCAGTGGCTCTCACACTTACCGCATTCGTGACACTGTGAGGCAACGGCCGGATCACGGGAGAGTGTTCCCATTGTCTGAAAATATTTAAATCTGGCCGATTTGTCATTCATCAGATATTTATCGTTATAGCAGGAAAAACAGCCGGGTATATCAACTCCAAACGGACAAGGCATACAGTATCCGCAACCGGTGCATGGAATTTTTGTCTTTTCAAGCATGACAGATTTAACCTGTTCAAAAAGCTTTAGCTCTTCTTCGGTCAGAGAATCGGCTTCGGCATCGGCGGCAATACGAATATTATCAGCCAGTTGATTTTCATCGCTCATTCCGGAGAGTACGACGTTTACCTGCGGGTGATTCCAAACCCAGCGAAGCGCCCACTCGACCGGTGATCTTTCTGGTTTGTGAGAAGCAAATGCCTTTATGACCGATTCCGGGAGATGCGTGACCAGTTTGCCGCCGCGCAGCGGCTCCATTATAATTACAGGAATACCCATGCTTGCCGCGAGAAGTAGCCCGTCTTTGGTAGCCTGATTGTTCTCATCCATGTAATTATATTGAATTTGGCAAAAATCCCAGGGATAGGCTTTCAAGATTAATTCAAAGTCCTTTTTGCCGCCATGGAACGAAAAGCCAATGTTTTTAATTACACCGCTGTTTTTGAGTTCTTCCAGCCACTCCATCACGCCGAGCGACGCAAGTCGCTCATACATGGCTAGGTCCGTCAGCATATGCAACAGGTAATAATCGATAAAATCCGTCTGTAGCCTTGAAAGCTGGGTTGCAAAAATCTTCTTTGCATTTGGGAGCGTCTTGACCATGAAAGGAGGCAGCTTTGTTGCAATTTTGACTTTTTCCCGCCAACCGCCTGCTAGTGCCACTCCAAGTACAGACTCGTTTTTTCCGTTGTTGTAGATATAAGCCGTATCAAAGTAATTGACACCGTTTCGTATCGCCTCGTGTATCATTTCTGTTGCTCTGGTTTGGTCAATATCTCTGCCGTTTTTAGGCAGTCTCATACAACCGAAGCCCAAAATTGAAAGTGCTTCGCCGTTTTTTTGGTTTGTTCTTGTAAGCATAATTGCCCCCTGTTAATTTAGCAATTTGATTGTCGTTGCTGTTAGACGAACGGTATTATTTTATCTCAAAATTCTATCACATTATGCTGGCCAAATCAAATTAAACGAGTATAAATAATGCAGGCTGGTTATCATCCGTCGGCAGAAACGGCAGAGAGAAAGTACAAAGGGCACTCTACACGATAATTTCGTAGAGTGCCCTTTTTTATATTTGAGCTTTGCCGATGAATTCAGTGTCAGTATGCTACGCCAAGCGTGCCGCCATCCACCTGAATGTAATCTCCTGTTATGTAGCTTGCCATGTCGCTTGCCAGGAAAAGAACGGCGCCAACTGTTTCCTCTGGTTGTGCAAGCCGCCCCAGCGGGGTCCGAATTGCATTAAGCCGCATCCACTGTTCATACTGCATCAGTGGTTTTACCATATCCGTTTCCGTATAGTGGGGGCAGACGCAGTTGACCCTGACATTATTGCCAGCCCATTCGCCCGCGAGTGCGCGAGTAAGATTTAATAGGCCTGCCTTACTGGCGCTGTATGCGGCACCGCCCGGTATTCCCGCTAGGCCGCCCATTGAGGCAATGTTCACGATACTGCCGCCGCCCTGCGGAATCAAAAAACGAGCTGCGGCCCGCGTACTGAGATAAAACGGTGCATCCAAGTTCGTTCCGGTCACGCGGCGCCATTCTTCAAGAGAAACATCAACCGCCGGAATCTTATGTCCCACACCTGCATTATTAACCAAAATATCCAGTCTTCCAAATGTCCGGTCAATCTCGTCCAGCAGATGATCCATTGACTGAACATCAAGTACATCACAGGCAACAACCAAATAGTCCGTACAGCCCGCTTCGTGAATGAGTCTTGCTGTTTCATTTAAGTTTTCTGTATTTCTTGCCGCAAGAACCACCTTCGCGCCCAACTGCGCGAAGCCGCAGGCGTAAGCGCGGCCAAGGCCCTTGCTTGCCCCGGTTATAAGCACGACCTTATCGGTGAAATCAAACTGATAGTTCATTATTATACCTCCCGACGGTTTATTTGATGGGGACGACAACCTGCAGATCCATTGCCTGGCGGAAACCGGGTTCGGCTTCAACAACTGCTGGGATGACGTTAATCGTCGGTGCGGCGCTGGTAACATAGCTTTCATCAAGCGGCATCATGCCCTTGAGCTCGACATCAATCTGACCGGGCAGGCCCTCAATATGGATATTATCCCTTACGGCTGGTTCGGGAGCTGTATCATCACAGATTTTATGTACATAACGGAGCGTGACCTTCTCCTCGCCGTTTATAACTCCGCTCATAGTAAAGCGGTGCCCACTGATCGTCCCTTTCTTGACCGTACCAAAAATCGGATGCAGATCTTCCGGTGCGGTAAAGACCTCATGCAGGTTCTTCACTTCGTCAAATTTGAATCCGAGTCGATCGCCCATTTCGTAAACGCCGGAAACATAATAGGATACGATCCCCATTTTGAGCCGCTCACAGGGGAACTCCTTGGGGTCTGCTCCATAACCAAAAACTTTGACCCAGCTGGAGTAGTTGTGCTGATCATCCTCGCCGCTCTCAACAACAATTTTATCAATTCGCCCCATAATGCCGCTGATGACCATCGGAATATAACTGGCGTAAGCGCCGGGAAGAAGACCGGAGGGCAGGAAAGTGACGCCGTTTTCCCTTGCACAGTCATCAATCGTTTTGAAGATTTCGGGTGTCGTAACCTGTGAATAATAGATGGGGATAGTCGTAATAACATTTTTCTTTGCTCTGAGCGCTTTGCAGACATCCAAAGCACTTGGTGTAAAGCCGCCCTTCTCGTCTCTTACCAGCGGGGTGTAGTCGAGAATCACATCAGCATCCATTGCAAATACTTTGTCAATATCATCGCTGACGATAACGCCTGTCTTTCCGAAACCGAAAACTTCCCCAGCATCTTTTCCGATCTTGCTGGGGTCGACATCAACGGCGCCGACGAGTTCAAGTGTTTCCTTTTCCATAATCATTCGGACTGCAGCCCGGCCCACATTACCGAGACCCCATACAATAACTTTGTACTTTTTCATAACAGCTCCTCCAATAGTTAACATTGTTTTTTTATTAACATAGAAACTGTTGTGATTATAATTCATTAAGTCTAAAAACGGGGTAAACAAAGCCAAAGCTTTGTTACTTATTGACACACAAGCACAATTTTATTTACTTTTTATAAACTCAATAAAGTGCTCTAGGCTTTTGTCAGTCACACCAATCCATCGTTTGACAAGCAAATCCGGACTGTCTTTCATATCGTCCTTTACCCAGGCGATGAAAACACCTATAAATGCATTATAATAAAACTCAACGAGAAAGTTAAAATCAGCATCAGTCAGAATTTTCTTTTCTAAATGCTCGTCACATAGCTTTTTAAGCTGTAGCTCTGTCAGTGTGCGGAGAAACTGAATAAAGCAATTCTGACCGCTTGCGTTCACCGCATTTTTATAAAAAACTTTATTATCTCTTATGTATCGGCAAAGCTTATATGAACCATCCATCCAGTTTTCAAAAGTGGTGCTTTCCAATATGCCATCAATTATATCGACCGTAAAAATCCAGTTTACAACATCATATTTATCATGGAAGTGATAGTAAAATGTTTTTCTGCTTATCCTGCATTGGTTTATAATATCGGCGGTTGTGATCTGGTCAAAAGGTGTTTTCTCCATGACCTGCTTCATGGCATTGGCTATGGCCGCTTTTGTAATACTCGCGTTAGACATGGGAATTTACACCTCACTATCAATAGCTGTACAGGAACGGAATGATATTAATGCGCTCATATACTTGACATTTCGGGATATATAATTGATTCTGATGTGCATTGAGCATGAGGCTGCTAAACCCACCAAATAGCGTCCTTTTTCTTGCCGCCAATACGCGAAAACGGATACCCCAGCCACCCTATGATGAATTCAGCTTTTCTGGCCTTTTGGGGGCATTTTTTGACGCAGGCATAGCAACGCACACATTTGCTTGCATCAATTGCAAGCGTACTGGGATCGATCGCTTTCGTAGGACAGACTTTAGCGCAAACACCACAGTGGGTACAGTTGCCGGCTATTACAGGTTTTTTTACCACAAGCCTGACAGTGCTGTCGGGCAGCTTCGTCAGGAATAGCGGGAAATCTGAAGGCGGCAGCACAGCATCTGCTGTATAGCCTGCAGAGATCTTTTCCTGTACTGCCAGTCCAAACCAAGTCGCTTGCTCCAGATCATATGCGTCTGGTCGACCTTTTGCAATTGGCGCATCATCAGAAGAATATGTATGTTCAGCGACGAAAGCGCCCGCGCCTATGAATATACAATGATGTTTTTTTGCTAGCCTACGGAGTTGTATCAGGCTTGCACCGAAATGAATGTTGCCATATACGGCAATCCCAACCACCATTTTTCCATTGGAACACTTTTTTTCGAAACAGTTCATGATGCGGACTGGAATTCGCCCCCCGTACACTGGAGCTGCAAACACAAGCAGATCAGCCTCCGAGTGAACAGCGTTTTCATGCGAGAGCATATTTATTTTTGAAAATATGCATGTATCACTTAGGCCTTTTGAAAATGCCCTGACGATCTGTGCAGTCGTATCTGTCGCCGAGTAATAGACTATTTCGCAAATCATGTCTGCGCCTTCCGATAATCTCATTTTTGGTCCTGCGTTAAAAACCGTAATTTCCCTCTATGATTATGACTTTGATTCGCTCTTTCTCAAATTGACCGGTTATCAATACAAAATTATTACATATCCGCTGGGCATGATGACAATCAATGCACCGATCTAACTTTGTACATGGCGTCTCTTTTCCCAGTCGCTTTGCATCAAGAGGCGCGGAGACTTGACGGGTGCGCGCAATGGCGTCATCCACAGATTGTACGATTTTATTGGTTGAAACGACAGCAATTACCTGTTTTGGCCCATAGATAATCGGTGCAGCACGACTGCCGTTTCCATCGATAATAAACAATTTGCCATCAGCCTTTGAAGTAGCATATGCAGCTGCGGAATAGATTCAACATAATACCCGGCCATATTATTTTTTGCAAATTTGAAATTGTACTTTGAACGATATTTTCCATTACGGCTCCATACTTAACCAAACCAGCGGCATAAATCCATATCCACACGGCCATCAGGTAAAAATGTAACGTCTTCGGCTTCAAGAATGGCTCTGCGCAAATCCGCATGAATACCGCCCGCAATCGTGCCATCCTTCATGACCA